>OGZX01000509.1_pt1 | contig 46828 bp, 35 predicted proteins | sample 1576881 | NCBI WGS metagenome assembly OGZX01 (sample SAMEA3541542, study PRJEB24748) | human gut metagenome | biome: human gut; feature: human-associated habitat; material: faeces | place: China | collected 2012 | reverse complement strand
ATTGCTTATTTGTGCGAGCACAAACGCAATTTATACTTTTGACACTTACATCATATTATTTTGTAATGTACGGATCAATTCTTCCATTACGATCGGCTTGGACAAAAATCCATCCATACCACATTTCAGTGCTTGCTTTCTGTCTTCGTCAAAAGCATTGGCAGTCATTGCAAGGATCCTGATCTTTGCCAGTGCCGGATCCTCCAGTGCACGGATCTGCTCCGTGGCCTCATATCCGTTCATTACAGGCATCTGAATATCCATAAGCACCAGATCATAAGTGCCTGGTGCTGAATTCTTCACTTTCTCCACTGCCTCTGCTCCATTTTCCGCTATATCAACCAGGAATCCATATTGTTTAAGAAGCTCCTCAGCAATTTCACGGTTTAACTCATTGTCTTCCACAAGCAATATACATCTACCTCTGAAATCAGGACCTGCTTCCGGAAGGATACGGTCCTCTGCCCCGGTCTGCTTCTGACCGATAGCAGCCATCAGTGTCTCTCTGATATCTGACATAAACAGCGGTTTTGCACAAAATGCATTTACTCCTGCTGCTCTGGCTTCTACTTCAATATCTGACCAGTCATAAGCAGTCAGGATAATGATCGGTGTATCATCACCCATACTGCGGATCTGCCGGGTGACTTCAATACCATTCATATCCGGCAGACGCCAGTCGATGATATAAGCATGGAATGCATCCCCCAGTTCCATAGACTGCCGTGCACGAAGAACGGCTTCCTTACCTGAAAGTGTCCATTCTGAACGCATTCCAACCTTTACAAGCATCTTTGTCACACTGTCACAGGTATTAAAATCATCGTCTACAACCAATGCCTTAAGGTCTTCCAGCTCTGCAATCTTCTCTATACTGCGCTGCTCTGACTGGATCCGCAATGGAAGACGGACTATAAATTCAGTTCCTTTGCCCTGCTCTGTCCGAACCTCAATGGTTCCCCCCATCATATCCACAATATTCTTGGTAATGGCCATACCAAGCCCGGTGCCCTGAGTCCTGCTGACCGTGGATGTCCGCTCCCGTTCAAAAGGAGAAAATATCTTCTGTACAAATTCCTGGCTCATACCGATCCCGCTATCCTTTACCCGGATCTCGTACAGCCCACTGCCCTTTTTCGCCCCAGGAAACTGCTTCAGCCGGACAGAAACGGTTCCCCCTGCAGGAGTAAACTTGATCGCATTAGACAAAAGATTTAACAGCACCTGGTTCAGTCTCGTTTTATCACAATAAACATCCTCATCTGTAATATCCATGGCATCCATATAAAGCTCTAGCTGCTTCGCATAGATATGTCCACTGATGATCGTCTTCAGATCATGGAGCATATCAGACAGACTGACCTCTGTTTCTTCCAGATGTATCTTCCCGCTCTCTATACGGCTCATATCCAGTACATCATTGATCAGTGAAAGCAGATGGTTGCTGGATGAAAGGATCTTTCCCAGATAATCCCTGACTTTTTCCTTATTGTCAATGTTGCTTACAGCCAGTGTAGTAAAACCGATAACAGCATTCATTGGCGTGCGGATATCATGGGACATGTTGGAAAGGAATGTACTCTTTGCCCGGTTGGCAGTCTCCGCAGCGCGGACTGCCTCATAAAGGGCCTGGTTCATTTTCTTATCAACGGTACGGTCAGACATAACCAGGATATATTTCTTTTTTCCGTTTACCTCACTGCCCATTGCAATAATATGAAACCAGCGTTGTTCCCCTGTTTTCTGGTGAACATATTCAAAATCCCATTCCTGCTGCTCATTTACCTGAATCTCTTTCAGATAATTCTTCTTTGGATCTTCAAAATGCAGTTTTCCCAAAACACCAATATCCTTCTGGATCTGTTCTACTGTAATACCCAGCAGTTTTTCCACATTGGGACTTACATAATCTGCCTTATATGTTTTTGCATCCAGCATCAGAAAAACGTCATCTACATTCATTGACAGCTTTTGAAACAGCTCATCCCTATAGAGGATCTCAATATCCCTTCTTTTCAGGCTTATCCTGTTCTTTTGGAGGATCAGTTCAATAATAAAAACAGCAATACCGAACACTATGGCCCCTCCAAGGAGCATAGTCCGAAGCTGCAGAGAATTCATGCTGGCATTGACTATATCAGCCTGGACAAGTCCCAGAAATATCCAGTCCTGATATTTCGATCTTCCATAAATCAGATAGTAGTTACTTCCATCCAGGTTCACCAGCATCGCATCTGTACGTCCCTCTTTAAATTTCCCTGAAAGTTCAAGGATCTTTTCTTCGGACATATTGGAATGCTCTCTTAAAACACCAAAGAAATTATACACGGTTCCCCATGCCTCAAAGGAATGATCGATGACAACACGGCCATCTGGATGAACCACATAACTCTTGGCATTTCCATTAAAAGCAGAGATATCCAGTACATCTACTATATCAGCGTTTTCATATGCAATGGCAATTGCGTCATATTCAAATCCCTGATAGCTTCCATGATACTGGGGGCTGGCAAATACAAGCATCTGTGGTTTTCCGGGAACTACTGCATTTGTTATGATATCCTCCCCCTGTGCTATCTTATCTTCAAGATCTTCCTGCAATCCAAGATAGCCGGTTTCACCTGTTAACATCTTATAGTTGCCGTCAGCTGACAGAAAATAGAAATATAAAAAACCGGCTTCATCCTGGGCTTTATCTACATAATCACGGATCTCGCTTTCATCAGAAGTCTTCTGCAGATACTCCCCCCACATATGAAGATAGGTCAGATTCTTATTTGTCAGTTCATTTAACACATTATTTGACTGACGAAAAACCTCAGTCAAATGAGAAACACTTTCCTCATAAACCGTTTTCGACACAAACTCAAAATACCGGAAAACAGTCAAAACGATCCCAATGAAGAAAACAATAAAGACAGCTATCCTTAATCGTTTTCCCATGAAAAAGTTCTCTCTGCCTGTATTACGATTTCCAATATTCATTCTTCTCACCTCAGAGTAATGTAGTCTTCAGGCTCTGCAAGAATAACATTACCCTCCGAAATATGTCCTGTCCAGGTATCTTTCACAGAAATATCTCCACTGTCAAATACAATATTTTTACCTGCAGGATCAGCTTCCATGTGTCGCGGTATTGCCAGACAGGTTACAGTAAACCTGTCATTGTCCCCAACTACTTTTCCATTCTTTGTAACTTTATCCAGCGTATAGCCATCGTCATTTTCCCTGACCTTCACAGAAATGCCGCTGACTACAGGCAGAGAGCCCCTGTTAAAAGGAATGAAACCTCCCTCATAGCCTTCTACAAAGTTTCTGACTGTCTCCTTCAGTTCAGACCCGCTCATCGTACACTTGTAAGCCCAAAGACCATTTGGCATGATCATTCTGCCTGCCATTTTTTCACTGTACTTTGCCTTAAGTACATTTCCTGTAAAGCTGTTTCCTGATGCGATCAGCACATCTGTGCCATAAATACCCCGCAAAGTGTTTGCCATAACAGAATACGCTTCATTCCCCCCATCGGTATGAAAAATATTAGAATAAGTTTTCTGTGGCTCCAGCACGATATTCTCAGAAGTGGTGCTTTCCTCAAGAAGCTGGGTATTAAATGACTGATAAGCCTGCTCTGCATCGTATTCCCCTGAGATCATCTTAGACACCACATCCCTGGAAATGGAAAAAAAGTCATTTGACGCAATACGGATATACATATGGTTTTCTTCGATCACAGGCTTTACATCTTTCAGGTATTCTGTAAGACGGATATCTACATTCTGACTATAGCTTAATATATCCTGTCCCTCATAAACGATCTGGTTCTGTGCCTCCTCTGAAAGCATTGTATTCAGCACCTTCATTGCCTTCTGCCGGCGCGTTTCATCCTGTGTCAGATCACGGTTTAATGCCACCTGGAAATAGGGTGTAGTCATCAGCCACTTTTCGCCGTTCTCTTGAAAAAATGGCAGAAATGTTGTGTTGATCCCCTGGTCCTGAAATATTTTTACACCGAAAGAACTGCCAAAATACATGGCAACCTTACCGTTTTTGTACAATTCAGTCACATCATCATAATTCATATCCAAATCGTCCCGGCTCAATCCTGTATCCTTTATGAATTGCTCCATACGTTCAAAGACCTCCGGCCAGACTGTACTGTCCAGACCTTCTCTTTTTGTATTTTCCGGATCACTGTAGATGGTACGCCATTTGCGTCCGGCTGCTGAAGAAAGCTCTGAAGCAGACAGTCCCTGCAGCGTTTCCATACATGTATAATCATAATAATAGTCTGCAGCAAAACCACGGATACCTGCTTTTTTAAATTCCCTGCATGCAGAAACAAAGCTTTCGTAATCTGTTGGCAGAGGAATATCATACTTTTCAAAAAGATCCCTGTTCACTACAAAGCCATGGGCATCTGCACACACAGGAAGCCAGTTTACGCTGCCATCCCGGTTCGTAAAACTGTTAATGTATGTATTATAGACAGCACCTGCCTCATTGGTTGTGGAAAGATCCATCAGGCTGTCTTTAAGTGGGCTTGCATCATGAAGTGAAAAACGGCAGCAGGTTATAACATCCGGCAATCCACCGTTTTCCTTCAGGAACCGGTAGAAATCCAGGTCATTATTACCTACCACAAATTCAATATTAATATCCGGAAGCTGTTTCTGGATGTATGGGGCATATTTTTCATACAGCTGCGTGGACCACAAATATACTGTGATCGTTTCTGCATCTTCTTTTTCTGCACGCTTTCTGCCACAGCCTGACAGAAGTGATATAACTGTCACCATCACAAAAAGTACAGAAAACAATCTATTCCATTTTTTCTTTTTCATTACGGATCCCCCCAAAACTATTTTCCACTAATCCGCTGATCACTTTTACCAGTAATTTCACATCAACCGGTTTTGCAATATGTTCATCCATCCCTGCTTCTTTTGCTTTCAGCTTATCCTCGGTAAAGGCATTTGCTGTCATTGCAATGATGGGGACCACCTTTGCATCTTTCCTGTCCAGAGACCTGATTATCTTTGCTGCTTCATAGCCATTCATGACCGGCATCATAATATCCATAAGGATGACATCAAATCCACCAGGTCTGCTTTTTTCGAATATCTCAACCGCTTCCTGTCCATTCCATGCTTTCGTCACCTGGGCGCCCTCATTCTGGAGCAAAAATTCAGCAATTTCCATATTCAGCTCATTATCTTCTACCAGAAGGATATTCAGATCCTTTATGGATCTTTCCGATACATTCTTCTGTTCTTTATGTTTATCCGCATCCAGGTCTATTTTAAATGGGATCCGGAGCACAAAGGTCGTACCTTTGTCCCTCTCGCTTTCAAAGGTGATCGTTCCGCCCATTTTTTCTGCCAGGTTCTTGGTGATGGTCATCCCTAAACCTGTTCCCCCAAATTTAGAAGCTCCGCCCTTTTGCTCCCTGGCAAAGGATTCAAAAACATGCTCTTTAAATCCGCTGCTCATGCCAATACCTGTATCCCGGCATGTAAATTCCAGCATTGTACTTTCTGTACTGTGTGACGGGATTTCTTTGCAGCTTAGATCTATGTTTCCATAATCCTTATTGTATTTCACAGCATTACTCAGGATATTCATTAGCATACGTTTCAGATAAAGGGAGCTTCCCAGTAATTTCCGGTTCTTAATCTCTATTGTCTGTTCAACCTTTATTCCCCTTTCATCTGCCTGTCTGCTAACCAAGTCCATTACATCATTTATTGTCTTATAAACATCAAAAGGCTTTTCTTCCAGCAAAATTTCCCCTGATTCCAGCTTGCTCATATCAAGGACTTCATTGATCAGCTCTAAAAGAATATTTGAGGCTTCACGGATCTTTTTCCTGCAATCTGCCTGTTTCTGCAGATTATTGCTGTAATGATCCCCCACATCGACCATTCCGCAGATCCCATTAATCGGTGTACGGATATCATGACTCATCCTCTGGAGAAATTCTGTCTTCGCCCGATTGGCCGCCTCTGCCTTTTCAGCTGCTTCCAGAAGTTTTCTCTGATACTCCTGTTCTCTTTCCTTTTCTATTTTAATGCTGTTCTCCCTGGATTTTTTAAGAAGCAGCCATACCAGTGTCACCACCACCATATAAATAAACATGACCATTATCACATTTTGGGGCAACGTATGAAATACGGTACGCTCCGGAATATATGCATAAATGTAATAATCCCTTTGTTTCATCATCAGTCCATAATAGGAATCGTCAGCCACATTTAAATGCATTAAATGTCTGCTGTCTGCATTTTTCTTTAAAGCCTGGATCACCTCCTGTTTTTTCGCATCCTGACCGATAAGGCTGGTATCGTTGGAAGCAATGACCACACCATTATCCACGATCATGATCGTTCCGTCACTAAAGGTCTGATATCCATTTAACAGGCTCTGTATGGTCAGCTTATAATTTTGTAAAAACTCAGCAGATGTGTAATAATAAGTAATTACAATACCAGGTTCATCTCTCCTGGCACAGGCAGCTACATCTATATGCCCTCCATCATCACAGCTGATCTGCTGGGAATACACCTTTTCCTCATGGTCTGCAATATCCAGTATGGTTTCTTTATTAACATGTTCCTGTATTTTTGCAAAACGGCTTCTATCCCTACTCCCGCTCTCACTATATTCACCTACCGTGTTTCCATTTGCATCCAGTACTATAGCACCTGTCAGCCATAACTGGTCTGTACATTCTTCTAAAAGCTGATCGTTAAATTCTTTTCCGTCCTGTGTTTTTGCATCTATGACAACACTAACCTGTCTTGCACTGTCAATCGCACGTATCAGGCATTTACATTCTGATACCTCATTATAACGTGTATACACAGAACATTGTACCTTCACATAATTTACTATATTCAAAAGCCGGGATTCCTCACGGGCTTTACTAAAATAGAAAAAATACAGAACTGTAAAACAGATCAGGCACATACCCAGGACTGCACTGACAGTCCAGAATTTTATTTTTATCCAGTCCTGTTTATTCTTCTCCAATTTTATCTACCTCCAGATATTTCTCCGGATCATCAAGATACTTCCCGATGATTTTGGCGGCTGTTCCATCTTCTTTCATGTCAGCTAATGTCTGTTCTAATTTCTGGCAAATACCTCTGGTGTCATCCTTTGCAAAAGCAACTCCGAGCCCCACTGTCATAAGTGGTTCATCCAGGATACGCAGTTCCATATTATAATCCTTCATATATTGGATAATAGATTCCTCATGGGCTCCCAGAGCATCAACATAGCCTTTTCCTAAAAAAGTATATATCAATTCCCTGTTTTCCAGACTGATCAGATTACCCAGCTTAGGAATCCTTTCATCTGTCCGATGCAGAAATATCTCTTCCGGTTTTGTTGTTGACTGGACAGCAAGTTTTTTTCCCTTCAGATCACTTAATTTATAGATATCACTGCCAGGATTGACTGCAACAACCTGCCTGCTTATCATATACGGACCTGCCCACTGATAATCATCCAGTCGTCCTTTCATGGAAAAACAGCCCATAATACAGTCTATTTCTCCATTTTCTAACAGTTTCTTTTTCTGTTCCCAGCTGATGGGAATGATCTCTATCTTATATCCCATTCTTCCAAATGCTTCCGTCGCCAGATCAACATCTATTCCCGTCGGCATGCCATCCTCGTTTAGAAAATTATAGGGAGGATAATTATCACTTCCGATTTTTATAGCAGGATTTTTCGTTGTGTCAGTTATTTTATCTGTCTTATTGCATCCTGTGAGAGCTGTCATTAATACTGTCATTAATATAAGAAATATCAATCCAGCCGTAACTTTTTTCCCTTTTTTCACCTTAAAAACCTCATTTCCATATCCTGTCGGTACAATTTACTAATCGGTATTTGCGCCCCCCCATTGATTTTTATGCTTTTTATAGTCTTTTTCAGCACCTCCATCTCAACTGGCTTTGAAATATGGGCATTCATGCCTGCTGCCAGAGAATGTTGGATATCCTCTGAAAATGCATTGGCAGTCATGGCAATGACCGGGATCATCTTTGCCAGTTCATGTGAACTTTGGCGGATCGCCTTTGTTGCCTCATAACCATTCATAACAGGCATCTGCACATCCATCAGGATCATGTCATACTCCCCTGGCACAGACTGTCCAAAGGTCTCCACAAGCTTTTTACCGTTTTCACAGATCGTACACTCTGCACCCTCGATCTTTAACAGCTCTGTCAAGATCTCCGCATTTAGCTCATTATCTTCTGCACACAGGAACCTCATGCCTTTCAGGATATTGCCATCCGGCTCATCTTTTTCTATCTGTGATACCTTTTACTCAGACCATAAAAACGTTCCATATTCAAAATGTATACATTCTGGCTTCCATCCTCTGAAAGATATGGCATTAGACCAAACTTATCCCCTGTATCATCTGTTTCCCCAATACCCTTTTTACTTCCCAGCAAAAATAAAGTATTTCCTTCCATAAATTCTTTTCTGGTCTCCTCATCGCTTCGAGAATTCTTTTCATTCGCAGTAAACATACCCATATCTTTCCATTTCTGAATATATTCCATACAATCTTTCATTCCCTGAGCATCCCTTACATTTGCCTTTCCTGTCAGATGATCCTTCTGCCACTGCTTACCCTGGAAAGTGCCTGAAAATGCGGTATCCGCAATGTTGCACATATATTGAAAACCATAACCCGGATATTCGGTCTGTGCCAGGCACAGCTGTACTCCAGCCTCTTTCGCTTCTGCTGCCAGATTTTCCAGATCAGTAAATGATTTTGGAAGAGACCATCCATGCTCTTCCAACAAAGTCTTATTATAAGTGATGCCTATGCAGCTATAGGCTGACGGAAGCATATAAATAGCTCCATCATCTGAGATATCCTGCAGTCTGGCTTCTATAATAATTATCCATAAAATCATAACTGGAAAGATCGATCATTTTATCGCTCACGTCATTGATGTCCGGATCATAGATTGTCTGCGTACAAATATCCGGCAGATCATCTGCAGCTAACCTATTCTGTAAGTAAGCTGTTGTATTTGCACCAGAATAAGAAAGGATCTCCAGGTTTACTTCCGGATACCTTTCATATACCAGTGCAGCCAGACGATCGCAATCTAAAAAAGGAGCCAGGATCGTGACCGCTTCATGTTCACCAGATCCATTTTTATCTGCACAGCCGGTAAGACAAAACAATACCGCTGCAACAGATACCCACAGTATTTTTCTTAATTTCATAATTTTACTTTTCCTGTCTTCTCCTGTTTTCTTCTGCTGACCATTCAAGTTGTCTCAAAATTCAGAAAACTAATTTTATTATACGCCCACGCCCCATCGTACACAAGAAAAATATCACTTCTTTACTGTTTAAAATCGAAAAAAGCACCTGCCACTATTCAGTAGTCCAGTGCTTTGGGGTATAAGATCCAGAAAAGGACACTCATCCTGAATTATTCATAGAGCAATTTCTAATCTAAAGACTGCTCTGCGAATCCCAAAATGATCCGTTGCAGCCATAACTTTTTCAAAACCAGCCGAAAAAGGGTATAAAATCCCTATGCTCAGTTTTGAAACAATTATTGGGCTGTTGTGGTTCGTTAATAGTTGTTATTCCAGCTGTACATTTAGCTTTCCTATTGATGAAAGAGTATCATAGAATTCTTCCTTATAAGGGCAGCTACTGCACAGCTTGAATATGATATATCTTGCTGAATGCACTGCCCTTGCGGCAATCTTCAGCAACTTTAAACGTATGGTATCAATACGTTGTTTCCGCATTTTTGCGGATAATACCAGTCGTCTAAACCAGTTAAATATGTTATACGCAAGAGCATGTACCTGAACCCTGTTTGCATTTACAATCCGGTTATGGCTGCTTACAGCAGCAAAATCAAAACCAGACTTGCTTTCTTTAATGAAGATTTCTTCTTGTTCGAGACATAATAATGATCCTTCTTTCTGTAGTGTTTACAGTATATCAGATTCATTAAGAAATGTCTCTTGAAGTGTCTTAAATTACGATACCATTATAACAAAATTTTAAGATAATGCACTATCAACACACTCTTAAGTTTGCTTCTAAGTCTTATTTCCATAACTTTAGGGTTAACCATACGCAAGACCAATCACTCTCGGACAATACTCATGATTTTCGGTAAAAAACGTAAAAGAAATAAGAACAATTAACAAAATGTATAATAACAATCAATAGCGACTAATGATTTTCATGTAAAAGGACACCAAACTATACGGTGTCCTTTTCAAATTCTTACGTCATATCAAGGCTCATTCAATCGTGGTAAATTCGTGGTAAAATGAGTGCTTTCCTATATTTCAAAATGCTTGAAAGTATAGTGTTTATGCGGATAATCAAAAATCAGATATAAAATTTCATATAAATTTACTATTATATTAAAACGTTCCACTAGGGATGCACACTTGTAAAACATACTATTAAATGGTATTATAAAGCTTGAGGCTTTAGTATATTGAAGTAACGTACATTTAGAAATATAAGTAATGTATACTTATAAATATGCTAATAATATAAATGGAGAAAAAAGATGGAATATATTGTAATGGATTTGGAATGGAACCAAAATCCTTACGGAAAAAGTCATCAACATTCAGATTTACCATTTGAAATTATAGAAATTGGCGCGGTAAAAGTAAGTGGTGATAGGAAAGAGATAATAGATTCTTATCAACAGGTAATTAAGCCAAGAGTATATAAGAAACTTCATCATAAGATTGAGGAGATTACTCATTTCACTAATGAGGAATTAAGTCATGGTAAGGATTTCAAAAGAACCGTTTTGGATTTTTTGGACTGGTGTGGTGATGATTACATGTTTTGTACATGGGGCTCCATGGACTTAACAGAACTCCAAAGAAATATGAAGCATTATAAGTTAGAGAGAATTTTAGATTTTCCGTTATTTTACGTGGATTTGCAGAAAATGTTTAGTCTACGATATGATGATGGACACATGAAAAGAACTTTGACAAGCGCAGTTGAATATTTGGAAATTCCGGAGGACGGAGAGTTCCACAGAGCATTAAGTGATGCTTATTATACCGCAAAAGTATTACAAAAAATGGACTATGAAAAGTATAAGGGAAGATTATCAATTGATACTTTTTATTCTCCAAGAATCAAAGAGGAAGAAATCTTTGTAAGATTTGATGAGTATACTAAGTTAGTAACAAGAGAATTCTTGGACAAAGACGAAATGTTCAAAGAAGAAGAAATCAGTTCAATGTTATGTAATAAGTGCGATAAACCACTTGAAGTTATTATCGACTGGTTTTCTGATAGCGGTAGAACATACTATTGTTTAGGAAAATGTCCTGAGCATGGTTATGTTAGGGGAAAGATTAGAGTAAAAAAATTAGAAGAAGACAGTTTCTTTGCTATTAAGATTATGAAATCTACTGATGATGAAGGTGCTAATTCAATACATGAAAAACAGGAATCAATTAGGGAAAAGAGACGAGAGAGAAGACAGAGGTCTCTGGATAAAGAAATAGTCGTTGAAGAAATATGGGATGAAAACGAAGAAGACGACGATTAAAAAAAGAGCAGTAAATCAATTATGATTAACTGCTCTTTTTTTATGTAATAAGAAATTCCTTCAGAATTTCTTATTACATAAAAAACGTTCCACTATGGATGCGCACTCCCGCGAATGGAAAAATGTTGCTAAAGCAACACGCGCTCGGCACATAGAATGTCCCAAGCGACATTCTTATATAATATAAATTCCTTAGAATGGATTTTCTGATTCTCTTGTTTCTTTGTAATTAGTAATAAGTGCATCTAATTCATCAAGAAGACATTCAACTGTTCCGTAGAATGCATCGTTGTTTGCAGGGTTGTCAAAATCTTCTTTAATAGATGTAAGAGTATCAATTATATCTGTAAGTCTCTTTTTACCACTTCCGTTAAGATATAACATATATCTGCTACGTGCATTTTCCTGTGGTGTCATTTTCTTTAAAACAACTTCCATATTTGGCTTTTCACCAATAAATCTATATGTAATAGATGGTGAAGCGTGATTAAATAAATGCTGAAGATGATAAATGTCTCCTGTTTTCTTATAATAGTTCCAAGCGAATGTCTTACGCATTGTCTGGGCACCAATTGAGCTAAGTCCAATTTTGTGACCGGCTGCACGAAGCACTCTGTATGCCTGTTCACGACAAACAGGACGATTCTGTGTCTTGTGACCTAAAATAAGATAAGCGTCAGGATCCTTTCCTTCTGTATAGTCTGTAATAATTTTTTGTAATTCTTCAGGAACTGTAAATGTGTTTTCAATATTCTTTGATCCAATTTTTACAGTGATTTCAGATTTATCTCTAACATCTTTGTTCTTAAATGTAAGAATATCCTGAAGTTGAAGACCTGTACCGATACCAAGTTCAAACATAATATAATATTTGTAATCAATATCTTTTAGAACCTTCTTAAAATTTTCTAGTGTTTCATAGTCCTTAATAGGTGCAACCCAATTCATATAAATACCTCCTAAAATATTAATGCCTATAACGTCTTTTCATATCTCGAATTTTATTTAATTTTCTTTGATGTGCTTTAATAGCAATGATAGCCGCAGCAACTATTGCAATAAATAAAACAATTAAAATAATTGGAAGAAAATTAAATGATGTTTTCTTTGAATTATTTGTAGTTGTTTTACTATTATTGGCTTTTTCAAGAGCCTTAGTAGTTGTACTAACAGCATTTGTTACTATGTTATTAGTTGAAGTAGTTTCCTCAGCTTTAGTCTCATCATTGTCTTTAGACTGTGTATAGTTAATATTTGCAGTTCCAAGAACCATATCCCCATATTTATAGGTAATTGTTGCAAATGAACCATCAGTTAAATTGAAAGATACATCAGTGTCTAAATCGCTAAATGAAATTCCTTTTGGAATTAGAATTGATGCATTCTTGTCTACTGTAATATTTGAAATTGTATCAGAAAAAGGTGATATAAAATCATTAGAAGTGTCGAAGTTAAATCGACTATCATTTTCGGATACATTTTCGTAGTTAAAATTATCAAAACCGTAATCAAGTAATTTCTTTGTATCGTCGAAAACCTGATCACCGTTAGATTTCATCACAACGGATATAAGTGAAACATTTCCACGTTTTGCATAAGTCACAAGTGTTTTTCCAGCCTGGTCTGTGTAACCGGTCTTGCCACCAATTACATCTGCGTCATAATATGGACTGGTTGTAAAAAGCATCTTATGTCTCTGATATGACTGGAAAGGTTCAGTTCTCTTATTATTTGCAGGAATTGTATATTCAGTTGTATGAATTACATCCAAAAAAACAGGGTACTGTATGGCAGCTTTCATAATCATTGACATATCATAAGCTGTTACATAATGGTTATCATCATGTAAACCATTTGGGTTAGCAAAATGAGTATCTGTAGCGCCAGCCTGTTTAGCACGTTCATTCATTAGCTTGGCAAAAGCCTCTGAACTTCCTGCAATATGTTCTGCTAAGGCTGTAGCTGTTTCGTTGGCTGAGGAAAGCATTAATGCGTATAAACAATCCTTAACACTCATTTTCTCACCAACCTGACACTGAATGTTAGAATCCTCAGCAGTAAGACTGTCTAAATTCTTCTTTGAGTAAACTACAGTGTCATTCATTTTGCAATTCTCTATTGCAAGTAAAGCAGTCATAATCTTTGTAATACTTGCAGGATACATTTTCTTATGTGGATCCTTTTCGTAAATAATTGTACCTGTTGTTGGTTCAATTAGAATTGCTGATTCTCCAATAATAGATGGAGCTTTTGGTAAACTTTTCTTAGTAGCGGCAGACACATCTGTTTGCCAGCCACCAAACGCCTGCCCCACAAAAGTAACAAGCATAAAAACTGATAATATATATGATAAAAATTTCTTCATTTAAATCCTCTTTAATTCTTTTTATATGTCTCATATTATTTTACTAGGAACATGTAAAAAAATCAACAGTAATCCCCCTGGTAAAATAGTGAAAAAAGTATGAAAAATGTGTGATTAACTTAATTAAGAGAAGATTAAAAAAACAAAAAAGATTAGAATGTTAAAACACCCTAATCTTTTCTTAACTTTTTGTTATGTTATTTGCACTTCAAAATAATCTTATAAACTTATTATTAATGAACTCTTGATTTTATAACTTTTAGTCGTGTAAATTCTTCACGTTCTTTTTCTTCAAGTGCATTTTCAATAGTTTTAACAAGTACCTCATAGTTAGGTATTGTTATGTTTTGAAGAGCGTTAGCACGTTTCTGTGTTTTCTTAATGTTGTATGCCAAGCGGTATGCAGCATTTTCAATCATGGATAATCTAATTGTAAGGTCTTTTACCTTTTCAAAATGAGATTTTGCTTCGTCTAAAGATTCTGTTGTTCCGTAAAATGAATAAACAGGATTTTGAACTTCATCTTTATGTTTTACAAGTGGAATTTCAGTTCCCATAACACTTCGTGTTTTTATGTGAATATCCTGTTCAGGCGGAACGTTAAAGGCAAAAGTCTCTACGTTTTTGATGCCAAGCTCAATGTTGGCTTTTTCTAAAGCTGCATAAGCATCTGTAAAAGTTTTATCAATTTCATGCTGAATTAATTCAGCTTTTTCTGTTAGGTCCATAATCTCACGTATAAGAATATTTCTTTTTTTGTCCATTAGTTCGAAGCCTTGTCGTGCTAGAGCCAGTGAACTTTTGGCGGCCATTAAATTACCCTTAGTAGGTACTGTATTCAAATTCAATTGTGCCACCTCCTAACTAATCTGTAAATGCGTCGTAGTATTTATCTAAAATCTTTGTATCAATTCTATCAAGTTCTTCTTTAGGAAGAATATGAAGTAATTTCCAACCTAAATTTAATGTTTCGATAATGTTTCTATTAACACCGACACCTTGACCAACAAATTCGGCTTCAAAAGCTTTACCAAATTCAAGATACTTTTTATCAGTTGGTGACAATTCATCTTCACCGATAACTGAAGCCAAGGCTCTTGCATCTCCAACTTTTGCGTAAGCAGAGAAAAGCTGGTTAGCAACATCCTGATGGTCTTCTCTTGTAAATCCTTCACCGATGCCGTCCTTCATAAGACGTGAAAGTGATGGAAGAACATTAATAGGCGGATAAATGCCCTGACCATATAATGAACGATCCAACGTAATCTGACCTTCAGTAATGTAACCTGTTAAGTCAGGTATTGGATGGGTAATGTCATCATTTGGCATTGTTAAAATAGGAATCTGTGTAACAGAACCTTTGGCACCTTTTATAATACCTGCACGTTCATAAATAGTTGCAAGTTCACTGTATAAATAACCTGGATAACCTTTTCTTGAAGGAATTTCACCTTTTGAAGAGGAAACCTCACGCATAGCTTCCGCAAAAGTAGTCATATCGGTTAGTATAACAAGAATGTGCATATCTTTTTCGTAAGCTAAATATTCTGCAACAGTTAAAGCAACTTTTGGTGTGATGAGACGTTCTACCACAGGATCATTTGCCATGTTAAGGAACATTACAGTATGTTCTAAGGCGCCTGATTCTTCAAAAGAACGTTTGAAGAAATCGGCAACGTCATTTTTTACACCCATGGCTGCAAACACAACAGCAAACTTTTCATTGGTGTCATCACCTAAAGATGACTGATTAACTAACTGGGCTGCCAGCTGGTCATGTGGCAAACCGTTTCCTGAAAAAATAGGAAGCTTCTGCCCACGAATTAAAGTTGTTAATCCGTCAATGGCTGAGATTCCTGTTCTAATGTAGTTTCTAGGATATTCTCTACTAACAGGGTTAAGAGGCATACCGTTTACGTCTCTTTTTTTTCCGTTAATAGGTGGTAGCCCGTCTAAAGGCTTACCTATACCATTAAAAGTACGGCCTAAAATATCCGGTGACAGGGCAACTTCCATAGGGTGTCCTGTTAGTTTTGTATGTGTATTGGTAAGAGACATGCCTTCAGATCCTTCGAAAACCTGAATAACAGCTTTGTCTTCATTGATTTCGATAATACGTCCAAGTCTTTTCTCTTCTCCATCGTTCATTTTAAATTCGACAATTTCGTCATAAGCGGCATCTTTTATACCTTCAAGAGCAACTAAAGGCCCATTTATTTCGCTTAATCCTAAATATTCTATAGCCATGTTGCACCTCCTTATGCCTGTTCCTCAATAATTTTTGCGTAGAAATCATCAATTGCTACTTTGTAATCATCAAACATTGAAAGTTTGTTGTTAGGAATATCATATTTAATGGCAATAACTTTTTCAAAAATGTTATTTTGTTTAAGTATGGACATTGGTATTCCCATTGCTATAAGTTTTGATGATTTTTCGTATAAATAAAGAATTGTTTTCATCATTAATAGCTGTTTCTTTAGTGGAACGCATGTATCCTGATCATGGAACGCGTTCTGCTGTAAAAATCCTAAACGTATTACTCTGGCAATTTCCAAAGTGAGTTTCTGGTCATCAGGTAAAACGTCGCTACCAATTAATTTTACAATTTCCATTAATGAACTTTCCTGATTTAAAAGAGAAAGCACCTGTGCTCTGCAGGATGAAAAATCAGGTCCAACGTTTGTGTTGTACCAGTTAGTTAATTCATCAGCATATTCGCTGTAACTTGTAAGCCAGTGAATGGCAGGGAAATGTCTTGCGTAAGCCAGTGATTTATCAAGTCCCCAGAAGCAGCGTACAAATCGCTTTGTGTTCTGTGTAACAGGTTCTGAAAAGTCACCACCCTGTGGAGATACAGCTCCAATAATTGAAATTGAACCTTCAGTTCCGTTAAGGTTTTCCATATAGCCGGCTCTTTCATAGAAAGCAGATAATCTGCTGGCAAGATATGCAGGGAAACCTTCTTCAGCAGGCATTTCTTCAAGTCGGCCTGATAATTCTCTAAGAGCTTCAGCCCATCTTGATGTAGAGTCTGCCATAATTGCAACATGATAGCCCATGTCACGATAATATTCTGCTAAAGTAATACCTGTGTAAATTGAAGCCTCTCTGGCTGCTACAGGCATGTTACTTGTATTTGCAATAAGTGTTGTTCTGTCCATAAGTGGATTACCTGACTTTGGATCAACAAGTTCTGAAAATTCATCAAGAACCTGAGTCATTTCGTTTCCACGTTCACCACAACCAATGTAAATAATAATATCTGCATCAGCCCACTTGGCAATCTGATGCTGGTTCATTGTTTTTCCTGTACCAAAACCACCGGGTATTGCTGCAGTACCGCCTTTTGCCAAAGGGAAAAGAGTATCCATGATTCTTTGTCCCGTAACCAATGGAGCAGTAGTACCAAATCGTTTGTTAATTGGTCTAGGCTGTCTGATTGGCCATTTCTGTGTAAGAGTCAGGTCTAAAGTAGAACCATCATCTTTCTTAATGGTTACAATAGTGTCGTTAATTGTATACTGACCATCATCCACAACACTTACAACAGTTCCCTTAATGTAAGGTGGAACCATTGACTTGTGAACAATAGCTCTTGTTTCCTGAGTTGTGGCGATAATTGTACCGCCTGAGACATAGTCACCTACATTTACTGTAATGTGTACATCCCATTTTTTTGTTATATCAAGTGAGTTTACATTTACTCCTCTGGAAATAAATGCACCTGACTGTTTCTCTATTTCGCTAAGTGGTCTTTCAATACCGTCAAAAATATTGTTTAAAATACCAGGAGCTAAAGTAACGAAAATAGCACTGTCTGTACCATATATTAGTTCCCCGGGTTTTAGACCACTGGTTTCTTCATAAACTTGGATGGTAGTCATTTCAGATGAAAGACCAATAACTTCACCAACCAATCTTTCAGAACTAACGTAAACCATTTCGCCCATTTTAAAGTCTGTTTTACCTTTAATATAAACAACAGGCCCGTTAATTCCATAAATCTTTCCTGTTTTCTCCAATTGACTGCCTCCTAAAATGTAAATGCAAATTGTTCCTGTTCTTCAATAAGGCGTGTTTTAAAAGAATTGTCTATAAGAATATTTTTCTCAGGAACGATAGTTCTTGTTCCACCTAGAAATTCTTTTTTATAAACTTCAATATTTACATTAAAAGATTCTTTTAAACCGTTAAGTAAATGAGAATCTTCAGGATCAATGTAAATAGTAATGTTTAAGTCACCATATTCCTTAATGATTTTATCTATTTGGTTTTCAAGCTGTTTAACATATTCAGGTGTTTTTCTATATGCTATGAGTTTTCCCCTAACAGATTCGAAAACTTTGGATTTTAATTCCGACTGCTTATTTGTAATTTGTTTCTTAATAAGCATTTGGGCTGAAGCTAACTCCTTTTTTGAATTAGCTTTAACCTGATTCATTCTGGCACGTTTAGATTCTTCTGATAAAAGAGTGGCATTTTCTTTGTGAATTGCCAGTTCATCATCTAAAGATGCCTTGTAGCTACTAAGTGATTCAGCGCTTTTGTTGTTGGCACTTTCTAAGGAAATACTTCTAAAGTGCTCCATCTTTTCTTCTATAGTCATAGCCCTGTATCCTTTCTAAATTTTGATTCCAATAGCCTCGTTAATATAGTTAGTAATGAAATTCTTTTGGCGACCAAGACCATGTCGGTCGGGAATTTCTACTAACAAAGGCTGTTTCTTGTTAAGTTTTATGTCGTCTATTACTTCAGGAATTTCAAAACTTAATTTTTCTGTTATAAGTAAAATTCCAAGATTTTTATCTTCCAGAACTTTTTCAACTGCGGCTTTTGCCTCTTTACGACCATGGACAACTACGCCTTCAACACCGGCTAAACGCATGCCTGTTAAAGTGTCTACATTGTCGCTGATTAAATACATTTTCATAAAAGCCTCCTAAGCACTGTGTACAAATGAATTTATGCAACGTGTGTAAGAATAAGGAATGCAACAATAAATCCCCAAAGAGCAATACCTTCTGCTAAGGCAACGAAGATAAGTGCTTTACCGAAAATGCTTGAATCTTCGCTTAATGCTCCAAGAGCTGCACTAGCTGAGCTTGCAACTGCGTAACCAGAACCGATACATGAAAGACCAATTGCAAGACCTGCAGCAATAAGACCTAAACCGTTAGAAGAAGCTGCATCACTTGTTACAGCGGCGCTTGCTGTGTTACTGAAAATAACGATAGTTCCTAAAAGGAAAGTTCCAAAGAATGTTAAGCAGTTTGTTAAAACTGTTCTTTTGAAACGACCTTTACTCTGTTCTCCAACAAAGTAAACTACTAATGGTAAAACAATTGTAAGTAATAAAGCTACTGAAAATAAAACATTAATTAACATATTAAAATTCCTCCTGATGTTTAAAATTATTTTTTGTTTCTTTTTCTATATGGAACGAATTCTCTGCCATTTCCTTCATAGAAACGACCAAAGATTTCGTAATATTCCAAACGAAGAACCTGTATACCAACTACAAGACCTTCCATTGCTAAAACAATGATGTTTCCGATAATTACAACGAAAATATTAGCACTGCCACCATTTTCCGCACCTGCCAAAGTCATTACAACCTGCATCATGGCTGCGTGGCTGATTGCAAAAACGCCAATACGCAGGAAGGATAAGGCATTTGATAAATAAGTGATTAAGTAATCAAATAATTCAAAAAATGCTGTGGCTGCAAAAATTCCCGGTGAATCATCAATAGGTTTCTTCTTTGCCAGTATGTTTTTCAAAGGTTCCTCTAAGAATATTAAAATTAGTGGTATAACAAACATAACTACCAGCAAAGCAGTTCCAGGTAATGGATGGCCTGTCATGTATAAGAGAATAACAAGAATCACACTACCGTAGAAAATAAATCCTGTTACAGCATTAGGTCCAAACAACGCTTTTCCTAAATTCTTTTGTTTTATGGCTGTAGCAATGTTTAAAATCATGGTTGTTAAAATAATAAATGAACCAAATAAAAATGCTGCAACTAAAACAATGTTAATCTCACCTAAAAATGGAAGTGTCATCATGGAATCCAAAGGTTTTATAACTGATTCAAATTCAAAACCGAAGAAACTTCCAAACAGAGCACCGAATATACATGAGAACACTCCGGCGGCACAAACAATGCCGGCAAGATCCATTTTCTTAACTTTGTATAAAATGCCACCGCCGATTACTAAACATAAGCCCTGACCTAAATCACCAAACATCACACCAAATATAAGTGCATAGGTAATTGTCAAAAACAGGGTAGGATCAAATTCATTGTAACCCGGTAAGCCATACATACGAACAAAAAGTTCAAATGGTTTGGCAAATTTAAAGTTTTTAAGCTTAGTTGGAGGAGTTGTTTTGTGATCCTCAACATCATCGCTTACAATACAAACAACATTTACGTCATTGTCTGTTTCCTTTAAAAGCTTTTTAGCTTCCTTACTTGTCATCCAACCACAAAGAACCTGAAATGTAACGCCGGAATCTTTTGTTACAGCAGCTAATTTTCTAACATCAAAATTGCTGTAAGCTGACTCAATTCGTCTAATGGCTGAAACCAGCTTATCCTTATTCTTCTCAATAATCTGATTTATTTCCTGTTCTTTTTGTTTTTTCTTTTCTTCTATTTCAGCTTTTTTATTAGCTATTTCCAAACATTCGTCATTAGGAAAGCCTTTATATTTCTTTGGTATAGCTATTTCGTCAAATCTAATGTTATGGAAATCTTTCTCAACTTCATCAAAATAATCTAATGGAGCGAAGAAAACACCATAAACAAAATCCGTATCATTAAGAGTTGATATGAAAATCGCATTAATGTCGGGATCTAAGTAAGATTCAAACTTGTCGAAACTGCTTTTTGGAATTCTACCAAAACGATATTTGAAAAATTCCATGTCATAAATTCTTTTAAGAGTATAATTAAGTGTCTTAAAAGGCGCTAAAATGCCATAGTCTGTGTTAAGACTTTCTATTTCTTTGTCTAAGTCATCAATTTCACTTCTAACGTCAGCCAGACTGTCATCAATTTTGTAAAGGAACTTCTCAGCATCCTTTACACCAACATTAGAAACTTTAGCTTTTTCAGGTTCCTTAACAAGTTGCATTAACTCGTGACTTTTGTTAAGTGCAGCTTTAAAAGGATTTTCTTCAGAAAAAGTAGTAAATTGTTCGTTAGAACTAAATTCCGTTAGGGCATTTTCAAGATGAATGTCATGCTTGCTTAAATAATTTTCTACCAAATTATCAATCTCAGTTTTGGGACCGGCAAGAGTGACAAAACTCATTTTTTCAATCATTATAACACCCCTTTCTTCCTATTAATATAGTGTGCAATGTTTTCACTGTCATAACCATATCGTATACATTCCATTGCAGTAATAATTTTGGCAACTTCCAAACTTTTCAAATGTAGGTAAGCATTAATGGCTGCCAAAGAGTATGGGGCAGTTTTAAAATCTTTCATATATATGGTATTTAAAACGCTGCCAAATTGTGTTTCCATATCATCATAATCATTAAAACCGTAGGTTCTGCCATAATAGCATTTGTTAAGAAGTTCAAAAAATTCTCCATCACTTTCACATTCAACAAAAGCCTTAATGTTAGAACGGTCAAGATTATAATATATTGGAATTAAAAACGAGTAGATTTGAGAATGAGAAACTGAGTAATAGTGTTTCATTCTGTAAATCCACAATATGTTAAGCAAATCAACCTGAGAACCAAAGGAGTTAACAAAATATTTCTTTTCGCCCTTTGGTACAAATGAGTCTGCATGATTCCAAATGTAACTAAAGAAAAATAAATCTAAAGACATTTCGTAATCAAATAAAACAGGGTTCTCCAAATTGGATACCGCCTTAATTACTTTCTCATAAACAGAACCATTTAGATTGCTTATAAATTCTTCCATTGTGTTAGAATTAACCAAATTATCGATATTTAATTTTGAATGTTGCTTAAAGTGTTTGTCCACCAACATCGGTATAGTGCTGCTACGACTGTCCATAATATTACGCATACAGGCTTTCAATGTGGCAATTTCATATTTCATAAAATAAAATTCCAAATATTTTCGCTGTGACGTTCCTGCAAAATGAAAAATCTTGGAAAAATCATGATAAGTTGAAAAAGTCAGTCGACTTTCTATTTCACCACGATGAGCCTGAGTAGAATCAATTCCGGATAAAACTTCCGAGTATGCCGGAAAAGTCTGAAGATAAGTAAGTAGTTCAGACACAGTTTTTAGTCCTGTAATTTCTTCGTATTGTTGGGAAGAAAGCAGTCGTTTCTTCATAGCTCTTATTTTGGTAGTCATACCACTGTAAGCAGTGAGTTTTCCTGATTTCATTGACTACTCCTTAATAATATTGTTAAAAATCTCCTGTGCAAGAGATTCAGTTTTTTCATTATATGCAGACTCTAACTTGGCAAGTTCAGCGTTGCAGTCTTCCTGATATTTAGCGATTTCCTTTTTGCTTTCCTTTGCAAGAGTCTTCTCGTATTCATTAACCTGCGCATTAACCTGATCTTCTAAGTTCTGGTCAAAAGCCTGCTTTTCCTTGCTAATGTAGTCAGCGTATTTGGCTTTTTCATCCTGGGTTTTCTGCATTATCTTAGCAGAAGCAGAGTCAATGTTTGCAAGTTGGTCGATAATACTGTTAAGTTCCTGACTCATAGTAGGTCCTCCTTATTTTGATTGGCATTACAAATTCATAAAACATTTGATAAATATAGGAAGTTCTATAAATTAATATGCCGTAAATATAAAAGAACCGGTTTTTGTACCGGTATTTAAAAATCATACATGAGTAATAAATCTCACAATTTAACTTTAGCACTTTTACAAGAAATTACAATAAAAAACTTGAAAAATTGTGCAATTAATCATAAAATCCTTAGAGACAATAATATATGAATATAATACTTTAAAAATTGTTAAAATATACGCAAAAGGAGAAATTCATGAGATTAAGAAATGTACCCGGTTCAAGAGAAGCCATTGCCGATAACGATATGGCAATTAATGAACCAACAGAACTTAAAGGAAAGTGGAAGGAAGAGTTTGGAAATGACAACCCTATTAGAATTGAAATAGGAATGGGTAAGGGAAAGTTCATTACAACTCTTGCAATGGAAAATCCAGACATTAACTATATTGGAATTGAGAAATATTCAAGTGTACTTATTAGAGCAATCGAAAGATGTGAAGAGATTGAAGTACCTAACCTTAGATTTATAAGAATGGAAGCAGAATATATCTGTGATGTTTTCGAAAAAGGTGAAGTGGATAGAATTTACTTAAACTTCTCAGATCCATGGCCAAAGGACAGACATGCTAAAAGAAGATTAACTTCAAAACAGTTTTTTGAACGTTATGATGTAATTCTAAAAAAAGATGGTATTGTTGAATTTAAAACAGACAATGATTTATTATTCCAGTTTTCATTAGAGCAGGTTCCGGAAGCCGGCTGGGAATTAATAGAACAAACATGGGATTTACATAATGATGAAAGATTAATGCAGGGAAATGTTATGACTGAATACGAAAGCAAATTTTCACAAATGGGAAATCCAATACACAAGCTAATTGCCAAAAGATAATTTATTAGAAAGTTAAAAAGAGGAAAGGTTAAGCAAAAAACTTAATCTTTCCTCTTTTATATAGTAAAAATTTATTTTTCTTCTGTCTGATTTTTAAATCTATCTTTTAATTTATTATATAATTTTTTATTAGGTTTATTTTTTCGTACTTTTTCATTAGTTAAAATTGGTAGGTCTATATTCTTTTCTTTAAGTCGTTTGTCTACGGCATCCTCAGTTAAACCGGTAATAACCGCAACACATGGAACACCAAGCAGCATACCGATAACACCGGCAAACCATCCACCAATAGTGATGGCAAAAATAATCCATAAAGGTCTAAGACCTGTTGAGTCACCAAGAATCTTTGGACCAATAACATTACCATCAAGCTGCTGAATAATAATAATTAAAACAGCGAATACCAATGCACTCTTTGGCGAGTAAATGCAAAGAAGTAAAACACTTGGTACACCACCAATGAACGGTCCGAAATATGGAATCATATTTGTTATACAAACAACAATGCTTACAAGCAAAGCACAATCGGAAAATCCTTTAACACCAAAGAACGAAATTACAATCATTGAAACAAAACATAAAAGACCAATAATAAGTGAGTCTACCATTTTGCCATCAAAGAAATCACTGAAAATTTTAATTGAACGTTTTGTCACATACCAGATTCTTTCAGCACGTTCTTTTTTGAAAAATGCAAAAACAACACGTTTAATTCCACGAGCCTGCATTTTTTCATCAATAATAAGGTAGCATGATACAATAATGGCTACAATAAAATTAATAGCAAACTTCACAACAGAAACACCGGTTGTAACAATAGTAGTTGTAAGTGTTGAAATGAATTTGCTTAATGTACTTTGTAAAGTAGTATCAGCGTTAGTAACGGTATTCTGAATATATTTAAAATCAATATCAGGATATCTTTTTGAAAGATTATTAATAAAATCCATAATACTGTTTGCCCAATCAGGCATTTTGTCAAGCAACTGCGTCAAACTGTCAATAATCTCAGGAATAAGATAAACCAAGCCAACTATCAAAACAGAAATAACAAGCAAATAGGAAAAAAGAATTGCAAGTAATCTGTTTAATGCATTATTTGTAATGTGAAGCCATTTCTTAAAAACAGTCTTTCTCATCCAAGAAACAAGAGGGCTAATAAGAAAGGCAATTAAAATACCCATAAAAAAAGGTGACAAAGTAGATAACAGAGTATTAAGGGTGGCTGAAGTTGATTCCCAAAAGAAAACAGCTCTAATAATAATAGCCATAATCAAAACAGTTACAGTGCTGTAAATGCAAATAGTAAAATATCTACTGTTACCTTCGAATTTGTTTTTGTTATCGCTCATATAAGTCTCCTAAAAAATTCAATTTCATTTCCCACTTTTGTGCAAGCACAAGTAGGCTAATAACTTTTTGACACTGTTAAGTATAAATATAAAATGAAATAAGTACAAGGGCAAAAGTTGTACTTATGGTAAAATAAATTCATATATAATAGGTAGAAACTACATCAAGTAAGGCAAAATAATAAAAAATTACAAAAAAGTTAAAAAAAATTGAAAAAACTCTTGAAAAAGTGTGAAGGCTAGTATATAATAACACTTGTCGCTGATGAAGTGACAAAAATAAAACAAGCGCCTCTAGCTCATTTGGTAGAGCACCTGACTCTTAATCAGGGTGTGCAGGGTTCGAGCCCCTGGAGGCGCACTTGCGGGTACCGTTTCGGACATTAAATTGCCTGGGGTGGTACTTTTCTTTGTGCGTAAGCAATGAGTCACATAAAAAAAGAGAGAATGTTCAGAGAGAAATGTTTACATTTCGAAAAGAACATTCTCTCTTTTTTTAATGCGGCGAATGCCGCATCAGCGAGATGAAACGAAGTGCAATCGAGCTGAATGTGACTCATTCAAGTGGTGGGTAATCGGCGAATGCCGCATCAGCGAAATGAAGCGAAGTGCAAGCGAGCTGTGCACTGCCTTATTTAAAGGCACATTCCGCAAAATCACTTATAAAACCAGAAACTTCTCTGAAACATAAAAGTAACTTGTTTTCCCCTGAAAAATACAATCTTAAAATAACTACCAATCTACATATTTCAGTTTTAAAATCATTATTAAAAAATTAATGTGACAACAACATCAACATTAAAAATATCAATAAAAATCAGATTAAAATGGAGAAAAAGTATAAGGGATTGATTTTTATATTACTTACATATGGAATTGTATTTTCGTCATGCATTGCATATAGAAATAGTGTTTTGAAAAAAGACATTTTTCAAATTGGTAATTGGATTAAAAATATATTTATTAGAGTAATTCAATTAATTAAAAAAGCATATAACATTGTCGGATTGGAAATAAATTGTAATATAGGTAACAAAAACATAGCAGACGGTGTAAAAATATTGGCATATGTTGGAATAACAATAATGCTTTTGCTGATTGTTATGTTAATCATAGTTTTAGTTATAAAAATCGTAAAGCTAATTAGAAATAAAGTATTAGATAGAAACGCAGCTATAGTTGTATTAACAGAATTACTGGCAATAATTATTTTTGGAGATGTAATAAAAAATTTATGGAAAATCAAATTAGTTATGGGTGCAATGGTTGTGTTGGTGATTTATGCCATTATAAAAGTGATGGTGAATGTTGAAGATATAGTTAGAAGAAATTATGTGCTGATATTAGTAAGTGGGGGGATTGGAGTTGCGTTAGTTGTTTTTATGTTAGCAAAAGCATACATTAAATAAATTATTTGCATAATTAGACAAATTTGAGTTTTATTGTATTCTCTGTTAAAATACAGAATAGTCATCTAAAAATACTGGTTGGGGGTGAAATCAATGATGGTGAATATTGCAGTGTGTGATGATAAACAGGAATCTTTAGATATTATTCAGAAAGAATTGGTTAAAGCTGCAAATAATTTAAACATTACAATAGAAACTTATCTTTATATGGATGGGAATGAAGTGGTAGATTTGATTTGTAACAGCAAAGAAGACTTTGACATTTTATTTTTAGACATAGACATGCCAAATATTTCCGGTCTTGAAGTCGCAAAAAAAATACGAGACGCAGGGTCCGATATTATACTTATTTTTATTTCCGCACATGAACAGTATGTGTTTGAATCTATTGATTATAATCCATTCAAATATATTAGGAAAAATAAAATAGAAGAAGAAATTGAATATTCACTGAAAAGAGCATATAAACGAATTTCCAGTGAAAATGCTAAAAGCATTGTAGTTAAAACAGAGGATGGAGAAGTTCGCTTAAAACATACAAGTATTATGTATTTTGAAGTATATGCAAGAAGAATGAGTGTATTTACAAATGATAATCAAAAAAGAAATCTTGTAGGAAGAAAAACCATAAAGAAACTTTATAGTGAATTAAACGATGAAGATTTTATCCAAATACATAGTGGTTGCATTGTTAATGTGAAATATATAGATGAATATTCAGGTCATGATATAACATTGGATAATGGAATAAAACTAATTGTTAGCAGACCAAGAATAAAAGAAGTAAAAGAAGCCATATCAAGTTATTGGAGCAGAAGAGTATGATAGTATTATATTGGAGCGTAGAATATCTTGCAACATTAGTGGAAACTATATTGTGTTGTATTCTAGCAAAAATTTTTATAAAAAGTGAATCAGTTAATGATAAAAATAGTAAAACGAGAATGTTTGTATATTCCTGTTTAGCATCTGTCATTGTTATGACAGTAAACAAAATGGAGCTGTTTTCATTTATTAATGGAATATTGGGAATTATCATGTTGTTTTTGCTACAGTGTATTATATACAGGCAGAGATATAACATACTGTTATTATCGACCTTAATCTATGCGGTAATAGATTCGGCAATTGATTTTGTTATTGCACAAATGGGTGGAATTCTTATGTCGTTAAAGATAAGTTATCTGCTTAACGAGCAAAGTTTAGAACGTTGTGGTTGCGTTTTCATTAGTAAGTTGATATTATGCATTTTAATTTATTTAATTTATAAATATAATTATGAAAAAGTAGACATTCCTAAAAAGTATATAGCTGTAATATGTTTTATTGCAATTATATTAGTTGCTTTAGATTACTATATTATTGAAAAAAGTATAGTATACGACAGTCAGGATATAAGGTTATTTTCGGTTGTCTTTTTTTTCTTTTCAATTGTAATGATAATCTTGATGTTTGATTTAATATTAAAGTTAGCGGAAAATTATCAACAAAAACAGGAGTTAGTTTTGTTGGAATTACAAAACGAAATGATTGTAAAAGCAGAGAAAAATACGGAACAGACCTTTAATTTATGGAGAAGTAGCATACACGATTATAAACATAAAGTATTGGTAATTAAACACTGGTTAGATGAAGGAAAAATAGAAGAATTAAAAGATTTTATTGAAAATGAAAGTGAGAGTCTGACACAGAAGGTTTTTTACATAAAAACAGGTAATGAAGTGGTAGATGCCATTATAAATACAAAACAAAATCTGGCAGAGAAAAAGGGAATAAACTTTTCTGTTAATGTTAAAATTCCATCAGAATGCATAGTTTCAGATATAGATTTTGTGTGTATTTTTGGGAATTTAATTGATAATGCCATAGAGGCATGTGAAACACAAAGTGAGAAACGTATTGAAATTATTGTTAAGGAAATAAAAAAATTACTAATCATAAAAGTAATTAATTCATATAAGGGCAAATTACCTGATAAACTTTCGACTACAAAAAAAGAAAAGATGTTTCATGGAATTGGATTGAAAAATGTAAAAAGTATTTTAGAAAAGTATGATGGAACATATCAAATGATAAAAGAAGATGACGAAGTAATTACAAAAATTATGATATTAAACAAAAAAAGATAACTCTGGAGTTCATTCCAGGGTTAATTTTTTTTGCAAAATAATCCAAAAAAATAGCAAAAAAATCCATTTTTCGTTTTGTGGGATATTTTTTGATACTATTTGTAATAGCAATACAGAAATCAAAAGTATTGCTATGGGGTAAACTCAAGGACAAAATTAAAAATGAGAAAGAAATTAGGAAAAGTAACAGCGTTAACATTGGCGTTATGTATGTCATTAGGTTGTACAGGAATTTTTGCAGCAAACCAGTCTTTTAAATTCAATTTTACAGCTAAAGAACAAAAAAAGGCAGACAGCTAATTATGCAAAAGAAGATAATGAACAAAATGCATATGTTACATTTAAATTTTAGGTGGGTGCATGGGATATATGTCCCATGCATTTGAAAATATTAAAGGAGAAAGGTTATGCATTTAAAAATGAATAGAGTAGAAATCTTTTTGATAATTGTATTAGCAAGTATGGTTGTGTGTGGGTGTAACAATAATAGTAAGACACCAAATAATTATAATAAGGCTCAAAAGGAGTGGAAAAGAGAGAAGTTAGATGACAAATTGGTGGCAGATTTTAAAGCAGATAATATTTCCAGAAAAAATTATAATTCTTATGAGGTTGAATTTACATCAGTACCAGTGAAAAAAATAAAAGATATATTTTTCGATAAAGACAAAAGCAAAACTAGTATAACGAAAGAAGAGCGAGAAGATGACTCGGATATGGAAGAGTTAACATCAGAAAATGGGTTATATATATATTCCACAATAGAAGGAACAAATGGAAGAACAAAGGAAAGTGATTATTATAGAGCATTTCTTGGCTATGATTCAGATGCATGGGATGTGAATAATATGCCGACAAACCTAGGTACCGAAGATGAACTAAGTTTTCTTTCAAAAAAGAAATTGGATGAAAAAATAGAAAAAAGAATAAAAGAAATCTTACCAGGTTTTTCTGTAGGAAATTTTAATGTTAGATCCCTTACAAGTGATTATTTAAATAGTATACAAAATAAATATTTTGAGGAAGCGGAAAAAAGTAGTGATGAGATGATACGTGAGGAGTATAAAGAACAACAACAATGGAAAAAAAATTGGCGAAAAAAAGACGATGCATATTATGTAGTAGCAGAATTGTCATTGGATGGGATAAATATAAATAGTGGTGAGACTATGGAGTTGTCTAATGGAAAAAACATTAATCCTGTTTATATAACAATAATATATAATAAGAATGGTTTTGTGTATGTTGATTTCAGTAGTGTTATTAAAGTAAAGAATAGAAAGGAAGATGAAATAGTAACAGTGGCACAAGCAGTAAAATCATTAAAAGATGATTTGACGTCAATTATACTTACAGATGAAAAGACCATTAAAGATGCACAATTTAGATATGTAATGATTAGTACGTCAGACAATAAGAAAATAGAAATACGACCGGTGTGGATATTTGATGTTATGATTAAGCTCGAACAAAAAAATAAAGATAATGATAATGGTGAAGAGATTTACATGGTGGATGCCGTAACAGGAGAGGTATTGCGATAATGTTGAAAAGAGAAATTAAAAACTATGGAGAAATTGTATTCAATGTAAGATTCTGTTTGTGTGTTGCCTGTATTTTCTTATTGTTTCAACTAGATACAGGAATACCTATGATGTTTTCTTCTTATCATTGGAGTGTAACTGCAAAAGAATGGGATATTGTAAGCACTCTTCTGGATGCAATATATTTTGGAATGTATATTCAAATGATAAATATAGTATCTACAGCAGGATTTGGATTACGATTCTGCGAGGAATGGAAAGCGGGAATTGTTCCGTGGATGGTTAGAAAGTGCGGGCTAAAAAAATATGCAAGACTTTACGTTTCTCTTGCAACACTTTCAGGAGGAAGTATTGCAGTAGTTGGATTTATATTGTATGTGATATCCATAAAGATGCATAATGTATCATTGCTTAATCCAGAGTTACTAGAAAATCTTAAAACGACAGCAAATTATGGATATACACTGAATACTCATAGTGGAATAAAATATATTATAATAATGGCAACTCTTTATTTTATAGTGGGAGCATTGGCATCCGTAATTGCTATATGTATGTCCACGTTGATAACAAATAAGTATTTTGTTATGGTATCGCCATACCTTATATATAGAATTTACGTAGAAATTTCTAAAATTATAAATATACCATATAATCAGCGAATTGATTACTATTTGTTTGGACGACAAGAGATTGGAAAGTCATTTTGGCAAACTGAAACAATAATATTATTAATTCTTATATTAATTATCATTGCAGGGCAGTTTATGTTTAGAAAAGGATTAAGGAGAAAATTGGTATATGAAAAATATTAGAAAGATATATGCAGTATGGAAATTTCAAATGATTTCAAAGATTATTAATATAAAAACTTTAATTATCTTTTTAATAATGTTTTTGTATATTAGAGCCTATGAAGAACCTATTATGGATTTCTTAAAAGCAGTGGGAATTGGTATTGAGCCATATTTGTATCCCATATTGATGAATGACATAGTGTTTCCAATTATAATTTTATTGGGATACCTTATTCTAGTATGCGATGCTCCATTTATAGGTAATGGATATCTTTTTCTGGTAGCAAGATGCGGGAAAAAATCATGGATAATAGGTGAATCATTGTTTATGTTATCTTATTCTGCATTATATACGTTATCAATGTATGTTTTTACCATTATAAATTTCGGAACTAAAATTGAATTTGGCACAAGTTGGGGAAAGGCAATACTTACCTTAACAAGAACTGATGCAGCACAACAGTTTGGTATACATGATTTCAACCAGACGGTAGTAGAGAATTATATGCCTATTGAAGCAACTGCAAAAACTATTTTTTTATGTACATTACTTTTGTGGTTTATTGGAATGTTGGTATTTGCTTTGAATTATCTGTTAAAAAATCAGGTGGGAGTATTGTTAGCAGCAATGATTATATTTGGAGATTTGGCAATATACAATTTCTTTAGTGACAGTTTATATAGATTTTCACCAGTGTCGTTGATGAAATTGTCAGTGATAACAGGAGTGAACCAATGGAATCCTACATTCTTATATGCAACTAGCGTATTAATAGGTGGAAGTTTAATACTTATGGCAATTGTAATGGTTAGTGCAAAATTTACAAAGGGTATAAGCATAGATAACAGGAGGCAACGATAATGAATGAAATGGTAAAAGTGAAAAATGTGACATTAAATATAAAAGATGCATTAATTCTTGACAAAGTTAATTTAAGTGTAGAAAAAGGAAGCATATGTGGTTTGGTAGGAAGAAATGGTTCGGGAAAGACAATGCTGATGAAGTGTATTTGTGGATTTATTCCGGTAACAGAGGGGGAGATTCTAGTGAATAATCAGAAAGTGGGAGTAAAGGATAAGTTTGCAGAAAATCTCGGATTTATTATCGAGACACCGGGATTTATGCCAAATTATACGGCATACAAAAATCTTGAGTTTCTTTCTTCCATTAACTCAAAAGTGAATAAACAAAGAATCAGGGAAGTAATTGAGTTGGTTGGTCTGGATCCTGATAGTAAAAAGAAGGTTGGAAAGTTTTCTCTTGGTATGAACCAGAGGCTTGGATTAGCACAGGCAATTATTGATAATCCGGATTTGTTGATTCTTGATGAACCGTTCAATGGACTTGATAATGATGGAGTAAAACAAATCAGAAAACTGTTACTGACATTAAAAGAACAGGGAAAAACAATTATTATGGCGAGTCATACAAAGGAGGATATAAATATTCTATGTGACAGAGTATGCTTTATGGATAATGGACGTCTGATATTAGGAACTAATAAGGAAAATGAATAAAAACCTAAAATCCTTCCCACAAACACTTGAACTTTTTACATTTTATTATAAAATACCATAAAGTTTCATATTGCCCGCAATGCCAGATAAACAAAGGGATTGCGGGTATTTTTATAACACAAAATAATGCTTAATAAACTGATATAAAATGCCCTAGGGCTTTCAGGGTGTGCAGGGTTCGAGGTCTCAATTGGCATTTCGGTCGATGCTTCTGCCAAGGGCAGAGTTGTCCACAGGACAACCGCATCCCTGGAGGCGCACTTGCGGGTACCGTTTCGGACATTAAATTGCCTGGGGTGGTACTTTTCTTTGTGCGTAAGCAATGAGTCACATAAAAAAAGAGAGAATGTTCAGAGAGAAATGTTTACATTTCGAAAAGAACATTCTCTCTTTTTTTAATGCGGTGAATGCCGCATCAGCGAAATGAAGCGAAGCGTAATTGAGCTGTATGTGACGAATTAAAGTGGAGAGCAGCAAATGTTAGGCGTTCTATTCGTAATTATTGGTGCAATAGAAAAGCATAAAAAACAGGGCAGGTAGCTTTAAACACTGGAATTTTTGACAAATATATGAATACATATTATTACAAGGTTGTATGCGTTTTGTGTACAACTTTATTTCATAATGGGGAAGTATGAAAAAGTACATATCTAAATAAAAACTTACAAAATCTATTTCTAAAAGTTTCAGTTACAAGTTTCATACATTTTTCCATTACAGTAGTTTTAACACAAGATAAAACAAAATTCAGGAGGAAAATATGAAAAATAAGAAAAAAACATGCATACTATTGTGGTGTACCTTGTGATTGGACTTATCAGCGGAATTGCGTATTTCCAAGTTAGCAAAGCAGCAAAAAAAGATAACGGTCAGGTAGTTAATGAAAGCACTATTACTAATAGAAAAGACAAAACCGGGAAATCTTTGTTAAACGAAATCAATATAAAATCTTATAAGGACATTTCAAAAATTGTTGTAGGTGAAAATACACAGGAAGATGTATCCTGGGTAGAACCAATTCAAACAATAACATTCACAAATAAAGATGATATTGATTATTTATATAATCAACTATCTCAATTAAAAACATTGAATAAAAGTGGGGCTGATGATGAAAATGAAGTAGAGGCTCCCAAAAAGCGAACAATAAAAATATATGGAAAAACAGAGTTAAATATTTTAATTAATTATAATCCAACAAAGGGCAGTCTGGTTGAAAATACATATGAAAAAGATAAAAGCGTAAAGACTTTTACTTTTGAAAAAATCTCTGAGGAATTTAATAACTGGCTTATTAATCAATGTGATATTCAAATGAAGGCAGATTATTCAGAACAATACAATAGGTACCAGAAAATGCAAAAATATGTTACTGCATTACAAAAATATGAAGGTGAATCCTGGTATAGCGGCAATGAAATTGCACTGGTTGATGGAGAGCTGAAATTGAAAGCTTTTATATGCAGGGATAACAGTGAAAATCGCAAAAAAATATTAAAAATTGTAGATTCACCAAAGGACATTGTGTTTGGAAATGGAGAAATTTCTTATGCAAAATTAAAAACTATAAAAGAATTTATTAGCAATCAAATTCTTCACGACAGAGACAAATATGACTATATAATTGGATGTGCTATTACTTCCAAAGAAATCAAAATTACCATGTCAGGTAATGTAAAAAAATCACAAATAAACGACTTTTTAACAGAATTTGAAGAGTATAAAAATTATATAAACATAGTCAAATAAGATGTAAAAATCAGAAAAAAATCAACGCTTATGTCGAAAAAAACGACGTTCGTGCAAAAACTATTTACAATTAAATAAAAAGAAGTATGCTAACTCTTGTCCGGGCAATACAACAGTATATACGGAAAGGACAAGGGAAGTGTACAAGTGGGTACATTGGTTTTGGAGCTTATTAAAATGAGTTGATTTATATTAATCTTATATGTAAAAATATGGTATAATTTAATATATTTTACATTAGGGAGCAAAGAAATCAATGAACATATTTTGTAATATACTGGCAAATCTTTTTCATATAATGGGGATTTTATTGATTGCAGAAAATATTTTACAGTTTACTAAATCTAAAAATAGTAATGGTCTAAAAATATTAGCAACAATTATTGTATCCATATTCAGTGCTAATCCTGTATTGATGAAACATACGGGGCTGGATTTAATAAGCTTTTTAGTATGTATATTTATAATTATGAAGATTTGTTTTGTTGAAAAAAATAAGACGGTAATTGTATATATCATAGGAAGTTCTATGGTATTGGAATGTGTTGAGATGTTTTTTTCACAAATTGTTGAGACAATAGTAGAGATGCTAAAACTCAATGCAAGAAATTATTCTAATCTTATAGCATCACTATTAACGTTGATTTGCATTATTGTTTTATCAATTATAATAAAACGAAAGTATATTTACGGAATAAAGAAGATAGCTGTTAAATATTGGATAATTATGACGATAAATATAATGGCAAATTTCTGCGTATTGGCAATACTGGCATATATAACAATGAAACAGGTTGTACATGACGGGAAAGCTGTTTACATCATAATTTATTTACTTGTTTCCATAGGATTAATAATTCAAATAGTTTCAACAGTAGCTTTGATAATTTCAAGAAATATACACAGAGAAAATGAAATGTTAGCAAAGAAATACTTGGAAGAACAAAAAAACTATTACGAATACCTGGAACAAAGGGAAGTCGAAACCAAGAAATTCAGACATGATATAAGAAATCATTTATATCTATTGGATAAAGTGAAAAAAGAGGGGAAGAATGAAGAATTTGAAAAATATCTTCAGGATATTATAGAGCGCGTTGACAGGTTAGGAACTAAGGTAAATGTTGGAAATGATATTGCCAATGCCATATTAGATAAATATTATGCTGAAGCAATTAACAAAGGCATTAACATACAGATTCAGGGACATTTTCCAATAAACTGTAGTGTTAGTGCATATCATTTATGTACAATATTTTCTAATCTGTTGAGCAATGCTATAGAGGCGGCAGAAAAAAACACGATAAAGAAAGTTTGGGTAATATGTCGTTATACGGAAAACGAGATAATAATAGAAATTGGAAATTCTTATTGTGATAATAATCTTAATAAGAAAAATCTAAAAACTAAAAAGCCCGAAAAACAGTATCATGGTTGGGGATTGAAAAATGTAGAAGATAGCGTCAATGCATGTAACGGGTTAATAGACATAGAAATCGAAAATGGTTGTTTTGTTGTATCAGTTACATTAAAGAATAATGAGGTATAAGGAAAATGAATATAGCCATTGTTGATGATGAAAGCTGTTGGAGAGAAACAGCGCAAAAAGTAATTAATAATTACACAGGAGATAAAGACAGAATTGAAATGTTTAGCTCGGGAATGGAATTCCTGAAAAAAGACAAATACTATGATGTTGTAATTATGGATGTAGAAATGCCGGATTTAAACGGCTTTGAGACAATAACGGAATACAACAAAAGTAATAAAAACAGTATTGTCATAATTCTTACGACACATTTGGACTGTGCAAGACAGGGATTTTTGGTAAATGCATTTCGATACATTGATAAGTTAAATATGCAGAATGAATTAGAAGAAGCTTTTGGAGCAATACAAAAAATAAATGAAAATAAATACGCCTACATAATAGGGCATAAAAGTAATGAGACAAGAGAAATTCCTATTAATTCAATTCTATATATTGAAACAAAGTCAAGAAAAACACTAATTCATACAGAAGAGGGTTGCTTTATTTCGGATGAAAAAATCAATGACTTGGAAAACCGGTTAGAAACGTATGGGTTTTACCGAAGTCACAAATCCTATTTGACCAATATGGCAAAGGTGGAATACATTGATAAAGAATTTGCATATTTTAAAGATAATGAGAAATCTTATGTTAGCGTGAGAAAATATGCAGAAACGAAAAAACGATATATTGCAGCAAAGAAAAAAATCGCAGCTATGTAATAAAAAAACGGCATGAACGTCAAAAAAACAACGTTCATGTCGTTTTTTTCGACGTTCGTGCAAAGTCTATTGATAAGGAAGGGAAATGTGAGTATACTGTGATGCGTATCTAAATTTAGATATACAAACATAAAAAGTAGGGAGTGCTTTTTTACATTACTAATCAAAAATGGGAGGAGAAAAAATTGAAGAATGTACTTAAGAAAGGAATCGCATTTACATTGGCATTAACATTAAGCGTTAGCAGTGCAAACGTGAGTCTGTTTATTACAAAAGCAAATCAGCAGGCAGAAGAAAAAAGCAATGTTGAAAACAGTAATTTCACAGTTAACAGTGAAACAGTTAAACCGAAAGTTGTAGAGGAAGTTATGTCAGACAGAACAACAGATTCTACTACTTTTTTGCTATCCAATGGTATGAAACAGACAACATACTATTCAGATGACATTTATTTTGAAAATGAAAAAGGCAAATTAGCGGAATATGACAATGAGTTTGTTAAGCTTGATAAAAATGATAAAAAGCAGGTTGTAAATTCAGTAGAAGTAAGTGGAAGTGAAAAAGAAGAATACAGTTATGTAAATAACGAAGGGGATTCAAAGCAGTTTTTACCAAACAAACTGTCAGAGAAAACACCAGTCGTAATGACAAAGGAAAATTATGTAGTATCTTTTGCACCAACAGATGTAAAAGGTGAAGGTGAAGAAGGAACAGAGGAGAATGCCTTATCAGCAAAAACTAAAAAAATAAGCCTTGATTCTAAAACTGTAACAAACGTTTATGATGGAAGCAGGGAAGAGAAGAAGATAGTTGCTAATTATGAAGGAAAGAATGAATCAACGGAATTATCTTATGAATCATTAGAGCATGGATTAAAGGAAACCATTACTTTAAACAATAAACCTGAGAGTAATATTATTTCATTCAACTTTACATTACAGGACAGCTATGCAAAAGTGGATGAAGTTGGTGGAGGAATAACAATATATTCAGATGACGATGACATTGTAGGTGGAATAGAAGCACCTTTTATGAATGATGCAACTAAAAACAATTATTCTGAAGAACTACATTATGAATTAGCAGAGGTGTCAGAAAAAGAGAGTAACGTACATAAGTATATTTTAAAACTTGTAGTTGATGAAAATTATTTGGAAAATGCATCTTACCCGGTGGTGATAGATCCTACAGTTACCTGGAATGGAACAGGGGATTTACCGGAAGCGTATGTTTTGAAAAGTGCGGCAAGTACAAATTATTTTAGCAGCGGCGTGAAGACTTTTTCCGTAGGAAAGGGAAGTCAGGGAGTTTTTCGTACATACTTTAGAGCAATGAAGCTGGCGAACACAGTAAAAAATAAATATATAGACAGCGCAACACTAACAGTATACGAAAATGGAGACAGCGTAAGCGGTTCGACAATTTATGTGAAACCCGTAGCAAACAGTTTTAAGTGTGGAACCGTAAACTGGAACAATCAGCCGGGTGGCACCAGCGCTACGCTTGCATCTTTTAAATCAAAGGGGAAAAAGAACGCAAAGCATGAAATTAACTTAAAAACATGGGCGCAAAATGTTTCCAAAGGTTCAGGTGGTGGAAATAAATGTTATGGTCTTTTATTTAAGGCAAGTAGCGAATCAGCTTCATCGTATGTAAGATTTTATGGGGCAAGAGCAGCAAGTTATGTGCCAAAATTAAAAGTGGTTTATTATGATGCACCGGCTACAGCAACAAGTGTTAAAGCCGTTAGTGCAAGCAACACAGCCAGAACATTTATTGCCGGAGGAGAGTTATTAAATGTTTCATGGAGTGGTGTATCAGCACATGCATTAAGCTATGTTCAGTATAGAATTGAAAATTCATCAGGCACAGATGTAGTGGGCTATTCCGAGTCAACACATATTGGAACTACTGCATCAGGAAGCAAAAACATAAATATAAGCTCTTTAACTGACGGAACTTACAAAATATATGTCAGGGGAGCTGATAAAGCAGGTATAAAAGGAACAGGAAAAGGGGCTACATTTGTTGTTGACAAAACGAAGCCGGTATTTAGTTCTGCAATAATTAGCAGTAGTTCTGCAAACAATTATAAAAGTGAAGCACCATCAGTAAGCTGGAAAGTTACGGAAAAAAATCTAAGTGCCATTCAGTTTAGCGTAAATGGCAGTGCATATAAATATTTGAGTAATCAGAACAGTGGAAGCGAAGAAATAGACAGTCTTGTTTCAGGTAGCGCAAATGCAATAAAAATCAGAGCAGTGGATAAGGCAGGAAACATAAGTGATGTAAAAAGCTTTACATATTACTATGATGAGGACGAACCTGTAATAAGTGCGTCAATTAGTCCTAATACTAATAGTGAAAAAATGGATAACTCAGGGAAAAATCCTATATTGAAATATACAATAAGCGATAAGACATTAAAGAGTTATGAAATAGAATTAAACGATGAAAAGATAAATACCAGTGGTTCATCAGGAGAAGTGGAATTAAAGAATGTTGAAGAGGGAGAAAATGACATTTACATTACATCCATAGACAAGGCAGGAAATGATTCTGAACAGGAACTTTCATATTATAAGGACACAGTAGCACCGGAAAAAGGAACTGTCAGAATAACTCCAAAGACAGGCTTTTTTAATTCAAGTAATCAGATACCGATAGTTAAATGGGATGGAATAACAGATGATAATTTATCATGTGTTCAGGTAAAGATAGACGATGGGGAATATAAAGAGTTAGGAAAAACTTCAAAGGGAGAAGGTCAGTTGCAAAGTGCTGATTTTAAGAAAAATGGAAAATATAAAATTACCATAAGAGGAATAGACAAGGCAGGAAATGTGTCTGAAGAAATCAGCAGTAATTATTATTACGATGCCGCAGATTATGCTTTGGAAGATTATACACCTATAAATGTTTATGCAACAGAACAGATTGGTGGAAATACAATTCTCAGATTTGCAACAAAGAATGGAAAATATCGAGATGATGTGAAGTATCAGGTATACAGATCAACAACACCAAATGTGGTAATTAGTGAAAAAACATTTGTTAAGTCTTATTCGTCAAAAGGTTCAATCAGAATATCAGGTGATGAAAATGTAACATACTATTACAAGTTAAGAACAGTGAAAAAAACCGGTACTGAAACATTGTATAGTGATTATTCAGATGAAATAAGTTCTACAACAATAGGAATGGATATAGCAGAAAGACGATTAGGAGAAAATACATTAAATGAATATATGTCGTTAGAAACGTCAAATGGTAGCGGTCAGGTAGAATTATCCAAAGGAAATTTTGTTTATTCTCAGGATGATATATCATTACCTGCACCACAGTTACCAATAAATATTTCCAGAACATACAACTCTAAATCAACAGAAATTACATCTATGGGATATGGCTGGAGACAGGCGTATGATATGTATGTTTCAGAGGTTGGAGATAAAATTTACTATGTGGACGACTCAAATGCTTTGTACACATTTGAAAAAAAGGATGATAAATATATATGTAAAGAGAATATAGATTTATCATTAGAGATAGATGATGACATATTATCCAGAAAAATAGAAAAAGACGGTAAAGTTATAAAGGAATTAGAATTAGACGTTTATTATAAAATTATGGATAAAGACGAAAATATTTATCGTTTTGATGAGTTTGGACGTTTGATTTTAATAGAAGAGAGTAATGGAACTTTTGTCAACATAGAGTACAACAATAAAAACGGAAGAATAGACAGTGTTAATACATCTAAAGGTCAGGTAGTGAAATATTCATATAATGATAATGGCTTGATTAGTAAAATTGTTGCAGCTCCTAATAGTGACAAGTCATACAGTTATGAGTACCAGTATGAAAACAGCAAATTAAGCAAGGCTACATTTGTAGGAACAAATGGAAATAAAATAGATTATAAATATGGTTACGATAATAACAATAAATTGTCAGAAATAACAGATGCAATGGGAAATAAATATTACATTAATTATAATGCAGAACGTATTTCTAAATTTATTTATCCTAACGGAGAATATAATGAGTTTAGTTTTGACAATGATTCAAAACAATCACAGACTATGTCAAAACTAATAAAAGTTAGTAATGGAAAGAAAGTATATAGTGAAGAGTACCATTTTACAACAGATGGTAGAATTACATATAATAAGGATGCACTAGGCAATGTTTCAGCTTATACATACGATAACAATAATAAAACATTAGTGACAAAGAGTACCGACAGTGAAAGTTATTATACATTAGAAGGTGATACAGTAGTTCTGAAATCTGTGGAAAATAGTGAAAACACTAAATATGATACCCATGGTAATATTGTTAAGTCTGTAGATGAAGCCGGAAATGTAACAGAATATACTTATGATTATAGCGATAACTTGTCAGAGGCGGTAAGAAATCAACCTAAAACTGTTAAAACAACAGACTATAGTGGAAAAGTTATTGAAAATTGCTTAAATGAGTATGATAAGTTTGGAAATGTCATAAAAGAAACAGATTACATAAAAAACATTGTAACCATATATACATATGGAGATGATGGTGAAGTGTCAAGTGTTCGTGAATTATTAGGAGAGAACGTAAAGGATAAAGACTTTCAAAATACAGCCATTTCATCAAGCGTTGAAAATACAGAGTATAATGATGATGGAGATGAAACAGAGGAAGAATCACAAGAGGGAACAGTAGAAGAAAAGACTGTTAATATTTATGATGATTTAGGTAATGTTGTATTAGACATTACAAGTAATTCTGAAATCAATGATGATATAGTTTCAAAATTATCAAAGGACAGCAGTGTAAATAATATAAAAGACTGCATTAAAGGAACTAAGTTGGTTGTAAATAAGTATTATTATGACGAATTTTTAAGAACAACTAAAACTACAGAAGTGTCAAGAAAAGGTGTAAGAACTACAGAAAATAAATACGACAATAATGGGAGCGTTATAGAATCAAAAGATGAAAAAGGCAGAATAACGAAGACAACACTTGATTCTATGAATCGTGTTACAAAGACAGAATTAATTGTAGGAAATGATACCAGAGAAGATAATGTTTCATACTCCTATGGAAGCATCAATAGAAATAATGGTATTAAATTAGAATTATTAGAAAATCTAAGTGTTGTGACTACAACAAATAAAAAAGGAGAAATCGTAGGAAAGACTTATACTGATGCATACGGAAGAACAGTTAGAGAAATGAGTTCCGGTCTTTTTGCTGATTATTCATATGATAACAGTGGCAAGCTTTTTACTACCTACGTCAGCGGAGTAAATGAAACAAATATGGATTTGGTGGCAGATGGAGAACTGGAAGTTTCTACATATGATTCAAAAGGAAGATTAACAGCTACAATCAATAATCCTAAAATTGAAGGGAATATAATAAAAGTAGGAGATGACTCCATTGTTACTAAAAATAAATATGATAACGCCGGCAATCAGATATCATCAACAGATGCAATGGGAAATTTAACAGAGTATGAATATGACAATCAGGGAAGAATTAGCAAGGTAATTGAAAATGGAGAGGTTAAAGGAACATACAAATATGATGAATTTAATAAAGATTCTTCAGGAAAGTATAAATCAATAGAAGAATTAGTTACCTATGCTAACGGAGCCGTATCCAAAACAATAACTAATGGTTCTGATCAGATAATGTCAGTGGAAGATGAGAGTTCTGATGGAAATATAAAAACAGAGTATGAATATGACAAAGATGGAGAATTAATAAAGGAAATTTATGCAGATGGCTCATATAAAAAATACGAATATGATATTGATGGAAATCAGATTAAAGAATCAAGCTACTTATCTAACGGTAATCTGACAAATGAAACAGAATCTACTTATGATGATGAGGGACAGCTAATAAGAAATATAGACAAAAATGCCAATACACCATATCGATATACATATTATGAATATGATGATTATGGAAGAAATATATCTGTGGCAGAGGTGAATGGAAGTAGCACTCCTAGCGCAGATGAAATTGAAAAATCAAAATTAAAATATGTTTATAATGTAGATGATGTTATTGAAAAAGTTTATTATCCAAATAATAAATCTGACAAACTAAAAGGCATTAAGTTCAATTATAATAAGGATAAGTGGATTGTATCCATAGAAGGTTTATTTTCAGGAGATGAGGCTTGTAAAATAAGAGAATATATTTATCAGAACGATGGAAAAATTAAGACCATTAAGGATTACAATAACTTTATGGATAAAAGTTCAAATTATATACAAAGAGAATATGAATATGATATATTTGACAGGGTTATATCCATGAAGTATTTCAGTAATTTAGCTGTAGATAACATATTAGAAATGTATAACTACAAGTATGATAAAAATTCACATGTAGTCTACAAAAAAGAAGTCTTTAATTATTCAAATAATAAAAAAGATGAGGAGACAACTTATGAGTACAATAATCTAAATCAGCTTAAGAAATCTGAGAAGAAAGATAACCTGACTTATAAAACTACACTGTCAACCTATGAATATGATAAACTTGGAAATAGAACTTATGAAGGAGTTACTACTAAATATACAGCTGCAAATACGGACGAAAAGCTGGAAGGTAATTTCCATTATAATAGCTATAACAAATTAAACCAGTTAATAAGTTCATACGAAGTAGAATCATCTCAAGGAACAGCAACAAAGACATACCATAAGACTTATAAGTATGACAAGAAAGGAAACAAGATTGCAGAAGTAGATGAGAAGAGGGGAGAAAATTCTACTTTTACTTACAATGTTGATAACCAGTTAATTGATGTTAGTATTAAAAAGAATGGTAAAGATAAATACAGACAGCATAACGAATACAACGGTTCAGGACAGCGAATTAAGAAAATCGACACTACTGTTTCCGATACAGAAGAGAAAACAGAAACTATAAACTACTACTATGAAGGAAGCTTGCTACTTTATACAACAAATGAAAAGGGTGAAAAGACAAGTCAGAATATTGTTGGAGATGCAAGTAATGTTTTTGCAACAATCAGATACACAGATGGACAGTCAGAGTATTTTTATTCTAAAGACATACAGGGAAGTACAACCAACATCATAGATAAAAAAGGAGAGTGTCGCAATTCATATAATTATACAGACTTTGGTGAAACAACCGAAAGAATAAGTGCATCAATAAAAAATGAAGTTTGTTATACAGGCGGTGTGTATGATGAAACCACAGGATTATATTATTTGAATACAAGATACTATAGTCCGGAGGATGGTGTATTTCTAAGTCAGGACACATACCGAGGAGAAGAAAACGATGCAGCAAGCTGGAACTTGTATGGATACTGCGAAGGTGATCCTATAAACTATACAGATCCGACAGGAATGTGGGGCGAAGAGATACATAAGGCATTAACGAAATCGGCATACAATAAGGTTCTTGGTAAGTCATTGTCAAAAAAAGAAAGGAAAAGACTGAAAAATATTGGCTTGAAGCGTTTACAAAAGAATTGTACATTTCCAGATAAACAAAGGGGAACAAATCCTCGATATAAAGATGGTTCATACCATGGACATGGTAATTATGATAAAGTTATGTCAAGGGCATTAAGTGGTGCAAATAAAATTTATAAGAATAAAAATTATGAAGGATGTAGCAGGCAATTAGGAATTGCATTACATACAATTCAGGATTTTTATGCACATAATGTTAAATTAGATGGTGAAGTGGTTACATCCAGAAAGGTGGCAGATGGAGTAGTTAAAGTTTCAGGAGATGGAAAATTCACGTTGGGTAAGCATCCAAAATATATTACAGACAAATTTATTGAAAAATATGAAAAAAAACGTGGAAGCATAGCTGCTGAAGTAACGAAAAAAGAAAAGAAAGGAAAAAAATTAGGGATACACTCAATGACGGCAGATAATCCGTTAGCCTATTTTAAAAAGGGAAAATGGGTATTTGTTAAATCAAGGTGGAGGAATCCAAGGTATAAAAAAGCACGTACGGCTTGTGTGAAATATTTAATGCATTTTGTAAAAAATGAGAATAGAAAAAGTTATAAATTGAAATATTAGTTTTAAGGAGGAATATCATATATGAAGAGTATAAAACAAAACAAGATGTGTATAAGCATTTCATTGATGTTAATACTGTTGTTATGCATGTTTACGGCAACATCAAAAAATATATACGCACAGTCAAAAGACAGTAATGACGTAAAAGCTATCCAGAGCATAATAACAATCCAGAGAAATAAAGGTGCAAAGGTTAGCACAAATTTAGATAATAAGAGACAGTACAAATGGAGCAAGAAAACAGGCAGACTACGAGAAATAAACTGGTATAAAAAAGGACTTAAGGGAAATATTAATTTTAATAAATTAACAGAATTAAGATACATAAATGTAAAAAGAAACAGCCTGAAAAATATTAGTCTAAATAAAGTTGAGAAACTTAAGATATTAATGTGTCAAAAGAACAAACTAAATAAACTATATATTAAAGAAAATAAAAAATTAGATGTTTTAGACTGTTCTAACAATAACATTAAGAAATTAAATGTAGTAAAAAACGAAAAATTATGTGAATTTGATTGTTCTCATAATTCATTAAAGAAGTTAAAAATTAGTAAAAGCATGAAAAAGCTGTTTGCGTTAGATTGTTCATATAATAAAATAACAAAGTTGAAGATTAAGGGATTACATCATTTAGAAAATATTGATTGTAGCCATAACAGATTAAAGCAGTTATGCATAAAAAATATTGGATCTGTTGTTTATTTAGATTGCCAAAACAATAAATTAACAGAATTAAATTACCCTAATGAAAATATTGCAGAATTAAATTGTTCTCATAATAAACTGATATCAATAGATGTAAACTATATGGGGCAATTGAATTGCTCTTATAATAATATAAGAGAATTAAAAGGTGGAAGTAATAGCTTGTCATCGTTATATTGTAGTCATAATCAGATAACAGACATAGATATTGGAAATTTGTTTGAGGATTGGCCGGGAAATTTATATTGTGATCATAATAATATCTCATCTCTTGATTTAACCGGAATTTTAGGAATGGAAAAGGTAGTGTGTGACAAAAAGGTTAAAATGATTGGCGTTGCTAGTGGAACCAAGGTGGTTAGAAAATAGTCTTAATGGCAGAGAGCTTATAATCTTTATAATAAATACTTGGGATTTCAGGATTATAAAAAGTACATAAAACTTTATATACCTCGCAATGACTTATATATAATGGCATTGCGAGTATTTCAAGTATTTCCTAATCAAATGAATTTCGACTTTAAGTGAATATCGAAGCTTAAATCGGTGAAATAAAAATCGGAAAAACTACGTTAAATTATTATAAACAATTTAACAGGAGGAGAAAACTTATGAAGAACGGAAAACTAAAGAAAGCACCTATAACAATTATATTTTCATTAATGATATTATTTTGTATGTTTACGGCAACATCAAAAAATGTGCATGCTCAAGAGAAAGATATTAATGATGTAAAAGCCATTCAGAAAATAATAACAATCCAGAGAAATAAAGGTGCAAAGGTTAGCACAAATTTAGACAATAAGAAGCAGTACAAATGGAGCAAGAAAACAGGCAGATTGATTGAGGTAAGTTGGGCTAAAAAGAGCTTAAAGGGAAAAATCAATTTCAATAGGCTGACAGGGTTAAAAGATATCATTATTACTAGAAATAAAGTTACAGAAATAAACATAAATAAGTTGAAGAAACTTGAATTTTTAGAGTGTTCCAATAATAACCTAAGGAAGCTTAATATACAAAAGCATAAAAAATTAGAGGAGTTATTTTGTTCCCACAATCGTTTGAAAAAGTTAAAGCTTGACAAAAGTATGCAGGAACTCTCATATGTCTATTGCTCAAACAATAAAATAAATAAATTACATGTTGAGGGGTTAAAGATGTTGGAAGTTCTTGATTGCGATAATAATGGAATGAAGAAGTTAGAGCTTAAGAATCTTGGTGACATTTGTATTTATTGCGAAAATAATAAGCTTAAGAAGTTAAATTTTTCAAATGTTGCAGTTGTAATGTTATTTTGTAGTTATAACAAGATGGAGGCTGTAAACACATACAACGCACAGGTACTTCATTGTTCTAACAATAAAATTAAAGAAATAAAAGGTTCTTTTTACAATATGACATATTTGAAGTGCGATAATAATCAAATAACGGAATTGAACATTGATAAACCATGTGATGAATTTGAAGAACTTTATTGTCAGAACAATAATATTACAAGAATTGATTTTGCAGGAATAAAGAGTATGAATAAAGTTGTGTGTGACAAGAAAGTAGATTTGGCCGGCTTATCAAAAAAAGTCAAAGTTAAAAGAAAATAAAAATTGGAAAAAACTACGTTAAATGATTATAAACAATTTAACAGGAGGAGAAAACTTATGAAGAACGGAAAACTAAAGAA
>OGZX01000499.1_pt1 | contig 47472 bp, 27 predicted proteins | sample 1576881 | NCBI WGS metagenome assembly OGZX01 (sample SAMEA3541542, study PRJEB24748) | human gut metagenome | biome: human gut; feature: human-associated habitat; material: faeces | place: China | collected 2012 | reverse complement strand
GTTGCACAAACTCTTTTTCAGCCTCTGGAACGCTGAAATTTAGTTCGTCATGGACTTGTAAAATCATCTTTGCTTTCAGATTGTTACTTAGGAAGCGCTGATAGATGTGTGCCATGGCTACTTTTATGATGTCGGCGGCACTTCCCTGGATGGGGGCGTTGATGGCATTGCGCTCGGCATAGCCCCGCACCACGCCGTTTCTTGAGTTGATGTCCGGCAAGAAACGTTTGCGGTGGAAGATGGTTTCTACGTATCCGTTTTCGCGTGCCACCTCGATGCTCTTATCCATGTATTCCTTGACTTGCGGATAGGTTTCGAAATACCCGTCAATCAATTCCTTGGCTTCCTGGCGGGAAACGTTCATGCGTTCCGCCAGTCCGAAAACGGAAATGCCGTAGATGATGCCGAAGTTGGCGGTCTTGGCTTTGCGGCGCATATCGGAGGTGACGTCGCTGATGTCTATCTTATAGATTTTGGCGGCGGTGGCGGCATGAATGTCGTGTCCGCTGAGGAAGGCGTCGATCATGTTCTTGTCGCCGCTCAGGTGTGCCATGATGCGGAGTTCTATCTGCGAGTAGTCGGCGGAGAAGAACTCGCAACCATCGTCCGGGATAAAGGCTTTGCGGATTTCCTTTCCGTCTTCATCGCGGATAGGAATGTTCTGCAGGTTCGGATTGCTGGAACTGAGCCGCCCGGTGGAGGTGACTGCCTGATTGAAAGAGGTATGAATGCGTCCGGTACGTGGATTGATGAGTTGGGGCAGGGCATCGACGTAGGTGCTGAGCAACTTCTTCAGTCCGCGGTATTCCAGTATCTTGCCGATAATCTCGTGCTTGTTGCGGTAGGTTTGCAGCACTTCCTCGGAAGTGACGTACTGTCCGGTCTTGGTCTTTTTGGCCTTCTCCACTATCTTCAGTTTGTCGAAGAGTATCTCGCCTACTTGCTTGGCGGAGCTGATATTGAATGTTTCGCCTGCCAGGTCGTAGATGTCTTTTTCAATCTCCTGCAGGCGTGCGGTGAAGTGCTCCGACGATTGCTTGAGGGCTTCGGTGTCAATCCGGACTCCATTGCTCTCTATATTGACAAGTACGGGTACGAGCGGCATTTCTATCTCATAGAACAGATGTTCGGCATCTTGTTCCTTCAATTCCTTGTCCAGTACATTCTTCAACTTCAGGGTGACGTCTGCGTCTTCGCAGGCATAGCGATAAACTTCTTCGGGCGGAAGATCGCGCATGTTCTTCTGGTTTTTCCCTCGGGTGCCGATAAGTTCATCGATATGGATGGTTTGGTAATGCAGATAGATTTCTGCCAGATAGTCCATGTTATGGCGAAGTTCGGGTTGAAGAACATAATGGGCGAGCATGGTGTCGAAAAGTTGTCCCTTCACCTGGACTCCATAATTTTGAAGGATGATCATATCGTACTTGATATTTTGTCCCACCTTCATCATTTTCTCATTTTCGAAGAGCGGACGGAATGCGCTTACAATTTTTAACGCTTCTTCACGATCGGCGGGAACGGGAACATAGTACGCTTGATTTTCGGCTGCGCTGAAGCTCATTCCTACCAGTTCTGCTTCCATTGGGTCGGTTCCGGTAGTTTCCGTGTCTATTGAGAGAATTTCGGATGTAAGTAACTTTTGAATAATTTCAGCTCTTTTCTCTTCTGTATCAATTAGTTGGTAGTCTACATCAAGCATTTCTAACCGCGTCAGAATCGAATTTTTGGATCCGTCCGCCCCGTTGCCCGCAAAATTCGCAAACAAATCGCCTTGGATTGGGGCGTTATTTTCGGGAGCGGCGGGTTGCGGTTGGGCAAACAAAGTTCCGGCGTATGGGTCGGGCGAAGAAGAGGCCGGAGTGGGGGAGGAAGTGTTGCTTCCTTTTTTGAGAATCCGGTCGATGAGTGTACGGAATTCCAGTTCCTCAAAAATCTTGCGAAGTTCTTCTTCGTTCGGTTCTTCGCGGACGAGTGAATTCATGTCGAGTGCAATGGGTACATCCGTTTTGATGGTGGCGAGGAATTTGGAGAAAGTAATCATTTCCTGGTTTGTCTCCACTTTGGTTTTGAGGGCGCCCTTCAGTTGGTCGGTGTGTTCCAGCAGGTTTTCAATGCTGCCGAATTCGGCTATCAGCTTTTGTGCCGTTTTCTCTCCTACGCCGGGGCAACCGGGGATATTGTCGGAAGCATCGCCCATCAGTCCCAACATGTCAATGACCTGTTGTGTGGACTGGATGTCGAATTTTGCTTTTACCTCTTCTACGCCCATCACCTCAAAACCGCCGGTATGCTTGGGGCGGTACATGAATACGCGGTCGGACACCAACTGCCCGTAGTCCTTGTCGGGAGTCATCATGTAGGTAGTGATACCTTGCTTGCCGGCTTCGGTGGCAAGTGTGCCTATCACGTCGTCGGCTTCGTAGCCCGCCACTTCGAGGATGGGGATGCGGTAAGCGCGGATGATATCCTTTATAATAGGTACGGACAGGCGGATGGCTTCGGGCGTTTCCTCTCGCTGTGCCTTGTATTGCTCGTAGGCTTCGTGGCGGAAAGTGGGACCGGCGGGATCAAAAGCCACCCCGATGTGTGTAGGATTCTCCTTCTTGAGTACTTCTTCAAGTGTATTGACAAAGCCCAGGATGGCGGATGTATTAAATCCTTTGGAGTTGATACGCGGATTTTTAATAAAGGCGTAATATGCCCGATATATCAGTGCGTATGCATCGAGCAAGAAAAGTTTATCGATAGAATTCATAGGTTTATCATTTTTTTACACGGTAAAAGTACAAAAAAATGCCGTATTAACTGTTTTATTACTACTTTTGTACGCAAATAGCGAGGAATGGACAACTCATCACTTATAAAATCTCCGATTTCCAAGGAATTGGAAGACTTCAAGAATCTGTTTGAAAGTACTCTCTCCAGTTCCAATCTTTTGTTGAATAGCGTCATCGAGCATATTCGGCAGAAGAATGGGAAGATGATGCGCCCTATGTTGGTGCTTCTGGCAGCAAAGCTTTATGGCGAAGTATGCCCTGCAACTCTCCACGCTGCGGTTGCATTGGAACTACTGCATAATGCCAGCCTCGTGCACGACGATGTGGTGGATGAGAGTACCGAACGGCGCGGACAACTCTCGGTAAATGCAATCTTCAATAATAAGGTGGCTGTGTTGGCAGGTGACTACTTGCTGGCAACTTCTTTAGTCCAAGTCGGACTTACCCGTAACCATAATATCATCGATATCGTTTCCTGCCTGGGACAGGACTTGGCAGAAGGGGAGCTTTTACAGCTTTCCAATGTCAGTAATCCCCATTTCTCCGAAGATGTTTACTTTGACGTTATCCGCAAGAAGACGGCGGTGCTCTTTGCCGCATGTACCAAAGCGGGTGCTTATTCGGTAGGAGCCGACGATGAAAAGGCGGAATTTGCACGCTTGTTCGGTGAGTATATCGGGCTTTGTTTCCAAATAAAGGATGATATTTTCGACTATTTTGAAAGTAAGGAAATCGGTAAACCTACCGGAAACGATATGGTAGAGGGCAAACTGACTCTGCCGGTGCTCCATGCACTCAATACTACCAAGGATAAGGTAGCCGGAGAGATTGCCGTGAAAGTAAAGAACGGCGACGCTACTTCCGATGAAATCGCCCGACTAATTGAATTCGCCAAGCAGAACGGGGGCATTGAATATGCTTCAAAAATGATGTATGCTTATAAGGAAAAGGCACTTTCATTATTGGAGTCCGTGCCGGATACAGATGTCAAGGCGGCGCTTGCCGGATACTTGGATTTTGTAGTAGAAAGAGAAAAGTAATGTGCCAATTCATTGGCACATTACCGTATTATCACATTAGAAGAACTTCATCTCCTCACCCTTTATCTCCGAAAGCAGCAGATTGGCAAGGCGGCTGGTTCCTAAACGGAACAACTCATTACTCAACCATTCTTCACCAAGCACTTCTTTAACAATGGTGTAATAAATCAATGCATCGTTTACGCAGTTTATACCACCTGCGGGCTTGAAACCAATCTTATTGCCCGTTAATGCGTGATATTCCTTGATGGCCTGGCACATCACAAAAGCAGCTTCCGGGGTGGCAGCAGGCTGCTGCTTGCCGGTAGAGGTCTTGATGAAATCGGCTCCTGCGTACATGGATAGGATAGAGGCTTTCTTGATGTTAGAAGCCGTTTTCAGTGCTCCTGTTTCGAGGATTACTTTCATGTGGTGCTCCTTGCAAGTCTCTTTCAGCTCCTGTATCTCGTCGCACATGGTTTCATAATCTCCTGCCAGGAATTTGCCTACCGAGATAACAATATCTATCTCGTCTGCACCGTCCATCAGCGCCATTGCTGTTTCTGCCACTTTCACTTCAATGAAGGTCTGCGAAGAGGGGAAACCTGCCGATACACAGGCTATCTTTACGCCTTTCACATCCAGCGTATCCTTTACAACTTCAGCGAAATTGGGGTAAACGCAGATAGCTGCCACGTTCTTCAAATCCGGGAATTCATCGTCGAATTGATTCACTTTCTGGGTGAACTTCATCACACTTTCGTCGCTGTCGGTACTGTTCAGTGTGGTGAGGTCGATGCAGTTGAACAAGAATTTCTTTACTTCCGGTGTGTTGTTTGCCGGCACTTTCTCTGCAATGATTTTGGCTACTTGTGCAGCTACTTCTGCATCGTCGAGCTGGGTGTTGTACTTTGCCAGGGCGGCATCATACTTGTTCTGGGTTGACTCATTTTTCTCCATGGTTCGTCAATTTAGGGTTGTTGATATGTCTTGTTTGGTCACGCTTGGTTTTCTTCTCAAGGTTGCGGGTAAAGGCTTCGGTGAGGTCTACTCCGGTCTGGTTTGCAATGCAGAGAAGTACCCAAAGAACGTCTGCCATTTCGTCGTCGAGGTTGTCTTTTTCTCCTTCTTTGAAGGATTGGTCGCCGTATCTGCGCGCCATGACGCGCGCCAGTTCGCCTACTTCTTCGGTCAATACGGCCATATTGGTGAGTTCGCTGAAATAGCGCACTCCGTACTCCTTAATCCAGGAGTCCACTTGCTTCTGTGCTTCTTCTAATGTCATTATTCCTTATTTTTTGTATCCATACAGATGGTCACAGGGCCATCGTTCAGTAACTCTACTTTCATGTCGGCACCAAATTCGCCGGTGCCTATCTCTTTGCCTAATGCAGAACTTAAATCCTTGCAGAATTGTTCATACAACGGAATGGATATTTCCGGCTTGGCAGCGCGAATATAAGAGGGACGATTGCCTTTTTTAGTCGATGCGTGAAGGGTGAATTGGCTGATTACCAGTATTTCACCATCAATATCGAGGATAGATTTGTTCATCACTCCTTCTTCATCATCAAAGATGCGAAGGTTGACAATTTTCTTGCATAGCCAGTCTATGTCTTCCTGCCCATCGGTTTCTTCAATACCTATCAGTATCATAAGTCCCTTTCCGATAGCCGATTTGCAGTTCCCGTCAATGGTTACGGAGGCGTGTCCGGCGCGTTGTATAACTACTCTCATGTTCGTTCTGATTTAATCTTTTTCCGGGCTGCAAAGTTACGAATAAATTCGGTTAATGTCTTGGCTTTGTGCCTGATTTGTTAGATGGTTGATTATTAGTCGCTTGCGGAAGAAAAGTATTTCTGTATGATTTCAGCCTTCGCTTCTCCTACCACGCCTGCTAATTCTTCCAAAGGCGCTTCTTTGATGCGCTTTACGCTCTTGAAGTGCTTTAGCAAGGCGGATTTGGTCTTCTCTCCGATGCCTTTTATCTCATCCAGTGCCGAGGCTATTTGCCGCTTGCTTCGCTTGTCGCGGTGGAAGGTGATGGCGAATCGGTGCACTTCATCCTGTATCTGTGTCAGCAGGCGGAAGAGGGGAGTGTTCTGCTTCAGTCCGATGGTTTGGGGTGGGAAGCCGTAGAGCAGTTCCGAGGTGCGGTGCTTGCCGTCTTTGGCGAGTCCGGCAATGGGGATGTTTAGTTCCAATTCGTCTATAACCTCTTTTACGGCGCTCATTTGCCCTTTCCCGCCATCGGTGATAAGAAGGTCGGGTAGGGGTAGGTTCTCTTCAATAGCGCGCTGATAACGGCGTTTTACGACCTCTTTCATGGATGCATAGTCGTCCGGTCCTTCTACGGTCTTGATATTGTACTTCCGGTAATCCTTTTTGGAAGGTTTTCCCTTTATGAAGACCACGCAGCCTGCTACCGGATCCGAGCCTTGAATGTTGGAATTATCAAAGCATTCTATCTGCATCGGTAGCCGGTCGAGGTGCAGTTCCTGCTGTATCTCCTTCAGAAGGCGCACGGTGCGTTGCTCCGGATTCAGCTTCTCCGCCTGTTTCATGCGGTCTGCCTTGTATTGCTTCACGTTCAGGATGGAGAGTTCCAGCAATTTCTTTTTATCTCCTCGTTGGGGGATGGTGAAGACGACATCTTTCAACTCCATATCCAGTTCAAAGGGTACGATGATTTCGCGTGAAAGACTCTTGTACCGTTCCCGCATTTCGATGATACCCAGTGACAACAATTCTTCTTTTGTCTCGTTCAGACGCTTTTTGTATTCAAAGGTGAATGCCTGGTTAATAGCACCATTCGTAATGTGCAGGTAGTTGATGAAAGCGGATTTTTCGTCGCTGTCTTCTTCGATGGAGAATACATCGATATTGTGCAGAACGTTGCTTACTACCTCTGATTTCGCACGATAGCTCTCCAGTAGCAGGTACTTTTCCTTGATCTTTTGTGCCTCTTCAAACTTCATTTCAGCGGCAAGTTCCTGCATTTGTTCCAGTAGCATCCGCTCTATTTCCTGGGTGTTTCCCTTGAGTATTTCCTTGATTTCAGCGATGTTTTTCAGGTAATTCTCCTGGCTTTGTTTGCCGATGCAGGGACCTGCACAGTTCTTGATGTGATATTCCAGGCAAACGTTGAACTTTCCGGCAGCGATGTTCTCCGGTGAGAGGTTCAGATTGCAGGTTCGCAGGGGGTACAGGTGCTTGATGAGGTCGAGTACAGCGAGCATAGAGGGCATGTGGCTGTAAGGGCCGTAATAAGATGACCCGTTTCGGATGATTCTCCGTGTCTTGAATACGCGTGGGAAGTATTCGTTTTGCACGCAGATGGAAGGGTAGGTCTTATCGTCTTTCAGCAGTACATTGTAGCGTGGTTTATATTTTTTGATGAGATTATTCTCCAGCAGGAGTGCATCCTCTTCGGAGTTGACCACAATGTAGCGTATATCTGCAATCTTACTTACCAATACCCGTGTCTTTCCCGGTTCATGTTCCCGATTGAAGTAAGAAGATACTCTTCGCTTCAGATTCTTTGCCTTGCCTACGTATATGATGACCCCTTCGGTATTCAAGTATTGATAAATACCGGGGCTTTCGGGAAGGTTGGAAACAATTCCTTTCAAATAGTCGTTGGCTCTGAGTTCTTCCATATCGGGCTATGATGATTACTACTTACCTGTTTACAGCGAAAGCACTGCCTCTACTTCCACATCCTTTCCGAATACTTCTCTTCCGTGAAGTTCTTTCAGTTCGATGATGAAGTTCACATATACCTTCTTCGGATTCATCTGCTTTACCAACTTGCAGGCTGCTTCCATTGTTCCGCCGGTTGCTAATAAATCATCGTGAAGCAGGACTACATCGTTTTCGTCGATGGCATCTTTGTGCATCTGCACCGTATCCTTGCCATACTCTTTATCGTAGCTCTCTTCGATGGTCTCTGCCGGTAGTTTCCCCGGTTTGCGGATGGGAATAAACCCTGCTCCTAATCTTGTGGCAAGAATAGGCCCCATAATGAATCCTCTGGATTCTATGCCTACTACCTTGGTGATGCCCTTGTCCTTGTACATTTCATATAAGGCATCCGAAAGTTCCTGCAAGGCAACCGGGTCCTTGAATAAAGTAGTTACGTCGTAGAATAGAATTCCCGGGATAGGGAAGTCGGGAATTTCCCGAATGCTTTTGATGAGTGTTTCTTTGCTCATAATCAGTTTATTTAATACGTTTATTGAATCCTTTTGTTTCACGTGGAACTTCGCCTCTTATCTTCCGCAAAGTACCAGTAACACGTTGATGTCGCTCGGAGATACTCCCGGAATTCTGCTCGCTTGGGCAATTGTTTCAGGGTCAATCTTCACCAACTTTTGTCTTGCTTCGGTGGAAAGGGACTGAATGGAATTATAGTCAAACTTTCCTTTTATCTTGATGCTCTCCAATCTTGCCAGTTTATCTGCAATGATTCGTTCGCGTCCTATATAGCCTTCATACTTGATAAGTATCTCTGCAGCTTCTACAATTTCTTCCTTTCTATCGGAAATTTTATCCAATTCACGTTGGAAAGCACTGACGTGTTCCGCCATATTTTCAATGGTTACTTGCGGGCGGTTTATCAGGTCTATCAGTTTGCATCCCTGGCGGAGTGGAGTAGTGCCGAGTTCTTCGAGTACCGGATTAATTAATGCCGGTTTCATCGAGTAATTTCGTGCAAATTCTATGATTCGGTTTACGGCTTCCCGCTTCTGCTTCAGCAGTTCGTAACGGTCTTCCTTCACCAAACCCAACTTCCACGACTTTTCAGTGAGGCGCATATCGGCATCATCCATGCGGAGCAGGATGCGATATTCCGCGCGTGAGGTAAACATACGGTAAGGTTCGTCTACGCCTTTGGTCACTAAATCGTCGATTAAAACGCCGATATATGCTTCGTCGCGTGCCAAAGTAAACGGCTCTCCGCCGTGGCAGTTGATGTGTGCATTGATACCTGCAATGATACCTTGTCCGGCAGCCTCTTCATATCCGGTAGTTCCGTTCACTTGTCCGGCAAAGAACAGATTCCTGATTTTCTTCGTTTCCAACGTATGTTTCAGTTGGGTAGGGTGGAAGAAATCGTACTCGATGGCATATCCCGGACGGTAAACCACCAAGTCTTTGAATGCCGGTATCTTCTTCAGCGCTGCAAGCTGTATGTCCATAGGCAGTGACGAGGAGAAGCCATTCAGGTAAAGTTCCTGGGTGGTTTCTCCTTCCGGTTCCAGAAAAAGCTGATGTTGCGGCTTGTCGGGGAAGGTCACGATCTTTGTCTCTATGCTGGGGCAGTAACGCGGGCCGATACTTTGAATTTGTCCGTTGAAAAGGGGAGAATCCGGAAGTCCTTCCCGCAATATATGATGTACCTCTTCGTTGGTGAAGCAAGTCCAGCAAGGCAGCTGTTTCAAGTGGCGTACACCGGTATTCATAAAGGAGAACTTGTGGAAATCGTTCTCTCCATCCTGAATCTCCATTTGGTCATAATGCACACTTCGTCCGTCGATGCGTACGGGAGTTCCCGTTTTCATTCGTCCGTAAGTGATACCATGTTTTGCGATGGATTCGGTTAATTGGTAAGATGCAGGTTCTGCCATACGTCCACCGGGGAGCATGGTACGACCTACGTGCATCAAGCCGTTGAGGAAAGTTCCGGCAGTCAGCACTACGCACTTGGCACGGAAAGTAACGCCCCACAGGGTTTCTACCCCTACAATTTCTCCGTTTTCAACGAGGATTTCGCGTACGGTGTCTTGCCAGATATGCAGGTTGTCGGTATTTTCCAGAATTTCCCGCCAAGCCCAAATAAACTTATTGCGGTCGCATTGTGCCCGCGGGCTCCACATGGCAGGGCCTTTGGAACGGTTCAGAATGCGGAACTGTATAGCTGTCCGGTCGGTCACCAGTCCCATATATCCCCCCAGCGCATCGATCTCGCGTACTATCTGTCCTTTGGCGATGCCACCCACTGCCGGGTTGCAGCTCATTTGACCGATCTTATTCATATCCATTGTGATAAGACAGGTCTTCGAACCCAGGTTCGCAGCAGCAGCAGCAGCCTCACAGCCAGCGTGTCCGGCACCGATTACAATAACGTCATACTTAAATTCCATTCGTTCAGTGTAGTTTAAAACCGTGCAAAGTTACGAAAAAGTTACGTTGCACCCACGCTTCTTTAATTTTGTTTATGACAGAGGCGATATACGTATGTTACTGTCCCAGCCACTTCCGGATGGGTGGCATCAGTTCTTCTATAAAATCTTCCTGCTTCTCTTGTTTCGTATTCAAATCCCAAATGTATTGGCGGGCTTCATGGGGATTTTCGGTTTGGAATATTTCATAATACAAATCTTCGCGTTTCACGTATTCTTCGGCGAATCCGTCTTCTGCGATATGTGGGATGCCTATTACTATCCGGAATTCAGGAATCGTACGGTAGTACACGTATCCCGTAAACACGTCCTGATAGGTGATGCCCGGACAAGTTCGTGGGTCATGGTCGAAAGTATCTTTCCCGAACGGGCTTCCCGAAAAGTCGAATCCGGCATTGTTTATTTTCTGATATTGAAATGCAGCATCCCATTTCCCGTTCTGTGTAGGGGCTACGGATAGGTCATTGTCCGAACGTATGGCCGAAAGGGCGAATTGGTTGACTAACACATTGGCGCACCGGTCGGGAAATGCTTCGAATACAAAGCGTGCCACATTCTGTTCCGGTACTCCTGCTTTGCGGTGAAAGCCGGGACTATAAGCATGGCGGGAGTTCATGATCACCAATGCTTTCTGCTTGGGATTCCGGGCTTTCATTTCCCGGAAATTGCGGATGATGTAGTCCGCCATCAGGCTGTCACGCTGGAAATAGTCATCGAACTGCCCGTAGGCCTCTTTCAGGTTTTCTTTCGTAGGGTGTTTGGTATTGAAAAAGATATCGGATGGATAAAAAGAAATCTTCTTTTTATCCAGTAATGTGCTGTTTATCTGATAAATACTTTCTGCAAGATAACTCCAGTTATAGGGGTGCCAAACAGGATAAAAAAGCATGTTGCGCCGGAAATGAAGAATCTGCCTGTCTACTTCTTCCTTGCTCAAGCCGTCGGTATGGAGAAAAGTATTCAGTTCCGGGTTTATGCTTCTCGAACCTACCTCTGTAAACACTACCCCCACGCGGTTGATGAAAAAGGAATCGCGCAGCACTTCCAGATAGAGTTCATATTGAGTGATGTCCCGATGGTCACGTTCGCTGATAAAGACGATGTCATGTTCCTTGAACAAGGAAAGGATATACTCTTTTGCTGTCATTTGCTTGCCGGATAAGAAATCAACATAAGGTTTGATGGCCTGATGTGGTTGGGCTGTTGCCGTGAAAGTGCTCAATAGAAAGGTGATAAGGCATAATGCTATTTTCGCAAGTACCCTTCTGCGGGGAGAAGTGAAATGTTCCATAGTTTCCGAATGTTTTTATGATGTGTCTCTATTTATCGTTGTAAATGTATTCAATAAATCTTGGAATTACAATTCTTTTCTGAAAAAGATATATACCTTTATCCCGTCATCGATTCCCTTTACGATAATTTCCATGCCCGGCTCATTGAGCGCTTCGGCCATCTGCTGGGCGAACGTGAAGTACAACTCTGCTGTCTGCTTGCCGCCGGATTTTCTACTAAGGAGATAAGTGTGGTTACCAACCAAAGCCCTTATACCGTCTATCAGCGTAAATCGGACATTCGGCGCAAACTACGGATGGAAGTTTTTCGTCCTATGCAATTTCTATTTAGTTACTTATTCTTCGTATGAAGCATTCTGAAGTAGCGTTGCCTTTCTCGGCTCTTACCTGCTCCCTATTTCTGCCTTTGTTGATCCATTGCAAATCCAATGCAAGTCCAATACTATAGATTGGAGTTGCATTGGACTTGTATTGGAGTTGTATTGGACTTGCTACGGAGAAGGTCTTTTGCAGATACTTTTTTTAATCCGTGGAAAATCCTCATATTATTCATCCTTTATTCTTACCTTTGTGGTTATCAATATTTACTCATAGAAAGCATTAAATTATGGCACAGACAAAAGATGGAATTTTCGGGGATTTTTCGGGCAAGATAGGCAATGTGATAGGTTGTAAAGGCAAAACAGGATATTATGTGCGGTCCCGTCCTCAGCACGTCAGCAATCCGCAGACGGAGCGGCAGCAGGCACATCGCGGCAAGTTTGCCGTAGCCATGCGGTTTGCCCGCGCACTTACCCCTTTCTTGCGCATCAGTTATCGTGAATTTGCCGGGGCAGGGCATCCCTTCCATGCGGCAGTCTCTTCCTTTCTGAAAAATGCCGTGGCAGAAACTGCCGAAGGCTTTACCATCGATTTTGAAAAAGCGCTTGTCTCCCGTGGCTCCTTGACCGCAGTGCATCAGGTAACCTCAGTACAGACTGCGGACAATGTTTCTTTTGTGTGGACTGACAATAGCGGTGAAGGCAATGCTGCTGCTACCGATGCCGCTCTTTTGCTGGTCTTCGACAAAACGCGTTGGAAAGCTGTATATAGTGATGCCACTGCCTGCCGTTCCGATGAAAAGGCTGAATTGAGCATTCCGAAGGAATGGGTGGAAGATGAACTTGTAGCCTATCTTGGTTTCCGCAGTGCAGATGGAGAGACGGTGGCAAATAGTGTTTGTGTTTTCTGCTAAAACGAGATATCATGTCGCAGGCGAAATGTTTTAATATTGAGTTGGTTAAGGGGAGTATAGGAGCCAGTAAGCTTCTATATAAGAGACTTGCACTTGGCAATGAACTGCCTATAAACGATTATATACTCAACAGGTTAGAAAGATTTGTAGACGAAGAATTTCTTATTGACGACCGTTGTCGAATGAGTATTGATAAACGACGTGAACTTGTTGGCTTGATTTTAAAAGCTTCGGGCGAATGTGGCATCATATTCGATCCTGATATGATCGAAGAAAGATTGTTTCCAAATGCATCTTTGACTGAATCTACAGGGCAGGATGAGCCGGCTAATATTATGGATGTAGGCTCTGCATTCAAGCTTGAGTGGCCTTATATATCTGATGACCAAGAGGTGCACAGCTCTCAGATGTATCCCCGTCTGATGATGCTGGATGCTTTCAAGAAGTTTGTGACACGTTCTTTCTTTATTTGTAACGGCAGAGCTGTAAATCCTTCAGACATATCTATGCGTATCTTTTTCGGAAAACTTAGCCTCGTTGAAGATATTCTATACAGCTTGCCCGATAAAATGATACAGCTCGTTGACAACGGTAAGAGAATCACCGTCCCCATGATACAAAGGCAGATTCGACAAATGCGAGATGCAATAACTGGTATGAGACGTGAGAATGCCGGGTTATCATATTTGAAAAAGGCAGACAGGCTTTCACAGTTTCCGCCGCCTATCAGAATGGATGTGATAGAGGCCCTGTTTACTTGTAACTCTGTTTCTTCGATAACTAACGATGTATTGAATGGATGGGCTGCCGGAACGGAGTCGGAACGCGCCAAATTACGCTCCTACAATAACCTCTTTATTCTTCGGAATTTTGATGCTCTTCTAAAACGCTATTTTGGTAAACTTGTTGCTGTTAAGGATGATAGTTTACTGTGTACTGTGTCATTCTTTGACTACGATATAAATATGGAGGCTGAAAATGTTGTTCGTGCTATAATGGAAGTTATGCCTCTTTATGTATACAAAACTAAAAGTATTACCAAAAGCTATCTTGAACCAAGTAAGTTTAATGATGCGATTGGATTTCTTAAAAGCATACCGTATACCAATTTTTCAAGCATGGAAGTGTATGAAAAGGATGAATTTCGTGACCGTGTATCAATTGGAAAGATTGGCGATCTCATATCCGGCATCAACCATGATCCGTCCAAGAATATGAAGCGGGTATTCGACCTTCTGTTTAAAGGAACCGACTTTCATGGGAACCCGTTTATAAAATGTTTAATGGAGAATTTTTTCATTTGTAAGGAATACCAAATGATAGCTACGATAAATGCATTATATAGTATTTATCAGTCATTCTATGGAGACCGTAGTGGAATGAATTTGTATAAAACTATGCAGCAGAACAAATACAACCCTTCTATTCCGGACTATTATAGCTTTATGATGCAATACATGATAGGTATATATCGTATGCAGTTCATTTACTATCGTAGAAATCCTAAGGCAAGCGATTATGAAATACGTGGATACATCCTTAATGACCAGGCCGCAAAACTTACAGAAAACAGACTTAAGTGTCATATATGTGATGCTTCACAAAGTATTGTCAATGAGTTCCTGTCTGTAGCGAGGAATAATCTTACTCCGGAATTGAAATCAAGATTCGGAGAAAAGGAGATTCAACAGCCATCTGTGGAATATGGCATAATAGAACCGGATGGTCATAATCCAAGAAAGAGTTTTGTCTGGTTCAATGCGATTCCAATTAATGGAAAGCTGTATGATATAGTATTTGATACTACCCATCCTTATATTCTTGCAACAAGCAATGTGTCTGCTTTTAAGGTTGTAGAAAGACTTTCCAATGGAAGGACTGGTAATCCTACCTCTTTATCTGAAATCATTAATGAGGCTATTGAAAACGGGAATAAGGGGGATCTAACGACAGATCTTGATGATATTATATCTATTGCATACCAGATGCCGGTAAGCGCTGATAATAGTTTTCGTAGAATAATGTATGATGATAATGGTAAATTCAATGTAAACAACATCGGTAAGTTATTCTGCGGGGCGTTATCAATCATAGGCTTGTCGGAAGCTAACAATTCTTATTTCAGCAAGTTGCCCAGTTCGGATGCTATGAATACATGGCTTCTCGACAAAGGGCTATTCCCTTTGGTGTCGAATGATAACGGGCATAAGCGAGGTTCTGTTATAAAACTTCTCAATCGTCCGGGCATCAATAATATCTCATCCAATATTGGAGCCTCTATGGAGCTTATATTGGCTGCTATGGCTTATACGGACAAAGTGCTTGTTCGTGATACCATATCTTTTCCAGATGGTACTCAAGTCTCCGCTATTCAATCGAACTGCCTAATATCATCTATTGACTCGCAATTGAGAAGGATACGGATAGCGGCGATGAATGGGGAGATTGCACCAGCTAAACATCTTATGGTCAACTCTACAGCCGGAGAATTCTTTAATCAGCTTGTGCTGGATGGTGTGATAGATGAATCTGATAAAGAACTGATGAAAAGCATTAGTATGAATGAACTTTTATTTAAAGGAACTTATACCACATGTCTTGCTGATTTGCAGATCCGGCAAAAGAATCGTTCAGGCTTTAGTATACAGGAGAGTTTGATAAGCGACTATATTATCAATTTCTTGAATAAAGTGTATGGCAATAGCCTTTACATGGATAAAGATATCATATTCAATGCGCAGATAAATGCTGATAAGGGTCAGGTTACATACGAAGCTGTCAATGGTAATTTCATCCGTAATCTTTCCAAAATGAATGAGGATAAGCGTATGAATATCTTAAAGAACGCATTCAAACATCTGTATACCGATATTTATAGAAGTATATCAGATACATATGAAAGAATGGATATGTCTATGATTCGAATGGCCAATCCTCAAATGCGGGAATTGTACGACTATGCTTTATCTGTTGACGAATCGGCCATGATGGATAGCTATATGCAGGTGTATGCCTCAAATCCGAATTATATTGATGCCGGTCTTTTCAATCATACGGTACATGATAATTTTGAAGCGTTTAACAGCCTATGTGATTTGGCTAATGTAGATGCTTATGAAATGGCTATGCTTTTAAGTAAAGTTCATAACGTATTGAATCCTAATGATAGGATAGAGTTTGTGGATCAAACGCATTTCTTGAAAGTTGAAGGAACTAAACATATTCAATTTAATCCGTTGCTTGTATCGAAGATTATCCGGTTCAGTCCGATAATGTCTTCTGCCTTTGATTTGACCAAGTTTACAATGAATCCGAACTTTTTTAATACATTCGGACAATTCTACGAAGCAAAAAACAATGAACTTTTTTACTCGATGATAGATAGCGGTATTGACATATCTATCAGTAACGCCAATGGTCGTGATAACGGTTTTTCCGGATTAAAAGCATTGAAAAGAGCAAATCCTGCATGGTTTAAGGGTAGCAGAATGATTCTTGGTAAGCTGCATAGCGAAGGAAAGCCAAGAATTGATATAACATCTGAGTATGATATCATAGTGTTCTTGGAAAAGGCTATTGCAGAGACCCATATAGGAAATAGCTATGCTGTAAACAATGCACTGCGATCATCCGAAAATCTGTATGAGATGTTCGATAAGATGAACTATACCGTTGAAATTAATCCGGAGCTGGTTAAGTTCAACTGGATTGATTACTTTGTAGGGCAATCATACGAAATATCATCTGTAGGAGACAATTTTAATCATCCTGTGAAAGGGAACTTCGCAAATGACATGGAACTTGATGCGTTTGCTACATACATCCAATTCAAGCGTAAAGTATCTCAGATTACTACCATCAAACCTTGGATAGTGGATCACTTGAATTCTGTTCCACGGGTGATAAGCGTAGCTTCTGTCGAAGATATTCCAAATAGCGTACCGCCATTTTCGGGTATTTTCAAGAAGATATCTCTACATGATAGTATCTCTTTTATGTCTCCTACTGCCGTTTATTTGTTTAATAATGGACTGATGAATTCATGTGTAGGATTCGATATGAAACCGTTCTTTCATGACTACAACATATCCACTTCAACCGGAGTAATCATCAAGACTTCTACTGATGCTCTTACTAATCAGACTATCAGGCAAGGTAAGAATATGAAGAATATGGCCAAGAAGATGATGGATGCAAGATGGCTGGATAAAAACGGTAAGCCTGTCAACGGAAACATTTTCAAGGACTACGGATTCAGACTATTCGACAATAAAGGTAACAAGATTGATTTATTCGCATACATATCAAACAAGTATCATCCTATGGTCGAGCTGTCTCGTGGTAATGTATACGAGATAGTAGATATTCAGCAGGACGGTAATAATGCAGACGGTACTCCATTGTATAAACGCACGATGAAGCGTGTTGACAGATTTGGAGATTACAATGAAGAAAGCGAAACAATAGTAGATGAAGAAGGAATAAGAGTAGGCTCTAATTATGATTTATGGAATCTTCTTGGTGGTGAAAACTCTAGAGAGAAATATCCTGCTACCGGGCTTGTTACCGATTCCGAGAACTCAATCAAAGCTGTTGTAGACATAATCAACAATAACGGTGTATCGCACAACAATGAATTCATTGATGTAAATCAGTCACGAACCATAGAATCGCAGGCTGACGTATATCAGTTTATGAAACATGGGAACGCAGATATAGTCGCTTCTCATAGTGCTATGGAGCAAGGTTATACGAATGTAAACCGTTATCAGGATTTCTATTTCAATAAGAAAGGATTATTGAATACGATGAAGTTTGATTTGACCCATTCTGGAGTCATGCTTGACCCTATGCATAAGGCTGATAACTCAAACATATCAGAATTTACACAGTAATATGTTAGTTCTGGTCTATATTAAGAGTTAATATTTTCTATGGCAAGAAAAAAGTACTTTATTCAATAGTTTATTTTCTAGTTCGATTTGTTTGTCTTATTTCTCTTTTTATGCTTAAAACGTAATCAAAATGAAACTTTTTACTTAAAGTTGATTTACTTTATGAAAAAGATACATATCTTTGCAAGGATTGAATATTTATAGACAACTTGCATTGATTAATTTTAAGACAGAGAAGTTATGAGAAAAAGATTCTTCTGGTTACTCATCACGTGCTTGTTTTTAAGCATGGGGGTGATGGCTCAAACGTCCAAAGTTTCGGGAACGGTGTTTGCCGAGGACAACAATGAGCCGATTATTGGGGCATCGGTATTGGTGAAAGGTACAACACTAGGAGCAGTGACCGATATCGAAGGTAAATTTACAATCTTGAATGTACCGGGCACGGCAAAGACATTGGTTGTCTCTTTTGTGGGGATGCGTAAAGTGGAAGTTCCTATCGCACCCGATATGAAGGTGATATTGAAAGCGGACTCGGAGCTGCTGGATGAAGTGATGGTGGTGGCATACGGCACGGCAAAGAAAAGCAGCTATGCCGGTTCCGCCTCACTGGTGAAGGCAGATGCGCTGAAAGATATTCCTACTACCAGTTTTGAAAATGCGCTGAATGGCAAGGTTGCCGGTTTGCAACTGACCAATAACTCCGGCCAGGCAGGTTCCGCACCCGCCATCCGCATCCGTGGTATCGGTTCTATGAATGCAGGCAACGAGCCGTTGTATGTGGTGGATGGCGTACCTGTTTCCTCAGGAAATACCGGACAGATGAGCAGTGAGCTGTATTCTACCAATAACATTATGAATACGCTGAATCCTGAAGATATCGAGTCTATCTCGGTGTTGAAAGATGCGGCGGCCTCTTCGCTCTACGGTTCGCGTGCGGCAAACGGTGTTATCCTGATTACTACCAAGAAGGGGCAGATTGGCAAGCCGGTGGTGACGCTGAAAGCAGAAGTCGGTTTCACTCCTTGCTGGGCGACGGATAACTACGAGACGGCGAGTGTACAGGAGAATGTGAATATGCTATATACCGTATTTCACGATAGTCGTACTGCCGGTAAGGGGCAGAGTGATGCACAGGCTTCGGCGTGGGCATTGGAACAGTTGAACGACCGTTTCAACCAGCATGGTTACCAGTTTACTACGAACGGAACAGGGGCTTACGAGAACGTCAACATCGGCGAGTACGACAACTCCGGCCGCGGTGGCAAGTATTACGATTGGGACAAGGCGTACTTCCGTACCGCCGTTTATCAGACTTACGATATGTCGGTGAGCGGTGCTACGCAGAACACGAATTATTATACCTCAGTATCTTATACCCAGGACGAAGGCCGTTTGAAGGTGAATAGTTTCGACCGCGTATCCGGCCGTCTGAATCTGACGCAGAAAGTGGGCAAGTTCTTAGAACTGACTACCAATGCCAGCCTGGCACGCACTAAGAAGAGTGGTTACAACGATACCCGCAGCACGGGCAGCAACTATTTTATGCAGACCCGTAACCTGCTCTGGGGGCTTTATTGGCCTACCGATTATAAGACAGGCGAGCCCTGGACTGAACGTTACGGCAGCTATGCTTATAACGGACTTTACTATAATAAGGAATGGGAGAATAACTCTACCAACACTAAAATTATGGCGGCCGAAACCTTGACGTTGCATCTGATGCCCGGTTTAGATCTTCGTTCTATTTATTCTTACGACAATACCGCTGTGAAAGACCACATTTATTATAGTGCCGACCACTATAATGGTTCGTCCGATAACGGAAACGTTAGTGAATACCGCACTACTTACGAGAAGATGGTTTCTTCTACCACAGCCAATTATAGTGGTACTTTTGACAAGCACACCATAGGCGCTATGGTTGGTTTTGAGGCTGAGAAGAACAAGGCGGACTATGTGCGTGCTTCCGGAAGCAACCTTGCAACCAGCACTATCCACACGGTTTCCACTGCCGGAACACAAACTTCCGCCGGATATTCCTGGGGAAATTCGATGGTTTCCGTTCTTTCCAAGTTGGATTATAATTACGATGACCGTTACTTCATTTCCGGTTCTTTCCGTCGCGACGGTTCTTCCCGTCTCAGCAAGGATGACCGTTGGGGTAACTTCTGGTCTGTGGCAGGAGCCTGGAATATCATTAAGGAAGACTTTATGAGCAATCTTTCTTTCCTGAGCAACCTGCGTGTGCGCGCTTCTTATGGTGTCAACGGTACGCTGCCTTCGGATAATTACGGGTATATGAGCCTGATGAGTTATACCAATAAATACCTGGGCAATCCGGGTGGAGCCATCACCACGATTGCCAACGACAAACTGTCTTGGGAGACCAGTTACAGCACCAATGTCGGCATCGATTTCGGCTTTTTCGGTCAACGGCTGCGTGGTACGTTAGAGTACTTCAACCGCGACTCCAAGAATCTGCTGCAAGACGTGCCCATCTCCATGGTAACAGGTCTCTCTTCGACCTTGCAGAATGTGGGACGCATTAATAACCACGGGGTGGAAGTGGAACTTGGCGGTGACATCATAGACAACGGAACTTGGTTGTGGAGCGCCAGTGCCAATGCCACTTTCCTGAGTTCTGAAGTGAAAGAACTGTATGGTGGTTCCGACATTATCTGGTATGATCCCACCGGTAGCGATGACCGTGCACAGTATGTATATAGAGAAGGAGAATCAACCCTGGCTTTCTATGGTTACGAATGGGCGGGGGTAGACAAGACCAACGGCAAGAGCGTGTACTACGTAAATGATCCTAAGAATCCGAAAGCCGGAGACTTTGAGTACAACGGACGTGGCGCTACGTACGACTACAATGATGCCAACTATACAATTATCGGCAACGCTGTTCCTAAAGTTTACGGTGGTTTCAATACTTCCGTCTCCTACAAGGGCATTGCCCTCTCCCTGGGTTTCACCTACAAGATAGGCGGTGACTTGTACGACGGAGCTTACAAGGATGTGGCGGACGATGGTTACTACTGGGAGCGTATCCGTTCAAAGAACTACTATGACAACCTTTGGACACCGGAACATACCAACGGTACGGAGCCCCGTATCGAAGGCCTTGACCTGACAGACCCGATGGAGTATAGTACTCGCCACCTCTTCAATGCCAGTTATCTGCGTTTGAAGAATCTCTCACTGGCTTATACTTTGCCCAAGGCAATGACACGTAAAGTCTTTATTGAGAATGCACGCGTATTCTTCAGCGCCAGCAACCTCTGGACAATATCCAAGTACAAGGATGCCGACCCTGAAGTAAACGAATACGGTACGCGCGGTTGGGAAACACCTATCGGAAAGACATTCGTAGTAGGCGTTGAGTTGAAATTTTAATGAATAGGAGAAGAAATACAATGAAAAAGATATATCATTTACTGGCACTTGTTGTCTTGAGTGCTTTTACATTCACTTCGTGTGACGGTTTCCTGGATATGCAACCTACCAATTCCGGCAATGCGGATGGCGCCATCGTCACTGTGGGCGATGCCAAAGTCGCTTTGAACGGTGTGCTGAGTGCGATGACATCCTCGTCTTACTATGGCAGGAACTTCATTATGTATGGCGATGCCAAAGGCGGCGACCTGACGATTTATTCTGCCGGGCGCGGGCTGGATGCATTCTATACGTTTAACCATACCCCCAATAGCAATAGTTATTCCGGTTTCTGGAGCCGTGGATATTATTGCATCTTGCAGGTGAACTCACTGCTGAAGAATATTAGTGAGCAAGAAGAAAAAGGCAGCTTGGAAGATTTCTCCTACGTCAAAGGACAGGCGTTGACGCTTCGTGCGCTGTTCTACTTCGACCTGGTTCGCCTCTACGGGCTTCCTTACAATTACGACAAGACGTCTTACGGGGTACCCAACATTACCGAGCCTCTTGCATTGCAGGCACAACCTGCCCGTGCTACTGTCGAAGAAAACTATCGGCAGATATTGCAGGATTTGTCGGATGGCGCCACTTTTCTATCCGAAGACAAGTCGAAGCAGAACGGATATATAGGTTACTACGCCAATATAGCCCTGCAAGCCCGCGTAAAGCTCTATATGGAAGATTATGACGGTGCGCTGACCGCAGCCCGTGAAGTTATAGAAAGCGGCAAATACGGGCTCTATGCTCCCGAAGAGTGGGCAGCTTCCTGGAGCAAGCAATTCGGTTCGGAGTCCATCTTTGAGTTGGGCATCACCACCGAGGAGTCCGATTTGGGAACTGCTTCTTTAGGTTTCTATCTGATGCGTTACGGACGGTTGAAGAACGCTATGGGCTGGTATCTTGCCAGCGATTACTTCCTGAACCGTCTGGGTGAGGACGAGACTGATGTCCGCTGGGGCGTAATGGATAACGATGAATATTGGTATGACTTTGATATTGAGCGCAAAGGCGCTTGCTACAAGTATATGGGCGGCACTTCCCTGCCGGGTGACGGCAAAGCTACCAATACAGCCGTTAACATCAAAATCATCCGCCTTTCCGAGATATACCTGATTGCTGCTGAGGCTGCCCTGCATTCTACAAAAGCGGATGCCGGTGCGGACGTTGCTGCCGGTTATCTGAACGAAATCCGCAAGCGTGCTCCGCAATTAGCGCCCGCCACTGCTTCCACCATCACCGATGACATGATTCTGGATGAACGCAGCAAGGAACTTTTCGGCGAGGGACAGCGCTTCTTCGATATGATGCGAATGAATAAAACCATCGAATTCAACGATGATTTTCAGGATGTGCCCGTCAGCCATCGCGAAAAGACGATAGACCGCACTTTCGGGAAGATTGTCCTTCCTATCTCGCAGGATGAAATCAATGCGAATCCGACGTTGAAAAATCAGCAGAACGAAGGATACTGATAATAATTTGATTCACCACAGAGGACACAGAGTCCCACAGAGTTTCTTTAAAACAATCAAAACTCTGTGGGACTCTGTGCCCTCTGTGGTGCCCTAAAATCAACCTCTACCCACTCTGAAAGCGCGAAAAGTGTTATTTATTGGTTCTAAAGTTTTAGTATATATCTCCGAATCCGCTTATCTTTGCCACCGTTGAAACCAATAAAAGTAACAATACTATGAAAAGAGTACTTCTCTTATCGTCTCTCTTGACGTTATTTGCAATCGGAAGCTGGGCGCAATGGAGCCCGGTAGGTGATAAAATCAAAACGGATTGGGCATCCCGGATAGATCCTTCCAATGTATTGCCCGAATATCCCCGTCCCATCATGGAGCGGAGCGACTGGAAAAATCTGAATGGTCTGTGGGACTATACCATAATTAATAAAGGCGAACAAATACCCGCTACCTTTGACGGTAAGATCCTGGTACCCTTTGCGGTGGAATCTTCCCTTTCGGGAGTAGGAAAGCGCATCAACGAGAAACAGGAACTGATTTATCAACGCAGTTTTGATGTTCCGGCAGCTTGGCGCGGCAAGAAAGTGCTGCTGCACTTCGGCGCTGTAGACTGGAAGACCGATGTGTGGGTGAACGATGTCAAGGTAGGAAGCCATACCGGTGGATTTACTCCTTTCTCTTTCGATGTAACCGCCGCTTTATCTGCCAAAGGTAATAACCGCCTGGTGGTAAAGGTTTGGGACCCTACGGATAAAGGCCCTCAGCCGCGCGGCAAGCAAGTCAGCAATCCCGAAGGTATCTGGTACACTCCCGTTTCCGGCATCTGGCAGACAGTATGGCTGGAACCTGTTGCTGCCAAACACATCGAGAATCTCCGCATTACTCCCGATATCGACCGCAATCTGCTGACTGTAAAAGCAGAACTGAGCGAATGCAATGCCGCAGACCTTGTGGAAGTGAGCGTTTACGACGGCAGTCAACTGGTAGCAACCGGCAAGAGCATCAATGCAGAACCCGTAGAAGTGGCTATGCCCCAGGATGCCAAACTGTGGAGTCCCGATTCCCCTTTCCTTTATACGCTCAAAGTAACCCTTAAAAGCGGTGATAAAGTACTGGATAAGGTAGATAGCTATGCAGCTATGCGCAAATATTCCACCCGTCGCGATGCCAACGGCATTGTGCGCCTGGAACTGAATAATGAGGCACTGTTCCAGTTCGGTCCGCTGGACCAGGGCTGGTGGCCCGACGGCTTGTACACAGCTCCCACGGATGAGGCATTACTGTACGATGTCCAAAAGACGAAAGATTTCGGCTTTAACATGATTCGTAAGCACATCAAGGTAGAACCTGCCCGCTGGTATACGCATTGCGACCAACTGGGTATAATCGTATGGCAGGATATGCCGAGCGGTGATCGCAACCCCGAATGGCAGAACCGCAAATACTTTGACGGAACGGAGATGAAGCGTTCGGCAGAATCGGAAGCCTGCTATCGCAAGGAGTGGAAGGAAATTATGGACTGCCTCTATTCTTATCCTTGCATCGGTACCTGGATTCCTTTCAATGAGGCCTGGGGACAATTCAAGACTCCCGAAATTGTAGAATGGACGAAACAATACGACCCTACCCGTCTGGTGAATCCGGCAAGTGGCGGTAACCATTATACTTGCGGCGATATGCTCGACCTTCATAATTATCCGCATCCGGAAATGTACCTGTATGATGCACAACGCGCTACCGTTCTTGGTGAATACGGCGGAATCGGCCTTGTGCTGAAAGACCACATCTGGGAACCGAACCGTAACTGGGGCTATGTTCAGTTCAATTCTCCCAAAGAAGTGACGGACGAATATGTGAAGTACGCCGATATGCTGTATCAGCTTATCGACAGAGGCTTCTCGGCAGCCGTCTACACGCAGACTACCGATGTGGAAGTAGAAGTGAACGGTTTCATTACCTACGACCGCAAGGTGATAAAGATGGACGAGGCTCGTATCAGAGAAGCTAACAAGCGCATTTGCAACGCATTGAAGAAATAAATTCTCCACTTATATAGGATGTGAGGTATGAAACGAATCATTCTAAAGTTTTTCCTCTGTTTGTGCATAGTAGCGGCATTGCCCTGCTATGCACAAAATTCTGTTCATTACTACTTCCGGACGATGGATATCCGCAACGGGCTTTCGCAGAATACGGTTTATCAGATTCTGCAAGATAAGAACGGGTTCATGTGGTTCGGGACAAAAGATGGTCTGAACCGGTATGACGGAATCGCTTTTCGCGTATATAAGAAGGAAAACTCCGATTTGGGGAAGAACTTCATCACCGCGCTTTATGAAGACCACGAAGGGAATATCTGGATAGGAACTGACGGCGGAGTCTTTATTTACGACCCGGTGCGCGATTCTTTCACTGCCTTCAACCAGGTGGGCGACAAGGGGCAGGCCATCAGGGACTTTGTCACCATGATAGGGAGCGACGAGCAGGATAACGTTTGGATATCGGTGGAGAACCAGGGACTCTTTTGCTATAAGCCCGGTGAAAAGCAACTGTTGAACTATCTGTACGATTCGGGACTTGCCAACGTTACGCGCTTCTGGCTGAACGGAAATACTTGTTGGCTGGCTCTCTATGCCGACAATCTTTACTATACGAAGGATGACTTTGAAACTCCCTTACAGGCTTTCAAGGATGCCGACGGGAACGAGATATTCAAGGGAGACATCATCAACTGGCAGGTCAACGGCCCTCATAACTGTGTCTATATCGCCTCGCTCAATGGTTTGACCGAGATAAACCTGACCAACGGCAAGACGCGCAGGCTCTTGAATACTTATGTGCGCGCGTTGCAGTTCAGGTCGGACGACGAACTGTGGGTAGGTGCCGAGTCCGGCTTGTACATCTACAACCTGACGACCGATAAAGTGACTCATCTCACGGTTCCCAATCAGGACGACTCTTATGCCTTGTCGGACAATGCCATCTATTCGCTCTGCCGCGACAAGGAGAACGGTATGTGGATAGGTTCCTATTTCGGGGGAGTGAACTATTACCCGTATCAATGGACTTATTTCGAGAAGTTCTATCCCAGGGATGACCTTCGGTATTTCGGCCGCCGTGTGCGCGAGATATGCGAAAGTAATGACGGCACGCTATGGATAGGTACCGAAGACAAGGGATTATTCAATTTTGACCCTAAAACCGGAAAGATAGAGCCATTCGAGCATCCTGCCATCTACCAGAATGTGCACGGGCTTTGTATGGATGGGGACGACTTGTGGGTAGGCACTTTCTCCGGCGGACTGAACCGGGTGAACCTGCGCACCAGGCAGGTGAGGCATTACTCCAAAGGCGAAAGCGAGAACTCGATGATAGCCAACGATGCTTTTGCCATTTGCAAGACAACCACGGGCGATGTATGGGTAGGCACTACCTCTGGCCTGTTGAAGTACAATCGTTCCACCGACGACTTCACCCGTATTCCCCAGTTAAGGAATATGTTTACTTACAGCATTTTGGAAGACTTCAACGGAAACTTATGGTTTACCACGTTCTCCAACGGAGTGTTTTGTTATAACGTCCGTACCCAGCAGTGGAGAAATTATCTTTCTAATGAAAAGGATTCGACTTCTCTCTCTTATAACAAGGTTATCAGCATCTACGAAGACAGCAAGAAGCGCTTGTGGTTCATGACGCTGGGCGAGGGCTTCTGCCGCTATAATCCCGAAACGGATAACTTTACCCGCTACGATATGTCGCAAGGGTTTCCGAGCAATACCATCTATAAAATGGTAGAGGATAAGCGGGGAAACCTGTGGATAACCAGTAATTATGGGTTGGTTTGCTTCAACCCGGACACGGGAAGCAAGCATGCATACACTACTGCTAACGGGTTGCTGAGCAATCAGTTCAACTTCCAGTCGGGTTATTGTGACAAGGAAGGACGCATCTATCTGGGCAGTATCAATGGATTTATTGCTTTCGATCCCGAGACTTTTGTCGATAATACCTTCCTTCCCCCGGTGGTGATTACAGACTTCTACTTGTTCAACAAGCGCCTTTCTGTGAACAGCCCGGACTCTCCTTTGAAGAAAAGTATCATTTATTCGGATGAAATAGAGCTTGAGGCCAATCAGAACTCCTTCTCTTTTCAGGTTGCCGCATTGAGCTATCAGGCACCCGAAATGAACGGGCTGGAATATAAGCTGGAAGGCTTTGACCGCGAATGGTATGCGGTGGGGCGTAACTCTACCATCAATTATTCCAATCTGCCTTACGGAAGTTATAAGTTGCGTATAAAAGGTTCCAACAGTGACGGGAAGTGGAATGAGAAGGAACGTGTACTCGATATACATATCCGTCCCCCCTTCTATCTGTCGGTGTGGGCATATGTGATTTATGTGGTGCTGGCCTTATGCTCGCTGGCTGCCATCATTTTCTATTTCAGAAGACGGACGTTGCTGAAACATCAGCAGACGATGGAAAAGTTCGAGCGCGAGAAAGAACGTGAACTGTATGCGTCAAAGATAGACTTCTTTACGAACGTAGCCCATGAAATACGCACTCCGCTTACACTGATAAAGAGTCCGCTTGAGAACGTATTGACATCCAAGTCTGTATCCGATGAGATAAGGGACGACCTGGAAATCATGGATTTGAATACCAACCGTCTGCTTGATCTGGTCAATCAGTTGCTCGACTTCCGCAAAACAGAAACACAAGGTTTCCAGTTGGACTTTGTAGAATGCAATGTATCGGATCTCTTGCAGACAACCTATAAACGCTTCAAGCCCCTGGCGCGCGAGAAGGGGCTGGAACTTACCGTAGATGTGCCCGAAAACCTCTATGCTTCGGTAGACAAGGAAGGACTGACCAAGATTATCAGTAACCTGCTGACCAATGCGATGAAGTACTCGGAAACGTATATCAGCATCAAGCTGGGCGTTGAAGATGATAAACTGGTGCTCTCCATGTGCAACGATGGAGCTATCGTTCCGGTAGAGATGCGTGAAGAGATATTCAAGCCGTTTATCCAGTATAAGACAGGTGTGCTGCGTTCGGTATCCGGCACGGGCATCGGGTTGGCGTTGGCTCGTTCGCTTGCCGAACTTCATGAAGGTACTTTGCGTATGGCAGACTCTACAGAGAGCAATTGTTTCTTATTGACCCTTCCGTTAAAGCATGCCCAAACGGTAACCATAGGACGGAAAGAGCCGGTAGCCAGTGAAGGAGCTGCCGGAGAGGGTGGAGCGGAACTTGCTTCCAAACAATACCGTTATACCCTTCTGGTGGTAGAGGACAGCCTGGAAATGCAATCGTTCGTCGTGAAGCAACTCTCATCGGAATACCAGGTGCTGACTGCCCTGAATGGGGTAGAGGCTCTGAATGTTTTGAAAGAGCATACCGTCAACCTGGTCATTACGGATATTATGATGCCTGAGATGGACGGACTGGAATTGTGTGAACACTTGAAGTCGGAACTTGACTACAGCCATATCCCCATTATCCTGCTGACAGCCAAAACTACCCTTCAAGCGAAGATAGAAGGTATGAAGTTGGGTGCGGATGTCTATATAGAAAAACCATTCTCGGTGGAATACCTGAAGGTTTGTGTTTCCAACTTGCTGAGCAATCGCGAGAAGTTGCGTGCCTCTTTTGCGCATTCTCCTTTTGTGCAGACGGGCACTATGGCAATGACCAAGGCGGATGAAACCTTCCTTAAGACATTGAAAGAGGTAGTCGTAGCCAATATGCAGAATCCTGATTTCTGCCTGGATGATATGGCAAGCCTGCTGAATATGAGCCGCTCGAGTCTGAACCGGAAGATAAAGGGTATATTGGATATGACGCCGAACGACTATATCCGCCTGGAGCGCTTGAAGAAAGCTGCGCAACTTCTGAAGGAAGGAGAATGCAAAATCAATGAGGTTTGCTATATGACCGGTTTTAATACACCGTCCTATTTTACCAAGTGTTTCCAGAAGCAATTCGGAATCTTGCCTAAGGACTTTGTGAAATAATAGACCGATTATCCATCGAAATAGAACAATCCAATCAATCGCCTCTGGAATGTGTTCCAGAGGCGATTTTGAATTTATAATTGCATAGATTGGTGATATACTTGCATCTTGTTTTATTCCATGCAAATATATTTGCAGCACAAAAGTTAACCCATTAGTAATACTACGAACGAGATGCCTATGACGTAAAAATCTTAATTAATCTTCTATGCTTGGTAAGAGGGACTAAGTTCCTTATTACAAAATGTAGCCAACAGCGGACTTGAGTTTCCGCATAGTTTCAAAATCTAATTCTATAAAAAATGATCAAGAAAATCTTATTCTTATTCTTTGTTGTGTTTGCAGCTACCGCCTATTCACAAGATGTGACTATAAAGGGTACGGTAACAGATGCAAATAATGAACCTTTGACAGGTGTAAATGTGGTAGTGAAAGGTACTACTACGGGTGTTATTACCGATCTCGACGGTAATTTCTCGCTGAGCGGAAAGAAAGGAAGTACGCTTGTTTTTTCTTATATCGGTATGCTTACCCAGGAAGTTGTTTATAAAGGAACTGCCATGCGCGTCGTGATGCAGGACGATACGAAACTGCTGGATGAAGTGGTTGTAATCGGTTATCAGACTGTGAAGAAATCAGACTTGACCGGAGCTGTTGCCGTGGTAGATACGAAGGAGATGAAGAAAAGCTCTGCCGGAACGCTGGTTAGCCAGATGCAAGGTTTGGCAACTGGTGTCAATGTACGCAGCAGTGGCCGTGCAGGTGAAGATGCTTCTATCGAAATTCGTGGTGTCGGTTCTTTGAGCAACAACTCTCCGTTGTGGGTTATCGATGGCATGATTACCGATCCGGGTGTTGACTTCAACCCTGCGGATGCAGAGTCTATCCAGATTTTGAAGGATGCTTCTGCTGCTGCCATCTACGGTTCCCGCGCTGCCAACGGTGTGATTATCGTTACTACCAAGAAAGGTGCCAAAGGCCCCATGAAGGTAAATGTAAGCGTAAAAGAAACCTTGGAATGGAGTCCGAAGTACGACCTGATGAATGCGAAAGAGTATATCAAGTATAATGATATTGCTTATAACGAAGCTATCAAGGACGGTATTGCTACCGTGAACAGTACTCAGAAGCACTCTGAATTTGACACTAACTGGCAAGATGCCATCTTGAAAACTGCATTGGTGCAGGATTACAACGTAGCACTCTCCGGTGGTGGTGATGCAGGCAGCTACTATGTATCGGCCGGCTATTACAACAACGACGGTGTATCTTATGGAAATACTTTCGACCGTTACAGCTTCCGCGTTAACACGCAAGGCAAGAAGGGCTGGTTCTCTTTCGGTGAGAATCTGGCTTATTCGTTGACAAACACTGACCCTAACCAGACAAATACGTATAACGACTTCTTGCGTATGATGCCTACCATTCCTATTTACGATGAGAACAACCCCGGTGGATATGGTTATGGTGATGCTGCCAAGTACAATACATTCGGTGTGAACCCGATTGCCCGTGAAGATTTGGAATACCGCCATTTCCGTCAGAATCGTCTGAATGGTTCTTTGTGGTTGGAATTCAAACCTTTCGACTTCCTTTCTTATAAGTTCAATGGTGGTGTAGACCTTTATTTCTATGAGAACTCTTGGTTCCGTGGCGAAGGTAACTGGACTCAGAATCAGGAACATCGCGATCCGGAAAGCCAGAAGGCACGTGACAATACGTACAATATGCTGATTGAGCATACGTTGAACTTCAACAAAGACTTTGGCAAGCATCATGTGGATGCCGTAGTCGGTACTACTTACCAGCACCACGAATGGGAAGGTCTTTGGGCTTCCCGTCTGAACTTCCCGATGTTGGGTAACGGCGATTACCTGACCGTACTGAATGCCGGACAAAGCAACCAGCAGAACTCGAACAGCATTAGCGAAAATGCGATGATTTCTTACCTGGGACGTGCAAACTACATTTATGATGATAAATACTATCTGACTGCTACTTTCCGTCGTGACGGTACTTCCCGCCTGGCTAAAGAAAACCGTTGGGGCAACTTCCCGTCTGTATCTGCTGCCTGGAGAATCTCAAAAGAAGAATTCTTCAATGTGCCTTGGATCAATGACCTGAAGATTAGAGGTAACTGGGGACGTCTGGGTAACTCTTCTATCGGTGACTGGGACTATATCGGAACCATTAACCAGAGTATCGTAACTGTATTCGGCGGAGCGGTTGTTCCGGGTTCTACCCAGGTGAAACTGGTGAATACAGGTCTTGTATGGGAAACTAAAGAAACCATAAATATCGGTTTCGATGCCAGCTTCCTCGACCAGCGTCTCACTGCCAGTGTAGAATACTACAACTCAAAGACCAGTGACGTATTGGCTGAAACTCCGATTGCCATTTCTACCGGTAACCAGGGTGGTTCTCCGTGGAAGAACGCTGCCAGCTTGCGCAACAAAGGTTTCGAGTTTACACTTGGCTGGAAAGACCAGATATCAGACTTTAAGTACAGCGCTTTGCTGAACATCACTACGATGGACAACGAAGTATTGAGCTTGGGTCGTGATGGTACTGAAAGAGACTTTATCGATTCAGGTCAGGCAAGAACAAAACCGGGCAGATCTTTGGCTGAATTCTATCTGAGAAAGACAGACGGTATCTTCAAGACACAAGAACAGATTGACAATTATGTAACATCTACCGGCAAGCCGATTATGATCGAAGGTAAGCGCCCGCAATTGGGTGATGTCAAGTACCTCGACTTGGATGACAATGGTGAAATCACCGATGCCGACCGTGATTTTTGCGGTAGCCCGTGGGCAAAGATGCAAATGTCATTGGTACTGAATGCAGAATGGAAGAACTTCGACTTCAGCATGATGTGGAACGGACAGTTCGGTAACAAGATCTACAATGTAGCTCAGTGGCAAGGTCGTCTGTTTGCGGATAACTCCAACTACATCCGCTTCAAGAAGGGTGAAGAACCTTATCAGGTGAATCCCAAATCCAATACTCCGCGTATCATTTACGGTGACTTCCGCAACTCCCGCGATGCCGACCGCTTCCTGGAGAACGGTTCTTACTTCCGCATGAAGAATATCTCTCTCGGATATAACTTCAAGCAGAAGTGGGTGACTAACCTGGGCATTGAGAAACTTCGTCTGTTTGCTACCGGCAGCAACCTGCTTACTATCACCGGATATTCCGGTTTGGATCCTGACTTCAAGGGAGCAAATTCTGTATGGAACAGTGGTACGGACAGCTTTGCTTATCCTAATACCCGCTCGGTAATGTTTGGATTGGATTTGACCTTTTAACTAATAAATCAGCTTATAAATTATGAAAAAGATATATTATGGATTAATGCTCGCAGGTGCCCTGACATTGTGCACCGGATGCAGTTCGAGTTTATTGGATATCGATAATCCCAATGAAGTGACCAACGATACTTATTGGAACAAGCCGGAAGATGCTACTGCCGGTGTGAATGCCTGCTACAGCTTCCTCTATAAAGAGGGAACCTGGATGCGTTGGCTCTCTTTCCGCTATGATTTGACTTCGGACGAAGGATGGAGTTCTTCTCCCTGGATTGAGTTGGGCGACTGGACACGCTTCCTTTACAACAACTACAACTTCTACGAAGGCAACAATATACATTGGGAACACTTCTATGTAGGTATTTTCCGTTGCAACCAGGTGTTGACCAAAGTTCCTAATATCGAAATGGACGAGACTACGAAGAACCAGGTGCTGGCACAGGCTTCTTTCCTGCGTGCTTTGTGGTATTTCCAGGTAAATCTGTTGTGGGACAAAGGAACAATGCCTTTGGAGCCTAAGGACGCCACTTATATCCCGGAAGATGCTTCCGAGCAGGAAATTTGGGATCAGGTAGAGAAAGACCTGACGTTTGCTATGCAGTATTTGCCCGAATCATGGGATGCCGCCAACTTGGGACGTGCAACCAAAGGTGCTGCCAAAGCATTGCTTGGCAAGGCTTATATGCAGCAGCACAAGTACGACAAGGCAAAGGAACAGTTACAGTGGCTGATTGATAAGGAAGGTTCTCTGTATGGACTGATTGACAATCGTGAGGACAACTTTACCGACCTGGATGAGAACAACAAGGAAGGTATCTTCGAGATCCAGTTCGATGATATGAATAAGGGTGGTACGGGCAATGACGCCAGCATGGCATTCGGTTTCCAGCGTACTCAGTTCTATGCTCCCAGCGGTATTGGTTGGGGTGACGGTAAGGCTCGTCGCTGGCTGGTTGATGAATTCCTGAAAGAGAAACGCGCTGATGGCAAGAATGACTTGCGTCTGTACGGCAGTATCCTTTATCGTGGATTCTCACAAGACTTCCCCGATCAACCTAAGAAATACTACGGAGTTGAAAATGCAGACTGGAATGACAACTGGGGAACCGACCCGGAAGATTGCTATATCCGCAAGTACAACACTTCTTACTATCGTAGTGCCGAAGATTACTTTGCCCGCAACAACTATCGCATCATGCGCTATGCCGACATCCTGATGAACTATGCAGAGTGCCTGGCTGAAACAGGTGCTAATCCTGCCGATGCTGCTGTGTATGTGGATAAAGTGAGAGAGCGTGCCGGTTTGGCAAAACTGAAAGACAGCCAATGGAAAGATTGTCTGGGCTCAAAGGATGCTTTCCTCAAGCGTCTGCAGATGGAACGTACTTTGGAACTCTGCTTCGAAGGCTGGCGTTGGGCCGACCTGAAACGTTGGGGATTGCTCGACTCTCAAGCAGGTATTGACGAACTGAAAGCTCGTGACAAGGACTTTGACAACTTCATCGTTGGCAAGCACAGACGTCTGCCTATTCCGAGAGATGAGGTGATTAACAGTACCGTAGGCGGTGTTGCTCACTTGACTCAGAACCCGAATTATTAATAACCAAAGAAGGCTATGTCTGGAAGCTCTTTCTTATACTTAGGCGCTTCCGGCATAGCCTTTCTTCTCTTAAATCTTATACCTTATGCTTGTCTATAAAAAACTATTATTGCCATTCGCTTTTGCTTGTTGCAGCACTCTGATGGCGCAGAATATCCAGAATCCGGTACTTCCCGGAGTGGCAGATGCCGGTGTCATGAAGTACAACGGCAAGTATTATATCGGCGGAGTTTATACAAACGGAGACTTTTATGTATCCGATGACCTGGTTCATTGGGGCACGCCCGTCCACGTGGTAACTATGGATAACGAGTGGACAAAGGGTACCGGAGCAGGCAACAATCAGATTCATGCCAACGATATGATTTACTTGAATGGTGACTTCCACTTGTACTGGTCTGTCAACTATTGGGGAAAGGACAAGCATGCTGTCCATATAGTGCATACGCAAGGTAAAGATGCTTTAGGTCCCTATACGGAACCGAATAAAAAGACCTGGATGGATAACCGTATCGATCCGAAGGTATTCAAGGATGACGACGGGCAACTATACATGTATATGGTGCGCTTCACCGATGGCAACACCATTTGGGCGCGTAAGATGAAGAACCCGGCAGAGTTTGCCGGTGATCCCGTATGTATGTTCGCTTCACTGCCCGATACATGGGAGACAATGGATAACAGAGTAGCGGAAGGCCCGTGGGTAATGAAGTACCGGGACCGTTACTACATGATGTACAACGCAAATCACACTTCTACCGAATGGGGTAATTATCAGTTGGGGGTGGCTGAGGCCGACTCTCCTTTAGGTTTTCAACATGGGAATAAATATAGCTATCCGGTTGTAGGATGCAATCAGACTCAACTGGAAGAAAAACAAGTGGACATACTGCGGTATGGCACTACCTACGAACCTCTGTTTGCTTATACCGAAAGCAAACCGGCAGGTGACTGGAATACAAAACTTACTTATGATGCCTCTGCCTGGAAGCAGGGCGAAACGGGCTTCTCTTCCGAAGAAGTGAAAGGTTCTACCACCCGTCATCAGGGTACGGTGTGGAATTCTCCTTCCTTATGGCTGCGCAAAATGTTCTCTGCCGGCAAGCAGGTGGGCAATCTTGCCTTGCGCGTGGCTCACGACGGGGATACCCGGATTTATTTGAATGGAACGCTGGTCTACGAGAAGCAGGGGCGTGATTACTGCATCGTGAATCTGGATAAGAAGATGCGTGCCGCTTTGAAAGAAGGTACGAATCTGCTTGCCGTAGAGACAAACAAAGGACGCCGTTCCCAATTCTTCGACGTATCTCTATTCGATATGAAGAACGGCATTGCCGACGAAATATTGATGACACCGGGGCAGCCCAATATCCTGAGAGGCCCGAACGGCTTCGAATGGTGGCTTATCTACATGGCAAACAAGAATGCCGAGCGCCGCGGACAATACATCAATCGTGTCCAGTTCTTCGATAAGACGATGTTTGTAGATGGCATTACAGGGCCTCAAACCGCGGGTTATCATCCCGAGCCCTCTATGCCTACCTACTCCAAAATAGATGAAACGCCTTCCTTTGGCGTGCTTCAGGGCGTGCAGCCGTCTGCTGCCTACCTGTTTGAGACCAGCGTAAAGACGAACGGTGAAGCAGGTGTAATAGCCTGGTGGAAGGATGCCGATAACTGCGCTTACATAGGCTTGGATGCAAAGTCCCAATGCTGGTACCTGCGTACCCGCGTCAACGGAAAAGAAAAGAAGGAATCATACGCTTTGCCTGCTGATTTCCGTTGGGGTGTTTATCATCAGTTGCGCATAGAGCGCAATGCAGATGGCATGAAAGTGTGGTTGGACGAGATTCCCGCCCCCGGAAAGCATATCTTTGCGGGAGTGGTTCCTGCTGCTGAGGCTGGTGTTCCCGGAGTATTCGACGAAGCTAAGGATGCCTTGTTCGAAGGAACTACCTATACTATCGGTTTTGATGACGACCACCTGCAACTTGCCGGGAAGGCGGAAGCATTGAAAGGCGATTTGCTGAACGATTATGAATTCAGCTTCCAGTTGTCCGGTCTGTCTCCTCAGGGAGTGGCAGGCAGCTATCCGGTGTATGTGGATAAGAACAATTACGTGAAGGCACAGTTCAACGGTGCTACCCGTATGCTCGAAGTCGTTGCCGTGAAGAAGGGCAAGCAGGCCTGGCGGAAAGACTTCCCGCTGGAGTACCTGCAAACCGTCTACCCGGATGTGAAATATACCGATTTCATCGAGAAATGTTACCGTTTTGCTACGCCTACTTATTTGGATGCACTTTATCTGAATCGTCATGACGCCGGCAATAAATCCGAGTTCGTAGAGGATATGTTCAGCAAGTTCAATATCGAATATCTGAGCGACGGAGAATGGCATCCGATAGAGAATCGGGGTGCCGAAGTGGCGGAACATCCTGCGTATAATCGTTTGGCGTTTCCTGCGGTGAAAGCGGAAGGAGTCCGCTTTATCAATAAAGATGCGGAAGACTTGTTGCGCCATATCTATAAGATTGGCATCCATGAGCAATTGAAGGAATCTTATAACTTCCGTGCCGTGCGTCGGGGCGATAAACTTTATATCTTTGTGGACGGTCGTGAACTGGGTGCACTGGATGTACAATACCCTGCATCACGCATCGGATTCTGTTCGGAGAAAGGCGCTTCGGGCTATGACGGAGTGCTGTATTACCACATAGGATTACATGAATGAATTTTTACAAGATACTAAAAGAAGAACCATGAAAAAGAGTTTTATTTATATTTGCCTGTTCCTGTCGGCTGCGATGGCTTCCTGCCAGTCGTGTTCTTCGGACTATAAGGACGTTGACGAGATTGTTGTCGATGGAGTGGAGACACCAGTACCTTTCGGTGACCCGTTTATTATGCTGCACGGCGGCACTTACTATGCCTATGGCACCAATGCCGATGATGGCATCGAGGTATACACCTCTGACGACCTGCAAACCTGGAAGTACAAAGGCATGGCGCTCGAAAAGAAAAATGTATGGGCAGACCGCTGGTTTTGGGCTCCCGAAGTATACGAGGTGAACGGAAAGTTCTATATGTACTATACTGCCGACGAACATATCTGTGTAGCGGTAGCCGATGCGCCCGAAGGTCCCTTTATCCAGGATAAGAAGGAACCTATGATTGCCGATGAGAAATGTATCGATAACTCCCTTTTCATCGATGATGACGGCACGCCTTACCTGTTCTTCGATCGCTTCAACGACGGGCTCAACATCTGGGTGGCTGAGTTGGAGAAAGACCTCATCACCATCAAGACGGAAACGATGCATCCTTGTATCCATGTCTCCCAGGCATGGGAGGAAGTATGGCCGCGGGTAAACGAAGGCCCCTTCGTGATGAAGCGTAACGGCATTTACTACATGACTTACTCCGCCAATAGCTACGAAAGCCCTTTCTACGGCATAGGTTGCGCCACCGCTACCGACCTGATGGGCGACTGGACCAAGTATGAGGAAAATCCTTTGCTTCAGAAACCCGGCGACCTGGTAGGAGTAGGGCATAGCGCCATGTTCACGGACAAGGCGGGCAAGCTCCGCATCGTTTTCCATGCCCATAAGGACAAGAGTAATATCCATCCGCGTGCCATGTACATCGGTGATGTATCTTTTGAGAAAGTGAATGGAGTGGACCGTATGAGAATCAGTAAGGAATACATGACGCCCAAGGTGGTGAAATAATAAAGAACTATGAATATGATGAAGAACTATTTTCTGTTGCTGTTGCTTTGCCTCTGCCTGGGCGGATGCAAGACGAAGCAGGTGGTAGAGTCGGACCGCTTGCCGATAGCCGACCCTTATGTGATGCTTTATGATGGCAAGTACTATGCTTATGGCACCGGTGGTACGGTGGAGGGCGAAGGCTTTGCCTGCTTCTCCTCGGACGATCTGAAGAACTGGAAACGCGAAGGCCAGGCCTTGTCTGCCGAAGATTCCTATGGTACATGGGGCTTCTGGGCACCCGAAGTTTATTACGTCGAATCAAAGAAGAAATTCTACCTCTTCTATTCCACCGAAGAACATATCTGCGTAGCTACGTCAGATGCGCCGCAAGGCCCGTTCCGCCAAGAGGTGAAGCAACCCATCTGGGGCGAGAAAAGCATCGATACTTCCCTTTTCATCGATGATGACGGCACGCCTTATCTTTACTTTGTCCGCTTCACGGACGGTAATGTGATTTGGGTAGCGCAAATGACCGAAGACCTGATGAGTATCAAGCCGGAAACGCTGACGGAGTGCCTCAAAGTGGAAGAACCGTGGGAACTCTCGCAAGACAAGCCTGCCAGAGTAGCGGAAGGCCCTTCGTTGTTGAAGAAAGACGGTGTTTACTATCTGATATATTCTGCCAACCATTTTGAAAGCAAGAACTACGGAGTAGGCTATGCCACCTCGGACAGCCCGATGGGACCATGGCAGAAGTACGAAGGGAATCCGGTACTGCAACGTGCCGACGGACTGGTAGGTACCGGTCATGGCGCTCCGTTCTGCTGCAAGGACGGCAGTTGGAAGTACATTTTCCATGCACATTGGGATAGCACTAAAGTACAGCCACGCACTTCTTATATCAAGGATTTTGCCATCTCCGGTCATGGAGTGGTTTCTATCGACGGGGATATAATCCAACCGCAGGTGGTGAAGTAAACCTTCCCCGGTATGACTCAATATGAAATAATTAAAGAAATGAATATACGAATTATGAAAAAGTTATTAATGTTATCCATGCTGTTCTGCCTGTCGGCTTGCTCTTCATCGACTTCAGCCAAAGAAGATAAACCGGAAGAACAGCCGAAAAATGTATATCGCAACCCGGTGATAAACTATAGTTTACCCGATCCTACCGTTATCAAGGCAGACGACGGCTATTTCTATCTGTATGCCACCGAGGACACTCGTAACCTGCCTATCCATCGTTCCAAGAACCTGGTGGACTGGGAGTTTCTGGGAACTGCTTTCACTGAGCGTACCCGCCCCAACTTTGAAGAAGAAGGAGGACTGTGGGCACCGGACATCAACAAGATAGGTGATAAATATGTGCTTTACTATTCCATGTCCAGATGGGGTGGAGAGTTGACTTGCGGCATCGGCTGTGCTACTGCTGACAAGCCGGAAGGTCCTTTTACCGACCAGGGAAAGATGTTCCGCAGCAACGAAATCAATGTACAGAACAGTATTGACCCGTTCTATATAGAGGATAGAGGAAAGAAATACCTCTTCTGGGGCAGTTTTAGCGGTATCTATGGTACCGAACTGTCGGAAGACGGGCTTTCCCTAAAGGAAGGTGCTCCCCTGCAACAAATAGGGGGAACAGCTTACGAAGGGACTTATATCCATAAGAAAGACGGCCATTACTACTTTTTTGCTTCTATTGGCACTTGCTGTGAAGGTTTGAACAGTACTTATACTACCGTCGTGGGACGCTCGGAGAATCTTTTCGGTCCTTATGTGGATAAGAACGGCGGGCGTATGCTCGACAATAAGCATGAAGTCTTGATTCATAAGAATAATACTTTTGTAGGTACCGGACATAATTCCGAGATTGTGTCGGATAATGCCGGCAACGACTGGTTCTTCTATCACGCAGTGAGAACTAAGGCACCTGAAAAAGGACGTGTACTGATGATGGACAAGATTGAATGGAAGGACGGATGGCCCTCGGTAGAGGGAAGTTCTCCTTCGACAGAAGCTGAGAAACCCGTATTCTAACGGGTTACTGCTAATTATCCGGGAGTTTATAAACCTTATATGAACGTAGTTATGAAGAACAACATTCTAATCTCTTTATTAGCCTTGCTGATGGTGGGCTGTAAAGCGTTCAACGCCGGTTCTCTGAGTATATCGGAACCGACAGTGGAAATGCAACGGAATCCGGAAGGAGTGTCGGCACTGAATCCTCGTTTCTCGTGGCAGTTGGTAAGCGAGAAGCAAGATGTGATGCAGAGCGCTTATCAGATTGAAGTGGCAGATTCGGAAGAGGCTTTGAAAGCGGGTTCCGGTTTGCTATGGAACTCGGGACGTGTAGATTCCGACCGGTCTTTACTGGTGGAGTATGCCGGAGCGCCGCTCCAATCGGGGAAAGCGTACTATTGGCGTGTTACGGTGTGGACTAACACCGGTGATGAAACCCAAAGCAGCATTCAGCAGTGGGCGATGGCTCTGCTGGATGATTCGGATTGGAAGGCGGTCTGGATTGGTTTGAATGATAGCGTAAACCTGAAGTTGGACGGAGAAAGAACGATTCTTCCGGCACGCTATCTGAGAAAAGAGTTCGATTTGCAGGCAAAGCCGAAGCGCGCGGTGCTTTATGTTTCCGGCGTAGGCTCTTCGGTGTGCTATCTGAATGGCAAGAGGATAGGGGATGATGTATTCGGCCCTCTTCCTACCTGGTACGATGCTTCGGTTTCTTATCTGACTTACGATGTTACTCCGTTGATAAAGAATGGGGCGAATGCTGTAGGGGTAGCTTTAGGCAATGGCCGTTACCTTTCCATGCGTGCCAATTCGATGGTCGGCTTCGGTCTGCCCCGTCTCATTGCGCAACTGAACGTAGAATATGATAATGGCGAAACAGTCTCCATTCTGAGCGATGACTCCTGGAAAGCAACCGACAAGGGTCCCATAACTGCGAATAATGAATTCGACGGTGAGCAATACGACGCCCGCCTCGACCTGGGCAAGTGGACGGAAACCGGATACGATGATTCGGAATGGCAGTCTGCCCAGCGGATGGAAGCTCCTAAAGGGAAACTTGTAGCACAAATGTCTCCGAGCCTGAAGGTGATGGAAGAAATAAAGCCGCTATCGGTGAAATCGGTAGGTGACGGACGATACATCGTCGATATGGGGCAGAATATGGTAGGAATACAGCAAGTGAAGTTGCGCGGCAAAAAGGACCGCCCCATCACGATGCGCTTTGCCGAAGTGCTGAAAGACAATGGAACCGAACTGTATCTCGACAACCTGCGCAGCGCGCTCGTTACCGATACCTATACTCCGGCTGTTGACGGTGAGTTCACTTGGGAGCCGCTGTTCGTTTATCACGGTTTCCGCTTCATGGAAATTTCCGGTTTGGATTATGAGCCTGTTGCTGCCGATTTCATCGGTAAAGTAGTTTACGACCAGATGGCAACGACGGGTACTTTCGAGACTTCCAATGCACTGATCAACCAACTTCATAAGAATGCTTATTGGGGAATCCGTGGAAATTATCGCGGCATGCCTACCGACTGTCCTCAGCGCGACGAACGCCTGGGATGGTTGGGCGACCGCACCACCGGCGCTTATGGCGAGAGTTTCGTCCTGGGCAATGCCCTGATGTACAAAAAGTGGCTGGCAGACATCGAAGAATCCATGAACGAGAATGGAAGCATCTCCGTTGTATCGCCCCGTTACTGGACTATCTTCCATGACGACGTGACCTGGCCTGCTGCCTACTTCTACGTTGCCGATATGCTTTACCGGCAGTTTGGGGATGACTATTCCATCAAGCACCGCTATCCGTCCATGAAGCGGTGGGTGGAGCACATGATAAATACCAAGATGGTGGACTATATCCTGGTGAAAGACGAGTACGGCGACTGGTGCATGCCGCCCGAATCGCCTGAGCTTATCCACTCCGAAGACCCTGCGCGCAAGACGAACGGCGAGGTGCTGAGCACTTCTGTCTTCTACAGCATTCTGCAACTGATGGAGAAGTTTGCACAGATGAACGGTGTGCCGGCAGATGCCGCAGAATATGCGGCACTCGCCGTTAAGATAAAGGATGCCTATAACAAGAAGTTCTTCAACCCGGCAACTGCGCAATACGATAACAATACGGTGACTGCCAACTTGCTTTCTCTCAGACTTGGTTTGGTGCCCGAAGGCTACGAAGCGAAAGTGTTTGCCAATGTGGTGGAGAAGACCGAGGTCGATTGCAAAGGACACGTCAGCGCAGGCGTACTTGGCATCCAGCACCTGATGCGTGGACTGACCGAGTATGGGGGCTTGGAACTGGCTTACAAGATTGTAATCAATGACACCTATCCTTCGTGGGGTTACATGATTAAGAACGGTGCAACCACCATCTGGGAGTTATGGAACGGCGATACTGCCAATCCTGCCATGAACTCAAGAAACCACGTGATGCTGCTGGGCGACTTGCTCATCTGGTTCTACGAAGACCTTGCCGGCATTAAGAGCAGTCCCGATTCCGTAGGATTCAAGCATATCCTGATGGAACCGGTGTTCCCGGAGAAGCTGAATCACGTCAGCGCTTCCCATCTGTCGCCTTATGGCAAGATAGAAAGTGCCTGGAAGCGTGAAGGCGATAGACTGGAATGGCACATTGTTATTCCGACAAACACCACTGCAACTGTCAGACTGCCTCTGCGGTTCGGCATTGAAGTGGATGCCAACCAACCGGGAGTACATTCCGTAAAGGAATCCGGTGATGGCTTGACTATTGAGTTAGGCTCTGGCAAATATGTACTTGCGTCTAAATAATAAATCTAACAATAACAAAACAGAGATAGCTATGAAAGTAAAAAGATTGTTTTTAGGAGTAATGCTTTTAGCAGGCATTACGAGTGTAGGAGCAGCAAATTATGCTCCGGAAGATGTTTCGGCTTCCATTTCTTTGAAAGTTCCGGGGAATGATGCCAAGCAGTATCCGTTGGCTCTTCAGAAGGTGCAGGATGGCGTGTATAGCTGCCAGGCATCCGGGAAGTTGCCGCTGGATATTACCCGGCAGGTAGTGGACAAGGATGGTAAGCAACGTGTTACAGTGGTTATCAAGGCGCTGGAGAACGTGTATTTCAACTACGGGGAGCAAGTGAAGACCGGCTACAAGCATGATGATTGCCAGTTCTATATGCCCGGCTTCTGGTATCGCCGCAACCTGCGTTCGCCCAAGGAAGCGCCTTCATTCCATACTTCGGACAGCTGGCTGGTGCGCGAAGACCGCCTGAGTACTCCGCTGACGGCAGCTTTCAACCCTGCCCTCGGAAAGTCGATGTCGGTAATCCGTATCGATAAGTTCGATAAGGAAGCCTTGACGACGCATAAGGAAGGCGAGGTAATCTTGTCCGGCGAAACGTCCATCGGCTATACCGGCTTTGAGAATGTGGACGGTATGACGGTTCTTGCTTATGGTTTCCCCTATAAGGAAGCTCCCAAGACGTATATCCGCAAATTGACGTTGGCGTCTGCCGTTGAGGCTTTCCAGCTGCTCCGCAAGGGAGACAGCATCTCGCTGACTTGGGAGTTGTCCGAACGGAATGCCAATGATTTCTCGGAATGCGTACAGCGTACCTGGGAGTATTCCTACGATACCAACCGCCCGCAATCCGTCGATACGCCTTATACGGTGGACAGGATGAAAGAGGTAATGAGCAACTTCTTCGTAGAAAGCTATGTAGATAATACGCCTACCCATTACTATTCCGGTGTAGAGTTGGAGACAGCTACCTGTGCCAGCACGGATGTTGCCGAAGTGGGCTTCGTGGGACGTACGTTGCTCAATGCCTTCAATGCGCTGGAGTACGGAGCGGCAAAGAATCGCCCGGAACTGGTGGAAAGTGCCAACAGCATCTTCGATACTTATCTTCAGAACGGTTTCTCTCCGGCAGGCTTCTTCAATGAGGTGGTGCATTATAACCGCAACTTCAAGGAACCGGCTCATAGCATCCGCCGCCAGTCGGAAGGTGTATATGCCGTGTTGCACTATCTGAATTACGAAAAGCAGCAGAAGCGGAAACATCCCGAATGGGAGAAGCGCATCAAGACCATGCTGGATACTTTCCTCACCCTTCAGAACGAGGATGGCAGCTTCCCGCGCAAGTTCAGAGACGATTTCTCTATCGTAGACGGCAGCGGCGGCAGTACGCCTTCTGCCACATTGCCGCTGGTGATGGGATATAAGTACTTCAAGGATAAACGCTATCTGGCAAGTGCAAAACGTACGGTGGAGTATCTGGAAAACGAATTGATTTCCAAGGCCGATTATTTCTCTTCTACGCTGGATGCCAACTGTGAGGACAAAGAGGCTTCCTTGTATGCCGCTACCGCCGCCTACTATCTGGCTCTCGCCACAAAAGGGGAAGAGCGTGCACACTATGCCGGACTGGCAAAGAAAGCGGCTTATTTCGCCCTGTCATGGTACTACACCTGGGATGTTCCCTTTGCTCCGGGACAGATGCTGGGCGATATAGGCCTGAAGACCCGCGGCTGGGGAAATGTATCGGTAGAGAATAACCACATTGACGTGTTTATCTTCGACTTTGCCGATGTATTGCACTGGCTTTCCAAGGAGTACAACGAACCGCGCTTCTCCGAATTTTCCGAAGTCATTTCTACTTCCATGCGCCAGTTGCTGCCCTATGAGGGACACATGTGCGGCATTGCAAAGGTAGGTTATTACCCCGAAGTGGTGCAGCACACCAACTGGGACTACGGACGCAACGGAAAAGGCTATTACAACAACATCTTCGCTCCGGGTTGGACGGTGGCTTCTTTGTGGGAGCTCTTCTCTCCGGGACGTGCCGAGCATTTCTTATTGAAGAAATAAAACCTAAATAAGCGATATGAATAGAATTATGACTTTGTTGGCAGGACTGGTGCTATTGGCATCAGCCTGCACAGGCAGCAGGCAGGCAGGCGAAGCCACGGCTTCGGGACTGAACCCTGCGAACTTCCGTACGGAAGTGGATGGCAAGCAAACGGACTTGTTTGTGCTAAAGAATAAGAATGGCATGGAAGTATGCATTACGAACTTCGGCGGACGCATCGTGTCTGTGATGGTGCCGGACAAAGACGGCGTTATGCGTGATGTCGTGTTGGGCTTCGATTCCATTCAGGACTACGTCAAGTATCCTTCCGATTTCGGCGCAAGCATCGGACGCTACGCCAATCGCATCAACCACGGCAAGATGACAATAGAAGGAGTGGACTACCAGCTGCCGCTGAATAACTTCGGCCACTGCCTGCATGGCGGACCGAGAGGTTTCCAGTATCAGGTGTATAACGGTCGGCAGTTGAGCGACCAAGTCCTGGAACTAACCTATCTGTCGAAAGACGGAGAAGAGGGTTTCCCCGGCAATCTGACCTGCAAAGTCACCTTCTCGCTGACGGACGATAATGCTATCGACATCCGTTACAGTGCCGAGACCGACCGTACTACGGTTGTCAACATGACCAATCACTCTTACTTCAACCTGGACGGTGACCCTTCCAAGACAAACAGCGATTATCTGCTGACCATCGATGCCGATGCCTACACCCCCGTAGACAGCACCTTCATGACTACCGGTGAGATTGCTCCCGTAGAAGGCACGGATATGGATTTCCGTACTCCTACCGCCGTCGGTGCCCGCATCAATAATGACTTTATACAGTTGAAGAACGGTTTGGGCTACGACCACAACTGGGTACTCAATACCGGGGGAGACATCACCCGTCCGTGTGCCACCCTCGAATCTCCCGTCACAGGCATTGTCCTCGATGTTTATACCAATGAACCGGGCATCCAAGTCTATGCCGGCAACTTCCTCGATGGTACATTGACCGGAAAGAAAGGCATCGTGTATAACTATCGCGCTTCCGTCTGCCTGGAAACCCAGAAGTTCCCCGACTCCCCGAATAAACCCGAATGGCCTTCGGCTCTGCTGAAACCGGGAGAGAAGTACGACAGCCATTGCATCTATCGGTTTTCGGTGAAGAAGTAGAAACAGCTATAATCTCAAAGCAGGTTATAAAGACCTGCTTTGAATTTCTTTTCATTGTATATCTATTAACCTTAAAATTGTAAGAATGACATCTGCACCTGTTCCACCAAGCATTTATTCCTGACGCGTTAACTTTGTATTCTTATCGCGTCAGAGAGGTTTTACAGAGCAACTCTAGTATTTAAGTTGCTATTATTTATATAATTGCATATTAACCTCTAATAATGTGAAACATGAGGAAACTATTATTTTTTGTTTTGATTGCACTAATGAGTGCATGTAGTGAGAGTAGCTTAGAGCCCGTTTTGGTTCATGAAGATGAAAATTGTACTAATGTCTTGGATAATCAAGATTTCGTATCAATTAGCCGAGCCTCTGAAGTAGCGAGTTTATTTATGGCTCAAAATGTACAAGCGTCGGATGCAGAGACAAGAGGAGTCCCAGCATTTGATAGTTCTAAAAATATAGAGTCTATTAAGACGGTATATGGTGAAGATAAAATGCCATCCATGTATGTGATTAATTATGAAGGAGGGGGATTTGTAATAGTAAGTGCTACCAAAAATTACTATCCGATTTTGGCCTATTCTGAAACTAATTCAATAGATGTGGAAAAAGCTAAGCAGAGTGGCTTTTCTATTTGGATGGATGAGACAAATTGGGCTATTAAGGAAAGCGATATGCAAAATGCCGAAACTTTGGCAAATATGCGCTTTATGTGGGAGGCTTATGAAATACTACCTGCCACAACACGTGATGCTACTTCTGATTATTACCGTGATGGGACAATGTTTCGTGAACGGTTGGGCGAATTGTATACTTTGTGTCCGGGATACTCATTTGGTCCTTTAAGTTCTGCACGATCTTTTCTCTCACAATCAGATTATGAAAGTCTTGTAGAAAAGGCGAATTTTTATGGTTCTCCTCTTGAGTTTACAATAGTAGGATATAAAAGTAATAACAGAATAGTTGGGCCTTTGATGAATACAATATAGGGGCAGGAGGGAGGATATAATGCATTATGTCCGAATGAATATCCTGCTGGCTGTGTTGCCATTGCTATGGCTCAGATTGAGAAGTATCATGAATGGCCTCAATCCTTTGATTGGAACAGTATGGTAAATGATAGACCGACTTCTGCATCTCAATCTCTAATAGCGATGATTGGTAAAGCCGTGGATATGGAGTATGGTAAAGACGAATCCGGTGCTTCCATAGGTGATGCCAAAAGAGGTTTTGAGGCAATGGGATATGCAGTATCTAAAAAGGATCATGACATGTGGGATGTAGAAAGTGAAATCTTTTTTAGAGGACGTCCTGTATATATGACAGGTGATAGGAAAAATTTTATCGGAATAACTTGGAAAGGACATGCATGGGTTTGTGATGGTGCGGAAGAATATGGAAGTTCCTGTAGCTATTTTGTGGAGTATCTTGTAAACCGTTCTACAAATCCGAGTTATTCAAGTTGTGGATTCCCTAATTATATGAATCCCACTACTACTTCTTCTGGTTCTGGTCGCATATATTTTCATATGAACTGGGGGTGGTATGGCACTGGTAATGGCTGGTTTACTGGAGATAATGTGAATCCTACAGATGACAGGAACTATCAATATGGCAGAGAAAATCTGTATGTTTCCCCCTTAAAATGACGCATTATGAGAAAAGTATATATCTATTCATTGTTATTGTTTGCAATATGCTTTGCCGGTTGTGGACATAAATTAGACTCTTACCCGCCTCATCTCTATAGATATTATTTAGCATTCATAGATAAATCGGGTAATGATTTGCTTGCTGATGTACCATTTGAAATAAACAGCGAGAGGGATTCTGTTTTATTACGCGGAACTTATGCTTTTGAGTTTATCAAACCAACGGAGGATGATTATTTTGATACCAAATCATTAATACTAAGAAAAGTAAGTGGCTATCAATCGCTACGCATTGATGTCTGCATGGAAGACTGGTATGGTCATAAGAAGCCGGAAGTTCTTACTCATAAACTTGCCAGTGAGCATATATTCGGTGATGAGAAAGTACATACGATTGTTTCTTATTGGAAGTTTGATACTGATTATCGGGAGGCAGAACTTATCCGTATCGCAGTAGATGATGTAGAGGGACAGATTGTAGAAACTTCTAATTCGTACGCTCCGCTTGTCATCGCCACACTGAAAAAATAACTTTTCTACTACACCCTACACCCAGCTATGCAATTAGTTCATTTACTGATGGTTGCGGGTGTATAAGAAACAATGCGGGTGTATAAGGATTATTTACTCCTTATACACCCGTGCTGTTAAAACAAGTATAAGCTGCTTATTATCAGTCGATAAGTTGCGCTTCTCGGACTATGTTAAAATCGGACTTTAAGAGACTTTTTAGACGCGGATTCTGCGTATAGTAAGCATGGTTGTCATCAATATCTCCATCATCAACCGTATTTAGGAAGTCCTGTCCAAAACGTCTCA
>OGZX01000491.1_pt1 | contig 47715 bp, 37 predicted proteins | sample 1576881 | NCBI WGS metagenome assembly OGZX01 (sample SAMEA3541542, study PRJEB24748) | human gut metagenome | biome: human gut; feature: human-associated habitat; material: faeces | place: China | collected 2012 | reverse complement strand
ATTCCAAACCAAAATTCATTTTTGACAATTCTTCAAGAATACTATCGTCAATAACCCCGCTTTCGTAAGCCTCTTTAATTGAGTAAACATTGCCATTCTTATAAAGCATAACATCATCGCCATGGTTATAATAATAAGTATAGTCGCCAATTGTTTGTTCAATCATAACGCCTAAACTCATAAAGGGTATATTTCTAAAACATACTGTTTCATCACTTGTAGAACCAACAATTTCGACATTCAAATATTCAGGTGCTTTGCCATTGTAATATTTATTTATAATTACACGCTTTATTTCTGAAAGGAGAGCTCTATCTTCACCCTTTGGGGTAACATCTATCTTACCCCAAAGATTTCCCCAAGTGTATAATTCATAGAGCATATCATCATCAATTACACCTGTTTCATAGGCATCTGACAAGGTATATACTTTATTATTCTTGTATAACAAAACGGGACAATCTCTCGGATAAGAAACAGTATAATCACCTATATCGAATTCCACTTCATCTGTCCAGTGTGCAAAACTATCCATAAAATCGAAATACACGCCACCGTCACTGGCTGTACCATATATTCTTACTTCAATAAAATCAGGCTTTTCATCGCCATAATATGTATCTAACATAGCCTGTTTAATATCTGAAATCAAGTCTGGATCAGAAGTTTCATCAGGTGTAGCAGCAAAAGCTGTTGTTACAACCGAAAAGCACATTACAAATGCTATCAATGCTGTTAAAAATTTTTTCATTTTTATTTCCTCACCTTTTATTTATTCTATCTGTAATAATGGTATACGCAACAGATATTTAATTTACTTTATTATACCACTAAAATATATGTAATGCAATATAGTTGCTAAAAATTTAGCAAAAATAATTCTGCTCAAATGAAAATGCCACTTTCATAGCGAAAGTGGCATAAATGTTAATTTTTGTTGTCAAATCAAACTGGGTGAACCATATTTTTCTTGTCAAGCTTGTCGCCGTTGATGCCAACCTTGGCATTTCTTCTCTTTTCAAAGAAGTCGAGAGCAACCTTCGGGAACTGTGCATAAGAAAGAACATCCTCAGGCTGTTCAATCCACTGCTCAATCTCGCCACGGAGCTTATCAAGCTCAGGCTCAAGCTGATCTGCAGGACGGCCTTTGATAATCTTCTTGTCACCGATAATCTTCTTCTGAAACTCAGGATCAATCGGCATTGGAGTTGTACCGTACTCACCGGCAACAAGTCCCTTGAACTCGTTTGTGCACATTGAGTAGCGCTTGCCTGTGATTACATTGAATACAGCCTGTGTGCCGACAATCTGTGATGTCGGAGTAACAAGCGGAGGATAACCTGAATCCTTACGAACACGGGGTACTTCTGCAAGAACTTCGTCAAGCTTGTCTTCTTTACCGGCCTGCTTGAGCTGTGAAAGAAGGTTGGAAAGCATACCGCCCGGAACCTGATAGATAAGAGCGTTAGCGTCTGTTGCGAGCATCTTAGGATCAAGAAGTCCTGACTTGATGTACTTCTCACGGAGAGTCATGAAGTAAGCACGGATGTCAGAGAACTGTTTAAGGTCAAGACCTGTGTCGAACTCTGTGCCTGAAAGAGCGGCAACCATTGACTCTGTAGGTGCGTGTGATGTACCGAGAGCGAGTGGGCTGATTGCTGTGTCAATGCCGTCGGCACCTGCCTCAACACCCTTTAAAAGACACATTGATGCAAGACCTGATGTGTAGTGGGTGTGGAGCTGAAGCGGAAGCTCCGGAACAGCGGCCTTGATAGCCTTTACAAGGCTTTCGGTTCTTGTCGGAGTAAGAAGTGCAGCCATATCCTTGATACAGATTGAATCTGCACCTGCGTCTGCAATTCTCTTAGCATACTCAACATAGTATTCATCTGTGAATACAGGACCTGTTGTGTAGCTGATAGCAACCTGTGCATGACCGCCTTCTTTGTTAGCGGCCTTGATAGCTGTTTTAAGATTCTTGATGTCGTTAAGAGCATCAAAAATACGGATAATGTCAATACCGTTTGCGATTGAACGCTGAACAAGGTACTCAACGCAGTCATCGGCATAGTGACGATAACCGAGCATATTCTGTCCTCTGAAAAGCATCTGGAGCTTTGTGTTAGGGCAATGCTCTCTGATTGTACGGAGTCTGTCCCACGGATCTTCGTTTAAGAATCTGAGGCATGAGTCATATGTTGCGCCGCCCCAGCATTCGAGTGAGTAATAACCGATTTTATCGAGTTTGTCAAGAACAGGGAGCATTTCCTCTGTTGTCATTCTTGTTGCAATGAGTGACTGATGAGCGTCACGCAGAGCAGTTTCGGTAACTCTGATTTTTTTTGCCATTTTACAGCATCCCTTTCTCCGAATTATTGATTAGTTAAGTGTTACGAGAACCTTACCTGAGTCAACTGACTCGCCCTTTGCAACATCAACTGTTGCAACTGTGCCGTCCTGCGGAGCCTTAACGGGAGTTTCCATCTTCATAGCCTCGATAAATACGAGGTCATCTCCAGCCTTAACAGCCTGTCCTGCCGAAATAACAACATTAACAACTGTACCGGGCATAGGAGCCTTTACAACAACAGAACCCTGAGCGCCTGCGGGAGCTGCCGGCTTTGCTGCAGGAGCTGCTGCTGCGGGAGCTGAAGAACCACCGAGCTCTTCAACCTGAACATCATATGCTGTGCCGTTAACTGTAATTCTTAAATTCTTCATTTTTAGTATCCCCTTTTATTTTAACAAGTAATCATTTATCAGATAGTTGAATGCTTCTTTGAAAGTGTTGAAACACGCTTGCCCGAAAGCATATCAAGAGCAGAAATAAGAGTCTGACGGAGCTGAGCTTCTTCAACGATACCGTCAACATAGCCGTTCTGAGCGGCATTGTAAGCAGAAAGATTCTCGTCAGCAAACTTCTGAGCGACATCAGCCTGCTTATCTGTGGCAACATTCATAACTTCGGGAGCCATAATGAATGCGGCAGCCTCAACATTAACAGGTGAAATAACCGCATCGGGAAGTGCGTAAACAACATCTGCATTAGCGCCTGTGCCTGCAAGAGCAACATAGCCTGAACCGATTGCCTTGCCTGTAACAACAGAAATCTTAACTGTTGTTGCCTCAGCATAAGCGGCTGACGCCTTTGTTGCCGACTTGATTGACTCAAAGCCCGGGCAGTTTACGAATGTTACAACAGGAAGTGAGAAAGCGTCGCAGAAACGAACAAACTTTGCTACCTTGTTTGCAGACTTGCAACCAAGCTCCTTGCCCTTTGTAACAACAATACCTACAACCTGACCGCCGAGTCTTGCAAAACGAACATTTGCTTCCTTGCCGTAATCATTGAAGAGCTTTACAATACTGTTGCCGTCAACTGTTCTGCTGACTACACAACCGCAACCGTCCTCTGCAGGAGCTTCTTCAAATGACTGAGGAGCCATTGTGAGGTTATTTGACGGAAGATAAAGGATAAGTTCCTTTGCAGCCTTGATTGCCTTGTCTGCATCGTCACAAACGATTGAGGCAATACCGTTTTCAGCATTGTAAGCGGCGTCGGAATGCTTGCCTGTTACCGAAAGTGAAAGCTGTGCGTCTTTGCTCATGATAACGATGTCTGCGCTTGCGGCGTTAAGAGCGTTTGTTCCGAGGCAAGTGCCGAGAACAACCGAGATCTGCGGTACAACACCGGAAAGTGACGCAGCCGCATTGAGAACATCACCGCAACCTGCGAGAAGCTCTGTACCCTGATTAAGTCTGCCGCCAACGCTGTCATAGAAACCTACAACAGGAGCGCCTGTCTTGAGTGCAAGACCATACAGCTTTTTAAGCTTGGCAGCCTGTGCCTTACTCATAGCACCGCCGCAAATGTCGCTGTTCTGTGCAAACGCATAAACAGGCATACCTTCTACTGTTCCAAAGCCTGCAACAACCTCGGCAAAACCTTCACCGGATTTTGCAAAGGCATCAATTTCACAAAAGCTGTCTGCATCAAAAAACGCCGTAATTGTCTTATAAGCGGAAGTTGCGGCAATTTCAGCCTTTGCCTGATTGATCTTTTCAATACTCATCTTAAAATCCTCCAATACCATGTATTGAATATGCACGAAAACTGAGCGTGCATACTAATTTTCTACACATACATTATACTCTATAATCTTCAAAAGTACAAGAAAAACACGCTGTACTATTTCAATTTTGAACACATTTAATAGTTATTACACCAAAACCGTAAATTTATTGTCGAATTAACGAATAGTTTGATTGACCGTTTCGGAAGTATTTTTCAAAAACGGAAAATTAAAGCTGTTTGCCGTTTAAAAACGGGTTTGCAAGCAGTTTTTTAACCTCTTGTTCGGTCAAATCTCTCCAGTCGCCCTGTTTGAGCATACCCATTTTTACTCCGCCGATCTGGGTGCGTTTTAGTCTTGCAACCTCAAGTCCGACAGCCTCGCACATTCTTCTGATTTCACGGTTCTTACCCTCGTGAAGAATCATTTCAAGAACTACTCTGCCCTGCTCCTTGTGAATTACATGGACATATGCAGGAGCGGTTTTTCTGCCGTCAAGCTCAACACCTGTTTCAAGCTTTACAAGCTGATCCTCGTCAATTGACGGTCGAACGGTTACTCTGTAAATCTTGTAAACATTGTTTTTCGGGTGCATAACCTTGTTTGCAAAGTCACCGTCATTTGTAAAAACAAGCATACCCTCGCTGTCTTTGTCAAGTCTGCCTATCGGATAAACTCGCTCACCGACATTCTCAACAAGCTGTGCAACACACTTTCTGCCACGCTCATCATTCATTGTGGTAATGAATCCACGGGGCTTGTTGAGCATAATATATCGGTAATTACCGCCCTTCGGCACAACAATCCTCTTGCCTCTTACAAACACCTTGTCTGTAGGAAGAACCTTATCGCCGAGAATTGCGGTTTTGCCGTTCACCTTGACATGACCGCCGAGAATAAGCTCCTCGGCCTTTCGCCTTGACGCAATACCGCATTGCGCTATGAATTTCTGAAGTCTTATAGGTTCAATTTTAGCCATATGTAAATTCCTTTTTATTAAAATTTTCTGTATATTTAAGCTGTCACGAAAACAGATTTCCTATTGCCGAAAATATTGACACACTCTTTTTATCCGATTTAATCTTTTCGCCTGCAACAATGTTGCATTTATAAAGCAGCTTTCCGCCGAGTGTGTATTCAATTCTGCCGACCGATTCGTTCTTTTCAATCGGAGCATACAAAAAGCTGTCTATGAAGATTTTTTTCTTGATTTTATCGCAGTCCTCACGCTTTAAAACAATTGTGCTGTTCTTCTCGCCTGTAACCGTTACGCTGTCCTTATCACCGCCCACGCACGGAATATCGGCACAAAAGTCAGCGTCCTTGCAGTCAACTCCCCTGTACTTTTCAAAAGCGTAATCATAAAGAGAAATATGGTCATTCCAATCGTTGCGGTCATTCAGAGTGACACACACAAGCGTTACACCGTCTTTTTTTGCAGAGGAAACAAGGCACCGCCCTGCCGCCGTTGTATAGCCTGTTTTTCCGCCTGTACAGTAGGGATAAAGCGACAAAAGCCTGTTATGATTTGCATATGCGGTTTTCTTTGATTTCGGTTCAAGAAATTCAACGGTCACGCTCTTCTTAGCCGTAAGATTTGCAAAATCGTCATTTTCAAGTGCATATGACATAAGCAGAGCCATATCCTTTGCACTTGAGTAATGGTTGTCATCGTCCAGCCCGCTCGGCGTTACAAAATTGGTATTTGTCATACCGATTTGCTTTGCCTTTTCATTCATTCGTTGTGAAAACTTTTCGGGACTGCCCGAAATCGTATATGCCGCCGCATTCGCCGCATCATTACCCGACGCCATCATCATTCCTGACGCAAGGTCCGAAAGTCGGACTTTTTCACCGACTTTAAGATACATCGAACTGCCCTCGGCAACCATTTCCTGTTTGAAGGTTACTTCGCTGTTACAGGAAGCCGCCTCCTCAAGCGTTATGAGAGATGTCATAATCTTTGTGGTGCTCGCAGGCTTCATTCTTTCATCTGCATTTTTTGAACAGATAACTGTGTTGTTATCGGGACAATAAAGAACAAATGCCTGTGCAGAAGTTGTGGGAGGAGTATCCTCCGCAGTTTTTGCGCCCATAAGCACAAACGGCATAACAAAGCACACCGCAAGCGAGATTATTTTTTTCATAAGGACACCCCCTGCATAAATCTATGCCGAGGGGTGTTGCAATATTACGAATCAGCCGTCAACATCGTCCTGTGTGATTTCGGAAAAATCGTCTGCGGATTCGCTCTTATCCTTTTTGAAAACTCCCTTTACTTTTTTGAGAACATCGGGAATCATATTAACGAGCTTGTCGGCTGTGCCTTCTTCCCTGTCAACGGAAACAAGTCTTACATCGCCCTGATAAACGGTGAGAAATGCAACAGGCTGAATTGTCACGCCTGCACCGCTGCCGCCGCCAAAGCAGTCTTTGTTTTCCTTTTTGGTAGGCAGATCCGAACCGCCTGCCGCAAAGCCGTAGCTTACCTTTGAAACAGGAATGATAAGTGTGCCGTCAGGCGAAGTTATAGGCTCGCCGATAATAGTATTGACATCAATCATTTCCTTGATTTTTTCCATTGTGGTATCCATTAAACTGCCGATAGGATGTTCCATAGCCATTCTCCTTTTGCAACAATATTTATATCAATCATTTTTAACTTCTGCAAGAAGTTTAATCCCCTTGATTCCGTGCTTAACGGCAAGACCGATAAGTCGGAATGCGAAAATTCTTGCGGCAAAGTCAAAGTTAATTTCAGTTTCTGCTTTTTCCGAAAAATTCGGATTTATGTCAACTCCGTAGCCTTTGCATTTTACAACACGGACAATTGTACCTACTGCCGGATAAACAACGGCACAGTATTTGCCGTATTTTATAGCCGTATCAGCCGCATCATCACCTGCAACGCTGATACTCAGCGACAATTTTTTAACCGATATGTGGCTGAAAAAATCCTGCAATGCCGATACTGCAAGCTCTGCAACTTTTTTAATAAGGTTCAAAAGCCACTCAATGCCGTATTTTTTTATAAGGCTCGGCTTTTTTTCTGTCGCTTTTTTAGGCTGTTCGGTTTTCTGTGTTTGTTTTTTTGCTTTCTTCTTCTTTTCCTTTTTGGGTTTTGCCGGCACAAGCTGAAGCTTTACAAACCCGATATACACGGCACACCAAAGCTCCTCTTTATATGATGCACGCAAAGTAATCGGAATAAACATCACAAGCGCAATAAACAGCGCAATTCCGAGTAGGATATATAGCCAAAGCAAAGGGAATTCCCCCTAAATTTTACTGCCTGTCAACAGGCTGATCGGCAAGCAAATCAATCTGCTCATTGCCGTTTTCAGTCTTTTCCTGTTCTTCACCGTTTTCTTCGGACTCCTTGTCCTCATCACCCTCGGGGAGCGGAGGAAGTTCTTCAAGACTTGAAATGTTAAAGCAACGCAAAAAGTTTTCGGTTGTGCCGTAAAGCAACGGTCTGCCGGGAAGTTCAAGTCTGCCCTTTTCTTCAACAAGTCCCTTTGTTGTCAAGCTGCCGATTACACCACTGCAGTCAACACCACGCACCTGCTCAACAAAAGCCTTTGTAACAGGCTGATTGTACGCAACAACTGCAAGAACCTCAAGAGCCGCCTGTGAAAGCGGGGTGTTTCTTCTCAAATCCATAACGGTACGAATCTGCGGAGCAAATTCCTTTTTTGAAACCATCTGACAGGAATTGTCAAGCAATATTATAGTTATGCCCCGTCCTGACGCCTCATAATCATCAATCAGTGCAGAAATATGCTCTTTAACCTTTTTTTCGGAAATTTCAAGTGCCTGCGCTATTCGGGAAAATTCAACCGACGCACCGTTTGCGAACAAAATCGCCTCAATCGCACCACGAATATTTTCAACAGCCATTACTGCACCTCCTCATTTTCATTGTTTTCGTCCTCGTCAACCTGTGGCAAAGGCATTGCGTTTTTATCCTCAATCATATGAACAACGGCATTTTCACCGCTGCCCTCAATTCTGATACGCTTGCCCTTTACCAGCTCCAGCGTTGCAAGAAATGTTGCCACAAGGTCGCTTTTGCCCTCGCACACCTCAAAAATTTCGTGATATTCAAGTCTTTTGCCGTGCCAAAGCCTTCTCATAAGATGGATAATCTTACTGTTTACCGACACGATTTTATGCGACACAATGCCCGAAAATGCGTCTTTTGACGGTGGAAGCTTACGCTTGCCTCGTCCGACTGCGCTGACATATGCCTTTGCGATATCCTCACTCGGATGAATTCGGTTATATGTCAGGTCAAATTCAACGGGAGATGCATCTCGGTAAAAGCTGTCAAAGTCATAAATATCACCCAGCTTTGCCGCCATTTCACGGCAAACGGCATATTCAAGAAGCTGTCCCGAAAGTTCTTTCTTGAGTTCTTCAGCCTCTTCCTCATATTTTGGCAGGAGCATTACAGACTTGATATAAACAAGCCTTGACGCCATTGTCAGAAATTCCGATGCGATATCCATCTGATTTTCCTGCATCATATTAATCTGCTCCATGTACTGGTCGAGCAATTCGGAAATGCTGATATCGTAAATATCTATTTTGTTTTTAGAAATCAGCGTCAGCAAAAGGTCAAGAGGACCTTCAAATGCCGACAGCTTATATTGAAGTTGTTGTGTTTCCATAAATAAGTTTCAGTTATGATTTGATGTTGCGAATGATTTTGAAATCAACCGACAAACGGCATATACGGCAGGCTTGCAAGCCAGCTGATGAAGTCAAGAATCTGATTGCTGAGCCAGTTAATTGGAGTGTTGAGAATTCCCACATACAAGAGAACAAAAAGACCGATAAAAAAGTACATTTGATATCTGTAAAAGAATTCAACAGCCTTGTCGGGTAAAAATACGAACAGAACCTTTGAACCGTCAAGAGGCGGAATCGGGATAAGGTTGAACACAGCAAGTCCGACATTACACGAAATATAGAAACTTAAAAACTGAACAATGTAATCGCCGATTGTTGAAAGCGGGAAAGCGCCTGTAAAAAGGATAATCGGATAGTAAATGAGTAGTCCGACAAAAGCCGCAACGATATTTGCAATCGGACCCATAATTGCGGTGATTGCCATACCGACCTTTGGATTTTTAAAATTTCTCGGATCAATCGGAACAGGCTTTGCCCAACCGAATCCGAACAAAAGCATACACAAAGCACCCATAGGGTCAATGTGGCTGAGCGGATTAATCGAAAGTCTGCCTCTACCCTTTACCGCCTTATCACCAAGAAGTGACGCAGTAAAAGCGTGCGCCCATTCATGGAACGGGAGAATTAAAAATATAATAACGAGTACAGCCAATATTTCGGCAATTACCGAGCCGAAATCAAGGTTGCCGTTTCTGATGCCGTTAAGTAATAATGAGAGCATAAGAGCCTCCTGAAATCTGAATTTTTAGGTAACAATCGTGTAACTATATTTATTCCTAATTATATAATATATCGTCAAAAATTACAAGAGCAAAAAACAAGTTAAGAAATTTTCAAAAAACACTTGCATTTTCTCTCATTTTCTGTTATTATAACAAAGTTAGAAATAGAATTAGTTTTCTTTAAGGAGGTGCAGACGCATGGCAAAATGTGAATTCTGCGGTAAGGATGTAAAGTTCGGTATTAAGGTATCTCACTCACACAGAAGATCAAACAGAACATGGAAGCCCAACGTACAGCGTGTTAAGGCTATTGTTGACGGTTCACCAAAGCGTGTATATGCTTGCACCCGTTGTTTGCGTTCAGGTAAGGTTACCAGAGCTAACTGATTTTACAGATTACGAAACAGCTCCACTATTTACGGTGGAGCTGTTTTTTTGTATTTTTATCAGAATTTTAAACCTCAATCACAGCACAGAAAGAGGGCTGACCTTTGTTTGGTCAGCCCTCTTAATTATTAGTCTTTATCAGCCGTTAAAGGATTTCCTCCTTCTTACGAAGAACGAACATTACACAAGTTGAGCCGATGAGAAGTGTAAGAATTACAACAGCCAGAGGAGCTTCACCTGTCTGAACAGCAGCATTTGCATTGTTATTGTTGCCGTTGTCAGATGTATCCGGAGTGTCGGATGTTGAGCTGATTTTCTTTGTTACAGGCTGTGTTACAGATGTTGCATCCTGTGAAGTTACAGGAGCAATTGTAACCTTAGTTGATTCCAGCGTTTCCTCTGTAGCCTTAGTAGCCTCAGTTGATGTTGTTTCCTCAGTAGATGACTCTGCGGTTGAAGGCTCGGCTGTTGTCGGTTCTGCATAGGTTGAAGGAGTAAGCTCAGTTGAAAGACCATTTTTTGCTGCCACAGCAACAGGATCTTTCTTAACTACTTCTTTATCAACAAGAATAACTTCTTTTGAACCGTCAGTCATTTCTGTGTCCGGATTTACTTCCGAAACACGAAGCACCTCAACAACAAGGTCAACCGTCGTCGAAACCGGTGCAACCTTTGAAATGTCTTTAACATCAAAAACAACTGTTGCAAAAAGCGTCTTTTCGCTAAAGTCATAAAGACCGAGATTACTTGCACCGAATCTTACATAACCAACGCCTTCCGACTTATTCTTGAAGTTTACATATACACCTCTGCCGTCCATTGTCGGGCAAACCGACTTAGCAGTATTCACATCAGCAACCGAAAGGATTGAAGGGTCATAAGAAATGTGCCACTGCGTGTCAAGCACATTCTTTGGAGACTGCATAATATATGTAACCGTTACCTGATTTGTAACTGCATTATACTTTGCACTTGCCATTGGGAAGTAATTTGATGTTGCATTTACTGTAAGAGCAAGCGAAGATTCAGCAGATGATGTTGTACCCTCTGTTGCAACAGCACCATCAGTTGCAGACTCGGTTGTTTCCGATTCTGTTACAACCTCTGTTGTTGATTCGGCTGTTGTTTCCTCACCCGATGGATTGTACTCTGTCGGGAACACACCGTCTTTGCCGTAATAATCGCCGGCCTTGAGGTCTGCCTTTTTAGGAGCATTGCCGTATTCACCGTTACCGTAGTAGTAGAACCACTCACCGGCAAAAATCAATTCATCCTTATCGTTCTCGGAAGTAAATTCAGGATTGATAATATAAATCATATTATCAAAGCTTTCAACACCGTTGGGATAATAATCAGACTCGCCTTTTTCATAACCTTTAAAATTAATATCGGTTGTTCGATAAGCAAGTTTATATTCAGGATTTGTCGGATCGTCTGTACCTTTAAGAGCGTTGTTCCAGATTACTTTATCAACATCGGTCGGTACATCAGAACAGTAAACATTTTTGATATCAGCATTGCGAGCTGAATAACCCGGCCACGCTGAAGGAGTTTCCGAACCGTTTTCCCAATAAACACCTGCATCAGATGTATATTTGTTTTCCCAGTCATCAGGCTTGCAGAAATATATATGGTAGGTTTCAGTGCCCTCAGAAGGCACATAACTGCCTTCATCGTCCGTATCGGCAGAAACGCTTATTGCAGCAACCACAATCATTGCCGCTGTGAGCATAACAGCCAATAAAAGACTGATAACTTTTTTGGACATTTGTATTTCCTCCTTATGTTTTTCCGACACCACACTTGTATCAGCATGACTATTATAGTATAAAACTCAGAAAAAATCAAGTGTTACAGGGCATTTTGGCGTCTGAAACCTATTGTAATAATCACCAAAAATCACTGTACTGTTTTATAAGATTTCTTTATTAGGTCTTTTCCGAACAAAATCAATGCAAAAAAACTGCAAATTTTACCTGCAACAAAAGCAAAAATGCCCTCCAAAGCGGAGGGCATCAAATAATTATGTATAATTATTTAAGATTATTCAAATCTCTTGCGTGTGTAAAGAACTGCACCGCCTGCAACGAGGAGAACTGCGAGAACTGCAGCTGCTGTTGTAGCACCTGTCTGAACTGTTCCGTTGTCTGTGCTCTTTGCTGTGTCAGCAGTTGAAACTGCGTTTGCAGAAGATGTTGGGTTCTGACCTGCAGTAGGAACTGTGTTCTTTGTAGAATCTGTCTTGTTGTCATCTTTCTTGTCACTTGACGGAGCTGTTGTTGCAGCCTGATCAGGAGTAGCAGGTGCAGCATTCTTATCTACTGTCTTAACAAGACCTGCTTCCTTAGCCATATCATAGTTAGGAAGTGAACCGTACTCGTACTTGCCTGTTTCTTCGTTAAGACCATAGTAGAAGTAGAACTCACCGGCATATGTTTCCTTACCTGTTACGCTTACAGAAGTGTTGCTAGGGTCTATAACATAAATCATGTTGGTGAGGTACATTGAGATACCCCAGTCAGGATCCTCAAAGAAGTTGTCAGCAAATTTACCGAGGAATGTCTTATCATTACCGTCAAATGCTTCCTGAGCCTTTGCCCAGAATTCGCCGTCAAGCAAATTGTCATAATATTCATTGTCGCCTTCCGAATAGTACTGACAAGAAACATCGGCAGTCTGCTTAGCAGCCTTAAACTGTTCCTCACTAAACTCGTAAGTTACTTTACCTGTTGCGGCATCTTCTGTCCTTAGACCGCCGTTAAGGTAGTTGTTGAAATCAAGATTAGGAACATCTGTAGGAAGGTCAAGATAGAAGATGTTATTTTCAGCATTTTCAACCTGCATCTTATAACCCGGCCAAGCAACACCTACTGACGTACCGTCAAGAGAGCTGCCTGCGTCTGAACCGTTCCACCAGTATGCACCTGCATCATTAGCATTGAACTTTTCACTCTTCCATGACTCAGGCATAAGGAAGTAAACTTTGTGTGTTTCTTTTACGCCCTCACTTGGGACATAACGACCGTTTGTATCAATAGCTGCGGAAACGCCGATTACACCTACAAGAGCAAGTGAAAGAACGAGAGCGCATGACACTATGATACTGATAAGTTTTTTTGACATTTGAATCTCCTCCAAAAAAATTTCCGATTTCTATCGGTATGGAATCATTATATAACAAAATTTTCAAAATTGCAATCTTTTTCAAAAAGCTTAAAACAAAAAAATACACAAAATTGCAATCGCAATTTTGTGTATTTAGCTTGTATTATAAAAAATTTTCCTATAAAAGATATTTATCTGTTTTATTTATCCGCATCTGCGTCATCCGACATTGCATTATTGTCCGCAGATTTTTTCTTTTTTTCGTCCTTTTTCTTTACGAAAATAATTGCACCTGCGGCAATCAAAACAACAACAATTGCAATTATAATAATTAATGTCGTGTTTGAACCCGAACCGTTTGCAGAGCTCTCAACAACCTTTGTAACATCTACAACCTGACTATTCTGCTGAGTTGAGATGTACTTTTTCTCAACAACTACCGACTTATGGTCGTCTTTGTTAGGTGAGTTTTCCTCGCCCATTCCGTCAATGTAGTTTACAAAATCGCCCTGAATTTTTTCGGAATTTGCCGTATCATTATTAACTATCGGAACGGCACTATCCTCTAGCTCTTTACCGTTCAACCAAAGCTTGCAGGTGATTTTATATGATTTGAGATATGTCATATCATCGCCGTACATTTCCGAGATGAAATATGAAAGATCGGTTTTGCCTCCCTTTAGTACCTTGAATTCAGCAGAAACAAGAGCCTTGTCACCGTTAAGCTTTACGGGATTCTGAACATCTGTCCATGTAAAGGTGTAAAAATTCTTAAGTTTAGGGTTGCCAATCGCAGTTTTAAAGCTTTCACAGTTTATTGAATCGGCATTCAACTTCAAATATTCATCGTTGTAAAAGAAACTCATTGCAGCTCCGATTACCTCTTCTTTTGTATCGGTCATATAAATAGCATACTTTACCGTATCGCCGACTTTAGCTGTTACGGAATCCTTTTCATCTGTTGAAATGCTGATTGTAAGGTCATCCTCGGCAGCACTTGCAGGAATACAGAATGCTGACACGGTAAGTACAGCCACGAAGAGAATTGAAAGCATATTTTTGATTTTTTTAGACATTTTTTTCATTCCTTTAGTTTGATATCCCTATTATATATCATTAAGACTAAAATTTCAATCAATAATTTAACAATTCTCGGTGAAATTTATGTGAAAAGTAAATTAATTGCAGATTCACCTTTAAAGAAATGATATTTTTGAAATTATAATTCAAACTGATTTTCACAACATTACGATATAAAAAAAACGCCCCTCGGAAAACCGAGAGGCGAAAAATTATTTTTTTAATCTGTCAACGCCGTTAACAGTCTTACAATAGGAAATTCAATTACTTATTGAATCTCTTTCTTGTGAAGTAAACAACACCTGTTGCAGAAACAAGAGCTAAGAGGATAACTACTGCCATAGAAGCATTACCTGTCTGTACTGCGTTGCTGCTTGTGCCGTTAGCCGGTGTGTCAGAAGTAGCTGTGTCAGCTGTTGACTGACCCTTTGTTGCAACCTGTGTAGCAGATGTAGCATCAGGTGTAGTAGGAGCTACTGTAGCCGGAGCATCTGTAGGAACTGTTGCCGGTGCATCTGTAGGCACTGTTGCAGGAGCGTCTGTAGGCTCTGTAGCAGGCTCTGTTGTAGCAGGCTCTACTGTTGTAGGCTCTGATGTAGCAGGCTCTGTTGTAGCAGGCTCTGTTGTTGTAGGCTCTGTTGTTGTAGGCTCAACATATGCCTCAACCTTAGCGTCTGAGTTAATGTGATCAAAGAGATCATTAGCCATGTCGCCGTTAACTACTGCTTCATATTCTGAATCAGCATCAACTGTGCCTGTTGCAGGATTGAGCTTACCAAGTGTAAGATCAACTACATTGAGGTCAACATTTGTTGTACCTGTACCGTTAACTGTGAACACAGCCTCAACAAGCTTCTTGCCGCCTGCAAAATCATAAAGTGCAAGGTTTGAAGCATTGCCTGAAACATCATTCATATTTACCATGCCGTCAGCGATTTCAGGCATTGTAAGTGAATCAAGTGTAAGGAGGTTCTTATCATATGTAAGAGCCCACTGTACTTCTTCAAGCTGTGCGTCCTTAGTGTCAAGGAGATAGTAAACTGATACCTTGTCGCCTACATTAAATGTGCCTGAACCGATAGCCTGGCAAATATTAGATGTAGCGTTGATTGTTAAATTATCAACTGCAGGAGTTGAAGGCTCAACCTTAACAGTAGCCTTAGCGCCTGTACGTGTTGAATAATCAAAGTTTGTAATGTCGAGTGTGACTGTTACATCAACGAGTGAATCTTCTGCAAAACCTGCAGAAACTGTGTTAAGAAGCATATTCTGACCATTGAATGTAAGGTCAAATTCTTCGCCTATAGGAGTTGCGCTCTGCTCGGGAAGACCCCAGCTAGCTGCCCAATCATCGTTTGCAGCAAACTTGAACTGATAAGCATCGTCTGCAGATTCAATGTTTTCATACTTAATCTGATATACCTTGTCAGCAACAGGAGTCATGTGGTTAACTTCAGCGTCAACACCCCATGCTACACCGTTGAGCCAGTTGTCTTCACCGTTACCAACAACTGTAATGCTGTTAACTTCAAGGTCTGTTACCATTTTAACGCCGTCACCTGTTACAGTAATCTTGTTTGTAGCAGGATCGAATGTTACAGTAACATCACAAGCTGTTTCTACATCGAAAGTTACATTGTTATCTGTACCGTCAAGACCGATCCACTTCTGCTCGTCGCCTGTGTTTGCAACAACCTTGAGCTGATAGCTTTCACCTGCAGGAACAGCAGAGAATGTCTTTGTGAATACGCTGCCGTCAGCTGTCATAACATTTTCAGGAGCTGCAGCAGGTGTACCAACCCATTCATAACCTGTAAGATTTGTTGTACCGGCAACTACATATGTAGTATCGGCAGCAGGAGCTGTTGTAGGCTCTTCTGTTGTAGGCTCTTCTGAAGCGTCGGGATCTGTTACAGTATTATTAGCTACAACATACTTATCAAATACTTCCTGGTCAACGATTGACTTGTCAGCAACCGAAACTTCTTCATCGCCGATTTCCATGTCTGTTGCAGGATCAACCTTTGAAAGACGAAGTACCTGTACATCAAGATTAACAGTAGTTGCTGTAGCCTCAGGATCAATTACTTCAAACTCAGCAGAAGCAAATACGATTTCCTTTGATGTTGTGTCATAAAGGCTGAGTGTATTACCGTTAGCTTTAATTACACCCGGAAGAGCATTCCAAACATAACTACCAATCTTTGGATATTCAAATGATTTAGCTCTGGTTGTGTTAGCTGTTGGCTTGAGTACATTTGCATCGTAGTTCATATCCCACTGGAAGTCCAACATGTCCTTATCCTTAGACTGGAACATGTATGTAACCTTTACAGTCTTCTTATCTGCGCTGAGAGTAACCTTCTTCTCAGGGAAGAGGTTTGAAGTAGCTGTAACTGTAAGACCCTTTGCAGGAGCTGCAGTTGTAGGCTCTACTGTTGTAGGCTCTGCTACTGTTGTAGGCTCTACTGTTGTGGGCTCTGCTGTTGTAGGCTCTACTGTTGTAGGCTCTGCTACTGTTGTAGGCTCTGCATCAGTAACGATGTCAACCTTACCCTTTGCACCCTGCTTTGTAGCATAGTTAAAGTTTGAAAGGTCAAGTGTAAGAACGATGTCATAACCGTCTTCGTAACCAGCTGCATCTGTATCAATGATCATGTTCTGACCGTTGTATGTAAGGTCAAACCACTCATTGAGAGGAGCTGTGCCCTGCTCAGGAAGGCCCCAGTTATCTGCCCATGAACCGTTGGCAGCAAACTTGAACTGATAGTTCTCATAAGCGTCAAGGCTCTCAAACTTAATCTGGTAAACCTTTGAACCCTCAGATGTTTCTGTCATGTAGTTAGCTTCAGCATCTACCTTCCAGTCCTTACCGTTGAGCCATGCATCTTCACCGTTACCAACGACTGTAATGTGGTCAACAACAAGTTCTTTCGGAATTACAACACCTTCACCTGTTGCAGTGATTTCATTTGTTGTAGGGTTGTAAGTTACTGTTACATCACATTCCTTTGTTACATTGAATGTGAAGTTATCATTGCCGGTATCGCCTACACCAATCCACTCTGTATCGTTTTTAACGATCTTGAACTGGTAGCCGTTGCCGACTGCTACGTTGGTAAATACTTTTTCGTAGTTACCGTCGCCGTTTTCTGTCATTACATTATCTCCGCAAGTTGCTTCAGTCTCAGCCCACTTGTAACCTGTGAGTTCTTCAGAACCGGATACGAAATATGAATCGCCGGCAGCAGAAACGCTCACTACAGTTACAACGAGTGATGTCACAACAAGCATCATAGACAGTAAAAGGCTAAGTGCTTTTTTGAACATTTTCTTTTCCTCCTTATGTGATAATGCTTCTATAAGCAGTTTAATTATACAACAATCAACCACCAAAAGTCAATGCTAAAAACTCTTGCCGGCTGATTATTTGACAAAATATTGTTTTTTTGTAGGAATGCACAAATAAAATATCATTTATTTGTTATTTGTAACCATTCACATTGTGAGATTGCCAGTTCCAACTGTCACGGCACATATCCTCAAGACTTTTCTCGGCAATCCATCCAAGTATTTTCTTGGCTTTTGTTGCGTCGGCAAAGCATTCTGCAATGTCGCCTGCACGGCGGGGCTTTATAACATAAGGAATTTCAATCGAATTTGCCTTTTCAAAAGCCTTTACAATATCAAGAACGCTGTAGCCCACACCTGTTCCGAGATTAAAAATCTCGGTTCCCTTGTGCTCTGCGGAATATTCAATAGCCTTTACATGACCTTTTGCAAGGTCAACAACATGGATATAGTCACGCACACCCGTGCCGTCATGCGTAGGGTAATCGTTGCCGAAAACACCGAGACACTTGAGTCTGCCGGCGGCAACCTGTGTTATGTACGGCATAAGGTTGTTCGGGATTCCGTTAGGATCTTCGCCGATTCTGCCGCTTTCGTGAGCGCCGATTGGGTTAAAGTAACGAAGAAGAACAACAGACATATCGGGATTTGCGTTTGCGGTGTCTGTAAGAATTTGTTCCATCATAAACTTTGTCCAGCCATACGGATTTGTAGGAGAACCCTTTGGCATTGTTTCAACAAGCGGAACAGTTTCCGGAGTACCGTAAACCGTGGCACTTGAGCTGAAAATAAAGTTATTCACACCGTGTTTTTTCATCACTTCAAGCAATGTGAGCGTTGAATCAATGTTGTTACGGTAATATTCAACAGGCTTCTCACAGCTTTCACCTACTGCTTTAAGACCTGCAAAGTGAATTACCGCATCAATCTTATTCTCCGAAAAAATCTTTTCAACGGCATCTCTGTCGCATACATCGGCCTCATAGAGCGGAATTTTTCTGCCTGTCAGCTCTTCTACTCTTTCAACCGCTACGGGACAGCTGTTTGAAAAATTATCTGCAATTACAACATCGTGACCTGCGTTGATGAGTTCAACACAAGTGTGCGAGCCGATATATCCGGCGCCGCCTGCAAGCAAAACATTCATTTTAAAATTCCTTTCTTAACAATCAGCATTTTTCAGGCTCGGGATAGTCAACACCAAAGGTTTCGGCTGTAACCTTTGCCATAATCTGAGGATCAAGAGGCTTGTCGGAATAGTCTGTGTCACACTCTGCGATTTCATTGACAACATCCATACCCTCAATCACCTTGCCGAATGCGGCATACTGACCGTCAAGGTGCGGAGCGTTTTTGTGCATAATGAAGAACTGCGATCCTGCTGAGTCGGGCATCATTGAACGAGCCATTGAGAGAACACCCTCTGTATGCTTGAGATCGTTTTCAAAGCCGTTCACGGCAAATTCGCCCTTGATTGAATATCCGGGACCACCCATACCCGTGCCTTCGGGGCAACCGCCCTGAATCATGAAACCGTAGATTACACGGTGAAATGTGAGGCCGTCATAGTAACCCTTGTTTACAAGGCTGAGAAAATTATTTACAGTATTCGGAGCAATTTCGGGATAAAGCTCCGCTTTGATTGTTTTTCCGTTTTCCATTTCAAAAGTAACAATAGGATTGCTCATTTTAAATCGTCCTTTCGGTTTATTAACACTATTTTAGTATATTCTTGATAAAATAGCAAGTGTTTTAGTGATTATTTGCGAATAAATCAGCCTTTTTCAATGCTCATTGTAGCAAAAGCATTGAGGTCTGTTCCTGCAATATTTCCGCTGAGAAACTCGTAATATCCCTGTGAACCGACCATGGCGGCATTGTCACCGCAAAGAGATTTTTCGGGCATATACATTTCCCAATCACGCTTTTTACACTCTTCTGCAAGGGTTCTTCTGAGAAGTGAATTTGCCGAAACACCGCCTGCGATTACAAGCTTTTTCTGTCCCAAGTCTTCAGCCGCCTTAATAAAGTTTGTAACAAGGCAATCGACAACGGCATAGCGGAATGATGCACAGACATCGGCTTTGTTAAGCTCAACACCCTTTTGTGCCGAATTGTGAATGAGGTTGATTACGGCTGTTTTAAGTCCCGAAAAGCTGAAATCATACGGCGCATCGTGAACTGCGGGACGAGGAAGCTTGAATGCAAACGGATTGCCGTTTTCCGCAACTCTGTCCATTTCAATTCCGCCCGGATACGGCATTCCCATTGTCCTTGCGGCTTTGTCAAAAGCCTCGCCTGCGGCATCATCACGGGTTTTGCCGATAATCTTCATCTTTGTGTAGTCCTCAACCATAACAATATGGCTGTGACCGCCTGACACAACAAGACAGAGAAACGGCGGTTTTAATTCTTTATTTGAAATATAATTTGATGCAATGTGTGAACGCAGATGGTGAACAGGCACAAGCGGAATTCCTGTTGCAAGTGAAAGTCCTTTTGCAAAATTCACTCCCACAAGCAACGCTCCGATAAGTCCGGGGGCATATGTAACGCCGATTGCGTCAATGTCGGAAAGCCTGCAGTCTGCATCTTCAAGAGCCTGTCTTACAACAGGAACAATTGCCTCTGCGTGACGGCGTGATGCGATTTCGGGAACAACTCCGCCGTAAAGCTTGTGTTCCTCAACCTGAGAAGCAACCACCGAGGATATTATGTTTCTGCCGTCCTCAACAACCGCTGCCGCAGTTTCGTCACAGGACGATTCTATTGCGAGTATCTTCATAATTTTCCTTTCACTACGAAACATTTATGATGAAGTTCCGTAATATCGTTAATATAATGTTTTATTACATATATATGTCAAAAACAGCGTGTCATTAAAACAGCGTTTTCGGTTGGAGAGGAGTAGTAATTTTTCCTCTCTCCCACCTTGATAAATCCGAATTTTTCATAGAGAGAACGGGCATTCCCGTTACTTTCACGAACCTCAAGAGTGAGAAAGCAAAGGTTATTTTTCTTGGCATAGGTCACAAGCGTTTCAACAAGCGCCGAACCTATTCCCCGATTTCTGTGTGTACCGTCAACGGCAACATTAAAAATGTAACCCTCATCAACAACAACACTCATTCCTATATATCCGACAACGGCATTGTCTTCCGTTGCGGTAAAAAACAGCGAGGTTTCGTTGTTCAGTTCTTCTTCAAGGCTGTTAAACGACCACGGATGCGAAAAACACCGCTGTTCAAGCTGTGCAACCGCCTCAAGCTGATTTTCGGTCATTCTGTCAATTTTCATACGCTTTTAATATTTCCTTTACAGAATTAACAATTTCATCACGGCAATGTCTGTACACCTCAATGTCGCCGCCGTAGGGATCGCTTATACCGAGCACGGCGATTTTTTCTGGCTGTACAAGAAAAAACTGCATCAACATTTTTGCGTGACTTTGCGACATACAGTAAAATTTTTCGTATTTTTCAATGCCGGCATCAGCTACGGCTGTTGAAGCTTTGCCCGAAAGGTCAATTCCGATTTCCTTACAGGCAATCACGGAATTTTCCGACACGGGAAGTCCCGTTGAGGTCGCAATGCCAAAGCTTTCCGCCCTGACGCAAACACCGTTTTTCTCTGCCATATCATTAAAAATTGCCTCTGCCATGGGACTGCGACAGGTGTTGCCCGTGCATACAAAGGCAATCGTTCTGTTATCCTTTTGCATCATACCAAGTCCTTCCGATTGCCGCATCGGCTGTGAGCGGAACGCTCATTTTAACTGCGTTTTCCATTTCTTCCTGAACGATGAGTGCAACTCTCATGCTCTCATCCTGCGGAGTTTCTACAATAAGTTCGTCGTGAACCTGCAACACAAGCCTTGCACGGAGATTTTCGGCTTTCATTCGCTCGTCAACCTTAATCATTGCAATTTTGATAATGTCTGCGGCTGTGCCCTGAATAGGCATATTTCTTGCAACTCTCTCGCCGAATGCACGGATCATATGCTTGCTCGAGGTGAGTTCGGGAAGATTTCTTCTTCTGCCGAACATCGTTTCAACATAGCCGTCAGCGTTCGCCTTTTCAACAACATTTTTCATATAGCTGTCAACACCGCTGTAATGGGCAAGATAGCTTTCAATGTAGTGCTTTGCCTCTTTATTTGAAACACCGATATCCTTTGCAAGTGAAAATGCGCCGATTCCGTAAACAATACCGAAGTTAACCGCCTTTGCACGGCTTCTCATAATCGGAGTTACCATATCAAGCGGCATATTGAACACCTGTGACGCTGTGATTGCGTGGATATCTTCGTTATCCTTGAACGCTTTAATCATATTTTTGTCACCCGAAATATGAGCAAGCACACGGAGTTCAATCTGCGAATAGTCGGCGTCAACAAGCGCCCAGCCCTCTCTTGCACAGAAAAACTTTCTCATCTCTCTGCCAAGCTCGGTTCTTACGGGGATATTCTGGAGATTCGGCTCTGTTGAGCTGATTCTGCCTGTTCTTGTTTCGGTCTGATTGAAATTTGAATGGATTCTGCCGTCATCTGCAATGACCTTTAAAAGTCCCTCGCAGTAGGTTGAATTCAGCTTTGAGAGCGTTCTGTATCTCAGCACCATTTCAACAACGGGATGTTCATACCTCAGGCTTTCAAGCACCTCTGCATTTGTGCTATAACCGCTCTTCGTTTTCTTTTTGCAAGGGAGTCCGAGGTTTTCAAATAAAACTACGCCAAGCTGTTTTGGAGAATTGATGTTAAACTCACAGCCAGCACTTTCGTAAATTGCGGTTTCAAGCTCCTTAATCTGTGCAGAAAGCATTTCGCCGTAGCTTTCAATGCCCTGTCGGTCAACACAGACACCGATATTTTCCATTCTTGCAAGCACCTTTGCAAGCGGAATTTCAATTTGACTTAACAACTTTTCCTGACCGTGAGCCTTGATTTTATCTCCGAGTTTTTCGCACAATTCTGCGTAACAGGCAAATGCCTCGTATTTTTCATTCTGCTCATCAGTGCAGACAGGCAGAGCGATTTCGTAAGAGGCACAAAGATTTTTGTCCGAATAATCCTTTGACGACGGTTCAATCAGATATGCCGCAAGCTCAATATCAAACACAATATTTTCAACATCAATATTTCTCTCATCGGCATAAGCGTAGAGCGTTTTGATGTTTCTTGTGTACTTTTCAAGTTCACTGTCGGCAATAAACTTAACAAAAAGCTCTTCGTCCGTGCTTATATACACCTTGCCGTCAAAAAGTACGGCAAAGGATTTTAATTCTTTATTCTCTGTTTCAAAGTTGAGATAGAGCTTTTTCTCTGACTTAACATTTTTTAAAAGTTCATTTTCGTCAAAATCAGACACAACCTCAAGCGAATTTTTCTCAACCTTTTCGGGCTTTGCATTTTTGTCAGCCTTGATGCCGTATTTTTCTATTAAAGAAAACAGTTCAAGTTTTGCCATAAATCCGGCACATTCATTGACATCTTTCATATCTACAACATAATTTTCGACATTTGTGTCAACAGGAGCGTTGCAGTTTATTTCACCGAGCATACGGCTGAGAATTGCATTTTCCTTTGACGCAGTCAGCTTTTTACGCACACCGTCCTTGATTTCAAGTTCATCAAGATGGTCATAGATATACTCAACCGTGTGATATCTCTGAATGAGGTCGCCTGCACCCTTTGGACCTATTCCCGCAACACCCGGAATATTATCCGAAGTATCGCCCTGAATCGCCTTGATTTCTATAAGCTCCTTTGGAGTTACACCGTAAGTTTCAAGAATCTTTTCGGGGGTATAAAGTATATCCTGTTTGTTTGAGCAAAGATGAACGCTTGTTTTGTCCGACACAAGCTGAAGGCTGTCACGATCACCTGTTGCAATAACGCACTCGTTTCCGTTTTCTTCACAAGCCTTGGCGAGCGTACCGAGAATATCGTCAGCCTCAAAGCCCTCACAGGTAACAAGCCTGTAGCCTAAAAGGGTAAGAAGCTTTTTCAGCGGTTCCATTTGTGACGCAAGCTCCTCCGGCATACCTTTTCGTGTTGCCTTGTAGCCTGCATAGGCCTTGTGCCTGAAGGTAGGTGTCTTCAGGTCAAAGGCAATCGCCACGGCGTCGGGATTTTCTTCATTTTTAATTTTGTACAGCATTGTAAGAAATCCGTAAATTGCGTTTGTAAACTGACCGTCCTTTGTAGTAAGCGGTCTTATTCCGTAAAACGCACGGTTTACAATACTGTTTCCGTCAACAGCAAGTAATCTCATAATTTATACATCACATTCTCAATTTTTCCGTCTTTAATGTAAATTCTCGGAACACGCTTTCCGACAAGACAGACGGTTTCGTAGTTTATAGTTCCTGTATTTTCGGCAAGTGAATCTGCAGTAGGCTCACCGTTTTCGCCTGTACCGAATACGACAACCTCGTCACCTGTCTTGACATCTTCAATATCGGTAACATCAAGCATTGTCTGATCCATACATATTCTGCCCACAATTTTCGCTTTCTTTCCGTTCACCGTCATATAGCCGTCTTTTGCATTCTGTCTGATGAATCCGTCAGCGTATCCGATAGGAACGGTTGCAATTTTCATCTTTCTGTCGGCTGTAAAAGTTCTGCCGTAGGAAATTGTTGCACCCTTTTGAACCTCTTTTACAAAAGCGACAACTGTTTTAAGAGTCATTGCAGGAACAAGGTCAAGTCTGTCGGCAAGCTTTGATGACGGAGCAAGTCCGTAGAGAATAATACCTGCCCTTACCATATCGCAACAGGTTTCGGGGTAATCTTCAATTGCGCCGCTGTTTGAGCAATGAACAACGCTGATATCAACGCCTCGCTTTTTAAGGCTGTCACGCACATGAATAAAGTTTTCATACTGCTTGTTTGTGAACTCTCTGCCCTCGGCATCTTCATCAGACACACAAAAATGAGTAAAAAGCCCCTCAACCTCAAGATTCGGAAGGCAACAAGCCTCGCAAATTTCTTCAATAGAATATTCATCCCGTGGGAACTCCTGACACATAAAGCCGATTCTTGACATTCCCGAGTCAACCTTGATGTGCATTTTGCAGATACAATCCTCTTCAACACATTTTTCGGAAAGCTCCTTTGCATACTCAAGTGAAAAAACAGCCTGAGAAATATCATATTCAGCAAGATTTTCAGCCTCTGAAACGGGAGTGTAGCCAAGAATCACAATAGGAAGTTTTGAACCGTTTTTTCTGATTTCTATACCCTCGTCAATATTTGAAACAGCAAAAAAATCCGCTCCGAGTTTTTCATAAATCTGTGAAAGCTCAACTGCACCGTGGCCGTAGCCGTCAGCCTTTATAACACAACAGACCTTTGTATCGTCTGCAACCTTATTTCTTATTACATTATAGTTATGCTCAATTGCATTAAGTGAAATTTCTGCCCAAGTTCTTTTTACCATATTCATTTCTATCTCTCCACATACCTTTTACAGTCAATTTGCAATCAATGTAATTATAATACTTTTGATTCTTCAAATCAACACAAAATCCCCCTTTAAATGCATATAAAAGTTATTTTATTCGTAATTATGTGCAAAATGTTACTCCTGAATTTTTGCAAATGCACAAATTATCTGCATAAAAGCCCTAAATACTGCAATTCACTTGATTTATTTATTCATTTTTGGTAAAATTAAAAGGTATTTGATTTATAAATTAAATTTCAGGAGGGGCATAATGACAACAAACAACATAATAGTTCTTTGTGCGTTTATAGCTTATATGATTATTATGATCGTAATAGGCTTTGTTTGCTCAAAGGGCAACAAGAACAATGAGGACTACTTTCTCGGAGGCAGAAACCTCGGCAGTTGGACAGCCGCAATGTCGGCACAGGCATCTGATATGAGCGGTTGGCTTTTGATGGGACTTCCGGGCGCCGTATACCTTGCCGGCACAGGCGAGGTATGGATTGCCATAGGACTTCTTATCGGCACAATTCTCAACTGGTACATTGTTTCGGCAAGACTTCGTAAATACACAATTGTGGCAGGCAACTCGCTCACTATTCCGAGCTTTTTCAAAAATCGCTACCGTGACCATAAAAACATAATCAAGATTGTTTCGGCGTCAATCATCGCAGTTTTCTTCACGGTTTACACAGCGTCGGCATTCAGTTCGGGTGCAAAGCTTTTTGCAACGCTCTTCTCGGACAGCGCAAGCGGTGACGAAAACTACAATCGGGTTTATGTTATCGGTCTTATCGTTGCCGCAGTAGTAATTCTTGTATATACATTCATGGGCGGTTTCAAGGCAGTTTGTACAACCGACCTCATTCAGGGACTTATGATGATTGTTGCAATCCTTACCGTTCCGGTGCTTGCATATGCAATTCTCACATTTGACACAAGCTTCAGTTCTGCACTTGCCGCAAAAGGTGTTGAACAGCCTGCTCAGTTCCTTAACTTCTTTGTAAACGGTGACGGAACGCCTGTTTCGGCTGTTTCGATTATTTCAAACCTTGCGTGGGGACTCGGTTACTTCGGTATGCCGCATATTCTCGTCAGATTCATGGCTGTAAAGAGCAATGAAGAAATCAAGAAGTCAAGAAAAATTGCTGTTGTTTGGGTAATTATTTCACTTACTGCGTCATGCCTTATCGGTCTTATCGCAAGAGGCTACCTTACAGCACAGCTTGACGATGCAACAAGCGAATCTGTATTCATCAGAACAATCCAGCAGCTTTTCTCAGGCAACGGCGTGCTTATCTTTATCGGCGGTATTTTCCTTTGCGGAATCCTTGCCGCAATTATGTCAACAGCAGACAGTCAGCTTCTTGTCACTGCATCGGCTGTTTCGGAGGATCTTTACAAAGGTGCTGTTAAAAAGAATGCAAGCGAAAAGAGTTCGCTTTTGGTCGGAAAAATCGCAGTTGCAGTTGTTGCTGTAATCGCATTCTTCATTGCACTTAATCCTAAATCAAGCATTATGGGACTTGTTTCGGATGCATGGGCAGGATTCGGTTCGGCATTCGGACCTGTTGTTCTGTTGGCACTTTTCTGGAAACGCTCAACACTTTCGGGTGCAATCAGCGGCATGGCAACAGGTGCTCTGACAGTTATCATATGGGACTATATTCCGCTTGTAAACGGTCAGACGCTTTATGCGGCAACAAATCTTTATTCACTTGTTGTAGGCTTCGGACTTGCGCTTATTGTGAATGTTGTTGTTTCTCTTCTTTCAAAAAAGCCGTCAAAAGAAATCACGGACGAATTTGATTCAATAAAAAATATTGAAGTATAAACCGCAGGGGCAGTCGCTTTATCACGACTGCCTTTTTTGTGTCTGAATTTAATATTTTCCGAAAATAAGAAAAATAAGGCATGGAATATCACAAAAATCAATTGAAATGTGCAAATATTTGTAGTATAATCTATCGTATTGTTTGTTACTATTTTATTTTTCAGAAAAGAGATTGATATGAAACTTTTAGAAGACAGAATTCTTAAAGACGGACATATTGGTGCCGACAATGTGTTAAAGGTTGACAGCTTTCTCAATCATCAGATTGATGTCAATTTTGTGTGTGAGCTTGGCAAGGAATTTTACAGACTTTTCAAGGACGAAAACATAACAAAAATTCTGACAATCGAAGCGTCGGGAATTGGCATTGCCTGTCTTGCGGCTCAGTATTTTGGTGTTCCGGTTGTTTTTGCAAAAAAGACAAAGACGATAAACATTTACTCAGATACATACAACGCAACCGTCCACTCATACACTCATAAAAAGGACTATGACATAGTTGTTTCTAAGGAATTTTTGAGCAAAGAAGACAATGTGCTTATCATTGACGATTTTCTTGCAAAGGGCAGCGCCTTAACGGCACTTCTTATGCTTATTGAAAAAGCAGGCGCAAAAACAGCAGGTGCGGGAATTGTTATCGAAAAAGCTTATCAGGGCGGCGGCAACCTCGTTCGTGATATGGGCATAAGAGTTGAATCTTTGGCAAAAATCAAGTCAATCAGCAAAAAAGACGGAATCGTGTTCTGCAAGCAGTAATAATATACTGCTTGCTTATACTTGACTTTTGCTGATATTTATAGTATTATCTAACGGTAGGTCTTGCAGAAATTGAAAATTGAAAATGGAAAGTGGAAAATTCTTAATTTTCTGTTCTCTGCAATAATCGCAATTTTGATATACACGAATATTATGGATAATGTTATAGAAAACAAAAGTTTTCAGTTTGCAATAAGAATTGTACGATTATATAAATTTTTGTGTGAAGAGAAAAAAGAATACATTCTGTCCAAACAGTTACTTCGTGCAGGCACAAGTATCGGTGCTAATGTCACCGAATCCCAACAGGCACAAAGCAAGCCTGATTTTGTATCAAAAATAAGCACAGCCCTAAAAGAAGCATCCGAAACAAAATATTGGATAAAATTGTTGGGTGCTACAGAATATTTGTCTGAAAATCAAACAAAATCTATTTTAGATGATTGTGTTGAAATTGAAAAAATTTTGGTTACTATACTAAAGTCAGCAAAGAACCAATAATTTTCCATTTTCAATTTTCAACTTCCAATTTAATAAGCGGGTGTGGCGGAATTGGCAGACGCGCTAGATTTAGGTTCTAGTGTCAACCGATGTGCAGGTTCAAGTCCTGTCACCCGCACCAGTAAAGGTGGTTTTTTAACCGCCTTTTATTTTTTGCCAAAATTACTTAAAATGCCTTAAAAGTGGCTTAAACACTGGATTTTTGAGATTTCAAAAATTCAGTTGAGTAATTTTGAATTAAGTTAAAACAAGATAAAATGCAGTCAAACTTACTGTCATTTTAGTTTGCCTGCCGATTTTCAAGGAAACAAGATAATATATTTTAAAATTTTATTACACCGTAGCACAAAGATTTTTTACTCGCAAATTTCAAAAACGAACTGTATAACATGACTGCAATATCCAAAAACTGCCAATGCATAAAACTTTGAGCATGCTAAAAAATCAATATTTTTTTGTTTAAGGGTTGGATAAATGAATAAAATGTTTAGTATAATATTATTGATAGGTAAAAATGTCAGAGAAATCGATTGCATTTTTGCAGATTCCCTTTGATTAAGTTAGCTTTTGAAAAAATAGCCCTGAAAGCAACTTGTCAAAAATTAGTAAATTATATATCGGAGGTTATATTATGAAAAAGATTTATCTCGTTGCTAGACAGAATGTTCATAGTGTTACTAAACATGAATTACATGATGATAAAGGTCTTGAATGTTTGGATGGAATTCGTTACGGCAAACCAAAATATATTGACGATAATATAAATCCGCTCTCGGTTGCAGATGACTTAAAGCTTGAATTTGAAAATGATAATGTAAGATGGTATGTAGCCAAATATTCAATTCGTTTTAAAGATGGCAGTGAAATTGAAATTTAAAGATAAGTATAAAGGCTGAGGATATTTGCTCCTCAGCTTTTTGTTTATTCAAGTGCTAATATTTTATAGATTTCGTATAACAAAATACACAAAAAAGTGATTAAAAAAGCAAGTATTATAAATAACTTTATTGAATTCGACATGGTGATGTGATATAATTAAACTTATAATTGTAACTTTATACATAAATAATAATCGAATACAAATCATTGAGAGGAAATGAAAATAGAAATGGCTCAAAAAAGTAACGCCAATATTGGCTTTGAAAAACAAATATGGGATGCAGCTTGCACCCTTTGGGGACATATACCTGCGGCAGAATACAGAAAGGTAATCGTTGGCTTAATCTTCTTGCGTTACATTTCTACTGCTTTTGAAAAGCGATATCAGCAGCTTGTTGCTGAGGGTGACGGGTTTGAAGATGATAGGGATGCCTATACGGAGGATAATATTTTCTTTGTTCCCGAAGATGCTCGTTGGAGCAAAATTGCTTCTGCTGCTCACACACCTGAAATAGGAACAGTTATTGATGATGCAATGAGAGCCATCGAAAAAGAAAATACCACTCTTAAAAATGTATTGCCTAAGAACTACGCAAGTCCTGATTTGGACAAGCGTGTTTTGGGCGATGTTGTTGACCTGTTCACTAATATGGATATGGGCGACACCGAGGAAAGCAAAGACCTGCTCGGCAGAACTTATGAGTATTGTATTCAGCAGTTTGCCGCATACGAAGGTGTTAAGGGTGGCGAGTTCTATACTCCTGCAAGTATTGTTAAAACAATTGTTGCTATCTTAAAGCCGTTCAAGAATTGCCGTGTATATGACCCTTGCTGTGGTTCGGGCGGTATGTTCGTACAGAGTGCAAAGTTCATTCAGGCTCACAGCGGTAAGCGTGGCGAAATCGCCGTTTACGGTCAGGAGTCCAATGCCGACACTTGGAAAATGGCAAAAATGAATATGGCTATTCGAGGTATTGATGCCGATTTCGGTCCGTATCAGGCAGATACATTTTTCAATGACCTACACAAGACCTTGAAAGCAGATTTTATTATGGCAAATCCGCCATTTAATCTAAAAAACTGGGGTGCTGACAAGTTGCAGGGTGATGTCCGTTGGAAATACGGAACACCGCCTGCCGGCAATGCCAACTATGCGTGGATTCAGCATATGATACACCACCTTGCACCGAATGGAAAAATCGGTCTTGTACTTGCTAACGGTGCGTTGTCCTCTCAGTCCAGCGGCGAGGGAGAAATTAGAAAGAACATTATTCAGGCTGACCTTGTGGAAGGTATCGTCGCTCTGCCGACTCAGCTCTTTTACAGCGTTACAATTCCTGTTACGCTTTGGTTTATTACCAAGAACAAAAAGCAAAAGGGCAAAACTCTGTTTATCGACGCCCGCAAGATGGGACATATGGTTGACAAAAAACATAGAGACTTTAGCGATGAAGATATTCAAAAGCTTGCAGATACATTTACTGCATTCCAAGAAGGTACGCTTGAAGATGTCAAAGGCTTCTGTGCGGTTGCCGACCTTCAGGAAATCGAAAAGCAGGACTTCATTTTGACACCGGGCAGATATGTTGGTATTGAAGAAGTCGAGGACGATGGAGAGCCGTTTGAAGAAAAGATGACTCGCCTTACTTCTGAGCTTTCGGAGATGTTTGCAAAGTCTCACGAACTAGAGGACGAAATCCGCAAGAAACTGGGGGCGATTGGGTATGAAATATAAGACCTATAAAATCAAAGACTTGATAAATGAGATTTCAATGGGTCCCTTTGGTTCAAATATTAAAGTAGAGTGTTTTGTGGACAGTGGTATTCCTGTGCTCAACGGGAGTAACCTGACAGGATTTGCTTTGAATGATAATTCATTTAGATATGTAACGCCTGAAAAGGCAGACTCTCTTGGAAAAGCGAATGCTTATAGGGGGGATATTGTTATCACTCATAGGGGAACTCTTGGACAAATAGTTTTTATACCTGAAAATTCAAAACATAGTCGCTATGTTATTTCTCAGAGCCAGTTTAGAGTCAAATGTAATGAGAAAATCTTACCTGAATATTTGGTATATTATTTTCATACCAACGCAGGGCAGCATAAATTGCTTTCCAACGCTTCTCAGGTTGGAGTTCCCGCTTTAGCTCGTGCATCAACGACTTTTCAAACACTTGAAATTGATATTCCCGATGTAACCGAACAGAGGAAAATTGTTGATTTATTGGAAACCATCAGAGAGAAAATTGAACTCAATAATGCCATAAACAATAATTTAGCGGCTTAAAGGTCTATTCCGGAGACATCAAGTTCGCCGGACATAAGCTTAGGCAAAAGAATATCGCGTAATTCGTTTAATGATTCATTTTCCAAAATATTCGACTCCATTTGTAAAAAAATTGGATCAAGGATAGATGCTATTTCTTCCATTTTTTCAGAAGAAGGAACTTTTATTTCTATACTATTTATTTCGCCTGTATTGACATATTTTTGGACACTTCCAAGAGCTTTTCTTTTGAGAAAATTACTTGTTTCTGTTGAATTTAGACAAGCATATAGATAGTTCGTATTTATTCCTTCCTTTGCACGAATACGATACATTCGTTGATTAAGAAGATAATACCCATCTTTGTATATTTTGCCGACCTTTCCTAGTAATTCCATAGTGCTTTTACGGTCGGTCATAACCATTACAATATCGTTTTTATAAACACGATATTTCTCAAGTTTAGGCTCTTTGTATCTATCCAATGAAATATACTTATCAGCAGCAGTACGAACGAAATTTCCAGAAGTATTTACGTTCCCCAAATCTATTACAAAAGCACCATTTGGGTCGTATCCTTCTTTGTAAAATGCCCTACCATTTTGACAATCCGCTACTTCTAAAAGAGAATATATTTTATATTGGGTTAATTTTGATAACAAATTGTCAACTATAGAGATATATTGCTGCTCTAAATTATTGTTTATTGAATTGAAAGGAGGTTGTGGGTGAGTGAATAATGACTACTGTAAATGCAAGCACATCAAGTCAATAACTACAGAAGAAGGAGATTTTGGCTACTGGGATGTTTGTTGTCAATGTGGCAAGCGTATTGAAAATGGTTTCCACTACTATAATCATTATGATGGCGAAGATCACGATGATATAGATATTTGGAATGATTGAGTTTACATACCCATAACTTCCGTGGGTGGCGGAAGTTAATATCGGGGGACTTCCGCCCCATAGTCGTTCTCTAAAAATAAACATAAGGAGAATTGACTATGAAACAAAATTTAATCAAAGATGTTGTTCAAGGAATGTTACCGTACTTGAACAATGCGCAATGCGAAAAGTTGCAAGAGGTGTTGAAATACACCCTTGCAAATTATGAGGTAACGGAAAATCAAAGCAAAGAGAAATACTCGGAGCTAAACTTCGTAGAACTGTTCCTATCGGCAAAGCGAATTGAGGGCTGCTCCGAAAAATCTCTTAAATACTACAAAGCGACTATCGAAATGATGATTGTGACCGTTGGCAAAAGCGTTAAGCACATTGAAACCGACGACATAAGGCGATACCTGACCGAGTATCAAGAAAAGAAAAAATCAAGCAAGGTTACGATAGACAATATCCGCCGTATTCTCTCCAGCTTCTTCTCTTGGTTAGAGGACGAGGATTACATATTGAAAAGCCCTGTCAGACGCATACACAGAGTAAAAACCGGCACGAATATCAAGGAGACATACTCCGATGAAGCGTTAGAGCTTATGAGAGATAACTGCACGGAACTTCGAGACTTAGCGATTATTGATATGCTTGCTTCAACGGGTATGCGTGTTGGCGAAATGGTACTGCTTAATCGAAATGATATTGATTTCAACGAGAGAGAATGTATTGTGTTCGGTAAAGGCAGTAAGGAGAGAGTAGTCTATTTTGACGCTCGTACAAAGATACATTTGCAGAGCTACTTGGATAGCAGAACGGACGATAATCCGGCGCTGTTTGTGTCGTTGAAATCACCACATGAAAGGCTGAAAATCGGTGGTGTTGAAGTCCGCCTGAGAGAATTTGGAAGGCAATTAGGACTTAACAAGGTACACCCTCACAAATTTAGGCGTACACTTGCAACTATGGCAATAGATAAAGGAATGCCAATTGAGCAGCTTCAACAGCTCTTGGGGCATAGAAAGATTGATACGACCTTGCAGTACGCAATGGTAAAGCAGAGCAATGTTAAAATTGCCCACCGAAAATACATTGGATAGAGAGGAAAAGATTATGGTTGAATGGATTGATGTACTTCTTTCTGACATTTTGATGGATAAAGGCTACATAAGAGGTCCTTTTGGTTCTGCTCTCAAAAGAGGAGATATGAAAGAAGATGGCATACCAGTTTATGAACAACAACACGCTATCTATAATAGCAGGGACTTTAGATATTATATTGACGAGCAAAAATTCAATGAAATGAAACGATTTCAGGTAAAGAAAGATGACTTGATAATAAGCTGTTCAGGAACAGTTGGTAAAGTTTCTATTATCAAAGATGATGACCCAAAGGGGATAATTAGTCAAGCGCTTCTGTTACTAAGAGCGGATACAAATAAGGTATTGCCCCTATATTTAAAATACTTTTTTTCATCAAGAGAGGGATATAGTGCTATTGTTTCTCGCTCAAGTGGTTCTGTGCAAGTAAACATTGCGAAAAGAAGCGTCATTGAACAGATACCTCTTAAATTACCACAGATAAAAACTCAAAGAAAAATAGTTGGGGTGTTAAGTTCTATTGATAAAAAAATAAAAGAGAACGAGAGGATAAACAATAATTTACTTGAACAAGTGCTTGCCATATATCGTCATCGTTTTGTAGATACTACAAATGAATTGAGACAAACTTGTCGTGCTGATGAATATTTTGATATTTCCATTGGTAAAACTCCTCCGAGAAAAGAGCCACAATGGTTTAGCACTAATCCAAAAGATGTTACTTGGGTATCTATTTCTGATATGGGTACTTGTGGTTTATACATTAGTGAAAGTTCAGAACAACTTACAAGAGAAGCTGTTGTTCGTCATAATGTCAAAATCGTACCTGACAATACCGTTTTGCTTAGTTTCAAATTGACGGTTGGCAGAATTGCAATAACAGACGGCGAAATGACCACCAACGAAGCCATTGCTCATTTCAAAACCGACAAAAAAGAAATAAATGAATATCTCTATTGCTATTTGAAATGTTTTAACTTTCAAACTATGGGAAGTACATCTTCAATAGCAACAGCCGTCAACTCAAAAATTATCAAAGGTATGCCTTTTGTTGTGCCTACCAATGACGAATTGGAAGAATTCCACGGCTTTGCTGCACCAATGTTTGCGAAGATTAAGGCTAATCAAATTGAAACAGATAATTTGACAGCACTTAGGGATACATTACTACCAAAATTAATGTCCGGCGAACTTGATGTCTCTGATATAGACATCTAAGCCGCTAAATTATTGTTTATAAAGATAGGAGGGTCGGAAATGAATAGGTTTGATGATGAAGATAAGATAATATCTCAATTTCAGAGAGTAAACGACAATGAGGTTATGTTTGCCACTCAGTCTGAGACGATTGAAGCTGTTTATTTATCAATTCATACGGAAACCTTATGGAACAACTGGGTAAATAGTTCCGGTAAGTCTGCCCCGCCACCTGATTATTATTCGCCAAAAGACGAACTGATGATGGATGTTATGCGAGTTGACGACCACGCTTTTGTAGATAAAAAGGGGAAAATTCAAAATCCGACAAACGCCGGAGAAAGCAAGCTTTATAAAGAACTTAAAGAAAGTGGCATACAAGAAATATTTCCTAATGCAGAACTTATAGTTAATGCCAAGACGCTTCTTCCGTCAGAGCAAGACCACAACTATTTGTTCTACAAATCAAATTTTGAGCGTGTAGTTTCTGAGCACATAAAAAAACTTCCGCTTTACCAAAGCAACCATATCGGTTACAAAACCGTTTTGTTTGTTATGGATGAGTCCTCTGCGTATCTTCAATGTGAAAGTAATAAGCCGAATATGGATGAAGTACACGAAGGCGAAATGATAGCAGGAAAAACACACTTGTTCTTTTGGGATGAAAACTTCGTAAATGTCTTTTTACATAGCGGTATTGATTATTTGATTTGGTATGCACCATATAAACTGCTCAGAACTTCACAAGGAATTTTTGAACTTCCTAAGGTTGTGATGTTTGACTGTGAAACCGGAAACTACGATAATTTAATCAAGTATAACGAAGAAAGAATATGCAGCTCCGAGCTGTAAAAAAGGAGAAATGAAAATGCCGGGATTATATACCGAAGCCGATTATGAAAATTCAGTAATCGAGCTGTTCAGAAATGATTTGGGATACGAGTACGCATACGGTCCCGATATTGAAAGAGACTTTTACAGTCCGTTATATGAGGAAGTTCTGCTTGACTCTCTGTACCGCTTGAACAGAGGGTTACCTGATGATGCCATTCAGGACGCATTATTCAAACTAAAGAATTTTGAAAACGGAGAACTTGTGCAGAAAAACGCCGTGTTTATGGACTATCTGCAAAACGGTATCCCGGTTAGATATTTTGTTGACGGCGAGGAGCGTTCCTCTATCGTCTATCTTGTTGACTATAAAAATCCCGACAATAACTCCTTTATCGTAGCTAACCAATGGACTTTTATTGAGAACAGCAATAAACGCCCTGATGTAATTCTCTTTTTGAATGGCTTGCCGGTTGTATTGGTTGAGCTGAAATCTCCCTCCCGCGAGGAAACCGACGCTTCCGAAGCGTACAGGCAGCTCCGTAACTATATGCAGGAAATCCCGTCAATGTTTGTATATAACGCCATCTGTGTTATGAGCGACCAGTTGACCTCCAAAGCGGGTACGATCACCTCCGGTGAAGACCGCTTTATGGAGTGGAAAACAAAAGACGGCGACTATGAGAACACGCAGTATGCACAGTTTGATACTTTCTTTGAGGGTATGTTCCAAAAGGCACGACTGCTTGATATAATCAAAAACTTTATTTGCTTTTCTAACGAGGGTATCAATTCGTTTAAGATACTCGCAGGGTATCATCAATACTTTGCAGTCAGAAAAGCGATTGAATCCACAAAGCACGCTACAGTTACCGATGGTAAGGGCGGCGTATTTTGGCATACCCAAGGCAGCGGAAAGTCGCTGTCTATGGTGTTCTATGCTCATTTGTTGCAAGAAGCGTTGGACAGCCCGACGATTGTTGTAATTACCGACAGAAACGACCTTGACGATCAGCTTTACGGTCAGTTTGCAAAGTGCAAAGACTTTTTGAGGCAAGAGCCGGTACACGCTACTTGCAGAAAGCTGACAGAAACTTCGGGTAAAAATGATGTCGGATTAAAGGACTGGTTGGACGGCAGACAGGCAAACGGCATTATTTTTACCACTATGCAAAAGTTTGAGGAGTCGCACGAAGCGTTATCCGAACGCCACAACATCGTTGTTATGGCAGACGAAGCGCACCGTGGACAATACGGACTGGCAGAAACCGTGGACGCTAAAACCGGTAAGGTAAAAATCGGTACGGCTCGTGTTATCCGCAACACCTTACCTAACGCTACATATATCGGTTTTACAGGCACGCCTATTTCTTCAAAAGACCGCAGCACCCGTGAGGTATTCGGTGACTATATTGACATTTACGATATGACTCAGGCGGTTGAGGACGGAGCAACCCGCCCTGTCTATTACGAAAGCCGTGTAATTAAGCTCAATCTCGATGAAGCAACGCTACGGATGATTGATACCGAGTATGATATTATGTCCGCCAATGCCGATGAAGAAGTTATCGAAAAGAGCAAGCGTGAACTCGGTCAGATGGAAGCAATTCTCGGCAATGATAACACCATCAATTCGCTTGTCGGTGATATACTCGACCACTACGAGAACAACAGAGAAAACCTGCTGACAGGTAAAGCAATGATTGTTGCTTATTCTCGCCCTATCGCTATGAAAATTTACAAGCGTATCTTAGAACTTCGCCCTGCTTGGACAGAAAAGGTTGCAGTTGTTATGACTTCCGGCAACAATGACCCGGAAGAATGGCGTGAAATAATCGGAAACAAGCACCACAAAAACGAGCTTGCAAAGAAATTTAAGGACAACAACAGTCCGCTTAAAATTGCGATTGTTGTTGATATGTGGCTGACCGGATTTGATGTGCCGTCTCTTGCCACAATGTATGTTTACAAGCCTATGTCCGGACATAATCTTATGCAAGCTATCGCCCGTGTAAACCGTGTGTTCCGTGATAAAGAAGGCGGTCTTGTTGTTGACTATGTCGGAATTGCAACCGCTTTGAAGCAGGCAATGAATGACTACACCTCCCGTGATAAAAAGAACTACGGCGATACCGATGTAGCAAAGGTTGCATATCCTGAATTTCTTAAGAAGTTAGATGTGTGCCGAGATAAATTTCACGGATACGATTACTCCAAGTTCAAAAACGGAACAGACCTTGAAAGAGCAAAAACAATCAGCGGTGCTGTCAACTTTATTATGGGCAGAGAAAAGGTTGATGATAAAGACTCTTTCGTAAAAGAAGCCCTTATGCTTCATCAGGCATTATCTCTCTGTTCTTCTTTGATTGATGAGGACAGCAGATTTGAAGCGGCGTTCTTTGAGTCTGTGCGTGTACTGGTTCTCAGATTGACGAATACCGGTGTGGACAAAAAGATTTCTCTGCCGGAAATGAACGCAAGAATAAACGAGCTTTTGAAGCAGAGTATCAAAAGTGACGGAGTTATCAATCTTTTCTCGGATATTAAGGAAGAATTTTCTTTGTTTGACCCGAATTTTCTTGAAGAAGTTGCCAATATGAAAGAGAAGAATCTTGCGGTTGAGTTGCTTAAAAAACTTATTGCAGAACAGGTTTCAGTATATCGAAGAACTAATGTGGTTAAATCCGAAAAGTTCAGCGAGATTATGCAGCGTTCGCTCAATGCATATTTGAACGGTATGCTGACCAATGAAGAAGTCATTGAAGAAATGCTGAAGCTGGCAAAGCAAATTGCGGCAGCGCAAAAAGAGGGCGAAGAACTCGGACTTACTGCTGATGAACTTGCTTTCTACGACGCTTTGACTAAGCCACAGGCAATTAAAGATTTTTACGAAAATGACGAGTTAATTGCAATTACAAAAGAACTTGCCGATACTCTCCGCAAAAACAAGACGATTGATTGGCAAAAACGAGAGTCCGCAAGAGCAAAAATGCGTATGCTTATCAAAAAGCTTCTGAAAAAGCACAAGTATCCGCCCGAAGGTATGGAAGACGCTGTGCAGACGGTTATGACACAGTGCGAGCTTTGGACTGACAATGTAATGGAAGTGTAAACAGACATAAATCTATCACATGAGTCATTAAATTCAGAAAATTATATTTTCAGCGACAAATCAAGCGGATATCTATTTCCAAATATTATCGATAACTGGCTCAAAACTATATCCCAGTTTCGACATCTTTGTGTCCAGCATTCGACTTTTTTTCGACACTAAATACAATGTTTCAATCATTCTGTCATCATTTGGTAAATGAAGACATATCTTTGTAACCAGTCTGAATTTATTGATAGATTTTGCTCCACTTATTCTTGAACAAAATTTGATTGTTCATTGCTTCTCCCTTACTAATTGACTGATGTACTTTTTTGAGATCAACAATCAGCTCTTTGAGGAGCTTGTAGCTTACAAATTTTGTGTTTGAGCGTATCTGATGAATGATACAACGCTGAATTTGTACATTTGGTAATGTGAATTCAATATCTTATCTAAAAGCCCTCAAGCCGTAATATCAAGCATAATTTTCTTACCGATTTTGCTAAAAAACTCCAGCTAGACTTCTACATAATAAACATTTTTTGATTTACTCTTCAATGTCACATTGACTCATTATGCAGGCTTTTTTATTAAAAAACTTCCTTTCAAGCTTTGCTTTTTATGTTTTATTATTGCTTGAAAGGAAGTTTATTATTTAAATTTGTACAGCATTATACATTGCTTTTATAAAAATAATGCATCTGTCTCACTTTTACAATCTCAATTATAAGTTAAAGATTATTTAAGATATCAATCAAATTTTTGTTATTTGTAGGTTTTAAATGAGCCAAATCATTGCGTGCATCCTTATAAAGATTAAGCTTATTAAATTCATCTTTTTCAATGTTTATTGAGTATTTCTTAACGATGTCAAGAATGTTACACAAATCAAGTTCCGATAACTCATTAATATTTACCCCATAAACAGTCTTATAAGGCAAATATAAATTTAATTCCCTTCCGTATTTTTCAACAATATCTCTTCGGTAAGATTCAATAATTGGAAACAAGTGTTTTATCTGTGCATTCCAAATGACAGAATTCAACTCCGATTCTGAAATATTTTTATTCATACATTCGCTATAAACACTCGCCGTATCATCAATAAGTCTATAAACATCACTCATCAAAAACTCACAATACACTGCGTTGTTGTCACAAAGCATAGATGAAATTTCAGCGGCATAATTTGTAATACGTTTATTATCGATTTCAGAATTTGCGGACATCAACATTGAATAAATATAATAGTCATATTCAGATATATATTCATTGTAGTTTTCAACAATACAATTTTTGATTTTATCCGTAAATTCAGAATTAAATTCGATAACAAAAATTGCGCATAAATTATTGCTTTTTTGGAGTCTGCAATATTTAGATATAAAATCAGCCCATTTTGGAATGTCATTACTATCTATATTTGAAACCCAAACAAACTTGTCATTAAGTGAAAAATCCTTTTGTTCCAACAGAAATTGCGTTTTGCTATAATCTTTTTTAGGGAAGAATCTCCTTTGTGTATCTATGCTGCAATAATTTTGAAAAAAGAAATCTTCAATCATGGTAGAAGACTCAATAACACTCGCATCAAGGTATGTTATACTTCTTCTTGCATTAGCTTTGCTGAGTTTATTTTCAACTAGATTTTTGAAATCACTTTGGAAGGGAAGATTTTCACAATTGCTTACAATAACAGACTTTTCAGCTAATAAATCTTTACAAACATTAGAGATAAATATTTTAGGATTATTTATCATTTTCCACCAAATTTTACAATTATCCATAACTTTTACCCCTAATTAATATCACAATACTTATAGAGTCTATCAAAGACCTCTTCATCAGATCCCATAAACTGCATGAAATTTTGTCTTGAAAAAATGTAATTACCGTTACTCATAGATCTAAAAATATTCAAATCTACTAATTCATCCATAAATACCTTAATTTTTGAAATATCAAGATTTGAGATTTTAGAAATACCGTACTCTTTACCTTTATCATAAATCTTTTCTGGCGTTGTACCAAAAGCAGAACCTTCAGAGTGACAACCGTCGGCCATGAGCAACGCTATAATATCATAGTAGTTATCCTCATCAAGATCCAGCGTAATGCTAAACTTTTCTTTTATCTGCTCCTGAAAATCTTTATTTGCAAGAATTTTTTGTATATGTTTTTCTGTTATAAAGTATGGCGGAGTAGTTGTTTGAGGATATATAGAATCATAATCAGGATTTCTCAAGCTTTCAACAAGTTGTGAGCAATAAAACTGAATAAGTCCAGGAAAGTAATTGGTTGTCGCAAGAATTGTAGAAATAAGTCCTTGCGTTTTTTCATCATCGCCAAAATACATTCCAAGAGAACCTAAAGGATATTCCAAAAGCTGCCTAGCTTCTATATATTTAAAAGGCTTAATAGTGAGGGCTTTTAAATGAGGAATTACAGAATTCTTTGACTTACTGCTTCTATCAAAACGTGCTATATTATGCAAACCAGCAATTACAAATTTAAACCCTATTGTAGTATCTTCGCATATACGTTTTAAGTCATCAATAGGACTGTAATCATAATTCTTACAATCCTCAATAAACTTATCCCCTTCATCTAAAAGAAGTAAGAAGTAATTGATGTTGCTTCTTCTTATGGTATTACGCAACTCGCTTGCGAATTCGCTCCAATTGTTAAAATGTTTATTTTTATCAAATATGCCGGAATAAATAAGTTCTTCGGTAATAACCTTGATTGACTTTTCAACATCTGAATTCTTAATATCAACATAAACAGATTTATTTCCATCTTTTCCATCAATATCTTTTTTTGCTTTTTTTAATAGAGCCGACTTACCGAGTTGTCTTCCTCCGTAAAGGAGATGAATACCCTGCGGATCCTTTATCTTATTTAATTCATCAACTCTGCCCATAAACATTTCTGGAGGAAGTTTATTGCTTGAAGAAGGCACATATGGCTGATAATAAGAATAAGGCATACAAATATTCATAAGCATTTTAAGAATAGATGTTTTCTGGTAATGTGCTGCAAGATAAACGATGGAAACTCTGTCAACAATCATATAAACCTTACCGTATTTTTTCTTTTTTATTATATGAGAAAGTGTACGTCTGTCACTGAGTTTATAAGCGTAATCTACAAAAAGAATAGTATTTTTATTGTACTGACAAAGATTATCAATCTCGCTGATTATTCTGCTGCTATCGTATGTCCCGAAGTATGTGGCTATTCTAAATGAGTTTGTAGATGCATCTGATCCAAATGGAGCAAATATATGCTGATAATTCATATTGCTAGTCTGTGCTTCAGTCAATAAGCAATCATAATAATCAAATTTTGTGTTTTTAAGTTTTTCTACTTTACAGTTCAATCCTAATACTTCAAGCAACTTTCGTATGCTAAACTCCGAGGCACCCTTTTTTATCCAATTGTTAATAAGGGTTGTGCCGCCTGTGATATCTTTTCTTGCTTCTGCATTACTCTTTATGTAGTTTTTTATTTTTTTATTAACATCACTACTGAGAGCTATGCTTAAGTCATTACATTTGTCATATGCAGTATCATATTCTGCGATGTACTGATTTAAATCATTTGAAATATAAAGAGAATCGATTTCAATGGAATCATTATTATTCAGTCTGTTAATTAAATCTTCGGCTGCAGTATAATTCTGCATATCAATGTACTTATTAATTTTATCAACACACTTATTAAATAAATCTTTGCTCTGATCATCTGAATTATCAGCACTTGATTCTCGTAAAGCAATAAGATTATTGAGTGACTCTCTTATTCTATTTCCCTGTATTTTGGAGTCTTGCTCAATCTTTTTCTGAATATTATGGATAGATCTAATATAAAAGCCATAATTAGTACTTGATTCAGAATATTTAAAAATATCCTGTGATTCATTCAATATATTTTCTTTTATATCATAACTTTCTGACATTTCGAACATACCGTAACTCTGGGAAAGTTCAAGTTTCTCAATGAACTCATCTCTTATAAGCTTAAAGTAGTTGACTATTTCATTAGGATTTTTCCTGTAATGCTGTACACATTCTTCAAGAGCAGTACATTCAATAGACTTATGTTTAAGATACTCAACAATAATATCCAATGATGCCAAATCACAGTTATCTGGGTTATCAAAATTAACATTAAAGTCCTGATTTACTACTGCACTTTTATGTCTGTGTAATCTTCCTAAAATAGATATATCTTTTACATCTGGACAAAAATCCTTAAGTACCGGTATATAGTATTCGCTTGCATTTGATTCAAGGGTAACAAGACCTGTTTTTAAAAAGTCAATAAAAAAGTATTTATTACTGTCTAACAAATCAAAGGTTCCGTCAATTCTTGAATTCAAATTACAAAGAGTATCACAAAGGCATTTAAAACCGGCAGCCAAAGCTATATTGTTTCTGTCAAAGTTATTTTTACATTTAATTATAGCTGAAGTAATTAAGTCAGTGATTTCAGCTTTAGTTGATCCTCTAAACGGATTATCCTGATTTGACATTACCGTACAGCTTAATTTGTACCACTCTGCACATACTCTTAAGCATTTTATTATCCTGTTAAAAAGATTATTTCTCTTACCTGACATCAATGGTGTGCTTTTGTAAATATGGTCACTCTCACAACAAATATCCCATGATTCATCAATAAGATTGTTAACCATGTCATGATAAATTTTTGATTCGTCTATTTCGTCTCCGTCTCTAATAAAGCCACTCAAATATTTTTTGACAAAATCAATATTATCTTTATCGTTATTTGCTGTAATTTTCAAGGCTTTGGCAAGATCACCGTTTTTATCAAATATAAGAGACACCGTATCGGCATAACGTTTGATTCGAGTTTTATCAGTGTATGGCATATTAATATATTGTTCAGTAAATTGTTTTGCCTGTGCAATAACTGTTTTCAGCTTTTCCTCTGTCGAAAGCTGTTCTTTGAGATAATAATCAGTGTATACATCAATTCCCTTGCTGTTCTTTTTCTTGAACTGGCTGAATTTGGTTGCCAGTATTTTTATTTCAGAAATTTCATTAATATCTACAACAGAAATAAGTGCGTCCATATTATAATCATATTCACACTTGTTATAGAAAAAATTTCTGAGAATTGCAGAGGCATAGAAAAATCTTGTGAATTCACATTCAATTGGATAGCTATCAATGATGCTTATTAAAGAATCTGAAGAGTATTCGAGTTTTTCCATTGGATTATCATAGGCATATGATACATACTGATACAAAGCATAAACGTCATAATCTGTTTCAGATAAAACTTTTAAGTAAGACAAAGCACAATATGCCTTATCAGCGAGTATCATTTCAGAAACAGTCGATTCGATTTCTTTATGGCTAATAGTTCTGTTTTTAGCAATGCTAACATTGCCTTTTTCTGTTAAGTTTTCTTCTATTGTTTCACCTTTATCTGTAATTTTATTGCTTCCATCAATTATGGTTTCTTCTGATTCTAAAGGTTTAGTTTCTTCTGTTCTTACATCATTCTCCACGTTGATGTTTATGTTATCAGTGTCATCTGCTTTGTGTGACAGAATATTTGAATCTGTATCCGCATAAATTATTGATTTATCGTTGGAGTGTTTAATATCTTCTTTAAAAACATCTATATTTTCATTTTCTTCTTCAATGAAGTTTTTAAAACAGTTTTCCTCAAAAGAATAGCAACAAACAATCGATTTAGACAAACAATCGCTAAATACACTGCAAAAAACATCTGCAAGAAATTTTGATTCCGTAATCGTTAAACAACCAATAACAAATGTTTTTAATGAGGCTAATGTTTCTGTTTTATCAGATAAAACAGAAACAAGATTTTTTGCTTCAAGTAAATCATTCGACACAAAACTTACCAAACAAACACCTTTGTCATCACCATTTTCAACGCCGTCACATAAAATCGACAGTCTCTGTCCTTCAAATGGAATCAACACATTAGCGGAAGACCAAGATGATATCTCTGAATGCAAAGCTATCCTACTAAAAATTGCACCTGCAATAATATCTCTGTTGCTCATGCAATAACGATATTTGCTAAGCCTATCTGTATAAAAAATTGACAGAATTTTTGAGTTTTTCATAGATGCAAATGACTTGTTCGTTAAGTAGTAATACTCATCACCCTGATATACTATCTTGCTAAGAAATCCTTTATTAAAAAGGCTGTCAATATTGTAATCTAAATTTTCAATTTTATCTACTTTAGATTCCAATACTTTTTTTGATAAATTACCATACCACTCAACGGCGGTCAGTATTTCCAACGCAATCTTATTAGGTATTCTTTTAGTGTTTACTCTACTGATGACAGGAGCAAGAAAGTTCAAAGCATCAGTTGCACTGAATTTTTTATTAGCAGCAGGTTTTGTTTCAATAGTAATACTTTTATCTTCATTAAACTTAAATGATTCCGGATTAGCTTTCAAAAATTCAAGTATTAACTTTTGGGCATATTTAACTTTTTCATCGTCTTCATTATCTTCAGTTGCATTATGGTTTGATTTTTCATCGTTTATTTTTGATTTAAAATCATTATTAGCTAATGAAACTTCAGTTTCATCAACTGCAATTTCATTTCCTGAAGGGATTAATTTAAGCTCTGATCCTTTTATATCATCAACTAAATCATCTGTTATACAGGTATTATATTCAGATTCAAAATTTTTGGTTTCTTCAGTTAACTCTGCCTTATCACTTACAGGGACGTTTAATAAATTCTCACTATTATCTGATATTCCAGTAACAGTGTTATTGCATTCAAAGTAAAGGTCGTTTTTGAGTAATGCAATCTCTACTTTTAGAAAACCGTTTTTTTCAAGTAAATCACAGGCGTTTTCAATATTTTCTTTGGATTCAACAGCTGACAATAATGCTTCAACAATTTCAATATTGCATTTATCTGAAGCTGCAAAATTATAAAAATCATCTAAACTACTTTGATAAACAGAATTTGATGTTTTTATTAATTTTATTTTTTCAATTTTCTCCTTGTTGATAAAACTGATTTCAAAATTGTCAATTAATCTACCAGCCTCAGATATTTTTGCAGGTAAATCCAGAAGATATTTTTCAAAACTATTTTTCACTCTATCTTCCAATTCAATAAGTCGATCAAGAGTATTTACGGTTTCTAAACATTTCTGTCCGGTAATGAAATATCCATCTGTACACAACAAACTGATTTCATCTATTTGTTTTTTTAATGTTGTTACTTCCAATTTCACAGAATTAAGCAGATATCTTATATTGTCAATATCTTTCAATTAATATCACCTCTTACGAACTCTATCATTTTTTACAATAATACTACAATGTTGTACGAATTTATATAACAACTTTACAATATCCATTTTATCATAGGTAAACTTAAAATACAACCCAAATGTAACAAAAACAGTAAAAATACAGAGAGAATTGCGAATAAATTCCCCTGCCTGCGTAAAAAAATAACTATTGCAATATTTTTATGAATGTGATACTATCTAAGTAATCCTCATATCTCTCCTAAGTATTATAGAAACTTATTACACAAATGTTAAACAAAAGCAGCAACAGATTAACCAAAGCTTAAAGCTTTGAATTTGAATTGAAATTAAACGGTGCTGAAATATTGCACTAAAACAGATGATTCTAAGTTATTTTTGAGTTCCTTAGGGTAGTGTACCCTTTTTTACTCGAAATCAATGAAAATTAAATAGAAACATAATCGACTAGGTTATATTCGATTATGAAAGACGAAAGAGTACAATTTTGATTTGTGCTCTTTTTTTGTTTGCAAAACTAAAAACGAGAACCCTTCCATACGGGGGTCAAATGGTATAAAAACTGTATGGAAATAAATCATTTATATCCAACCCATAATATAGATTGTGTTATAAGGTTAAAGAGAAAACTTAGTAATCAGCACTAATATTTAGTGCCTATAAAAAGTCCGTGATAACAGGACTTAAAAAAGTCATCAAAAAATAATTTTTTAAGGAGGTTATATTATGCAATATAAATTTAAAAATTTAGTTACCGTATGGATATTGTGTTTTGATGCAGTAGTATGCAAAACAGCAAAAATATTACATCTAAAGATGTTAAAACAAACGGGAGTGAACCCTTTGGTAATGTTGTAAAAACTATTATGAGAAATAATGGTATCACCTGGGAGGATATCAAGTTGATAACCGAATTTTCAAATGATACCATTAACAGTTTGATCAATCATTACGACATCACTTTCGGAAGACTTAAGGTGTTTCGTTTTATGTTTGCATTAGCGTTATATATTGATGTAGATATAATCTATTCATTGTTAACTAAAGCCGGAATATGCAGAACGGACACCGTAATATCGAATACAGCGTATGAGATATTAGAAGAGATTCCCGAATACCTTAATGAGGGCAAGGATGAGCTTGATCCTATTCAATATGCTATTGAAAAAGTAAATAGTTATATTGAAAATAAGATAGAGAATGATAGATTAGCTCGAATGCTTAAGCTTCATTAAGATATGATTATTAAGGCACATTGCAGTATTTTGCAGTGTGCCTTGTTTTTTTACAATTTGTGCGTTTGCAAAATTAACAGTTTTTTCATTTGTCAATCCGGTAAATCGGAGTGACTGATAAAAATCAGAAATGTATAATATAGCCATCATCGATGATAATTTATTATTTGAAAGGATTTTAAGAATGAACATTAACTTAATTGCGATTGATGCCAACAAGACAATCGGCAAAAATCCTGTGCTTGTAGATGTTGCACCGTCATATGTCTATGAGAAAGGCAAAAGAACAGGTGAGGTCAGCGGATTTAAATACACCGTTGCCTTGCCTGATAAGGCTTTTGAAAAGCTGACGATCAAGATTGACGGCGAGTGCAAACTTGAAAAGCCTGATGACAGGCATTATCCGGTGGTCATCTTTGACGGACTTGAGATGCGTCCGTATTGGACTCCCGAGGGCTACAAGGTTTCTGCAACGGCGAAGAATATTCGTGCTGTCAATGCGGGAAAGGCTTAAACTGCACCAAATCAGTCTTTGCATGGTGTGCCTTAAGCACACCGTGCAGAGACTCTGCGATAGGGGTAGTATTACCCCTATCGTAGCAATGTAGCAGTAGCAGGGAGGTTGTATGGGAAGTACAAATCTTCAGTCGAGAAAATGGCTTTTGACCGTAAACAATCCGCTTGATTACGGACTGAATCATGCTGAAATCAAGAACATTCTGCATCTGTTTAATCCTGAATATTTTTGCCTTGTGGATGAGATTGCAACAACAGGTACAAGGCACACGCACATTTTCATTTACTCAAAGTCACCAATTCGCTTTTCAACATTGAAAAAACGCTTCCCTATCGCCCACATTGACAAGGCTAACGGAAGTGTAATCGAAAACCGTGACTATCTTCGCAAGGAGGGCAAGTGGCAGGGTTCTGATAAGGAACAGACGAATCTTATTGATA
>OGZX01000484.1_pt1 | contig 48147 bp, 37 predicted proteins | sample 1576881 | NCBI WGS metagenome assembly OGZX01 (sample SAMEA3541542, study PRJEB24748) | human gut metagenome | biome: human gut; feature: human-associated habitat; material: faeces | place: China | collected 2012 | reverse complement strand
TAGTAATCGGTTATTTCTATAAGAGCGTTTGAAAAATGCTCGCCGTGATAGTAGATACCGTCCGGACCTGCTGAGTAGCCTTTGGGGTAATTTTTTATTTCCATAAGTAAGATCCTTTCGAATAATTTAATGTTCACATTATATCACCTTCTTTTTTATGTTGCAAATTCGCACTTTTTACACTTTTTACAGCTTCGGAACAATTTCAGCTATTTTGTATAATAAAAATGTGATATATTTTAGAAAAAAAGAGCCGACTTTTTTCTAAATAAAAATTTTTTATCCGTTTTTGTAATTATAGGGAGGTAATTGTGGTGGCAAAATCAAAATGTAAAAAAATCATAAATTTCAATGATCTAAGATGTGATAGCTTTGACAACACATTATGTAACATTTCTGAGGAAGAAGGATTTGATTTTTTGAATCTTTTGTATAATGATATGTCTCAGAAGATACTGATTACTCCGAAACATGATACAAGTAAAATACGTTTTGATTCGATTCGCGGTATTGTTCCCGTCATCAGCACAAGAAGATTTGAGTTTGACGACGACGCACACACGCTGGTGCCTTTAAAAAGCGAAAAAGATGTCGTCAAACTGTTCTTGAATATAATAAATAAGAAAAAAGCCAAAGATGCTAAGGGAAATGTTGAAAGAATCAAGGATGATCCGGAAAAAACTAAAAAAAATCTTTTTAACTTCATAAAGAACTATGGCTTCTTTTTCCCTATTACAGATGATGAGTATATAGAGTATGGTAAAATGATCTGTTTAATAGAGCGATTCTCAATTCTTGTTGACCTGATCCATGAGATCTCGTTAAATCTAGATAATGATAATTATTATCAAACTATACTTGCACTTGTATTAAAAATATTGCTTTCTAAGCCGGTAGAAATAGAAATGCGAAACTATACATACAGATCCTGTGTGCATAACTATTATGATCTAATAAATGGTCCATATCATTTGAAAACAGATAGTAGTAGACTAGGGAGTTGGGGAACGAACAGTGACGATGATAAGTATGGTTCTTATGAAACAAAAATTAGCAACGATGAATTGAATGAAATATTTGAAGAGTGCTTTCCCGAAATTTCAGAAAAAGAAAACGAAGAAGCGGAGAATTCCAAGGAAAACAAAGAAGAATCTGATACTGAGATAATCGAAGCAGAGAATTCCAAGGAAAGCGAAGAAAAATCTGATCTTGAAAAGATTAAAGCGGATTTAAATATAAATGATGTAAACCACGTAGGTTCCCTTTATTATCAAAACAATGCGCTATTTTTTAATTTTGAAAATCTCGAAAACAATATAGATGATCTCAAAATTATTGTTTTTATGAAGCTGTATTTTGAACAAGTTGGGATAGTGAAGGGATGTATAGAAGAAGTAGCAGATATAGAAAATGTAACAGAAAATTGTGCAGCAGACAAACGTATAGTAACCCAACTAGAATATGTCGGCAAACCGGATTTGAAGAAGTTCACACCAAAGATGAAAGAAGCATTGATAATCATAGCTAAGAAGGTTATTTGCGATGAGATCGAGCATAACATAAAAAATATTAGACCGAGTTTTGACTTAGAAAAAGGACTTTCATTAAGGGTGAACACACTTTTGGAGGCGATGTATTATTCATTATTACTGAATTATAAGCAAGGTCAGGGGTATCGACGCTGCACAAGGTGTTATGAATATTTTCTTATGTCATTAACAGATAATAAGAGAAAAAATTGTGGCAGCAGAAAGGATTATAATAATAAGAACTCTAAATCGCTCGACTCTAATAAATAGAGTTTTTCTTGATTTTACCATAAGTGAAGGACATCTTATTGCAAGCAGTTAACATACTATATATGTAAATTATAAAATATACTGTAATTTTACTATGAAAAAATAAGTTTAAAAACCACAATGATAAGGGTTCAACCATTACCATTGTGGTTTTTTTCGTAAGTATTTCAGAATTTCTGTCTATATATAAATGGGAAACCGCTGCACCTTTTTTGTCATTTTTAGGATACCTCGCCCCCTTACCCCCATAATTCTTATTTCTAATTTTAGGGAGTTTTGATAGCTGGTATTATATAAATACTGCTTACTAAATAATAGTTGTAAGTTTAATATTTTTATATATTTGTCTGTGACATAAAATTCAAATAGCAAGATAACATGAAATTAATTTGACAAATATTTGTTGAAAATTAATTGTTAGGAGGTATTATCTTGAATATTTATTTCATAGATACACTGGAACTCACTTACAGTTCCGACTTCGATGACATAATTAAACTAACTAAAAATTTTAAAATGGTAGGCCCTAAAAAAGGGGCAGGTAATAAAGAATTTATTTCCACTGAATTAAGTGGTATGGGCATTATAATAAAAACAAGAAGAAGCAGTAAGGCTGAATTGTATAAAAATAGCAATAAGTACAAATTAGTACTTAGGATAAATCCTAATAAATTTTATAAGCCGTATATAAAAACCGAACATATAAGCAATATTATAGAATTTTGTGATATGGTCGAGCGGTTGGATATGCAGATACAGTATTGTTTTAGCGGCTTGACGATAGATGATTTTGAGATCACAAGGGTCGATCTGACGAAGGATATTCACGGTATCCCTGAGGACAAAATCACTCAGTACATACGCATTATGCGTCAGCTTTATTTGACGCTTGGTTTTCATCACAACAAGAAGCTTGAGGAGAATACTGAGGATTTTGATCCTGACAGTTCATTCAATGCTGTCAATGACTCTAAAAAGGTAGAATTTGTTGTATATAATAAGGGTCACGAAGTTCGCAATAAGAAGAACAGCAGTGATGAACAGAAAGAACATTACAAAGACACGATGCGTGTTGAAGTGAGGTGCAGGAAAAAGTTTGCGGACAAGCTTTCCGAGAAAGCATACACGGCTCAAAAGCTGGTGGAAATTTACCGCAGGAGAATGGAGGTCATAAGAGATGTTTTCGATGACGTTTTTGTGCTTAACAAAGACAGTTGTTTTATATCGCCCTACTGGCAGAAAAAACAGATCAAAAAGTACGTTTCAGGCAAGACAAAGCTTGGCGAAAAGATGAATGATTTTTCAAAGCAGCTTGCGCACGCTTCACGACCTACTATGGAGAGCGTGATAGAGAACAGTGAAAAATGTCAGCGGTCAGTGTCAAAGCTGCTCAGCAAATTTGAGGATATGGGCGTTTCATCAGTTCCAACAAGCGACAAGGAAACTCCGTTTTTGCAATCGCTGAACACTATTTTTGGGTTTTCTCCGCCGAGTGAGGAGGAAAAGGCGTTGTATGAATATATACGCAGAAAGTCTAGGGGGAAAGAGGTGTTTTGGTATGGGGGAGATGATATAGGGTGATTTGTTGGGATAAAAGAAGAACTATTTGAAGTAGGCGATGAATCTCAAATAGTTCTTCTATGGTTGTTATTTCCAATATCTATCAAGTGCTTCTGAACAGTATGTCAGCAGATCAGACATATCATTATCGTTAAAGTGCTTCATTATGCTCTTGTCGATCTGCAATATGCCGAGATATTTTGAATGGTGCATATAACCCATATCTTCAAACCTCTTGAATGGATTACTTAGTATCAGCTTCTCTACATCTTTCAGAGTATAGCTGTCCTCAGTAAAAATACATTTTTTCTTCTCAGCGGGCAATCCTTGTTCTTTACGATCTTTATAATACTCTGAAAAAGCATATGCAACATCGTTAAGCTCTGCTTCACCCTTTTCGTTCATAGTCGAGATAAGTGAAATTAGGAATACAGGCTTGTATGAATAGCTCATGGTCATTTTTTTGCAGAAATCCATAAATAATCGCTTTCGATTAGAGGGGGTTATTTCAGTCCAGCCAAATTTTTTGCAGTATTCTTTTACGCGTTCACGCTCAAAATAGTAAAGTGTTTTATTTTCACTTATGGGAACTTCCAGATCAGCTTTTATTTTGCCCTCTCTGATATATTTACCGATCGTTTCGCCTTGTGCTGAAACGTGACGGGTAAGCTCAAGCTGAGAATACATCTTATCTGCTTTCTCCTGCCAATTGAACAGATCAATGATCTCATAGTCGGTAGCGTGGATAGGATAATCAATAAGAACCGCAGGCTTATCACCATGTTTGAACATATCCTTATCCCAAGACATACCGTGTTTAGTTCCAAGAACCATTCCGCCGGGAACGTATTCGCTGATATTAAGTGTTCTGTGAAGTGAGTATGGGCAATTGAACATATTGGCGTTATCTACAAAATCAAAGACCATAAGAAACTCTTTGCCTTCGTGGATACGCATACCTCTTCCGAGCTGCTGCATATATATTGTTTTTGACATTGTAGGTCTTGCCATAAACAAAACTTCGGTTATGGGGCTGTCCCAGCCCTCGTTAAGCAGGTCACAGGCACAAAGAACTTTTATCTTTTTATTCTCGTAGTCTTTAAGTATTTGCTTGCGTTTGCTGTTTTCTGTTTTTCCTGAAACACTTTCAGCCCTCACGCCATTGGTTCTCAGTAATTCAGCTATTTTATCAGCATGATCGACAGAAGTGCAGAAAATTACTGTTGATTTATCTTTTACATATTCAAGATAAGTGTCAACTATCAGTTTGTTTCGTTCAGGAACAACGACCGTTGTTTCGAGATCCATCGAATTATATTTAAAGCCGTTTATTCGCACATCAGCCAGATCTATATTCGTTTTTACCCTGATACAGCGTACAGGCACAAGAACTCCGCTTTCAACGGCATCTTTTATATCAAGTTTATGTGCCACATTCTGAAACACTTCAAGCAGATCTTCGCCGTCTGCACGCTCGGGAGTAGCTGTTAGCCCGAGAGTAAATGAAGGCTTGAAATATCTGAGAATGGTAGTGTAGCTTTTTGCAGAAGCATGGTGGCACTCATCTATTATCATGTAATCAAAGTCATCGGGACGGAAAAGATCAAGATTTCTGATAATACTTTGGATACTGCCGCACACTACCTGTGTATCTGTTTCGTGATAGTTTTCATAAAATCTTCCTACAGAAACTTCCGGCCATAGCTTCTCGAAATTTTTAACACCCTGTTCAACAAGTTCTTTTGTGTGAGCAAGAAACAAAACTCTTTTTCCAATAGATCTTGCGTCCAGCACGCCAATAGCTGATTTTCCTGAGCCTGTTGCACCCTGCACAAGAGCAATTGTTTTTCCCTCTTCGCGCATTTTATTAAGACTTGCCAAAGCCTCTTCTTGGTGCTCTCTGAGTTCAAAGACTTCCCCTTTCTGTGAGGGCATATCATCGTCTATATATGTAAGCGTAGGAGTATAGCCTAAAAAGGTGACCAGCTCATCTTTTACTCGTTCGGGTGTTTTATCAAGCTGTGAATCAGTCCAACGGAACACTTTCCAGCCATTATGGACCATGCTGTTTTGTTTCAACAGATCATCAATGTACTTGTCTTGTGAAACCTTAGTCGGGTTGTGCCATGTTTCACCGTCTATTTCAAAAGCTATCTTATCCGCTTCGGTTTTTATAGCAAAATCAATAGTTCGATGTTTGCCGTAAATATCTACAAAGGGGTACTGAAGATAGACATACTGCCCTTTTTCAGCACCAAAAACATCACAAAAAAGCTGAACGAATTTTTCTTCAGCACTGCTGTTCCCTGCATTATTTGAGAGCTTAGTCGGCATCTTCGATCACTTCCTTTAAAAGCAAACGCTTTTCAAAGCCTCCGCGATTTTCGGCTTTTTCTTTTCTCACGTTATCAAGTTCCTCAGCAGAATAACCTCTTGCAACAGCAACGGCTTGCATTACTTCGAGAAGATCTGCCAGTTCCTCTATTGACTTGTCAGACTGATATTCTGCAAGTTCTTCATTAAGTTTGCGGTCAAGATACTGTATGTAGGTTTCTTTATCCATTACCTCAACAACACATTTCTTACCCGACTTTTCGATTATTTCAGGGATCTTGTCACGTACAAGTTTGTCATACTTTATTGTTTTCATTACAGCCTCCCGGCTTTTGGTTTCGTCGATCATTTCGCTATTAAGCCTTTCACAACTTAAAATAAATATCAGGCAGAATTACTGCCGTTTCGGTTTCGTCCTCTTTGCCTTTCCAAGCGCATATAAAACGTATTTTTGCGTCATAAAGTTTGTATCCGTCTGCAATTAATTTTTTGACATTGCCATAACAATCTGCTGAGAACTGCAAAACAGGCAACAGTCTTTCTTTGTATCGGATATACAATCTGTTGTTTTGTGCGTATAGGTGCGTTCCGCTTCGCAGTTGCAGTATCAGCAGTTTTTTATCCTTGAAAAAGTCAAGATACACATCTCGGTGAGATAACTGCATTATCAGTTCGGTAGGCTTAGAGTATGAGTGCAAGTCGATCTCGTCCGTGGATGCTGCGTCTGTAAATTTATCAAAGGCATCACCCGTGTAGTGTATGTGCAGAAGTGATTTTGCCCTTGTGATTCCAACATAGAGTTTTCTTTTTGATTCGTCGGCATCAAGGTCAGGATCGTTCAGCATCATAAAAACATTGTCAAACTCTCTGCCTTTGGATTTATGCATAGTTGACACAGTGACCACGCCCTGCTTGCTCTGATAAAAGTCCTCTATTTTTGATTCGTGCAGGAACATATCAAAGTCAGTGCGATATTTTCTTGAGTTGGTTTCTGCAAAAGCTGTAAGAATATCAAGTATCAACGGCAGACATTCGCTATTGCGGTATTGCTGTTTCAGCTTTTCAATGGCATTTTCCCACTGGTTATCGCTTATAACGGGCGTACCCTCCTCACCCTCAACTTGAAGCTTTTTCAAAAAGTAACGTATCTCTGCAATGTCATACATATCAAAGCCGTCGATAGATTGGATAAGCTTTGCGGGAATATTCCGCTGTTTGAGAATGCCCATTACGATCAAAGCTTCTCTGTTTGTGTTTGTAAGAACGCAGGTAGTGCCTGCCGCATTTTCAGCCTCTATATCGTCCACAACGGCAGTTTCTATGTGTTTTCCGCTGTGCTTTATGAGCTTTGTTTCACCGATGAACTGTGAAACCGCTACAATATCCTCATTCTTCATTCTGTCAGATATTTCTTTTACGAACCTATTTGCGAAAGAAACTACGCTTTGACAGCTTCTATAATTATCAATAAGGGAATATTGTTTAGCATTATGCTCAGTGATGAGCTTTTTTAGAAATGCCGAATCAGAGCCTCTGAACTGATATATATTTTGGTCATCGTCGCCAACAGCGATAACACGCATATCATCATTACGCTCCATAAGTGCTTCAACAAGCTGATATTCATATTTATCCATATCCTGTGCTTCGTCGATAACAAGCACTGTTTTGGTTATTCGTCCAAGGTCTACGTCGCCGCTTTTTATCAGCTCGCCTGCGTCTTTGACTATATTTTCGGAATCTTCGATATTTCCGATCTTGCCAAGCAGGTCAAAGCAATATGAATGGAAAGTCTTTATTTCCACAAAGCTTGCCGCATTGCCGATGAGTTTTTTTAGGCGCTGTTTAAACTCGATAGCTGCCGCCCTTGAAAAAGTCAGCATAAGGAGCTGTTCATGCTTTACGTCCTCCAATAACAGCAAAGCTGCCAGCTTATGCACCAGCACTCTTGTTTTACCGCTTCCGGGACCTGCCGAAACAACAATGTTCAGAGATGTATTGTCACGAATGATCTCAAGCTGTCTTTCAGAAAGTGTGTCAAAAAGCTGACTGTATTTTGCAGGCGTGATATTTCTTACTATCTGAGCGGCTCGCTCTCCCGAAAAATACTGCGACAAGAATTTCTTATAATCCATTTGGAAATAGTCATTGACAAAACGCAGAGCTTCATCATAGTTTCGCACCATCATATTTGCATATTCGCCAACAATATGTATCTGCTGTATTTTCTGCTGATAAAATTCATTCAACTGTTTGTAGTCCTCAAGCTTGTATCTGATCTTATTATCGAGGACAAGCCTTTTTATCCTCATTCCGCTGTACAGAACAAGAAATCCGCCCTCAAGCTTGATAGCATTTATTTTGGAAAGAAACAGCAACGCTTCCTCGATGTCCTCCTCCGAAACGTCAGCGTCATATGCGTTCATAAGCTCAAGGATAGAAAACCCTACCAAGACTTCTTCTTTTTCGCCTGATACAAAGTCGCTGTTTTCAAATAGGTAATGAATGATAAACTCAGCAATGCGATAACTTTTTTCACGTTTTTCGGCAAGGGTCTTGAAATTAAGCTTTGGAACTATAAGCACTTTATTTGTGGCGGCGTCCTGCTCTTTCTGAACGTAGCTTCGTATTGTCCAATAATAAAACAACGTTTTGATCGAATTGACAGAGCTTGACTTTATTCCGTTTGCAAGTGCCGCTTCGTTAAGTTCTTTGTAATTCATACAAAGTTTGTCTGCGTCAATGTAGTTAAGCAAGAACTTTTCAAGTGTCTGAAATTTGCGCAGCACAAGAAGCGATTTGTTTTCAGTATCTGTTTTGAAAATATATGCAGTAAGGTCTTTGGTATCGGCAAGAAGTTTATCTTCTCTCATCATTTGGATCGAGTGGATAATATCTGATTTCTGTATACCTAAACGGTCTGCGAGATAATCGACTCTCGACTCAGCGTCCTCATTGCCTGCTTTGGAAATGCTCTTGCTTGATATTAGCGAACTGATTATCCTTTTGGCTGTAACACGTTCCTGCTCGTCAGTAAAGCGCAAAGACGACTCTATCTGCCTAGACGCTTCTATCATATTCTTTACAAGTATGCTGGTCGCATATACTCTGGGAACATTTTTACCTCTTTGAAGATAACCTGCATTTTCAAGGGCCTGTATTGCCGTTTTCACTCTCGTTTCTATGTCGGCAACGCTGTCGTCCCAACCGGCTTGCCTTGCTACTTCAAGCGGTGAACAGCATACCTCAGGACGTGTTTTGGTCAGGTCCTTTACAGCTTTCCAGACCTGCTGTATCTCACTTATGCTTAATTTTGTCTGATTGAGCAGCATAAAATGCTTATCAAGGTCGCTGTCATTGAACAATACATAACATTCTGCCTGAAGGGACGGGTCACGTCCTGCACGGCCGGCCTCCTGCACATAGTTCTCCAAAGAATCTGAAATATCATAATGCACAACGAGCTTGACGTTGGCTTTGTCAACGCCCATACCAAAAGCCGATGTAGCAACGATGATCTGTATCTCATCATTAATGAAAGCTTCCTGATTTTCCTGCTTTTCACTGCTCTCCATTTTTCCGTTGAAAGCTCGGGCTTTAAATCCGTCGCTCGTAAGCTTTTCGGCAAGTATTCTTGTACGTTTAGTCCTCGATACATATACTATGGTGGGACAATTTTTTTGTTCGATAAGTGAACGCAGGGTATCATATTTCTCAGCGTCGGTTTCTTTATACAAAACCTCATAGCGGAGGTTTGTTCTTGAAGCACTTGTTGCAAACAGTTCAAGCTCAATGTCAAGCTTATTCTTGAAATATTCTTTAATGTCGCTTATAACTTTCTGCTTTGCCGTTGCAGTAAAGCAAGACACAGGTATCTTGCAGCCATCGCCTTTTTTCTCCTGCAACTCTCTTATAAAATCACCGATATACAAATAGTCAACACGGAAATCCTGTCCCCATGCAGAAAAGCAATGGGCTTCATCAATAACAAATCTTGCAATATGGCGTGACAAAAACAGCCTCTCTATCGTAACAGAACGAAGCGACTCAGGAGAAATATACAGAATAGAAGCCAGCCCTGATTCAACGCGGTCGATAGCCTCAGCTCTTTCAATAGGGCTCAGCAGACCGTTTATGGTAACAGCGTCAGCGATACCTCTCTTTTCAAGGTTATCCACCTGATCTTTCATTAAGGACTGCAAAGGCGAAATGACAACAGTCAGCGCCCTTTCGGTCTCGCCTGCCATAAGTGCGGGGATCTGGAATGTAAGTGATTTACCGCCGCCCGTCGGGAAGATAGCCAGCAGAGATCTATGCTCAGCGGCGGCATTCACTGCATTTTCCTGCAAAGGCTCACCATTATATGTACGAAAATCAGGGTATCCAAAGTATTTGCTGAGATATTTTTTAGGATCAAGTTCAGACTTGCAGTAGCTGCATTTGCCACATGACGTATTTCTTAATGCTTTTAGAACTGCGTCGACCTTGGGATAATTCATTATCACCCACCTTGGTATAAGCGAATATTTTTCAGTCGCAGATATCATAGCAAGTGAGTAAGCAAGCTCAACCGGTGAATAGGTAATAAAATCTGATAATGGTGCGTTTTCGCATATTTTATCTGAGAAATACACTAATATAGCGGTTTCAAGGTCATCATCGGCTGAATAGTCAAGATATGAGAAAAAGCCTGAAAAATATGGACAGTCTTTCAAAAGCATATAGTATATCTGTTTCAGTTCATTATCAAGGCTCTGAAAAGCATTTATCTCATCATAAAACAGGCTCATTGCTTTCAGCGAGTCGTTCAGCGGATTGTTAAGTTCGTCGGTGCACAGCTTATCGTCTTTCAAAAGCTTATGATAAGGTCTGTTCGGGAACATCAAAGGTGAAAGATAGAGAGTGTCGATATACTCAGCATTCTCGGGAGCTGCTATGTATTTTGAGTCGTGGTCAATAATATTGTGTCCGCAAAGATATTTTGAGTTTGAAATGAACGAATGAAACTCGCTGAAAGAACCCGTATGCAATTTTTCTCCGCTTTCGCTAACTGCTCCGAAATCGTAAGCTTTGTTATCCGCCTCGCTGACTTCTGTATCAACGAATATTATCGGTTTCATTCATTCACCCCATTATATTATTTTTGTACTAATAAGTTAATCAATATGTATATTATACCATATAAAGAGCGGCTTTTCAATACTTTTTGTGGAAAATGCGTGGATCGATATGATTTATAGCATGAAGAGGTGAACAAAAACTGTTTATGCAAATTATTTGTTTCTGCAAAATAAATTTTAAGAGTAAGGGAAATGTTTTTAGTTGACTTTTTTTAAAAATGAAATATAATATTTTCAACAGATGAAATTGGTCATATTATGGAGATTCACTTAGAAAATGATACAGAAAGAACGAAGATCGAGCTTGTCAAATTGCTGGATTATGTTAGAAATTTGCTTACAATGTTAATGTGAATAATAATATCGATGAAGTTGTTTTTGATATAGAAATATTGATAACACCGTATCTTATTTGAAAAATGTAGGTAACCACTATGTTAACTATATCTGAATTGGCGATGCAAGATCGAATTTCATCACTATCATGCGTAATGGCAGGTACAATATCTAAGAGTCTGAATACCCAACCGTGTAAATGACAATAATACCCACAAAGAAATTTGGAGGTAGATTGTAATGAAAACAAGAGAACACGGTTTAAGCGAGAAGGAAATGGAGCTTGTGAAGCTCATCATGGCGGAGTGCGAAAGCACAGGCGATATTCAGGCTAAACTCAAGCGTTTGTTTGCAGGAACTATCGAGCAGATGCTTGAAGCTGAGATGGACGAGCATCTGGGTTATGAGAAACATTCTGCCGCAGGCAACAACTCCGGAAATAGTAGAAATGGTTACGGCAAAAAGACCATTTCCAGCGATTACGGCGAGTGTGAAATAGCCGTTCCCCGTGACAGAAACGGTGAATTTGAACCTAAAATCATCGAAAAAAGACAGACCCGTACAGACGAAATTGAGCAGAAGATCATGGCAATGTACGCTAAGAGAATGTCTCAGCTTGATATTGAGGACACTCTTCATGAGATCTACGGTTCAGAAATTTCTCAGGGACTTGTTTCACGCATAACCGACAAAATTCTTCCCGAAGTAAACGAGTGGCAGAACAGACCTCTTGACAGTATTTATCCTATCGTTTTCTTTGATGGAATCGTTTTTAATTCGCGCAAGGACAATAAAATCATCAATAAGTGCGTGTACTCTGTACTCGGTATCAACATGGAGGGTCATAAGGAAATTCTTGGAATATGGATTTCTGAAAATGAGTCAGCAAGCTTTTATGCAAGTATATGCTCAGACCTTAAAAACCGCGGAGTCACGGACATTTTCATCGCTTGTCACGATAATCTGACAGGACTTTGTGATGCGATCAACGCTATTTTCCCAAAGACAAAGAATCAGCTCTGCATCGTTCATCAGATCAGGAACAGCTGTAAATTCGTGCCTTACAAGGACAGAAAAGCTGTATGCGCTGATTTAAAGAAAATCTACGGTGCAGTCAATCTTGACGACGCAGAATTTGCCAAGGAAGAGTTTCGTGAAAAGTGGGACAAGAAATATCCCAACATCATAAAATCATGGGACAAAAACTGGGCTGAACTGACAACATTCTTTGAATATCCGCAGGAGATCAGGAAGATAATATATACGACGAACGCTGTCGAAAGCTACCATAGAATGGTAAGAAAATTCACAAAATCAAAGGCGGTTTTTCCGACTGATGATTCCATACGCAAGGTCATCTATATGAGCGTCAAAGAGATAGCCAAGAAGTGGACCATGCCTATCAGAGACTGGGGTCTGGCGTATTCTCAGTTTGCGATATACTTTGAGGACAGATTTGCAGCCTGACGGCTGTCGGGGACTCTGTCCCCAAACCCCTGAGGTTTATCCGCTTTGGAGATATCCGGTGGAATATTGAAAAACGACGACATTTCTGCCGCCACTTTCCACCATTTTATCTCACAGCCTGCGTCAGGCCGCTCCTCAGCGTTGCCCTGCTTGGCTGCAATTTTAGTATTGTCAGAAATTTGGCGATTATTGCGTTTACACGGTTTATTTTTCGGAACCATATCTAAACTGATTATGAAGATGTGAAAGATAAATTACTCAAAATGATGATGTCAGCGGATAGCGAGAAATACGACCAAACAGAGTACATTTTCATTCAAATTATGTACAAATTTGATGAGTATTCGACGTAGATGGATGAGAAAAATGAGTGCTACCATTCTGGCAACACTCATTTCTTTGTTATCGTGTTAAATACTCGTGGATTTTTTTTGCATTTTTGAACTGATTCATACGATCCGGCGTCTCTTCCTTATATTTTAGTAGTTCCTCATCATTTAAAAATCTAAGTTCAGAAATATACATTTGTTTTTCATCAGATTCATTTTCTAAGAAAATAGTACACTCATCTCTTTCTTCATTTTTTTCATATTTTGCAAACACCGCATTGAAAACGCCAATGATACATGGTAATTCTATTTCTTGTCCCAAAAGCGCAACTACAGATTTTCCGTTGAATTCAAAATAAATTGGTTTTTCTAATGCGTCTTTAGCAGTATTATCTTTTGAAAACTCTATTTTACTTGTTATGGAATTAATGCTTGTATTATGTCTTATAGGAGCTTTATTGATAATATTTTGATATATTTCTTCAATATTGCATATATCTTTAAATTCGAACTCGCTTGCATGAGGATCAAAAGAAACACCAAGTTTATCTTCAAGTTTCTTGACTTTCTTCCAAAATGCTAACGCTTCATCATCATACTTATTTGCATTTGTGGTTTCAAGTCGGGAATCAATTAATGCGTTAAATATATATCCTTTTCCCTCAATGAATGCGTTATAGATCTCAATGGAATCTATTATTTCTTGAACACTTTTTGCTTTACTGATCATAATATTTATCGTCATTGATAAATATCGTTTATCCGGATTTAAATAATAGACTACGGAAAGACATTTACTATCATCTGATTTAAACGCATTAGTATCAAGACTGTTGTGAGGTATTCTTTTGATTGACAATTCGATCTTTTTATTTATATTTCCTATTTGTATGGTGAATGGAGGAGGGAAAGGTGAAGGATGGATATATGTCGAATCAATTACAAGTTCATACGGCTTAAAAGGGTTATATGATAGTTGTTCTATTGAAATATCTGTCCCGTTAATATTCACATACTTACCATTTTTAAATCTCACCGGCACCGGTTTCTGAGAGTTATATGATAAATTCATAATATCATCAAAGGAGAAATCATCGCCTAATATCTCCTTTTGTTGATCAGTAGGTTCAAGAATCATCCCACTAATAGTATATTTTAAATCTTTTTTACCATCATGAGAAATAGTCAGATTATTATTGCTATCCACAACATAAATGAATCCATCAGGAAGTTTTGAACTCAACTGATCAATTAATGCTTGAGGTATCTTTAATTCTGTTTGAGGTGTTTTTCCAAAAACCTTATTAAAATCAACAAACATTAGAAATCCTCCCTCGACTTATCCCATATTATAATTTTTGAAATGAGTTCATTCCTTGTGTTAACATCAATCCTCAATCTATCAATAACAGAAACCAGTTTAACAAAATCGTCAGTTGTTTTTATTATGATATATTTAAGATCAGTATAATCATATTTCAAGGCGATGCCTTCAACCTTAGTGAGCGAATTACTAATATCATTCATAATACCAGCATTCATAATATTCGGATCATAGTATATATGTTGAAATTCTGTGTTTGAAAGATCAGGGACATATCGCCATTCGCATTCATCAGTAAAGCACTTCTTCTCAATCATCTTTGATCTTCGATTTCTCATTTTCCCTTCATATGGCTTATAATACATAAGCTCATGAAGCATGAAGCTCTTCATCATATCTCCTAAAGAATCTGTCCCAGATGAGTCATCATCTAATATCTGATTAAAAACAACAGAAAAGTCTTTTCTTAGGTTTGATTCTGGATTAATATATTGAATAGGTTGGATACCATTCTTCATACCCCACTTTTTTGGAAATGCTAAACCATAGTAACCGTACCAGTCTAAATGGCAGTCTATTCTATGAAGATTAATATCACAAAAGCACTTCATAGGAATATAGATCTTTTTATACTTTTCGATATTGAGATATTCAATATCTTCATCACAGTATCTTGGATAAAGACAAGCATTTTCTATGTATGGTATTAAATATTCAATCTGACTGGTAAATGTGAACAATGTATCTGCTTGGATTTTTGAAGGAATATGACTATCAGCTTTATTTTCTTCAAATGTAGCAGAACCCATTTCAATTTTTTTTATTTCGTCCAGCATAGTTTTACCTCTTTTATACACTTATAAACTTAAACATTCTTTGAATTATTATATCCTTAATATGTCTAATCCAAAACGGAGCCTTAAGATTATTATGCTCTGTCTTGCACGAGAGTATCAAATCTATCAAAGTATTAGAGATTAGCGTGCATGCATTCAAACAAAAAAAGAGTACATGCAGAACTGCTCTGGAAAATATGAACAATATTAGGCTTCTGTTTTACATTGTTTTTGAAATGCCAAATACCATGACGGTATGTTTCTGCGGTTTAGAAACATGTCAGTAAACAGGGGCATTCTTAATTTTATTCTGTCTTGATAATGTTGATATTGTAACTTTTATCAGTATCATGAAGTTATAAAATCCACGCTAAAGATCACTTTTCCCACCGATCGTTGCAGTTGCGGTAAAAATGTCTGTATCAAATCTGAAATCAGGAACTTTATATAGTTGCTTTATTGAAAGAACAGTTCTTCGAATTGTTCAAATGAAATATGTATGAGTTTCCGACTTTCAATGTTCTGTCACTAATTGAATTTATCATTAGCATATTTTATTTTGCAAGTTTTTGCAAGAGCATTTTCAAAATGCCGTTTTTCACTGTTGATCTTAGCGGGGGGTATTAGGTGATGTATCAGAAATATAATATAAGATGTTAAGCTTTTTCATTTGCTTTTTAATTTTTTGAGTAGAGTTTTGACTGTGCTAAGTTTCCATGCAAACTTTTCATTTGACTAGCTGGTTCAAGCGGCATGACAATGAGTTTTTGTATTTATGGTTGTATCTATCAGGTTGTATCTATCAGCAAATCTCACAGCTTATTGTGATTTATTGCTATTTAGGTATCATTTTATTTTTGAATTTTACATTTGCAATTACCAAATCATCTCTATTGTAACACACTTTTGGCTTTTTTACAAGTCCTTTTTCATTAACTTTTGTATAAGTGCTATTGTAACACTACAAAAGTAATCACCCGCCCCTGTACTGAAAAACACAGTACAGGGGCGGATTTTTTTCATCTCTTCCTCAAAAACTCAATAACACTAAACTTGTATATCCTCCACCTGCTGCCTATCTTGAAACCCTCTATCTCCCCGGTTTTAAGATAACGGAGCATAGAGTTTTTGCCAATCTTTAAAAGCTGCTGACATTCTTTAGCGGTAAGGATGTCTGGTATATCGTCAAACATAATTTATCATTCCTTTCAAAAAATATCGGTTTATCTTAATGTTCGGCGGTTTAAATAGGCTCTTTACGGAAACTTAACGTTTACAAATATACATCATCTTTGTGAAGTAACGCAAATGCGGAAAGGAGGGCGTTACGATGAACAAAGCTAAAGTCATACTCGTGCTTGTGGGCAGCGTGCTGGTGGAGATAGCACAGGAGATCATCACCTACATAGCAGATAAGGACGAGTGAACACCATAGGCAGGCTTTCGGGTCTGCCTTTAATTTTTGTATTTTGTAAAGGAGTTTTAAAATGAGCGAACTTACCCATTGCAGCATTTGCGGCTGCGCTTTAGAGGACGAGGCGGAATGCTATGAAGTCGAAAACGAGATACTTTGTCAGAATTGCTACGATAACGAAACCGTGGTATGCGACCATTGTGGCGAACGCTGTATCGAACAGAATACCGTTAGCGATGAGAATACTATCCTCTGTACAGATTGCTATGATAATCATTATTACCGCTGTTCAAACTGCGAAACTATCGTGCATTCAGACGATACTTACTGGCGCGGCGATAATGCCTATTGCCGTGAATGTTATGACGATTGCTGTGACAGCGGCGACTACATCAACGATTATTACTACAAGCCAAAGCCCGTGTTCTACAAACTGCCGAAAGAAGACAACGTGCGTTTTTACGGCGTTGAACTGGAGATAGACGGTGCAGGAAGATACGATGATAATGCGGAAAAGATATATGATACAGCTAATGGTCAGAATGAAGTGCTTTACATAAAGTCAGACGGCTCGCTGGATGAGGGAATGGAACTTGTCAGCCACCCTTGCTCAATAGATTTTCACCGAGAGAAATTCCCGTGGGAGGATATTGTGAGAAAAGCTCTTTCCCTTGGCTACCGCTCGCATAATACGTCTACCTGCGGACTTCACGTCCATATAGGCCGAAAACAGCTTGGATATTCCTACGAGGAACAGGAAGAAGTCATAAGCCGAATAATGTTCTTTTTCGAGAGCCATTGGAACGAGCTTTTCAAGTTCTCACGGCGTACTGCATACAGCGTTGACCGCTGGGCGGCAAGACACGGTTACAATGACAAGCCGAAAGAGATACTTGAAAAGGCAAAGAAAAGCACTAAGGGCAGATATGCCTGTGTGAACATCACAAATGCTGATACTGTTGAGATAAGATTGTTCAGAGGCACGCTGAAATTCAACAGCTTTATGGCTACGCTTGAACTTGTTGACAGCATATGCGAAAATGCAGTTTGCCTTAATGACGATGAGCTGAACAAGCAATCCTGGGCGGATTTTGTTCTTAGCATAAAACCTGAATATACAGAGCTTATCAGGTATCTGAAAGAGAAAAGGCTCTATGTTAACGAGCCTGTCAGCGAGGAGAAATGACTATGTGTGCGATATTTGGATTTGTAAATTACAGACGTTCGCTCAGCAGGAGCGAGATGAAAGAGCTTATCAACAGATTATCCGTAGAGTCTGAGGTAAGGGGCAAGGACGCAACGGGCATAGCGTATGTGAAACACGGCGAACTTAAAGTTTTCAAGAGAGCAACGCCTGCTCACAAGGTAAGGCTTTATGTGCCTGAGGGCACAGTTATCCTCACAGGTCACACGAGAATGACTACTCAAGGCGACGCCAGATACATTTACAATAATCACCCGTTCACAGGCAAAACTGCGGACGGGTCTTTTGCTTTATGTCACAACGGCGTGCTTTACAACGACAGCCAGCTTGCAAAATCTGAACGTTTGCCGAAAAGCAAGATAGAAACTGACAGCTACGTTGCCGCACAGCTTATTGAGAAATACGGCAAACTTGACTTCAAGACCATAGCAAAGATGTCAGAGGCGGTAGAAGGCTCTTTCGTATTCACGATACTTAGCGACAAGAATAAGCTTTTCATAGCAAAGGGCGACAATCCGCTTTGCCTTATCCATTACAAGCAGTTGGGGCTGTATGTGTACACGTCTACTGAGGACATTATGAAGAACGTGCTGAAAGGCAGTTTCCTTGAAAAGCTGCCTTTTGAAGTGATAAAGGTCACAGAGGGAGAGATCATAAGCATTGACAAGCGTGGGCGTTTTGAGAAAAGCAGTTTTATTCCAAACGAGTTCTGCTATGGCTGGAACTATTATGGATACAGAAAGCTCGCTTATGATGATGACGAACTTTTCGATATATGTGGTATGTTCGGGGTATCGCAGGAGGATCTTATGCTGCTTTACGATATGGGTTACACGGACGAAGAGATAGAGGGTATGCTTTGCGACAGGAGTATGTTGAGGGAGTGTATCGAGGAGGCTAGGGTGCTGGTGGGGGAATATTATTAGGAGGTATTTTATGGCATACACATTCAGCGGAAGCAGATACGTCACAAGCGGCGTGGCAGAAAACTTCCCTATTGAATTGCAAGTGGCGTTATTTTCAGCCATAGAACAAATGCGAGAAAAGGTCAGCGGGCAGCTTGATTATCTGCAAGTTTTCGAGATAGTTACAGAAGTCAAGGGGCAGAAAAAATTCCTGCACATTTATCATATGCAGGAATGCCCTGAGGCTAAGCTTGAATATTTCATACCGACCGACGTGGAGGTAAACGGCAGGGCGTATATGATCGACGATGTGGATCATATTACGCTGCTGTTGGCGGAGGAGTATTGAGTTGAAAAGGAATCACAGCTTTCGAGGGGGCTGTGATTTTTTTGTACTGAACTCACCTCTCCTGTACCTATTTACCTTATAATCATGCTTCAAAGTGTCGGTCTTGTCTATGTGGCAGACGTACAAATTTTCCTTTTCCCCTCTCACCGCCTATTCCCATTAGCCAGATCATTAACAATATCAGCAATGTTCTCCAGCTGCCTTTTGTTGAGCTTTTTCAGGTCGGAGATCAGCTTGCTCAGCTCTTTTGGCTGCTCGACGTCGGCGTCGAAAAACTCCTGCGGCGTAATGCCCAGATACTCGCAGATATAAAAGAAAGAGGTCATAGAGGGCAGGGCTTTTCCTGTTTCGATATTGTTTATATACCCTGCGTTCTGTCCAATAGATAAGCTCATATCCCTTGCGGAAACACCTTTCTGTGTGCGAAGTTTTGAGATCCTCAAAGCAAAATTATTGTCATACATGAATTTGTTCTCGTACATTATTTGCACCCCCATATATAATATTTTATCCTATATCATTATGCATTATGTCGGAATTTTTCCTATAAAGGGGTTGAAATATGTGAAATAATATGATATAATGATGTAAAGTATTTGAAATAATGCGATATTTGTATAAGAAGCGGGTTGTGCCATGTTTTTTGTTAAAATAAAAAAATATCTTACGAAAACGTTATACTAAGCAGCCAGCTTAACAAAAGTGAAAAAGAATGTGTTATAATTAACATACAAAAACGTATTATTATGTCAGTTATAGCTGATAATTGACAAATCAATAAGGAAAAGGAGTTTTTGACATGAACGAAAACATCAACAAGAAATTTGACGTAAAAAACTTTGACTATGATAAGTGCTATGAAGAAGTAAAGGAAAATGCTTCAAAAAATATCAATATCATAGTGTGCGGAGCTACCGGCGTTGGCAAAAGCAGCCTTATAAACGACTTCTTCGAGTTCGATAAGGATAGCGCCGCGCCTGTCGGAAGCAGTGGAAAGCCGCAGACAAGGGGTATTCACGAATATCGTTCGAAGAGCATTACCTTGTTCGACACTGAGGGCTACGAGGTAGAAAGCTCGTCTACGCCGGAAAACAGCGCTTTTTACAAAAATATAATAGATCTTATCGACGAACGCAAAAATACATATCCTGCGGATTTGGGTATGCACATCCATGAGGTTTGGTACTGCATAAATAACCGCTTCATGGATCTTGACGAAAGGCTGATAAAAGACATACAGGCGAGAAATATCCCCGTGTGCGTTATTATTACAAAGGTGGATAATCTTGACGAGAACGAAGTCGCTCAGATAAAGGACGCTGTCGGCGAAGCCGGAAAACGCAATAGGATAAACGGCATTGAGGTGTTTACCTATTCTACTAACAGCGATCTTGGCGACGAGTATGTGCAGAAATCTGAGATAAACAGCTGGGCACATCATAATCTTGACGATTACCTCAGAGAAAGCTTTATCCCGTCGCTCAAAAAAGCGCAGGGTCAAATGGCAGAAATGATGATAAAGCACAAGATACCGAAATACGCGGCTTTAGCCGCAGGTATTGTTACGGCTACATCATTTGTACCCGTGCCACTTTCCGATTCGGTACCGCTTATGGGCATACAGGTAAAAATGGCGATGGATATTTTAAGCTGCTACGGAATAGATAATGATATGAAGGGCGCTGTGAAAAATTTAGCCGGAGCGGGCTTCGTTTCTTATATAGGAAAAACGCTGGCTTCTCAGCTGCTTTCGGTGATCCCATTTGTCGGCGGCGCGGCGAAAGCCACGGTAAATGTTTCAGTGGCAACTACTGTTACGGCTACCCTCGGCGTTGCGATAACGAAGATCTGCGAGGAATACACTAAAGCCTGCATAGAGAACGGCGGCTCGAAAGACCTTATGATCACCAAAATTTCCGACTACTTTACTGTTGAAAATCTGAAAAAGGTAATGAAAGAGATCAGCAAGGGCAAGGATCAGAAAATTGTAGAGAGAATAGTAAAAGCTGTAGTTGATATGTTCAAGGATACGAAAAAAGGAGCAAGGAAATAATGGAAGGCGACAAGATAAAAACTAATATACTGATAGCCGGCAAATCGGGCGTTGGCAAAAGCAGTCTGCTGAATTACATATTTGGCGAAGAGGTCGCGGAGACGGGTGCGGGAAAGCCCGTAACGGCGGAGGGCTTGCACGAATATTCTTTCGAGCTGAAAGATAACGACCGCATATCTTTTTCGATATGCGACAGCTGGGGTCTTGAACCCGATAAAGCGGACGAATGGCACAAGCAGATAATCGAAAAGGTAGCAGAATACGACAAGCACTCTATCAATGAATGGTTCAGCACCATAATCTACTGCCTTAGCGCCGACTCTGACAGAGTGGAAGATTTTGAGATAAGCATAATAAACGACCTTATAGCTGAGAAAAACAACGTAAACGTTGTGATAACTCACTGCAAGTCTGAAAACGACGACAGAGCGGAGCGTATGAAAAAGCGCATAGTTGAAGACGGCGGCGTTTCGGCTGACTCGGTGATATTTGTAAACAACTATGAGAAAAAGCTTATTTCGGGCGAGGTAAAGAAGTTCGGACGCGAAGAGGTAGTAAACTGCATTATCCGCAACTTGTGGAACAATTATAAGGTAAAAGTGCCGTATAAAATAAAAGAGCACGCCAACGAAATGTTTCGCCGCGAGCACGATAAGCTTCATGATATGGTGGCAAGTACAATTTTTGTTCTGCGAAAGCGTCATAAGCTGGATGAATTTGAGGAGAAGATAAATTATGAATTTAGCGTGTTCCTTTTAAATGCTGTAAGAAAACTAAATAGCGAGTTTAACGATGCGTATAATTATTATCAGCAGTTGTCAAAAGAGTATTACACGATCGTTTTTGGTATGGACGCGCTAAAGCTGCTGAACGACCCGATAATGTTTTTTGACGCAACAAAGGCTTTTAAAGAAGAAGTAAGTCAGCAGGTGGAAAGGATCGCCGAATCAACGGGAAAAATACTGAAATTCATGAATCAGGACGTTACCAAAGAGCTTATGAAAAAACTTTTTGCAGAGATAAAGATAAACATAAAGAGAGCAAAAGATATCAAAAATGACCTTCATGAAACGGTTGACAAGTACATTGTAAGAACGAGAAGCACGGTTCTTGAAGAGGTCGAGAAAGCTGAAGAGAAACTGCTCGCTATCGAGATCAAGATATAGGGGGTATCACCAAATGACCATAAAAAAGCTAACAGCAATAGTCCTCACGGGTGCGCTGTTGTTGCTCACCGCTTGTTCTGACAGCGATTCAGGCAGCGGCAGGAAAAGCAAGAAGAAAGACTACTACACCATTGGCGAAACTTGGACAGTTGACGGGCAGTGGTCGCTTACCATCACGGGCGTCACGGAAACGGCTGAGCGCAACGAGTATGCGGACGAAAAACCTGCGGCGGTCTATATCGTGGACTACGAATATACAAACATCGGTTACGAGGACGAGGACGGCATAGCAAATGGCATTTTCTTTGACATGGAGGACACCATAATAGACAGCAATGGCGTTATGGGTTACAGTTACCCGGGCGACGTTACGAGAAACCCAAATGAAGCGCCTATCGGAAGCACCTGCAAGGCTCAGGCTTGCATTGGTGTGGACAATGCGGGTGATTTCAGGATCACTGAGAGCCATTATGATTCAGACGGTGACGAACATTCGGCGACTTTTCTTATCGAAGTCGGCGGAAGTTCGGCAGACGAAAAATCTGACAGCGCCGCTCAGCCGACGGAAACTACCACCACAACGACCGCCGAGGCGACCACGACTAAGCCCGTGACCACGCTTGCGCCGTATGACATTTACGACGACACGGTGTATGCGAACGACCTTATCTACGAAACGGCGGACGATATTTTTGCCGAACTGGGCGACGATTTCAGCATGGATTTTATATCAGTGGGGCAGGAAAACATCATCGCCGTGGAGAACGACGACGTGTACCCGAACACGAAGATAGGCTTTTACACCATGGACATACAGAACATCGGCACGCTTGATTTTCCGTATGCGATACACGTCACGCCGGGCGGATACATCACCGAGGGCGTGCAGGTTGGAATGACGTACAACGAGCTGAAAGCCATTTGCCCGAGCCTGGAGGGCGCAACGCTTGACGGCGGAACGTTCGGCCCGACAGCGTGGATAAACATAGACGGCAACGCGTGGGGCATAGAGTTTGACGTATCGCAGGCAGACCGCGAGCGGCTAGGCATGACGGTAGGCGTAGCTGTTGATCTTTCGGAGCTTAATCCTAAGAGTACACTAGGGTATTATATTAGTTCGCTGAGCTGAGATTTTTGAATTTTGTTATGGCAGCTTTTCGGCTTTTTAAGAAGTCGGAAGGCTGCTTTTTCATCTTGATTTTAGTTACTTTTCTTCATTTGTTGTTACAAAATGATAAAAAACGCAGCTAAGCGATTGACTATTTGTGGGAAATGTGGTATGATGTAAATATATAACTTCTTATAATTTTATCTTATTTGAAGTGGAGGTGTGACAATGACCATACTTGCAAAAAAAGAAATGTCAGAAGAGGATATAAAGCTTCAATTCATTACTCCTGCTATTCTTGATAAGTGGGATAAAAACAGAATTACTATGGAAACAAAGATCACAGACGGAAAGATCTGTTTGAACGGAAACTTTGTCCATAGGGATAAGAAAAGCGCAAAGTATGCCGATTATGTACTCTATTGGAACAGCGGCTTTCCAATAGCAATAGTTGAAGCAAAAGACAATAATCATGGCGTTTCGTTTGGTTTACAGCAGGCAATCACTTATGCAAAAATGATGGATGTGCCTTTCGCTTACAGTTCAAATGGCGACGCTTTCTATGAACACGATCTGCTTACCGGTAAAGAACGTGAGATTCCACTTTCTGATTTTCCAACTCCAGACGAGCTTATAGAGCGTTATACATCAAATGCGAACAAGGGCAATGGATTATCAGCAGATGAGCTTACTGTTATTGATCAGCCTTACTATTCAAGCCAAAATACATATGAGCCGAGATACTATCAGCGTGTAGCGGTAAATCGTACAGTTGATGCTGTTGCACGTGGAGAAAATAGGCTTCTGCTTGTTATGGCTACTGGCACAGGCAAGACTTATACGGCTTTTCAGATCGTCTATCGTCTGCTGAAAAGCGGCATGAAACGGAAAATACTGTATCTTGCTGACAGAAATATTCTTGTTGATCAATCAATTCAGCAGGATTTTTCGCCTCTTAAAAGTGTGATCCATAAAATAAATGTCGCAAAAGACGACAGGTTAACGATCACCTCATATCAAGTTTATTTTTCACTGTATCAGCAGCTTATTGGCGATGATGATCAGGAACATTATGCTGATTTGTTTGATAAAGATTTTTTTGACCTTATCATTATAGATGAGTGTCACCGTGGCAGCGCCAAAGAGGACAGCAAATGGCGCAGGATACTTGAGTACTTCTCCTCTGCTACACAAATCGGTATGACAGCAACGCCAAAGGAAACGACCTATATATCAAACATAGATTACTTTGGCGAGCCTATATACACCTACTCCCTAAAAAATGGTATAGAGGACGGCTTTCTTGCCCCGTTTAAGGTTATCAGCATAACAACTGACATTAGTGACGGCTGGAGACCATTGAAAGGACAGCGTGACTTTTATGGCAATGAGATTGAGGATAGGATTTATAACAATACGGATTATGACTATAATATAATTATTGCTGATCGTATAAATCAGGTTGCTCGTGAAATAACAAATTATCTTATCAGTACTGACCGCATGCAGAAAACGATAGTATTTTGTGCAACAGAGGACGCTGCAGAACGTATGAGAGTAGCACTCACAAACCTTAACTCAGATATGTGTGCTAAAAATCCGGATTATGTGGTACGTATCACTGGTTCAGACGATTATGGCAAAAGTAAACTCAAATATTTTATTTCAGTTAAAGAAAAATATCCCGTAATAGCAACTACTTCAAAATTGCTGTCCACAGGTGCAGACTGCAAAATGACAAAGCTGATAGTTCTTGATGAAAACATCGGCTCTATGACAGAGTTTAAACAGATAATCGGCAGAGGCACACGTTTGCGTGAAGAATATGGAAAAACTCACTTCGTTGTTATGGACTTTAGAGGCGTTACGAGGTTGTTCTATGATGAAGGCTGGGATGGGCCGGTCGAAATTGATCAAAATTATCATTCTCCAGAACCTAAGATCGGTACTGACGGTCCTGTTGATCCTCCATTACCATCTCCTGAGCCGCAGCCTAAGCCTTATGTCGATGTAGATGGCTGTACTGTACGAATTATAAACAAAGTGGTATCGGTTTATGATGCTGATGGTAAGCTACTTCGTCATGAGAATATAATAGATTATACAAAGACAAATATTCTTGGCGAATTTGCCAACCTGGAACATTTTATTAGAAGTTGGAACAGCGAAGAAAAGAAACGCACTATTTCAGAGTTATTTAAAGAACACGGGATAGATATTCAGGCCTTAAAAGAGTCACAGGGTATGTGCGATATAGACGATTTTGATTTTATAATACACATAGCGTTTGATAAGAAACCATTGACACGGAAAGAACGTGCAAACGATGTAAAGAAACGTGATTTTATCAGCAAATATAATGGTCTTGCGAAAGAAGTGCTGGAAGCCCTGCTTGATATGTACTCAAACGAGGGCATTTATCAGATAGAGGACACACAGGTATTAAAGCTTGATCCTTTTATCCGTATGGGCAAGCCTGCGGCGATCGTTAAGCTGTTTGGTGGTAAGGAAGGATATAAAAAGGCTGTAAAAGAGCTTGAAGAAGAAATTTACAAGGTGGTTTAAATTATGAGCAGTTTAAGTAATTTCGTAAAGAGATTACGTGATATTATGAGAAATGACGCAGGTATCAATGGTGATGCACAGCGTATCGAGCAGATCGCTTGGCTGCTGTTTCTCAAGGTTTACGATACAAAGGAAGAAGATTGGGAATTTGATGATGATGCCTATGAGTCTATTATCCCCGAAGAATGCCGTTGGCGTAATTGGGCGGTAGATAACGGCAAGGGTACAGCTTTGACAGGTGATGATCTGCTTGATTTCGTCAATAATACGCTGTTTCCCACGCTGAAAGGCATACAAGTTTCCAAGACTACGCCTATCAATAAGGCTATCGTCAAGACAACATTTGAGGACACCAACAACTACATGAAGGACGGTGTTCTGCTTCGCCAGGTAGTCAACGTCATTGATGAGCTTGACCTTACCAATTATGAGGAAAGCCACGCATTTGGCGATATTTATGAGTCTATCCTGAAAGAGTTGCAGAGTGCAGGCTCTGCCGGTGAGTTTTACACGCCCCGTGCTGTGACTGACTTCATGGCACAGATGATAAAGCCTGTAATCGGTGAAAAGATGGCTGATTTTGCCTGCGGTACGGGCGGATTTATCATTAGCTGGCTGAAAGCTCTTGAATCGCAGAAAAAGACTGTTGAGGACAGAGCGGCGTTTGATACCTCGGTTTACGGTATTGAAAAGAAGCAGTTCCCGTATATGCTTTGTGTCACAAACCTTCTGCTCCATGATATTGACACACCGAGAGTATATCATGATAATTCGCTGTTAAAGGATGTTCTTGACTATACGGAGGACGATCAGTTTGATGTGGTTCTGATGAATCCACCATACGGCGGCAGCGAGAAAACGGAAGTCAAGAATCATTTTCCGTCTGATCTCGCAAGCAGTGAGACTGCTGACCTGTTCATGTCGGTCATTATGTACCGCCTGAAGCAGAACGGCAGAGCTGCGGTCATTCTCCCTGACGGTTTCCTGTTTGGTACGGATAACGCTAAAGTCGCTATCAAAAAGAAGCTGATGAGCGAGTTCAATCTGCACACTGTCATTCGTATGCCGCACAGCGTTTTTGCTCCGTATACCTCTATTACTACAAATATCCTGTTCTTTGACAGGACAGGCTCAACGAAGGAAACATGGTTCTATCGTCTGGATATGCCCGACGGGTACAAGAATTTCTCCAAGACAAAGCCGATGAAGCTCGAACACTTTGCTTCTGCTGTTGAGTGGTGGAGCGACCGACAGGAGATCACCATTGACGGCTTTGACAAGGCGAAAAAGTACACGGCTGAGGAACTTGCGGAGAGAAATTATAACATTGACCTCTGCGGTTTCCCTCATGAGGAAGAAGAAATACTCCCTCCGAGAGAGCTGATCCAGCAGTATCAGGAGAAGCGTGCAAGCCTGAATGCGGATATTGACCGTATTCTGGAGCAGATCACGGGCATTCTCGGTATCAGCGATATGGAGGACTTGACATGACAGCACAGCAGCTTAAAAACTCCATACTCCAGATGGCGGTGCAGGGCAAACTCGTTCCGCAAGATCCGGGTGATGAGCCTGCAAGCGTACTGCTCCAGCGTATCAAAGCCGAAAAACAGGAGCTTATCAAGGCAGGCAAAATAAAAAAGGATAAGAAGTCCTCGGAGATATTCAGAGGTGCTGCCCATAATTTGCCTTATGCCTTCTGTGAGCAGATCGGCAAGGAAATTAGAGATATTTCTGATGAAATTCCATTTGAAATTCCTGATTCTTGGGAGTGGGTAAGGTTAGGGATTATAAGCACCTACAATCAAACCAAACAGAAGATAAATGCTAAAGATGCAGATGTTTCGATATGGGGGCTTGACCTTGAGGATATAGAAAAAGGCGGTGGGCTACTTGTAAAAAAGACCGTTGGTGAGAGAAAAGCTGTTGGAGACAAAACTGTTTTTACCAAGGGTGATATTCTATACAGCAAACTCCGCCCGTACCTCTTGAAAATACTCGTTGCTCCTGATAGTGGGATTTGCACTCCTGAAATAGTACCCTTTACAGTATATGGTGGCATTTCTGCTGAATATATCGTGAATTTCTTAAAATCGCCCTATGTTGACGGGCTTGTAAATGGAGAAACCTATGGAATAAAAATGCCGAGGGCAGGAACAGATACAATGATAAGTTTGCTTGTACCCCTGCCACCTATTAACGAACAACACCGCATAGTAGCCAAGATAGAAGCACTCCTCCCATACATCGAAAGATACGGCAAGGCAGAAGAACACCTCACCACCCTCAACACCACATTCCCCGAAGCCCTGAAAAAGTCTATCCTGCAAGAAGCGGTGCAGGGCAAGCTCGTTCCGCAGAACCCCGATGATGAGCCTGCAAGCGTACTGCTGGAGCGTATCAGAGCAGAGAAACAGGCACTTATAAAACAGGGAAAAATCAAGAAAAACAAGAATGAATCTGTCATCATAACAAGGGATAAAATTCCTTATGAGATCATAGACGGAAAAGAACGCTGTATTGCGGATGAAGTACCGTTTGAGATTCCGGATAGTTGGTGTTGGTGCAGGCTAGGATCAATAATTCAGATTGAATCAGGAAAAGGCTTAACTTCAAAACAAATGATTGAGGGAAGTATACCTGTCTATGGCGGTAACGGAATTACAGGTTATCACAATGCAAGTCTCGTTCATAAAGAAACTGTAGTAATAGGTAGAGTGGGTTATTATTGTGGAAGTGTACATATTACTGAAAAAGAAGCGTGGGTAACTGATAATGCTTTTATTACAACTTATCCCGAAAACTCAATTTATCGAGAATATTTAGTATATACACTAAGATACATGAATCTTGGGCAAAATAATAATGCTACAGCTCAACCTGTAGTTTCAGGCAAAAAGATATATCCTATGCTTTTTCCATTACCCCCTCTTGCCGAACAGCACCGCATAGTCGCAAAAATTGAAGAAATCATGCCCATGATTGAAAGATTAACTCTGAGGTGAGAGTATGAAGCAAGGTGAACAGGAAGCAAAAATGATACTTGTGCGCAAGGGAGTAGCTTTTGATGACAATTATCACGATGACAACTCCCGTCCGTCTATGCCTGATTTCAAGTATCTGGACGAAGAGCGTTTTCTTGAAGTCACCCACACACTACATAACAATGCAATCATAACGCATATCAATCGGTTTCATCGAAAAAGCACCGCAGAACAGCTTGAAATCATGGAGAAAGCACGAAATGCTTATGATAGAATCCATGAATACTGTTATCCAAATACAGAGGAAGGAATGGCACAATACATATGCGATTTGAAGCTCGTGAAATCGCATATGGGATATGATCCTACAAAATGGGACTTTGCAGAAAAGCTTTCTGAGTTTGATTGCGATTCTCCAATCATCGAATGTTCAACTGAAAACATTCTGAGTGAAGTGCAAGAGAAGGGCGAAAAGCATAAAAGCGGCAATACCGACCTGTTCATCTTCGTCCTGGAAGATGAATTTCGTGTGATGATGGATTTGCTTCACAGCGGACCACAAAACGGCTGTTACGGTGCTTTTTTCAAAGCGATTCTGCGTTCGCCCTTTCCTGCTGTGTATGTCTGTGCATGGAACTGGGAGACTCAGACATACGAGATTGATGATCCGCTCATCATGAAGTTTGAGAAAACTGAGAATGGCGGTATGGTTGCAGGGCGAATATAATACCTATTTTTTTAAATCGTATATTCAGTTATAATTATATCGGAAGGAGGTCTTTCGATATGATTGACACATTTAAGGCATATTTGGACAAAACAAATCTGTCCGAAAACTCAAAGTCCGCCTATCTGTTCGCCCTAAGACAGTTCATCGAGCAGTACGGCAGCGTGACCAAGAAGAACCTCACGGCATACAAGGTATGGCTTGTGGATCACTTCAAACCGCAGACGGTAAATCTCCGACTGCGTGGAATGAACTGCTACCTTGAAAGCGTGGGCAAGGAGAAGTGGAAGCTGTCCTTTGTAAAGGTTCAGCAGAAGCCGTTCCTTGAAAATGTTATCAGTGAAGCGGATTACTTGTACTTCAAGAAGCGTCTGAAAGAGGACGGCGAATTGTTCTGGTACTTTGTGATCCGCTTTCTTGCTGCAACGGGAGCGAGAGTGAGTGAGTTGATCCAGATTAAGGTGGAACACGTCAGACTCGGCTATCTCGACTTGTACTCTAAGGGCGGTAAGCTCCGCCGCATCTACATTCCGAAGTCCTTGCAGGGAGAAGCCATTGCGTGGCTTGCAGAAAAGAAGCAGGACAGCGGTTTTATCTTCCTCAATCAGCGTGGACAGCGTATCACCACAAGGGGCATTTCGGGTGAATTGAAAAAGTTTGCGGAGAAGTACTGCATCGACACAAAAGTGGTATATCCGCACTCGTTCCGTCACCGCTTTGCCAAGAGCTTTCTTGACCGCTGCAATGATATAGCGTTTCTCGCAGACCTTATGGGACATGAGAGCATTGAAACAACTCGCATTTATCTCCGCAAGACCGCCACGGAACAGCGTGAGATCGTGGACAGCATTATTGACTGGTGATCCATAAACACAACTGGCATACCCTCAGAAACGAGAGTATGCCAGTTTTTTATAGCTTGTCGCAGTATTGCATAAGTTCTTTTATCTTTTCGACTATTCGCTTTTGCTCGGCAATTGGCGGAATAGGAATATAGTAATTTCTTAGATAGCTAAGTGATACAAAGCTTTGAACGCCTCCAGAAGCGTATTTTTTCATATCGTCCTGTGAAATATATAAAAACCAGTATACATACTCCATATCCATACCGTTTTCGATTTTTTTGAATAAAGCCATATTTTTAATACTAAACACTTCGTTTCCATGATAGAGTACAGGATTACCGATACTACCTATCATAGCGAACATAATATCATCAGTATCAACTTTGGAACGTTGCGAAATAGCTTCATGATCTTCAAGGCTGATAAATTTTGCAGTAGAAAAATCAATGCTGCCATTGCAAAGGTTTTTACTCGTTACTAATGGAATACCTTTTGGAACATATTTTGGGGTATCATGTGTACCATCTCTTACGTCTAAGCATATACCCATTTTGCACCAGCACCAACTATCCGGAATCTCAAACGGCACTTCATCGGCGATACACCGCTCTTTTCCGTCGATGATCTCATAAGGAATTTTATCCCTTGTTATGATGACAGATTCATTCTTGTTTTTCTTGATTTTTCCCTGTTTTATAAGTGCCTGTTTCTCTGCTCTGATACGCTCCAGCAGTACGCTTGCAGGCTCATCATCGGGGTTCTGCGGAACGAGCTTGCCCTGCACCGCTTCTTGCAGGATAGACTTTTTCAGGGCTTCGGGGAACGTAGTGTTGAGGGCGGTGAGGTGGGTTTCTGCTATGTCATATGCACTAACATAAGGCTCTAATTCGACAATTCTGTTCACTATCCGCTTTTGTTCTGTAAGTGGCGGTAGTGGAATCAAAAGGTTGCTTAAACTATCAGAATTCAGCGTTGCTCCTTTGATAGCGGTTTTAGTATCACCATTTTGAGCTATAAGAGGCAGAACCTTAAACAAATACGATGTAACAATTCTATCATCGTCAACAAAGGGAAAAATTGAGATAATCGCTTCATTATGGTAAGCATCAATACCTAAGATTGAAACCTTGCCAACTGTTAGCTTGAAGCTCATAATAAGCGTACCAATAGGGCTAATACCACTTTTGAAAGTATTATCGGCTGCATATTGATTAACTTTTTCTTTTGTTGATAGAACAGTACCGTCCGCAGGCATATCAGCTATGGATACCCACGGATATATAGGATTCTCCCAATATTCCGTCTCTTTTCTCGGAGGAGTTTTACCCATAGAAAAATTAACGAGATTTGAAAAGCGTACCCACTCCCACGAATCAGGAATCTCAAAAGGTATCTCGTCCGAAATATCCCGAATTTCCTTGCCGATCTGCTCACAGAAGGCATAAGGCAAATTATCAGAAATATATTTTGTGATTTCTTCACTGCACCATTGCCATACACACAGAAAAATGCTATAATAAGAATAACAAATATTTCAAAGATTGTATTGAAATTGGACTAAGTTATAAATCTTCTATGTTCTGAGAATTAAGTGAAGTTATTGGATAGGTGGATTGCTGAATGTGAAGAGAATTTGATTTAACTATTAATGTAGGAAGTGGTGAAATGCTATGTGTATAAAAATCACAGAAAAAATACCTTTTGAAAACCAAGTTTATCATTATTGCAGCCTTGAAACATTTCGTCTTATTGTGGAGAACAAAGTTTTATTTATGTCAGGCTATCATTATATGAATGATAGTTCAGAAGAAAAATATTTTTTAGATGTTTTTGAGGAAGAAATGAAAAACTTATATGACGGTTTATCAGATGAAGAAAAAGCAAATATTGAAAGCGATGATTATATGAAAAAATATATGACGAGGCTTTCTGAATTATATGCTAATGTGTGCTTTATTTGTTGTTTTTCAAATATACGAGATGATTTAAACCAGTGGCGTGCTTATGGTGATGATGGTAAAGGTATATGTATAGGATTTGATAAATCATTTTTTGAAGGGTTGGTAAAAGAGGGATTTTTCGCTGAAAATGTAACTTATAAGGCAAAGGAAGAATTACACTCTTTCATTTCAGAAAAATTGATTTCAATAAAAAATGAGCATAGTTTGATAACAGACTCAGTTAAATTTACTCGTGAAGTAAAAAGGGAAATAGGGCTTAAAAGAGCTAAAGTAAAAAATCCTGCTTTTTTAGCGGAAAATGAATTTCGAATTGGTTTATATGATTCATTAAGTGATGATGCTATAAAGCAATATGTATTTGATGATATACATATTGGAGCAACGGGCTTGAAACAATATATGGGAAATATATATTATTTAGAAAATAATATAAAAATCTCTCCTGTTGATTATAGAACAAATAAAAATCGATTAATCCCTTACAGGAAACTTGAATTAGGCTCAGAACTATTTAAGGCCATAAAATCGGTGACTATAGGACCATTGTGTCAAGCCTCGCCTGTGGAACTTGCTAAATTTCTTGTATGCAAATGTGATAATTGTTTTTGTGGAATTGATACAATATACAAGTCTACATTAACCTACGTTTAACAGCCATTTATAAAGATTTTTGTACTCCCATATCAATTTATAAGCCATCACATTATTTTATACGGCTTTTATTAGACTTTTATAAGACGGATTACAATTTTATAAGAATTTAATCTTGACAAATTCTAATAAAATCAGTATAATTATATTATGGAGGCGATAAAATGCTGGATAATGAACTTGTAGATATGGTGAAACAAATACAGCTTGTTCGCAGCGAGAGCAACAAGATAGAGATAAAAGCGGCAAATAAGGGCTGCCCCAAGGTGCGTGATTCGCTGTCCTCTTTTTCAAATCAGTCGGGCGGAGGCGTTATTATTTTCGGCGTAGATGAAAATGACGGCTACGCTGTCTGTGGAGTATATGACGCTGCTGACCTTATGAAAAAGGTTGAGGCACAGTGTCAGGAAATGACTCCTGTGATAAGACCGCTATTTTCCGTTGCATCTATCGACGGGAAAACTGTCGTGTCTGCCGAGATACAGGAGATTGATAATACTGACAAACCCTGCTTTTACAGCGGTGTGGGCAGGCTGAAAGGCTCATATGTCAGGTCGGGCGACGCTGACAGACTTATGACGGAATATGAGGTTTACAGCTATGAGGCTTTCAAAAAAAGCATTCACGACGAGCTGAGAACTTGTGAAAGAGCCTTTGAAAAGGACATTCAGACCAACACATTCAAGCTTTATTTTGACTTGCTGAAAAGCAAGAAGCCTAATCTTGCCGAGCTTTCAAATGAAGAAATATGCCGTCTGCAAGGTTTTACTGATGAGGGCAAACCGACTTTGGCAGGGATAATGCTTTTCTCAAACTACCCGCAGGCGTTTTTTCCGCAGCTTTGCATAACGGCTGTGTCTGTGCCCGGAACTGAGATAAGCAGTACGGCAAGCGTCGGCGAACGTTTTATAGACAATCAGCGAATAGACGGAACACTTGTGCAGATGCTGAATGATGCTTTGGTGTTCGTGCGCAAAAATATGAAAACTGCTACTATCATAGACCCGAACACGGGCAAGCGAACGGACAAGACGGAGTATCCTGTAATTGCTATAAGAGAGCTTATCCTTAACGCTCTTATCCACAGAGATTACAGTATCCACACGGACACGACGCCTATAACCATAAAGATGTTCAGCGACCGTTTTGAGATAGAAAATCCCGGCGGGCTTTACGGCAGAATGACGCTCGACAGATTGGGAAAAGTGTCTGCCGACACAAGAAACCCTAAGATAGCGGGTGCTATGGAGATACTCGGGGAAACGGAGAACAGATACAGCGGCATACCTACGATAATAAATGCAATGGAAGAAAGTGGTCTGCCTGCGCCGAAATTCGAGAGCGACAGAGGCGTATTCAAGGTGACGTTGTACAACAGCGCCGCCGAAAGCGTGCCGATAGATGACATTGAAACTGAGATACTTGAATTCTGTAAAACGCCGAGAAGCAGGAATGAGATAGCGGAGTTTTTCAATGGCAGAATGACGATCGCTTACGTTATGGAAAGGTACGTCAAGCCAATGATAGCAAGCAGCAGGCTTATTATGACGATACCTGAGAAGCCTAAGAGTAAGTATCAGAAGTATTTGGCAAGGTGAGGATAAAGTTAGAGTGGACAATTACGAATGGAAATACAAATCGGAATTTGTGGAGGAGAATATGAAATGAAAATCTATGATATTTCTCAAGAGGTTTTCGGCTGTCAGGTATATCCAGGCGACCCGACACCGAAAAAAAGGGTGATTTCTTCAATGGAAAAAGGCGATTTGTATAACCTGACGGCTTTTAGTATGTGCGCTCACAACGGCACGCATATAGATGCGCCGTTTCATTTTATCAAAGACGGAAAAACCGTAGATTCCGTAAGTTTAGATACATTTATAGGAATGGCTTATGTTGCAGAACATAATGGAATCGTTTCTGCCGATGATGCCACGGAAATACTTGAAAAAGCGAAAAAACAGAATTCAGAAGCGGCAAAGAGAATTCTTATCAAGGGAGATGCAGAGGTCTCTGCGGAAGCAGCTAAAGTGTTTGCTGAATCAAACATTTTACTGCTTGGTAATGAATCTCAAACTGTCGGTCCTGAAAATGCTCCGATGGAAGTACACCTTATCCTATTAGGAGCTGGCGCTGTATTGCTTGAAGGGATACGTTTAGCAGAAGTTTCAGAGGGAGTTTATTTCTTAAACGCAGCACCATTAAATCTATCAGGTGCGGACGGTTCGCCTTGCAGAGCTATACTGATCGCTGCTGAAAGATAAATTCCAACTTATAGATGTACAACAAAATTATTATCAACATAACAGCCACACCTCGTGCCGATTTGACAGCACGGGGTGTGGCTTATTTTTTATGCGATCCTGCTTGCTTTCCCCGCAGAAAAATGGTATAATGAGAATAACAAAATTTTTCAAGAAGGCAGACTGTATGGGCGTATACGTCCGTTTCGCTTGTGAATAATAGCTATAAGGAGATGGTGTTGTGCTTAGAATATTTTTTGGAAAACACCCTAAAGAAATATACAATACTGAGGTCTATTATGCAAATCAGTATGATAAAATGTGGGTCATGGAACCATTTGCAAAAAAGATCATTAAGGATATTGATGACTCAACTGTAATTGGCCCTGATCTTATAGAAAACGATATTTTTGGCAAATTTAATTCAACGGAATTGTCAGCGGGCGTTAAGACTCTTCTGCTGATATATAATCAGCCTAAAAAGATCTTCAATATTTCAAATTGCGGAGATAACTGCTCAAAGTATCTGCTTGAAATGGCTGAAAACAAGGATATTACGGTATCATTGCATCATTTGATGGACTTTGGAAAGTCTTTTTCTGTGAAAATAATAAATGAAGGGAAAAGAAAAGTGATTACAGACCCAATTGAATATTTGATGCTTGCAGATAGATATCTGAGGGGTGAAGAAAATGAGGGGTAAAATAAAAATACAAATAAAAAACAGGCACATAACGTTTAATTTTACTCTTGAGAGAAATGTAACGATATTGACAGGGGACAGTGGCACTGGAAAAACGAAACTCATCAATATGGTGAGAAACTATTCCGAACTTGGTGAACAAAGTGGTGTAATTTTAAAGTGCAGTAAACCTTGCCTTGTATTGTCAAATGCTAATTGGGAAACCATTCTTGAAAATACTCACGAGAGCATTGTTTTTGTTGAAGAAAATACACCATTTCTATCTTCTTATGAGTTTGCAAAAGCGATTCAGGGTTCTGATAATTATTATGTTCTTGTAACAAGAGAGCCGTTGGCGCAAATTCCATACAGTATAGATGCTATCAGGAAGATCCATAAAAATGGTGCAAAACCGAAGTTCGAGAAGATATATAAGAACATTTCAAAAAAGGATATATCAGCATTTCCGTATGATATTGTGATCGTTGAAGACAGCAGGTCGGGTCTTCAGTTTTTTAAGAAAGCAACTGAAGATCACGATCTCGAATGTATCAGTTCTAACGGAAAGAGCGGAATTGTAAAATTACTGGATCAGCATAAAGGTAAGCGTATTCTTGTAATAGCCGACGCTGCGGCACTTGGTTCAGAAATCAAAGTGCTTATGTATTTAAAGTCCGTATCAAATAATAAGATCGATCTTTTTTTGCCGGAGAGTTTTGAATGGCTTATTCTTCGCTCGGCGATTTTTGACCGTAACGATAATGTTCAAGAGATTTTGGCTGACCCAGCAGAACATATAGATTGTGAAAATTATTTCAGTTGGGAGCGCTTTTTTACTGCATTGCTGGTGGCAGAAACTAATGGCAGAGCAAATCTTGAGTATCACGAGAACAAGAGCCATATCCCTTCCGGATATTTATCCGAACAAAATATTTATTCTATTTTAAATGCAATGAAAAAATAATAATAGACAAGCCATACACTATGCCGATTTGACAGCACGGGGTGTGGCTTATTTTTTGTGCAATCTGGCTTGCTTTCCCCGCAGAAAAATGGTATAATGAGAATAACAAATATTTTCAAAAACCGCGATGATAACACTTTAAATACAGGTAAGAGGATTAGATGCCTCTGACTGTAGATATTATAGAGCTTTATTTTTAGATTGTGATGTACTTGATATGACTATAAAATCGCCCTTGAACAAATCTATCTGTACCGAATGGTTTAAAAATGACATAGGTTTATGATATACACTTAATACAAGCAATTGATAGGCAATTTTCGTTATACTAACCTTGATAATATATATTAGATACATTACCATTTCCAACATTGAAAGGTTGAAATTGACAGCCGAATTGTAGCGTTGCGAGCTGAACTTAAAAAGTTTATTGAGTTTAAAACAAAAAACACAGAAAGAGAGTATGTAAAATGTCGGACAAATCAAATATGTTTTGGTCAGTTTATAAGAAGTTAGAAAGTGACGTTGTAGATTTATCCTACTATATTCATTTTTCAGATGAAACAAGTGAAAACGGGCACAACCAAATATGGACATTTTCAAATAAAATAGCAGACCTATTAATCGCTATAAGTATACAGATAGAGTCTTTGTTTTTCGAATTATACAAAATAGAATTTAAGCGCAGTTCAGATAGTATAGGAGCAGCAATTAATCAGATTAATAAGAAGTGGAACTTGTCGGACAAACAAGTAAAAATAATCTCGCCAAATATGTATTTTACTGATACACATGGTTTGGGAAATGAATTTGCCCCAATGGGATATATCCCCAGTGATGAAAATGATTATTATGTTGCATACTGTTCAGTAAAACATAATCGAATAAATGAATTACATAAAGCTAATATAAACTCATTAATAAGGGCATTAGCAGCACTATTTATATTGAATATATATTATTCTTTTGAAGAAATCCAAATAGACAAAATATCAGATTATAATTACACTTTAAACTCCAATGTCTTTATAGTGAAATTTTCCATAAACGAATGCTCGTCGAATGATATTTTATTTGTAGAAGAAGATGCTGACTATCTGAAAAAAGTGTCGGAATTTTCCAAAGGGATTCCAGATTTTGAAAGCGAAGAATTTCTTAGATATCAAGATGAAACCCCTGAACCTAAAAGATATACCATAAAATTAAATAAACAGTAGAAACTCTAAAATGCCGAAAATTAACGAAAAACTTTACGAGATTATTTTTGAACAGGTCTCTAATCTTGATTTACGCATAAAAAAATGATATAATTAAAGCAGATTGTTTATTGCAAAAAGTTAGGGGTTTATTATGAGTAAATATGTTTGGTGCGAGGATAGTGCTTCTGGGTTTGAATTTTGGAAAAACATTTTCAAAGTGATAAATCCTGAGTTTACTGTACAAACTAAAAGAAATAATACAGAATTACGAAAGGCAGCATCAAGAATTGAGGCTGATGGCAACGAATATTATATTCTAATAGATAGTTCTGTTGATAATCATGATGTTGTACGTGAAGTGAAAAAATTAAAAGAAAGCGTAGAACAAAAAGAAAACGTTCAAATAAAAGAAATCCATTCATTTGAATTTGCGCTTTTATCTTTTCAAAAATTAGAGGATTGGGTATTTGCTAAAGACGATGAATTGAAAGATAAGAGAATAGACTTGCTTAGAGCAAAAGATGTTTTAGTAGATATACAATTGAATTCTAGGAGTCAAGAAAAACTTATAGAACTTAAGAATAGTCTTAACTATTCAAACAACTACAACACAGAGCAGTTGTCAGCAAAACTGTTGTACGACATTACACGTAATACAGGATTTGAAACTGACAAGGGACATCTTGGAGAGTGCTTTGTTAATAACTGTTGTGAAATGGAAAACAGACAAGCAGACGACATTTGCGGTTTGGATACAAATAGGCTTTCTTCGGAAGATAAGGCAAGACAAATTTATCAGTGTTCCATTTTAAAAGATATGTTGCAGTTAGAGAGGTAATAAATGATTACAATATATAAACACGGTCAGATTCCAAAATCAATAGAAACTGTTAAATTGAACGATGTTTATTTTAACAAATATACTGCTCAGATGCTGGATAATAGGGCAAATGAGATAATTGAAAAAATTGACCACGCTGAATTGACCGGGCCATATACAATTAAATCACGTTTTGACGGGACAACGCTGAACACTGATAAGCTTTCCAGTGGCTGCAAGACGGTATTGAATATAATGTACAATACTGATAAGATTTTTGACATAAGAGAATGTGGTGATAATGCTCTTGATATGATCTATTCTCTTGACGAAGGAAAGATCTGTTGTGATTATCCGCTTATATCATTTGATATGACACGAGTGAACGTGTACGATAAGAGTAAGAAGAAATGCAGAGAAATAGATGATTATGAAGAATTGAAGGAGTGGTGGAGCGATGAAGATTAAACCGATCGTGATGCAAGAGATCAATACTACCCACACTTCCTTCATCATTGATCTACATTTTGATTACAACGTTACTTTTATCACAGGCGACTCTGGCGTTGGCAAATCCGCTCTGTATTCATTTATTGAAGAACTGTCTGCAAATGATAAAAGAATAAGGTGCTTTAATTACCTTGACCAAAAAAAGAATTACAAAGCTTCGATAAAAAATTCGAAGGATAAGCTTTTTGTAATAGACAATGCAGATATTCTGTTGGACGATAAAATGAGGCAGTATATTGCTTTTGATGCGCAAAACCAATATGTAATAATAGGGCGAAACCCCACCGGCTTAATGCTTGAGTTAGATGAGATCTACGAATTGTCAAGCGAGAATATCAATGGCAGAACACTATTATCATTAAAGAAAAGCTTTTAAACGATGAGTTGGAAGATAGATTCTAAAAAAGCTGTTTAATTTTTTCAGCCCAATAAAATCTAAACTGTTTTATAGTAGAATCCCCACCACCCCACCAAATCCCCATACGCCAATTTTACGCCAAAATGGCGTAGGTTTTGCGAGAATATATAAACTTTCGTAAAAAACAAAAACGCCGCAAATCCAGTAAAATCAAGGGTTTGCGAGCTTTTGAAAAGTTATTAAAAAACGGTGTGGGTATTTCCCTACAATGAAGACGTTGGAATAAACATAGTAAGATAATTTGTAGAATTAATGGGCAATTCCAATTGGGATTGCCCATTTTCTAAAATGAACAGAAATACAAATTGAAATTTTTAGGAGAAAACGATGAAGAAATGGACAAAAATATTGTTGATAATAGTTATAGTTATTTTACTTTTGTTTGTGGGAATGTCCTATTTTATAGGGACGCAAGTTTTCATGGGGTCTACTCAATTGGTTACTTGTGAAGATACTTCAAAAGTGAAAGATAGTTTTTGGGAAAGATATAATATGGATTATGATGTTTTCTGCAGTACATATACTATAGAAAAAGTTGAAATCACTTCAACTTTTGATGAACATATGATACCGGCAGATTACATATATGCTCTTGGTGAAGAAGGAGATAAGAATAATCCAACAGTTATTTTAGTGCATGGTCTTGGTGGAAATCGTTATACCAATTATCCTTTAGCAGAAATGTTTTTGCAGAAAGGATATAATGTATTGACTTATGACCAGAGAAGTAGCAACGAAAATACAGCTCAATATACTACATTTGGATACTGGGAAAAATATGATTTGATTGATTACATTGATTATGTCTATAGCCATGCACCGGAGCAAGTGATAGGAATATGGGGTACATCGTTTGGTGGAGCAACTGCAGGATTAGCAATGGGAGATAAGGATGTGGAAAACAAAGTGGATTTTCTGATTCTAGATTGTCCGGTTAGTGATATGAAATGGATGGTAGAAGAAGAAATGAGAAAGATGGATATTGGATTGCCTATATCTTACATGACATTCTGTGGCAACATTATCAACAAAATGGAATTGGGATTTAGTTATGATGATGCAAATGTATGTGACAAAATTGCAGATATTGAAATTCCGGTTTTGGTAATAAACAGTGAAGCGGATACATTAACCCCACAGTTTATGGGACAAGAAATATATGATTCAATACAAAATGAAGAAATTAAAATGATTTGGACGGTAACTGATAGTGAACATACAGAAATATGGTTAGATTACAACCAAGAATATCGAGAAAAGGTTCAAGAATTATTGGATCTTACTAAATAATAGAAATAGGGAAAGTAAGCTTCCAGTTTGTCAACTTGCCCTTTGAGAGAGGAGAAATCCCTTTCTCAAAGGGTATTTTTATATTGTGCAGTTTGTATGAGGTTTCTTGTGTTTCATATTATCACATAAAAACCGCAAAGACATCACCGCTCTTACTTCTCCTCAAACATCCACTCGACCGCCTTTTCAGCATACTCACTCCAAAACATCATATCGTGGTTGCCTTTGCTTTCAAAATACTCGTGAGAAACGTTTCTGCTTTCAAGAAATTTGTGAAGATCACGGTTGTTTTCAAGCAGGAAATCTTCTGTACCGCAGCACATAAATATATCTGGGATATTTTTGCCCTCTCGCTGAAGTTTGTCTATAAGAAATTCGGGATTGTTCCTGCTGTTCAGCACCTCAGACGTTTCGCCGAAACATTCTCTGTAATATTCATAATTCGCTGTGGCATTGCCCTGCCCCTCTGACATTCCTGCAACTTCGTGTACGATAAGAGCCGAAGATAATGCAGCAACCTTGCCAAAGGTTTCTGGATATGCAAATGCTGTATGAAGTGCACCAAATCCGCCCATTGAAAGACCCATAATGTATGTTTCACTGCCGTCTTTCGCAAGTCTGAAAACTCGTCTTACATAGTCCACAAGCTCCTCGCCGACGAATTTGCAGAACTGATGACCAGTCGAGCGTCCGTCCAGCCAAAAAGAATTTTCGCCCGAGGGGATAACTACTGCAAAATTATACTTGTCCGAAAGATATTCAGGCACCCAGTTTTCTGCGTCGCCTGTAAAACCGTGCAGCAAGAAAAGCGTTTTGGTGCTGTTTTCCGAGTATTTCGTATCTGTCTGCCCCCAGTCCTGCCTTATGTCACATGGCAGGTACATTTTAAACGTGGTATATCTCCGCAGGCAATTTGAATAAAATCTGATCGTTAAGTTTGACATAGCTTTTCCTCCTGTTTTTTTATATAATTATACTACATAAAATCAGGTTTGTCTAAGGGGACAGCGAAAATTTTTTTCAATTTCCCTCACAAAATCATTTATCCCTATAAAAATAAAAATCACATCTGTCAAAGCCTCGTCCCAACGTACCTTGCCGCTTTTGACCTTTATAATACAATACTAACCGAAATGTGCCCTACATATCCTCCCTCATCATATCATTCTCACTCTTTATAAACATAAGCACAAAGCATATAAGCAGCAATGCACAAGATATCCATATAAACTCATTGCCTATGTATAATGAATATGCTCCGCCTATTCCTGCACCGCAGGCAAATACGAATATCGTAAGAAAATATTGCAGCGATTTCCTAAGCAGCGACTTGTCCCCTATCCTCATGTATGCACTTATGGATTCCATTGCACTTCTCATATTTCCTATGCACATCGTGCTTGCGTATGGATAACTATTTACTTTCCTGAACGATTGCACCTGCATTGCACAGGCACATGATGAAAGTGCATTCGCAACAAAATCGTATGAACCGCCAAGCGGTATAAACCCCACAATGCAAAGCAGCACCATTTCCGTGAAAACTATTATCTGCCGCCAATGTATAAATCCCACGTCCTTGAAACGTGCGTGCAGACGCTCGGCTATGAAAATCCCCATTGCAAACGCCAGCACAGGTATAAGATAGTGCAACGCCCTGTGCCAGTTGCCTTTTGCGACATATGTGCTCATAAGCACAATGTTTCCCGTCTGTGCATTTGAAAAAACTTCACCTCGCACAAAATACGAATATGCGTCCTGCAAGCCCCCTGATATGGTCAGAAGTATCATGAGCATATTGGTTTCAGACATTTGTTTTCTTGATCGTAACATCATTTTATCATATTCCTTCATAAAAAATTAACAAGAAAAATATTTTTATGCACTTTAATTTTCTCCTTTTTCCATTATAATTATCTCAGATATATAAGTCAAATATATAATTGATATGGAAGATATAAAATATTGATATAGCAAGAAAGTGATAAAGTGAATATAAATTACGAATATTATAAGATATTTTATTATGCCGCAAAGAACCGCAGCTTTTCAAGAACGGCAAAAGTGCTGCTCACAAATCAGCCTAATATCACAAGAGTGATAAAAATACTCGAAGGAGAACTTGGCTGCACGCTTTTCAATCGAATGAAAAACGGCGTCACGCTTACCCCTGAGGGAGAGATACTTTACGAGCACATCTCAAAGGCGGTGGAACTTATTACAGAGGGCGAAGATGAGATCTCAAAAGCCAACGACCTGCAAAGCGGAACTGTCACCATAAGTGTGACGGAGACCGCACTTCACGGCGTTATGCTGCCACTTCTCAATGAGTTCCATGAAAGATATCCGGGAATAAAAATAAAGCTGCTGAACCATTCAACCCCTCAGGCACTGACTGCTCTCAAAAGCGGCATTGCAAACCTCGCTGTGGTAACAACGCCGATAAGCACAGAGGGCTCGCTGAATTTTCATAAGCTCAGAGAGTTCCGTGAACTTATCATATGCAGCACAAAGCTAAAGGATCTTGCAAAGCGAACGCTCACTCTTGAGGAACTTTGCAGCCACCCTATAATATCACTTAACCGAAACACAAGGACATATGATTTCTATTCCGATTTCTTTTTCCAGCATGGAATAGATTTTCAGCCGGATATAGAGGTCGCAACTGCCGATCAGATAATGCCGCTTGTGAAAAGCAACCTTGGCATAGGTCTTATACCTGAACCAATGGCACAAAGCGGCGATGTTTATATTCTGAAAACTGATGAAGAGTTTCCAAAGAGGAGCATCGTTCTTGCAGAAAATGCAGACAAAAAACTCAATGCCGCCGCTACAGAGATACAAAAAATGATACTGAAAAAGTGTAATATGTTTGCAAATGCTGAGATATGACATACATGAAAGGAGATAATAATATGCCTACAGTTTTGCCAAAAGAAAATGAAGTCGAACAGTTTTTTTCAAGGATAATGGCATCGGAAGGAGCTTGCGAAAGGCTCAGCAACGTGCTTTACGATCACCTTAGTGACGATGATATGCAGACCGATCCTGACCCAAAACATCTTGTGCAGGTGCTTTTGACCGCATATACGAACGGTGATATAAGTGCACTTCTTCTGGAGCTTTGTGGAAGAAGTCTTTTCGATCTGCTGAGAGAGGCTTACCTTATACCAAAGCGTTTTCACGGAAAAGCCGGAAAAAATCCTGAACTCCTTACGACCCCTGAAGGCGATGTCATTGAAGAAAAGAAAAAGCTTGTCACAAAGCATGAGTTTGAGAAATTTCGTGATGTGTACAAAAACCACAGCTGTGCACCACGTTCAAAGCTTTATCTTGCAGACGGATATGACCTTATGAGGGTCTATACCGACGGAATGAACATTAAGGAAAAGCGTGTTGACAAAAGACGTGGCGTGCTTATACTTTACGCCCTGCCTGACACTGTAAAGCTTGGACTTTCCGAGGCTCAGACCTATGATGTTATATGGAATACTTTCCACAAGATACAGCAGACTGCCCCAACTGCAATGGTCTATTACGGACAAGAAACAGGCGAAAAGGCTGGAAAATCATTTGATGAGATCGGCGTTTTACTGCCTGTTCATCAGTTTGAAAAGAAAATGCTCATGCACCTCAGCGAGATAGACGGCATTGTGCTTGCCTGCCGTGAGGAAATGATGAAAAAAGCAGGCTCAGACAGCCTTGATCTTTAAAAACGGAAGTGATACTGAATGTCACAAACTATAGTTAAGAAAAATCACATGGATATCCCATGGCACGATTTCACAGACGCCGAAAAGGACGAGCCAGTATCAAAGGCGAGCCTAAAAGAAAAAGCCTCTGTTATAGGCAGGGTGGGAATGATGTTTCTCTCCTGCGGAACGGGAGCGTGGCGTGTGAGAAGTTCCATGAACACCATGTCGGAATGTATGGGACTGACCTGCACAGCAGATATCGGGCTTATGTCCATAAACTACACCTGTTTTGACGGTGAGGCTTGCTTTTCGCAGTCTCTTTGCCTTACTAACACGGGAGTAAACAATTCAAAGCTAACACGTCTTGAAAATTTCATCAACGATTTTGTCAGCCGCTGCGATAGTTTGACTTGCGAACAGGTCCACAATGAACTTGACGATATCGAAAAGATACACGGACTTTACTCGCCGCCTGTTTTGGGCCTTGCGGCGGCACTTGCCTGCGGAGCGTTCACATTCCTGCTTGGCGGTGGACTGACCGAGATGATATGTGCATTTTTCGGTGCAGGCATTGGCAATTATGTGCGGAGCAAATTCACAAAGCACCACCTTACCCTTGTGCTTGGAATAGTTGCCTCAGTATCGGCGGCGTGCCTTTCATATGCAGGGCTGTTTGAACTTGCGAAAATACTTTTCAATATAAAAATGCAGCATGAGGCAGGCTACATATGTGCAATGCTTTTTATTATACCTGGTTTTCCGTTCATCACAAGCGGCATAGACCTTTCAAAGCTCGATATGCGTTCGGGCATCGAGCGGCTGACCTACGCCCTCATCATTATAATTGTAGCCACAATGACAGCTTGGTTAATGGCACTTATCCTGCACCTTACGCCAATGGACTTTTTGCCTCTGCACCTTACCTTATGGCAGTTCATACTGTTCAGACTTGCGGCAAGTTTCTGCGGGGTTTTCGGATTTTCCGTTATGTTCAACAGCCCTGTCAAGCTTGCAGCCTCTGCGGCAGTTATAGGTGCACTTGCAAACACTCTGAGATTGGAACTTGTTGACCTTGTTTCATTTCCTCCGGCAGCTGCTGCGTTTGTGGGGGCATTCACCGCAGGCATACTCGCCTCGCTGCTGAAAAAGTATGTGGGCTATCCGAGAATATCCATAACCGTTCCGTCCATAGTCATAATGGTTCCGGGATTATATCTTTACAAGGCTTTCTATAATTTGGGTGTCATGTCCCTTGAAACATCTGCGTCATGGCTTGCGTCTGCTCTGCTGATAATACTAGCTCTGCCTTTGGGGCTTATCTTCGCTAGGATAATTACGGACAGGTCATTTAGGTGTTGTACTTAAAATCTTAGTCAAAGCCTAAAGCTATACCGAATCCACATAAAAAACTATATTGATATACACTTTCCTATTAAGACTATTCTCCATTACCTATTACTGGGGTCATAGGCATTCGTCAGCAAAAGCGAAGTGCTGAGGTGTTTTAAGAACATAACAGGACAATCGCCGTTTGAATATCTAAAAAATTATCGTCTGCGCAATACGGCATATATGATAAAAAACACATCTGACTCGATAAATGCTATCTGTGGGCTTTGCGGCTTTGACGATCACAGCTATTTTTCAAAAGCCTTTAAAGAAGCCTACGGGTGCAGCCCCAGAGATTTTAGAAAGTAGAATATACGGGACAATATCTCACAGATTTATCCGTCTGCCGTGTAGACATTACATTTTCCTGTTTATAGGACTACGATAAAACTATTATCAAACAAAAGACGTTTCATTTTATCCAAATGGAACGTCTGTTGCATTTATGCTTTTTCTTGTATGAAAAAAGAGTCAATTATTCTCCTCCCAATAATCCTCTGCATCCTCGTAGTCATAGAAATCATCATAGTGATCCTCATAGAGATCCTCTGGGTCGTCATAATCATGACCATCATACTCAGCAGATTTACTGGTTGAGGTTTTATTGGTATTCTTACGGGTAGCTCTGTTAGCTGAACTACTTGCTGTAGTGGTTTTCGGACGTGATGTTGTAGCAGTTGTGAATACTGGAGTATAGCTGTTCTTATTATTGTAATACTTAGGGTCATGTATCAAACAGTAGCAACTGCCTTCTTCAGGAGTATTGTCACAGCCTGAGTGTGCGCATTTGGGGCGCAGGGCATCATAGATCATGGCTATCCCTATGATGATCAACACGGCGACAACGATTCCTTTGAGATTGAACGAACTATGCTGAGAGCTGTTTTCTGTTGTCAGCTTGTAGCCTATATAATCGTCAAGCATTTCCTTGTTTCTGTTGTATTTTTCAGATTCCATAATCACACCTCCAAACTGTATTTCTAATATTATACCATATTTTTTAAGATTTGTGGTAACAATTTTTGGACAATTGAATATTCTGTCCCTTTTATTATTTTTTAGTGGCAAAGTCGGGTAGTGTGCGGAATATTTTACGGTTACTTTTGCTCAACTCCCCTTAATTTTATCCCCATTATACAGCTTGAAGCGAACTCTATGCCAATGGGTAAAAATTTTTTTCAAACCTCCCCAATTTTACCCCTAAGTATGCTATAATAGAATAGACAAGAAACCCGACCCCAAACCCAGCGAGGTGCTTTTATGACATATGCAATATCTGATATCCACGGCTGTTATGAGGAGTATATTAAGCTTCTCGAAAAAATAGGCTTCTCTGAGTACGATACCCTCTATATCCTAGGTGACATCTGCGACAGGGGCGAAAAGCCTATGGAGATCTATAATGATATCATGGCTCGGGATAATGTTATCCCGCTGTTCGGCAACCACGAACACCTTGCCTATATCAATCTCCGCCACCTTATAAAAGATGATGCGAGCAAGCTTACGAAAGACGAACGGCTAGACCTGATAGATTGGCTCACCAGCGGAGGCAAACCCACTTTCAGCGAATTTATCTCCCTCTCCAAAGCCGACCGCATGGACTTTATGGAGTTTCTCAAAAGCTTCTCAATGTATGAGGATATTACCATAAACGGCAAACGTTTTGTCCTCACCCATGCAGGTCTTGGGGGCTTTAGCGAGGATAAGCCTCTTGTTGAATATACCCTCCACGAGCTTATCTGGGAACGTGCCGACTATTCAAAACGCTATTTCAGCGACCCGGGTACTTTCCTTGTGACAGGTCACACCCCTACCGCCAACATCCCAAACCACGGCATACCCGAAGCCTACAAAGCCAACGGACACATAGCCATAGACTGTGGCTGTGCCTCACGTGGAC
>OGZX01000458.1_pt1 | contig 49417 bp, 50 predicted proteins | sample 1576881 | NCBI WGS metagenome assembly OGZX01 (sample SAMEA3541542, study PRJEB24748) | human gut metagenome | biome: human gut; feature: human-associated habitat; material: faeces | place: China | collected 2012 | reverse complement strand
CTATATCGCGCCGCTACAACCAACTACCTTTGCTGCGATCAAGCCCTGGAGGATTTGAAGGGAGCTGGCCGTATAGGACTTACCCGTATTTTCGTTTGCGGGTGCAAAGGTAGGCATTTTTATTAAACTTGCAATAGTTTGCCCAAACTTTTTTCAACTTTAACAAGAATACAAAGGTTACAAACAATATTATTTATACCTTTGCGCCCATATTCCTAATGAAAGATGACAGAAAACAGAGGTTACTTACAACGATATGCCATGCTATTCGGCACTTACCTGGGGGGATTTTGGATTTTGAAGTTCATTCTGTTCCCTTTGGGGTTAACTGTACCATTCTTACTTTTCCTTTTCGGAGGGCTGACCCTATGCGTGCCTTTCATGGCATACTATTATGTACGCATGTATCGCAACCATGTATGTGGCGGTACTATCAGTTTCCTCCACGCGTGGATTTTCACCGTATTCATGTATATGTTTGCCGCATTGCTCACGTCCGTGGCACATTACATTTATTTCCGTTTCATAGATCAAGGTTTCATACTGAACACATACGAAAGTTTACTGAATAACTTTGAAGCAAACATCCTGCCGGGAATGGAAATATATATCGAACAGTTGAAAGATGCTTTGAGCGTGATGCGTTCATTGTCTCCGATAGAAATCACTATGCAATTGATGTCCCAGAATGTTTTCTACGGATCGTTGCTTGCCATTCCTACTGCTTTGTTTGCCATGAAGCGGCCACCGGTTGACCACATAGGCGGAAGATAAGGTAATAGAGTGGTAAAATGATAAAATGGTGATTAAAAGTAATTTCAATCGTAAATCGTTAACGTACCTATGCGATAAAGATTAAGTAATATGTCATGACCATAGGGAATAAATCGTAAATAAGAAAGATGGATATTTCAGTTGTCGTTCCTTTGTATAATGAAGAAGAGTCTCTTCCGGAACTGTATGCATGGATTGAACGGGTGATGAAAGCTAACGGTTTTTCATACGAAGTAATCTTCGTGAATGACGGCAGTACCGACCGTTCTTGGCAGATTATCGAAGAACTAAGCCGGAAGTCGGATACAGTGCATGGCATCAAGTTCCGTCGCAACTATGGGAAGTCACCGGCATTATTTTGTGGTTTTGAAAAGGCACAGGGAGATGTAGTCATCACAATGGATGCAGATTTGCAGGACAGTCCTGACGAAATCCCCGAACTATACCGAATGATTACAGAAGATGGTTACGACCTGGTGTCCGGTTGGAAAATGAAGCGATATGACCCGATTTCGAAAACCATTCCTACGAAATTATTCAATGCAACCGCCCGGAAGGTATCCGGAATAAAGAACCTGCACGATTTCAATTGCGGACTGAAAGCCTACAGAAAAGACGTGGTAAAGAACATCGAAGTATATGGTGAAATGCACCGCTATATCCCCTACCTCGCCAAGAATGCAGGTTTCAATAAAATCGGAGAAAAAGTAGTCCAACATCAGGCACGTAAATTCGGGAAGACGAAATTCGGTGGACTGAATCGTTTCTTCAATGGATATCTGGACTTGATTTCACTTTGGTTCCTGTCAGCTTTCGGAGTGAAACCGATGCACTTCTTCGGGCTCTTGGGTTCATTGATGTTTGTCTTTGGTTTTATCTCGGTAGTCATTGTGGGAGTTATGAAGCTGTATCATATGCACAACGGAATGCCCTACCGCCTGGTTACGGACTCCCCCTACTTCTACTTGTCGCTGACCGCCATGATTATCGGAACACAATTGTTCCTTGCAGGCTTTCTCGGCGAACTAATCTCGCGCAACGCTCCCGAACGAAACAAATATCAAATAGAAAAAACAATATAAGGCCATGAGAAAATTAGTAAAACTGGTATTGCTTTGTCTGATTGCTTATCCCATTGCCAGCATCGTCTCTTCGTGTTCGGAAGAAGAAGATTGCTCTATGAATGCACGCCCGATGATGCAATGCTATCTCTATATCATAGATAGGGAAAACAACAATAGGGTGCTGAATGATACGCTCGATTCGCTGACCATTACGGCTCTGGAAACAGACTCCATTATTCTTAATAACGAGAAAAGAGTGCATGGATTGTCATTGCCGTTGCGCTATACGGCCGACTCTACCGTACTAGTATTCCATTATAGCAAAGATCCCAAGATTAAAAAAGATACAATCATCATCCGTCAGAAAAACACCCCCTATTTCCTTTCGATGGATTGCGGCTATCAAATGAAGCAGAGTATCACAGGCAGAGAATATAGCCGCCACATTCTTGACTCCATATACATTCAATCAAAAGAAGCAAGCATCAATGGAACGGAAAATCTTAAGCTCTTTTATCGCAATTAGCCTGGTGCTTTATTTGCTGACGGGACTTCCGGCACAAGCGCAGAATAGCAACCAGCCCCCCGCTTCCAATCCGCCAAAGGAGCAAAAGAAGGATACGGATGCAGAGGCTTTCCCGCTATACAACGGTGTAACCGTCAGTGTAGACTTATGGGGTATTGGAAGCAAAGTTCTCGGAGGGGATTTTCTCAGTTCGGAAGTGGCCGTCGATGTTAATCTAAAGAACCGCTTCTTCCCGATAGTGGAACTCGGATATGGTGGAACCGACGCATGGAATGACAATGGCACACACTACAAAAGCAGTGCGCCTTATTTTCGCATCGGAGTGAATTACAATGCTCTTTATAAAAAGAAATTCGATAATTTTCTGTTTGTCGGTTTGCGCTACGCTATGAGTAGTTTCAAGTATGACGTTGAGGCCCTTTCCGTAGACGACCCCGTTTATGGTGGAGCTATCGGGAATCCCAACCAAATGGATGACATCTGGGGCGGTAGCGTTCCTTTCAATCATAAGTTGAAAGGGTCGATGCAATGGTTTGAATTCTGCGTGGGTATCCGTGCACATATCTGGAAGCAATTCTATATGGGTTGGGGATTACGTTTTAAATTCCGCACCAGTTCATCTACGGGAGAATATGGCGACCCGTGGTATGTACCGGGATTCGGCAAATATGGCTCAAACACGATGGGCGTAACTTATACAATCACTTATAAACTACCATTCTAAAAACTTATGACCGGATTAGAGATTTGGCTTCTTGCCCTGGGCCTCGCAATGGATTGCTTTGCCATATCCATTGCCAGTGGTATCCTTCTAAAACGTACGCTATGGCGGCCCATGCTGACCATGGCGTTTTTCTTTGGATTGTTTCAAGCTATCATGCCACTTCTCGGGTGGATAGGTGCCAGCACGTTCAGTCACCTAATAGAGAGTCTGGACCACTGGATTGCTTTCGCTATCCTCGCCTTCTTAGGCGGACGCATGGTCAGGGAATCTTTCAAAGATGAAGATTGTAAAAAAGAATACGACCCGAAAAGCCTGAAAGTAGTATTGGCACTGGCCATAGCAACCAGTATTGACGCATTGGCCATTGGAGTATCATTCGCATTCCTGGGTATACGGGATTTTTCGGAGATACTATCGCCCGTTTCTATCATTGGATTCGTATCTTTCGCTATGTCCCTTATAGGATTGATGTTTGGTATTCGTTTCGGTTGCGGTATCGCACGTAAACTACGCGCAGAGCTTTGGGGAGGTATCATCCTGATTATTATCGGAACCAAAATATTAATAGAACATTTGTTTTTCAGTTAAACCCCACCTTATGGAAAAAAAAGTACAGAGAAACTTCTTATGGATTGCCCTGCTCGTGCTGGGAACAATCTGGATACTTGCACGCCACAACCGTACAGAACCTTACACCACCGTGAACGGACTGATATTCGGTACGGTTTATAAAATCACTTATCAATATGATGGCGACCTGAAAGCTGAGATAGACGACGAGTTGAAGCGTTTTGACGGTTCGTTGTCTCCTTTCAATGACACGGCCACCATCACCCGGATTAATCGCAACGAAGACATAGTGCCGGACACGTTCTTCACCAATGTATTCAACCGTAGTATGGAGATTTCCAAAGAGACGGATGGTGCATTCGATATTACGGTTGCTCCGTTAGCAAATGCCTGGGGTTTCGGCTTCAAGAAAGGGGCATTCCCCGACTCGGCCATGATAGATAGCTTGTTGGAAATCACCGGATATACCAAAGTAGCTTTATCCGAAGAAGGGAAAGTAGTGAAACAAGACGCTCGTATGATGCTTTCGTGTAGTGCCGTCGCCAAAGGGTATGCGGTGGATGTCATCGCACAATTCCTTGCAAAGAAGGGCATTAAGAACTTCATGGTGGACATAGGCGGAGAGATTGTGGCACGTGGAGAGAACCCGAAGAAAAGCTCGTGGAGAATTGGTATCAATAAGCCCGTAGATGACTCATTATCCATCAATCAGGAATTGCAAACGGTGCTGAATGTGAGCGATGTGGGCATTGCCACTTCGGGCAATTATCGTAATTTCTATTACAAGGACGGAAAGAAATATGCACACACCATAGACCCGAGAACGGGGTATCCTGTGCAACACAACATCTTATCCGCTACCGTAGTGGCCAAAGATTGCATGAGTGCCGACGCTTATGCCACCGCATTCATGGTAATGGGGCTGAAAGAAGCGGAACGCTTTGCCAATGCACACCCGGACATTGATGCTTGCTTCATCTATACAGATGAGAAAGGAGAACTCCAAATCTATTATACGAAGGGGATGGAAAGGTTTATAGAAAGAAAATGATAATTTAGACTAATAATCACTTTATAAAAACACCGTTGAAATGAAAGGGCTCTATACTATTTTGCTTTTAATTGTCTCTAATATCTTTATGACTTTCGCATGGTACGGCCATCTGAAGTTACAAGATATGAAAGTGATCACAAACTGGCCGCTTTATGCCATAATCCTCTTTTCATGGAGTATCGCTCTTGCGGAATATTTTTGCCTGGTTCCCGCCAATCGCATTGGTTTTATTGGTAATGGCGGACCTTTCTCACTGATACAACTAAAGATTATTCAGGAGGTGATTACGCTTATCATTTTCACCGTTTTTACTACTATCCTTTTTAAAGGTGAAAGCTTGCATTGGAACCACTTTGCGGCATTTGTTTGCTTGGTGCTGGCGGTGTATTTTGTGTTCTATAAATGATGATTTAGCGGGCGGATGCCCGCTAAATCATCATTTTCTTAGGCAAAAGTTCTTCCTGAACATTAGTCATACTCCCCCAAAGACTATAACGGGCTTCTGGGTTCATCTCTTCCAATTGATGCAAAACCTCTTTCATGTCGCTACGATGAGATTGCGCTTCATACGGACAATTCTTCACTTGTTTGCGATATCCCCTGATTTGCGCCAGTTCCACTAAATCAGCCTCATGTACCAGACACATCGGACGGATAATCGTCATATCAAATTTCTTCATAACCAAGCGGGGAGGCATGGAGCTGAATGCTCCCTGAAAAGTGATATTCATCAATAAAGTCTCCAATATATCATCCATGTGATGCCCTAATGCTATTTTATTACATCCTTGTTCTTTGGCTACCGTGAATAATGCCTTCCGCCGATTCCATGAACAGAGGAAACAAGGAGACTTACGGGTATCTGTACTTGCATCGAATTCCGTCTCATACAACACAAAAGGTACCCCCCACGACTCTACATATTCACGCAGATATGCCAAATCACTCTGATAAGGGATATTCTTCATAACCACATGCACGGCAACTACCGAAAAACCGGGCTTATAGATGCGAGCACGTCTCGCCAACAACTCTACCAACGCCAAAGAATCTTTGCCGCCGGAAAGTCCGATAAGAATCTTGTCACCGTCCTCTATCAGACCATATTCCACCAGTCCTTTGCTAAACCGCTTTTCAATGCGGCGAATGGTTTTCTCTTCTTCGGTAAATTGCGCCATGATGATTTTAGCTTTTGTTGCTTGTACTCCTTGTTACTCGTAGCTTTTTGCGGTGCAAAAGTAAGAGAAAAGAACGATTTAAGGAAGAATTAACAAAATTGAATAACGGAATTCAGCATTATTCCCGATTAATTTGTATTTTTGAACATTAGAATTTGTAAGTTGGATAACTAGCATGAAAAAGAGATATATTTCATTCCTTCTATTTTGCCTTGTATTAGCCGGTGCATCAGCACAGACATTAGAACAAGCAAAAGCCTTCTACAAAAAAGGGCAATATGAGAAAGCCAAACCCGTTTTCAAGAAATTCGTCAAAACACAACCTGCAAACGGAAACTATAACTTGTGGTATGGTGTGTGTTGCCTGGAAACAAGAGAGCCTGATGTGGCCGTAAAATATCTGGAGACGGCCGTAAAAAAACGTATTCCGAGCGGCCAGTTATATCTGGCGCGCACCTATAATGACTTATACCGCTTCGAAGATGCCATCAAATGCTATGAGGAGTATATCAGTGACCTGAGCAAAAGAAAAAGACCGACCGCAGAAGCTGAAAAACTTCTGGAAAAAAGTAAAGCAAATTTCCGCATGCTGAAAGGTATCGAAGAAGTTTGTATTATTGATAGTACCGTAGTAGACAAAGAACGTTTTCTGGAAGCTTATAAGATTAGTCCCGAGTCAGGTAAACTATTCACATATAACGACTTTTTCCAAAATAAGGAAGAAATGGAAGCCACCGTATATGAAACAGAACTTGGCACCAAGATTTATTACGGTGAACGTCAATCCGACGGTAAACTTAGCATCCTTTCCCGCAACAAGATGCAAGGCGAATGGGGAAAAGGTAGTTTGCTACCCAGCAGCATCAACGATTCCATCAATGCCAATTACCCGTATGTGCTGACCGACGGCGCAACCATCTATTATGCGACCGATGGCGAAAACTCAATCGGAGGATACGACATATTCGTTACCCGCTACAATACGAATACCAATACCTATCTGACCCCGGAAAACGTAGGAATGCCGTTCAACTCCCCCTACAACGACTATATGTTCGTTATTGACGAATTCAACAACCTCGGATGGTTTGCTTCCGACCGTTATCAACCGGAAGGCAAAGTCTGCATCTATGTATTCATCCCCAACTCTTCCAAACGAGTGTACAATTACGAAGGAATGGACAAGAAAAAGGCCGTCCGACTTGCCCAAATTCATTCACTGAAGGATTCTTGGGTAGATCAAAATGTCGTATCCGATGCGAAACGCCGCCTACAAGCCGCAATAAATGAAAAGCCACAAGCCGAACGGGCACACGACTTCGAATTTGTCATTGACGACCATACCACGTATTATCAATGGAGTGATTTCAAATCACCTCAAGCCAAGAATCTATTCAGCAAATACCGCCAACTGGAAAAAAGTTACAGGCAACAACTGAATAAACTGGAAGAGCAACGCACGTTGTACTCCCGAGCCAATGAAAGCGATAAAGCCAAGCTGGCCCCTGCCATACTTGATCTGGAAAAGCAGATGCGACAATTGTCGGACGAAGTGGAACGCGCCGCCATCAAAGTGCGCAACACCGAAAAACAAACTTTAAAACCCTAATAATTATGGACATACTCATCATCATCGTACTCATCATTGCGGCGGTCGTCCTGTTCCTGGTAGAACTGTTCGTCATCCCGGGCATCAGCGTAGCCGGATTCCTGGCAGGTGGTTGCATCATCTTTGCCAACTACTACGCTTTCACCTATCTGGGCACCACGGGCGGGTTCATCACGCTCGGCATATCGGCAATAGCCTGCATAGGTTCGCTGATCCTGTTCATGCGCTCCAAAACGCTGGACAAGATTGCGCTAAAAAAGAACATCACATCCAAAGTAGACCGTACGGCCGAAGACCAAGTGAAAGTCGGTGACACGGGAGTAGCTTTCACACGTCTGGCATTGATTGGAAACGCTGAATTTAACGGCAACATTGTGGAAGTGAAATCCATGGATGGCTTCCTGAATGAGAAGACTCCTATCATCGTAAGCCGCATCACAGACGGTGTGATTTTGGTAGAAAAGATAAAAGATTAGTATTCACACTTAAATATCGTATAAATCATGAACGTAGACTCTATGTACTTAACTGCCTTTCTTGTGATAGGAGGCATTATCTTCATCGTACTGTTCTTCCACTATGTTCCTTTCTTCCTATGGTTGTCCGCCAAAGTTTCGGGAGTCAGGATTTCATTGGTGCAATTGTTTCTAATGCGTATCCGTAACGTGCCCCCCTACATCATCGTGCCGGGCATGATTGAAGCGCACAAAGCCGGACTGAGCAACATCACCCGCGACGAGCTGGAGGCTCACTACCTTGCCGGCGGACACGTGGAAAGAGTGGTTCATGCATTGGTTTCCGCCTCCAAAGCGAACATCGAATTGTCCTTCCAGATGGCCACCGCCATCGACCTTGCCGGACGTGACGTGTTCGAAGCGGTTCAGATGTCGGTAAACCCGAAGGTGATTGACACTCCTCCCGTGACGGCCGTGGCTAAGGATGGTATCCAGTTGATAGCAAAGGCTCGTGTGACGGTGCGCGCCAATATCCGCCAATTGGTGGGTGGTGCCGGTGAAGACACTATTCTGGCACGTGTGGGCGAAGGTATCGTATCTTCCATCGGTTCGTCCGAAAACCACAAGTCGGTATTGGAAAATCCGGATTCAATCTCTAAATTGGTGCTCCGCAAAGGGTTGGATGCCGGTACGGCATTCGAAATCTTGTCCATTGATATTGCTGATATCGACATAGGTAAGAACATCGGTGCGGCATTGCAGATTGACCAGGCAAATGCGGATAAGAACATTGCCCAAGCCAAGGCTGAGGAACGTCGCGCAATGGCCGTGGCCAGCGAGCAGGAAATGAAGGCGAAAGCTCAGGAAGCCCGTGCAAAAGTGATTGAGGCAGAAGCAGAAGTGCCTAAGGCTATGGCAGAAGCATTCCGTAGCGGTAATTTGGGTATCATGGATTATTATCGGATGAAGAACATCGAAGCCGATACTTCCATGCGCGAAAACATAGCCAAACCTACAGGTAATAACTCAAACCAGCCATTGAGTAAATAATCCGGTAAAAATATTATTCCCGAAAAAACGTCGGAACCGGTGAACAGTAATCCCGTTCCGGCGTTTTCTTTTTTACGAACATATTAACCCATAAAATCCAGCATATGAAAAAGTATTTTGCATCTTCCGAACTCATCATCAATGATGACGGTTCCGTATTCCACCTACACGTAAAGCCGGAATGGCTGGCAGACAAAGTAATCTTGGTGGGCGACCCGGGACGGGTGGCATTAGTAGGCTCGCACCTTGAGAATAAAGAGTGTGAAGTAGAAAGCCGCGAGTTCAAGACCATTACCGGTACCTATAAAGGCAAGCGAATCACGGTGGTTTCCACGGGCATCGGTTGCGATAACATCGACATCGTGATGAATGAGTTGGACGCTCTGGCAAACATTGATTTCAACACGCGGGAAGAGAAGCCCCAACTCCGCCAACTGGAACTGGTGCGTATCGGCACTTGTGGCGGTCTTCAACCCAATACCCCTGTAGGTACATTTATCTGCTCGCAAAAGTCCATCGGTTTTGATGGCTTGCTGAACTTCTATTCGGGACGCAATGAAGTGTGCGACTTGCAATTTGAACGCGCCTTCCTCAACCACATGGGATGGTCGGGAAACATGTGCGCCCCCGCTCCTTACGTGATTGACGCCAATGCCGAATTGATTGAACGCATTGCCGCCGATGACATGGTGCGTGGCGTAACCATTGCCGCCGGTGGTTTCTTTGGTCCGCAAGGGCGCGAGTTGCGCATTCCGCTGGCCGACCCGAAACAGAATGAGAAAATCGAGAACTTCGAGTATAACGGTTATCGTATCACCAATTTCGAGATGGAAAGCTCCGCACTGGCGGGTTTGAGCCGCCTGATGGGACACAAAGCGACCACGGTATGCATGGTGATTGCCAACCGCTTGATAAAAGAGGCTAATACAGGTTATAAGAATACCATTGATGTACTTATAAAAACGGTACTGGATAGAATCTGATAGAAACATCCGCATAATGTAAAGAAGAGGTTGCGTAAAAAAAATCACGCAACCTCTTCTTTCGTTTATACGATAAATCTAAATATACTTGATGATAGTCTCCTTCAACTTCTCGTAAGTATAAGGTTTCGCAATAATATCATTGCATCCGGCGGCCAACGCCTGTTGTTGCTCAATCAGGAACGCATTAGCCGTCACGGCCACAATTGGCAAATCGAGCGTAATGGCACGTATCTTCTCCGTGGCCTGAATACCGTTCATCACCGGCATTCGGATATCCATCAATATCAGGTCGGGACGTTCGCGCAAGAAACTATTGACGGCTTCCTCCCCATTTGTAACCCACGAAATGGTATAATCTTTTTTCAACAAGATATTTATCTGCATGAAGTTCGACTCCGTATCTTCGGCTATCAGGATTTTCTTCCTGCCATCCACCCTATGTCCCATGTCGGTCACGTTAGCCCCAACGGCTCCGGCATCCGAGGCGAATAAGGATTGCTGATAAGGAAGTGTCATCACAAACGTGCTACCCACTCCCACCTCAGACTCTACGGAAATCTTTCCGCCCAATCTTTCAACGATGCTCTGGCAAATGGGAAGTCCCAATCCCGTTCCCTGAACAAAATCATTCAACTTCTCAAAACGGTTAAAAATCAAAGGCAATTTCTCGCGGGGTATTCCGCACCCGGTGTCGGTCACATACACCTTCAACCACTCCCCTTCCATCGCCAAGCCCAACGTAATGGAACCCTCGCACGTGTTTTTAATGGCATTGGAAAGGAAATTAAACAACACTTGCGTAATCCTGTTCCGGTCCACCATAATCCAGATTTCCTCATCCGGACGCACCACCTCAAAGCGGATACCCGTTTTCATCTTCAAGCGGTGCACCTTCTCCACCTCGTCAATCAGTCCTGTCATCTCGGTCAACTGGATGTTCATTTCCGACTTTCCGGACTCGATGCGAGAGAGGTCGAGGATGTCGTTGATGAGTTGCAACAACAGGTTGCTATTCTTCTGAATGATATTCAGATACTCCGCTTTCTCCTTTTCATCTTCCGTCAGGGCAATGATTTCCGAAAAACCAACAATGGCATTCAACGGGGTACGGATTTCGTGGCTCATGTTTGCCAGGAATACCGACTTCATCCGGTCGGCCTCTTCTGCCCGTTGCTTCGCTTCAATCAATTCATTGGAACGCTGAACCCGGTCGCCGATGTCGTGTATCAGAGCCATCACCTTGTTGCCTTCAAACGGGGATATGCGTGCCTGGAAGTAATGCCTTTCGCAATTATCCACGTCCAGCGGATACTCAATTTCCTTCAACTGGCCGTCTTCAAGGCATTGGTGGATGTTGCGCAAAAACAAATCGCTGACTTCGGGAGAGTAAATGGAACGCCCGTCGGCTCCCTTCAACTGGTTCACCGGATGAAGCAAAACCGTATCGGAAGACATCAGCACATCGGTTATGAAGAAATTGTCGTCAAGGATGAATATGAATTCGGGCAATGCCTCGATAATTTTCCGGTTCCGCTCTTCTATGCGCAAGATGTGGGCTTCCCTCTCGCATTGCTCGGTGACGTTTACGGTATAGCACAACAAGCGTTCCGGCTTTCCGTCGCCATCCGTCTCCACGGATAAGAGGCGGTCCTCCAGCCAGACTATTTCGCCATGCGCGCCTACGCACCTGATGCGCAGGAGGGTTGCTTCTTCAAAGCCTTCCAGCTTCTGCTGAAAGCCGTCAAATGACACCAGATGCTTATCGTCGGGATGTACGAAGTTGAAAAACTCTTCCAGATTCCGGAAGTGGATGCCCACCTTGTCCAAACCTAAACTCGCGAAATACTCTTCGGTGAAAGTGCACTCCAGGGTTACGATGTTAATCTCCCAAAGAGCAATCTGATGAGCGGCCAAAACGGATTTGACCTTCAGGAAATTCTCTTTTATTTGTTCTAAACTTTCGTTCTCTCCAACGGTTGCAGAGAGCGATTCATGCATTTTTATTTTGTCTTGCGCCATACTAACAATGTGTATTATATGAAGGCCACGGAAAATTGAGCAAATGTAATAAAAAAGAGTAAGTTATATACAAACGTGCTCATTTTTTTACCCGAAAAAGTCTATCTTTGCAATCCAAATAACGAAAATATATGATGAACCAGGATACTATCTGTGCTATAGCCACGGCTCAAGGGGGAGCAATCGGGAGCATACGTGTCTCAGGACCGGATGCCATCAGCATAACCAGCCGCATCTTTACTCCGGCAAAATCGGGTAAGACCCTAACCGAAAGCAAACCTTACACACTGACTTTCGGACGGATATATGATGGCGGGGAAATTATTGACGAAGTACTTGTCAGCCTCTTTCGCGCCCCGCACTCTTATACGGGAGAAGATTGCACGGAAATCACCTGCCACGGCTCCAGCTATATCTTGCAACGGGTGATGCAACTACTCATCCATCAGGGTTGCCGCATGGCCCAGCCGGGCGAATACACCCAGCGCGCCTTCCTGAACGGGAAGATGGACCTGAGTCAGGCGGAGGCCGTGGCGGACCTGATAGCCTCGTCGTCCGTCGCCACCCACCGCCTTGCCATGAGCCAGATGCGTGGAGGGTTCAGCAAAGAGTTGGCGGACCTGCGCAACCAGTTACTTCATTTCACATCGCTTATTGAGTTGGAGCTGGACTTCAGCGACCATGAAGAGTTGGAGTTTGCCGACAGGACCGAGCTTTGCCAATTGGCGGATAACATTGAGGCGGTCATCTCCCGCCTTGTACACTCGTTCAGCGTAGGAAATGTAATAAAGAATGGAGTTCCCGTAGCCATTATCGGTGAGACAAATGCCGGGAAATCTACCCTGCTCAATGCGTTGTTGAACGAAGACAAGGCCATTGTGAGCGACATTCACGGCACCACGCGAGATGTCATTGAGGACACCGTAAACATGGGTGGAGTCACGTTTCGTTTTATTGACACGGCGGGCATCCGGGAGACGAATGACACTATTGAAAGTCTGGGCATAGAACGCACGTTCCAGAAGTTGGAACAAGCCGAAATTGTGCTCTGGATGGTAGATGCAACGGATGCCGCTTCGCAAATCAACCAATTGTCCAAGCAGATACTTCCGCGTTGCGAAGGGAAACACTTGATTCTTGTATTCAATAAGGCAGATTTAATGACCGATGCTTCAAGCGTCGTCCCTGCCGGTTTTCCGGACAATGTGCAATCTATTGCTCTATCTGCCAAACGGAGGAGAAACATTGATGAATTACAACAAATATTGGTAAGTTCCGCTAATCTTCCATCGGTGACACAGAACGATGTAATCGTTACAAACGTTCGTCATTACGAGGCTCTTACGCATGCTTTGGAAGCGATAAAGCGTGTACAAGAGGGATTAAGAAGCAATCTATCCGGGGATTTCGTGTCTCAGGACATCAGGGAGTGCATTTTTCATTTAAATGACATTGCGGGAGAGGTGACGAATGACATGGTTTTGAGAAATATATTTGAACACTTTTGCATCGGAAAATAACACCCTGTAAACGACTGATTATCAACGTATTACAAAAACAAGTCAAGAAAATAACCTCAAATTTTAATTTACTGTTTATCAATACATTACAGTATATTTTGCAAATAATCACGGCAAAATCAAGGGAAATAGGAAACAGATTTGCTACTATTTGATACTCAAATTAGGGGTTGTTGACAACCTTATATTATATAGGTGCTACACTAAAGTAGCCGTATATATAATATGAATTATAATTTCTCAAAGCATTATTATGATCCGTTCATCCAGTTGAAAGAGGAAGAATGGAAAGATGTAGTTTCAAGAGGCTTCCTAAGTATTAGCGAAGCAGCTACATTGTCAGGATATACGCGCCAGTATATCCACAAACTGGTTCAAACAGGTAAGATTAAAAGTGAACGGTGTTTGAACAACCTAGTGATAGCCAATAAGGATTTCATCAAATGGTATTCGTTTCTGCCGTTAGTGCCCCACTCTCCAATTGGGCGAAGCTCGTATTCTCTCAAAGGATTGATGGCCTATACAGGAATGAGCCGTTCTTGGATTCTAAATTTCGCTGAACGCTATCAAATCAAATCATACTATTTAGGTTTAAATAGGAGGTTTGATGAAACCGACTGTAAAGCAGCTTGGGACATCGAACGAATCAGGTATGCCCAGTGGCTGACTGTTGATGAAATTACTACTCATCTCAACATTGATGCCAAAGAACTGCTGACACTTGTTGCCAAACACATGGTTAAGGTGAGATGCATAGCCTATACCGACTATTATTGTAAAAAGGATGTTGAACAAGAAATCAGATGGAGGGAAAGTCATGTATAGGGTTGCATTGCGTTATAAAATAAAGGCTGACGGCAAGAAAAAGTCCATTTATCTTCAGTTCAACCCACCCATCAAAGATGTAAGGGGGAAAGAAACCAAATATGAATTTCTGAATTTGGATATTTATGTCAATCCTGCCAATACTGCCCAAAAGAAATACAACCAAACGGTTGAAGAAGTGGCAGAAAACATCAAGTGCGAGCGTTACATTCAGTTGGTACGACGGGATTTCAGTTTTCTGGCAAAAGACAATCTGGATGGAGACTTTCTTGAGTATTTTCATGAAAACGGAGACTATCACAGTCAGAAATATATCTGTGCCCGGCTCCATTTTGAAGAATTCTGTGAGAAGAAGTGTTCCTTCAGAGACCTTAGTTTCAGTCTTTGCGAAAAGTACAGACTGTATATCCTTAGAGATAAGCACCTGACCAGTTCAAAAAAGATATCACACAATACTGCAAGTGCATACTTCAATGTATTCCTGAAAATGGTGAGATTGGCCTATGAAGACAAAATAATCAGCCATGATTATACTGAGATAATAAAACCCATTGTGTGGAATCATGATATCCTCAAAGAGTATTTGTCCAATGATGAAGTCGATATTCTACGCCAGACACCTTATCCGCCATATCCGGAATTGCCTAAAGCTTGTCTGTTCAGCATCTTTACAGGATTGCGGCGGAGTGACATTCTTGACTTACGATGGGAAAACATTGTAAAGAGATCGCACAAGACATTCATAGAGATACAGTGTAGCAAGACCGGTATTTTAATCCAATTGCCTTTATCAAAACCGGCATTGGATATTTTGGGTAAAAGAAAAGAAGAAGGGATAGTATTTCAATCCTTGACAATAAGCATACTGAATCTACATGTCTCAAAATGGCTGGACTCGGCAGGAATCATTAAGCATATTACTTTCCATTGTTTCAGGCACACATTCGCCATGTTACTTCAGGAAAAAGGTGTCGAAATCTATACCATTTCGAAACTGTTGGCTCACAAGCGAGTATCCAGCACACAGGTTTATGCGAAAGTCACCAACCAACAGGTTTATGAGGCCATCCAGTTATTAAAATAGCGAATTGTTAAGCTAATCCAGTCAAATATCGTTAAAGAAGGAGCATTAGATGAATCCACTGTCTGTATTTCAACAAATTGCCATTACTTTTGCAAATAATCTTAAGTAAAAACAGAAGTTATGTTACAATCAAAAATACAGGTCCTCAAAGAATACATTTCATCGTTCCTAAATGAGAAAATCCGCTGTTCCAGCTTGCCTTCGGCATTAGGCAAACAGATTCCGGTTGTTTTAAAGGATAAATACGAATGCACGACAACAGCACTTTTTGGTGTTAATGTCGTGCTTTGTTTTCCCAAGGAGACTGATTCATTAACACCGGCAAAGCTACAGAACCATATGCAGCTCTTTACTGCCAAATTGGGAATGCCCAGTATTGTAGTGATGGATGATATCCCATCCTATAATATCCAAAGGCTGATTGTTCAGCGGATTAACTTCATCATCACAGGCAAACAGATGTTTGCTCCGTCATTGTTGCTCGACCTGAGAAAGATGCCTAAGCCAAACAAAGATATCAAAGAAGATATTCCGCCGTTCGCACAATGTCTGATTCTATACAATATTGAAGTTGAAATACTTTGCCATACCATAAATGAAATTATGGATATTTTCCATGTTTCCTATTCTACAGCTAACAGAGCCGTTCGGTGGTTGCAAAGTAAGAACCTGACAATATCTTTGAAAGGTAAAGAGAAGAGATTGCAGTTTGCAAAACAAGGCCGTGACTTATGGGAAGCTAGCATAATATATCTGACAACACCGATAGAAAAGGTTGTCTATACTAATACTATTCCATCAAAAGCTCTGTCAACTACCATATTTAATGGCTATGAAATTGAACCTATAGAAGCAAATTGTTATGCTGTATGCAAAGACGATTTGAAGGATATCACAGTTTCTGAGACTGGCCGATTCAAAATTGAGGTTTGGAAATACAATCCTGTGATCTTGGCTGGATTAAAGAAACATGTGGATAAATTGTCACTTTACCTTTCGATTAGAAATAAGGAAGATGTGAATGATGATATTGAAGACTTACTTATTAATCTTGACCAATAGCCGGCGTATCCTATACTTTTTGGTAAATGCGCAGATATTATATGAATTATTGCTGGCTGTCCGCCCCCCTATAGCCATACTATCTTGCTCCCCTGTAAAGGTGTTTCAGTTTTTGTTTTAAAATAGCAAGCCTCGTCAACCCAAAAGAGATGGTCCTGGTGGTGACTTCGCATTCAGCCGGGCAGTCACTTCAAGCCATGTTTTCTCTGGATTTTCCATAAATTCTATAAAGTTGATGTAATAATCAGTGCCAACCTGTATCATAGAGGACGACAAGAAAAACAATATTTTAATTTCACAAATCAGATAAATAATGCATCATAACAAATGATATATCATATATTATTTATATATTTGCAGTATAATATCATTAGTTATGAAATCAAAAGGAGCTGTATATACTCAAAAGCAGAAAAAGATACTTGAGCAGTTGGGTGAAAATATTCGCCTGGCACGCCTACGTAGAAAGCTATCATCAAAGTCCGTAGCAGAGCGTGCAGGTATTGCAGTCTCCACAATGACCAATGTGGAAAAGGGAGAGCCGGGTGTAGGTATAGGCACATATTTACAAGTGTTATCCGTACTTCAACTGGCAGAGGACATTCTGCTGATCGCAGATAAAGATCCTTTGGGAAGAAGGCTTCAGGACAATATGCTACTTGCACCCAAAAGAGCACCCAAAAAGAAGAAAGTAAAATCACCGATAGAGCATGTGATTGATGATGGTACGTCTCCTAAACCGGAAATTAAATAGAACGATTATGGCAAGCTCAAATGTAGAAACAGAAACCTTCGTGTATGCAGACTGGGAAATGTATGATTCCCCTTGTCTGATCGGCACCCTCTACTATAGTTCTGTAAGAGGAAAGGATACATATTCTTTCGAGTACGATACCACATGGTTGAAAGAGGGAATTGAAATTGACCCCGAGTTACCTTTATTTTCCGGAAGGCTTTATTCCGCTTCTTCAAATAACTTTGGTGTTTTTCAAGATTCTGCACCTGACAGGTGGGGAATGAAGCTTATCAAACGACGTGAAGCTTTACTGGCTAAAGCCGAAAAAAGACCCTTGAAAAGAATCGTAGCTATTGATTTTCTTTTGGGAATATATGACCGGCATCGGATGGGTGGTCTGCGGTATAAAACCGATAAAGATGGAGAGTTTGTATGCGAAGACAAATCTCTCGCTGCTCCACCGTGGACATCTTTACGCGAACTGGAACATGCAGTCGAGCAGTATGAAAAAAATGCAGATAAACTGGACGAGGAAACACTTAAATGGATCAATCAATTGTTTGCCCCCGGTTCTTCACTCGGTGGTGCCAGACCTAAAGCCGATGTAACCGACGAAAACCAATATCCGTGGATTGCCAAGTTTCCCAGTAAAAATGATACAACCGATATCGGACTATGGGAAATGATAGTGCATGACTTAGCGATCAAAGCCGGTATCACTGTTCCACAGGCACAAGTCAAACAGTTCAAAAGTAAATATCACACGTATCTATCCAAACGGTTTGACAGGACGGAAACAAAGAAAAGAATTCACTATTCTTCGGCTATGACTTTACTAAATCGGTCTGACGGAGACGATGCTTCAGAAGGTAGCAGTTATCTGGACATTGTTGAACTTATAAAGAGCATCAGCTTTAGGCCGATAGAAGATCTCGAAGAACTTTTCCATAGAGTGATGTTCTCCGTTTGCGTATCTAATACCGACGACCATTTACGTAATCACGGTTTTCTCTATACAGAAAACGGGTGGATGCTCTCTCCTGCCTTTGATATCAACCCAAACGAAGATGGAATTGGATTAAAATTGAATATCGATGAAGACGATAATGCTTTAGATATAGACCTCGTAATGCTAACGGCCGAATATTACCTCATTTCAGAGGAACGTGCCGAGGAGATAAAGAATGAAGTAGTCAATGCGGTGAAACAATGGAGAACTGTCGCTAAAAAACATCAAGCTTCAGAATCCGAAATAGCTTTGAAAAGCCCGGCTTTTAATATTATAACTAATTATATATCATCATAATATACTTTATATATGATATTATATAATTAGTTATATTTTTACATTCACCATCTGCAATCAATGCTTCGCAATCTCACCATTCTTCCGGAGTAGGGCGAGGTAATTCGATATCCTTCCCCTTGTATTCATTATTATCCATTTCCTTCAGTTTGGTAAACTGATTCTGGAGTTCTATTAACATCTTCAACAACTCATCATTGATTATGATTTCCGTGTTACGCCCGTTTCCAAACCGTTCAAACATTACAACATTTAAGCCGTACTCCTTTTGCAAATTTAGAAGAAATTGCTTTGTAAAAATTACCTTCTTTGGTTGTCCTATTTTTTAATGTTCCATATTTCCATTCTTTTTAAATCAATAAAAACTTTCCCGGATCAAAATCATTGATTATATGTTCGTTCTCAAATACATACCCCATTTGATTGCATATGACCTTTGTCTTACAGATCTCGGCATCAATATTTGTATGCGAGTGACCATAAATCCACGCATCTATCTGGCTATCTGCTATTAGATCATCATATTCGGTTGCAAATGCACTATTCAAGACAGAACCTTTATGTTGTGGGGCAACAACCTGCAAAGTAGGCAGATGATGAGTCACAACCACAATGTGTTTTGCAGTGCTTTCAGCGAGGCTCTTTTTGATATAACCTAAACAGAAGTCATGCATCTGATTATACTCCTCCGTTTGAAGTAATTTCTCCTTATACATGGTTTGGCGGAAATCGTTAAGCCCTCTCCAAACGAAATATTCATCAGCCATAGTAATATGCGACCAAAAGGTACTCATTATGAAATCTGTATCATCTATCCTAAGTACTTGATTTTGGTAATAGCCTACATTTTCTTTAAACATCCATTTCCATTGTAATCCACGTTCCATCACATCACAATAATTATAATACTCGTGGTTCCCAGGAACAATGAGAACCTGTCTGTAATTTTCAGATGCCCATTTCCAAAAATTACCCAAAGGGGCTATCTTATCCTTTAGATAGAAAATGTCACCGGCCAATACGAGTATATCACCCATTACCGGAAATTCGTTATGCTTAATGTATCTGCTGTTTTCCCAGAACTCCAGATGCAGATCGCTCATATATTGTATTTTCATTTCCACTACTTTTTATTTGTTAATTCTATCTGTCTGTTTATAATTCCTTTTACCTGCTCGTAAGAAACTGGTGTGAAGTCATTGTTATCCACACCCACGTCATACTGAGTCGGAAAGAGCATATTCAGCCGGGATGCATCCTTTCCCGTATTATTTGTGCTCGTATGCACATGCCCAAACAGTTGCCAGGTACCATCATAAGAACCTCCATAGCAGAGGAGCGGACAATGATTCAGGTAGATTTTCTGCTTATCGACCTCTATGTACATTTGCATTGCAACTGATTCGAACCGATTAATATACCCCTGCCTAATATTTTTCATATCGTGGTTTCCGAGGATAAGGTAAATTTTGCCGTTCAACCTATCAAGAATACTAGTCCATTCATGAGAACCTCCTAGACAAAAATCACCCAGGTGAAATACGATATCATCCTGAGCAACAACACGGTTCCAGTTTGCGATTAGCACCTCATTCATGTCTTCTACATTCTTGAATGGCCTTTTGCAAAAGCCAATAATATTCGTGTGATAAAAGTGTGTATCTGATGTAAAACACACCTTATTTCCGCCAAATTTATAATCCATTTTGTTCTTTTTTGTGCACATCACTGTGCGGTTAATAAATTGGTTGTATTTGTGCTCATTGGACGGAAATGACGGGAAAGGAATTGCACAAAGCAAATGGTCACCAATGGGCATAAAACAAAATAGTTGGAAAGTTTGGTAAGGACTCTCCAACTATTCTATTGTTTATTCTAAAATTAAGATACAAGCGGCTATTGTATCCTTTTTAGTATATGCGTTCGCTGGAAAGTATTTACGATATTGTCGGGTATTTCAATGCTCCAATTATGAACATATGACAGTACTTCAAAGCATTTATTGCCTCGAATTGCCGTTTGGGATAATATATTCATTCTATTTTGCTGCATTCCATTATTTTAAAAAGTGGTGCAAAAGTACAAAATTCTTCCGCAATACTCCAAATATCTTCCACTGAATCTTGTAAATAGCCCTAATAGGAATCCCTTGAAGTTTTAGAAAAGGCTTCTGCCCGAAATTTTCTCAAATATATCATAACAATAGTATAAAATACTGTACAAACGTATTCAATATAATCTCATTTGAAGTAATTCCTAACTCTATGCAAAATATTGTATCGTATTGTACACCAAGCTTGATAAAGGCTATAAGTATCTGTTCTATACTCCTTTAGGTTCTGGATGAGAGGCAGTTATTTATCTCCTTTTCGAACTCAAATACAGCAATATACCATTTTTTTTAAATTTACAGTCCTTAAATGCTACCCAGTTTTCCCCTTGCCCTTCCACTATATAGGCTTTCTGTTCAGAAACAGGAGTTCACATACACCTAAGCGTCATTAAAAACATGATGTTATATGCACTGTCGTGAAAAGTCAATCACAGTGTCCGTTGAATTTCTAATAAATCGGCAAAATATCATTTGTTTTCGAAGGCACAAACCAATTTATTGGCAGCTGATGGAGTGGCGGCTAAAGAATTGGAACTCTATCGCCCAAAGATCCGAGGCGCAACGATAACTAAACTCACGAGTGAGTAAACCTGTCGGGCACATCTCTTTGGATTTCTCAGCACAAGATCAGGCCAAACTCTTTAATGAGGTAATGACTCGTATCGCACAAGATTATATGAGCCGAATGGAAATAGTAAACACACAGTACATCATTAGTCGACACTATGACAAGGAACATCCACATTTGCACGTACGCATTTAATCGGGTGGATAAGAACGGCCGCACCATCTCAGATAAAAATGACCGCATCCTCAGCGAAAAGATATGTAAAAAACTGACTTCCCAATACAGTCTGTACTTCGCAAGTGACAAAGAGCAAGTAAAGCAGCATCAGTTAAAAGGTAGACCAACAGTCCAGTTTCTCAAAGATTGAGTTTGCACTACAGTAAAACATTCATATACAACAAAGACAAGAAACAATCATCCAACCACAGAAAGTTCAACATGAATTCACCTCTCTTGATTCAGATAGTTTATCAAACAGCATTGGTGGACTATTTGATGGATTACTCACTCCCTGTCCGGCTTACAATCCCGAAGAAAAAGCTTTCCGTCGTCAAATGCAACGGAAGAAAAAGAGAAAAGGAATAAGAAGACAACAACTTAAAACAAAGAAATTATGGATATAAGAATTATCATCTCCATGTTCGAGGACTTAAAAAAGTTAATCTTAGAAAAGTTTAGCAACCTTTTAAAATTGGTTGAATCTCTGGCTAATGCCAAATTTGAACAACCTGTGCAACCGATTATACCACTGGTAAATCTTTCAGAGTTAGAAAATCATACGGCTCAGACAAAAGAACTTATCAAAGAGGGCTTCAAAAAGCATCAAGAGCAATTGGATGAACCTGGACAGAAACTCCAGAAACAGCAGGATACCCCCCTACCCGTCAAAAATACCTCCACACCATAGAGCTAAAACCATCAAAGGTGTTCCTTGTATTGGTCTCACTCACCGTGGCACTCCTCAGTTCAGTGAGTTACAATATCTATCAGTTCACAGCAAATAGTCGTTTAAGCAATAATGACATCAAGTTCCGTTACATCAAAGCGTTTGGTGAAATCACACCCGAAAACCTACTGAAACTCGAAACCATCTTTGAATATGAACCTAACAAACAGAAACAACGTTCCATACGTCAAATGGTCGAAGAGTACGAGCAACGTGTAGAGTAGCGTGTTCGTGAACTCGAAGAAGCTTACCTCAAAGAGGCCGAGAGTATAAAACAGAAGAGATAGAGTGTCAATCAGTTGAAAAGATGGAGTTTTTTGTCATTCTTTATCTTTTCACTTTTATATAGCGTAAATTTTCATATCTTTGTGGAATAACAGACGTAAACATCAAAAAATAATTTGATATGAACCGAATAAAAGAAGTCCTCGAAGAGAAAGGAATCAAACAAACATGGCTCGCTGAAAAAATCGGCAAAAGTTTCAGTCAGACCAATGCGTATGTTTGCAATCGCCGCCAACCCAGTTTGGAGCAACTCTTCGAAATTGCTAAAATACTTGGTGTGGACGTGAAGGAATTAATTGATGATAAAGAGAAGAAATAGATATGGCTACAAATAAGCATGCTGTAATTAGATATCAAGCCTTAGATAGATGCTTTAGCAATTTTGCACGTCGATTCTACATCGAAGACCTAATTGAAGCCTGTAATGATGCTATATATGACTTTACAGGGAAGGAAGATGGCATAGAACGTCGCCAACTATTCGATGATATTAAATTTATGGAGAGTGAGGCCGGGTATTCAATTGAGTTAGACAAGGTGAAAGATGGAAAAAAGAAATATTACCGTTATTCAGATAAAAATTTCTCCATAAACAAACAACCTCTAAGCCTAACTGAAGCCGAACAACTAAAAGATACCATAATGATGTTGAACCGCTTCAAAGGGTTGCCGCAATTTGATTGGATGGAAGAGGTTTTGGCTCGTTTCGAAGATACTTTCAAACTGAAAGCGAATGTAGACAGCGTTGTTAGTTTTGAACAAAACCCATATCTGAGAGGAATAGAACATTTTACGTCGCTTTTTAATGCAATAATCAACAAGCAAGTGCTTAAAATTGAATATAAAGCATCATTTGGTGAGTCTCAACAATATGAGATTCATCCATATTTTCTGAAGCAGTACAATAACAGATGGTTTCTGTTCGGGATTAGCCAGCTGGAAGGACAAAACAAGTTGATGAATATGGCTATTGACCGTATTGTTGGTTTCGAACCTATGCATCAAGTAGAGTATATAGAAAACAAGGATATAGATTTTGTAGAGTATTTTGACGATATAATTGGAGTTACTGTCCCAAATGACAAAACAATAGAAAAAATACGCCTTAAAATTGATAAAGCTAGATACAGCTATATTGAATCTAAGCCGATACATCCCACACAAACAGTAAAGGAAAAAAATGAAGAATATGCTGTAATTGAGTTAAAGTTAATACTAAACTATGAATTTGAAACCCTTTTGCTTGGTTTTGCAGATAGTGTAGAGATACTTGAGCCAGAATCACTTCGAGAGACAATTTCTTCACGTGCAAGAAAGATTATTGAAAAGAATATTAACTGTGCAGATACGTCGCACGGCAATTCATAATCTTTGCCCTGAAAAAGTTGTTGAATTTAATATTTTATTTGTTATGGACCTTGAGATTAGAGAAAAAGAGTACAGAAATATAGCAATGCACCTCATACAGAGTTTGTATATGAGTGGTAGTAATGTCATTGCTACATTAGGTTTTTTCATAGCTCTGTCAAAAAAGGGACGGCTTTTTGACTATATGGATATAGCTAAATTTGATTATATCTATAATGAAACTATACAACTTGATCATGATACTACAATTGGACTATATGATGTGTGTGGTATGGTTCCTTTGAATAGCACTGTGCTAGCAATCGTAAGAGTTATGGATAGTATTCATGACATAGATCATGCAAGGTTATTTGAGGAGGTTATTGCTATATATGCTTCACAGGAGGAACGGAAACGAGGTTTTTTTTTCCAACCTAAGGAGCTAACTCATCTTGTTTCGTCCATTCTAAAAGAAAATAATGTCAAGTATGTGTACAATCCTTTTGCAGGTGTTGGATCGTATCAGCTGGACAACAAAGACATTTGCTATACTTCACAAGAGTTAAACCATGATACATGGATAATTGGTAAGCTAAGAATGTTTATGAATGATATCTACTATGATTATACATGTGAAAACTCAATATTGAAGTGGGCGAGAGAAAATAGAAAGTTTGATGCAGTTGTCGCAACACCTCCATTCAAAATGCTTCTGAGTAAAGAACAGGAGTCTGTCCTTTATTGGGAAGATTTAGGCTTTCGTCATAAAACAGTGGAAACACTCTATTTTTCAAGGGCTATTACAAGCATCAAAGAAGATGGAGTAGTAATTGGAGTTGTCCCAAGTAGTTTTCTTTCTGACACCACTTATGCTGCACGTGGCTTCCGTCAGTATTTTATTGAAAATGGACTAGTACGAGAGGTGATACAGTTGCCTGCAAATATTTTTAATGCTACTGCTATCAGCACAGCCATAGTAGTTTTATCTAAGAGTAGCCAAAATCAAATTAGATTTATTGATGCTTCAGAATGTTATACTAAAAGAGGGAAAGGTAATATTCTCGACTGGAAACAGATTGTTGAACAGCGTAAGCACAGTAATAGTGAAAATATTCGCTTGGTGAATAATGTTGACGTATCTGAGCAAGGATGCGACCTAACCCCATCACGTTATTTTGAAATTGCAGATACTATACATGAGGGATATGAAGCAATACCATTAAAAGATCTCACGAGTATTCACACTGGGGATAGGCATGATAGCAGTGAAGGACATTTTGTCAATATTGGAGATTTGTCATCAGACGGACTTTATAGTACAGTTGAAATAGCCAATCTGCCATTTGGAGAATTAAAATCAAACTTTAGACGTATCACATCTCCTGTATTATTGATTTCAAAGGTCCGATTTTTAAAACCCACATACATTGAGGCATCACCGACCAATCCCATTTATATTAGCCCTAACATCATGGCTCTTAGTGTAGACTCGACAAAGGTTTATATTCCATACTTGGCTTATGAGCTATCTCTCAAATCCGACAGATTGCATAAAGGAGCGGTTATTCCTAATTTTCAACGTAAGGATATTTTTAATTTGAAAATTGCCATCCCATCTCTATCTTCTCAAGGAGAGGTACTGTCTCAAGAAAGAGCAATTATTGAAAGCCTCACTCTCGCAGATAAAAATGCAAAGATTAAAGAGCATGGATTAGAGGAGATAATAAAGATGCGAGAGCAGGAGTTATTTAGGTTAATAAGCCTTCGTAAGCATCGAATTAATCCTTACTTTTCGGGTATGCAAGACAACTTAGTCTTGCTAAGAGATGAGTTTAAGACGTCAGGTGCTATTACTTTAAATCACAAAATTACGCCAAATTATACGGTTGAGGAGTTGCTGAATAATTTTGAAAGGCAGATTGCAGATGTGAAAAACCTTTTCAAAGATCTGACTTCACAACTTGATATTGGAAAAAGCAAGCCTTTCCCGTTTATCAATTTTATTCAATCATATAAATATATAGGCAAGAACCCTAATCTAAATTTAGTAGTTGAAATTAGAAGTGATGGTTCAATAACTGATTTAGAACGAGAAATAGTATCGTCAGAGAGTAGTTTGAAAGAGCTGATAGACATCGTAATTGAGAATGCTGAGCGTCATGCTTTCATTGGTCGCACTCATGGTAGTGTTGATATTCGATATGGAGAAGACGGTGATGGCATTTATATTCAGATTCTAAATGACGGAATACGTTTAGACAAAGATTTTAATGAAGAGTTATCATTCTCAGAAGGATATAAATATGGCAAGAGTGGGAATACTGGTAAGGGGTTATTTAGGGCAAAACAGATTTGCATTGCTTTAGGAGCTGATATAAGCTGGATAACTGACGATACGAGTGTTTTTGCAACAGGTATTTTAATCTCAATTAAAAATGTTTAGATTATGGAGATAAAAGTTTTATGGCTTGATGATGAGTTTGATTCAGAAGCGCTCAAATCAACGTTTATCAGAATGGAAAAGCATTTTAGATTGATTAAATGTTACACTAAGGATGAATTTCTTGATAAAATTGAGAGTGAGGAATGGGATGCAATTGTATTAGATGTGCTTGATACCAACGGTCGTGATTCTGGGTTTCAAACGGCCGTGAGGCGAATTCTTAAAGGATACAAAGATGAGCCGTGGTTTGTCTTTTCAGGACAGGAGAATGTTACCAAAAAAGAGAGCGATATTCGTGCTATGCTCGCAGAAGAAGATTGTCAAAGAGAATATGCTGACATCCTTTACATCAAATCTGAGCATAACGAGAAACTTATTAATGACATTAAGAATGCGGTGAGCGAAAAGTCTGCTTGGCAGTTAAAGAATAAATATAGCAATGTTTTGAGTGCTTTTGATGATAACATTCAAGGGAAAGAGCAGCTATTCGATATCTTACTAACGCTCCACGGTCATAAACACCTTGATCATCAAACTTATTATACCCAACTGAGACTTATTTTGGAGTGGATGTTTCGTGATGCAAACAAAAGGGGATTATTACACGACAAGTGCATTGATGAGAAGAGAAAGGTTAACCTCACAGAATCAAGTTTATTTATGGCAGGCAAACCTACCAAATATCTTGATGTTTATTGCGATATTCCTCATTTTCCCCAAATAATAGCAGCTAATGTAAAAAGTATATTAGAGATAACAGGAGGTGCTTCACATACTGCTGAACCAGATGAAAAAGAACTCATTAATCTTCAAGCATACTGGGAGCAAGTCAATACACCTTATCTGCTATATAGCTTAACCTTTATGCTATGTGATATTTTAATATGGTATAAGGAATATGCGAATAGAAATAGTGACAACACAACGAATAGGTCGCATTGGAGAGAGATTGCTCAAAGTGATACTCAACTTACAGGCAAGATTACAAATATAACCCAAAGTGGATTGGCATTTCTCAAACCCGAAGGCTCAAAAGACTCCAAAGAAAATTGTGGTATTCAACCTAAGCTGTTATATAACCTTTTAGGATTAGATACAAGCAAACTTCTTATCGTAGAGTATGAAGTTCAAAAAAAGAAGAAAAGAGATTCTGATGAGGAAGAAGATATACGTGTAGCAACGAGAATAATACGCAAATTTGAGTAGCTATGCAGTTGCAATGCACAACAAATAATTAACTTTGCAGAAAATAAATAGAAATAAATATGACTCCACAAGAATTAGCACAAATGATATGGAACATCAAGGAGATTATCCGAGATGATTATAATGACAAGAATGTTGATGAGGTAATTTTACCTTTTACGCTGTTACGCCGTTTGGATTGTGTAATGGATGTTAATAAAGATATTGTTAAACAAGTCATTGACACACTGCCAAACAATATCAAAAAATACGAAAAAGAGGATATTGAAAAGTATCACACTATGCTATCTAATATACTTAAGCCCAAAGGTGTTAGCTTTTATAATATTTCTGGATTTAGCTTGGCAAATATACTCGCCAACCCTAAAGCTTTGGGAGATAACTTCAAAACATACCTTGAAGGATTTAGCGAAAATGTAAAGGATATTCTCTACAACTTCACCGGAGGTAAAGAGAAAGGACTCTCTCCTATCTACGAAACATTGCTCCGTAAAAATCTTCTCTTCAATGTTGCTCAAGAGTTTGTTACTAAAGCTGACTTGCATCCCGATAAGGTAGACAACCACACTATGGGTACTATCTTCGAGATAATTATCCGTATGTCAAAAGAGAGTACAAACGAGACAGCGGGACAGTACTACACGCCTCGTGAGATTGTCAAATTGCTGGTAAGTTTGATTTTCTGTGGTGAAGAGAATGATTTGAAAAGTCCGGGCAAGCACTTCTCGATATATGATCCTTGTTGTGGAACGGGCGGTATGCTCACTGTTGCTAAAGATTATATGCAGCAGGTCTCTGGGCGTAATGATATGAAAGTTTATATCTATGGGCAGGAGATAAACGAGCAGACCTATGCGATTTGTAAGTCGGATGTGTTAATGAAGGGCGAGAATGCCGATAACGTAAAGCAAGGTAATACTATATCAAATGACCATCTAATTGGTAAGAAGTTTAGCTATATGATTACAAATCCTCCATTTGGCGTTGATTGGAAAAAGGATAAAGCGTATGTAGAAAATGAGGCGGAAAGTGCTGATGGTCGTTTCTCAGCAGGACTGCCAGATACGAGCGATGGTTCATTGTTGTTTTTGATGCATATGATTAGCAAGATGGACGAAGGTGGGTCACGTATCGGGATTGTTTTGAATGGCTCTCCGCTGTTTAATGGCGATGCGGGTAGTGGCTGGAGTAATATCCGCAAGATGCTGCTTGACCGTGATTTATTGGATTGCATTGTGGCTCTACCTAAGAATCTTTTCTACGGAACGGACATCACTACCTATATGTGGATATTAGATAACAACAAACCAGCATCACACATCGGGAAGGTGCTTTTAATCAATGCCAATCAACCTGAATATATATCACCATTGTCTCGTAGCTTGGGCAAGAAACGATATGAGATTAATGAATTGGGAATGGAGGACATTGTTAAGATTTACAGTGGCTATGAGGCTTGTAGTCGAGTATTCAAACGAGGTAAAGAGACCGAAACCATTGAGATTGCAAAGGTGATGAATATGGAGGATTTTATATATACCAAAGTGACCGTGGAGCGTCCATTGCGTTTGAAATATGATAATTTATTAGAGAAGATTGAAGCAGAACTTACTAATCCAAAGTTGTCGAGTGCTGACAAAGAGAAAATTGAATCTGTAGAAAAAGCGGTTCGTAAGGCTAATCTAAAGGAGGTTCTTTCTGACTCGGCTTTCTTTCAGTGGTTGAAGAAGAACAGTAAGTTGAAGCTAACAGCTGCTCTTATTAAAAAGCTCCGCTCTATACTAGGTACTACGGATGAGACTATGCCGGAGGTTACTGCAAATCCGTTTGATGCGGAGTCTGGTATTGTGCCTGATACGGATTTGAGAGATACAGAGAGCATTCCGTTGAAAGTTGATATTGAGGAATATTTCAAGCGCGAAGTATTGAAGTTCGCACCCGATGCATGGATGGATCGAGAGAAAGATAAGATCGGTTGCGAGTTTCCGTTTACCAAACTATTTTATGTCTATAAACCCCTACGTAGTGTAGAGGAAATTTTGAGTGAGATAATGATGTTAGAAGAGGATATGGACGGTGCGTTGCAACATATTTTAGAGGCATAAGTTATGGCGAAGCGTTATGAAAAATATAAAGATAGCGGTATCGCTTGGATTGGGGAGATACCGGAGCACTGGAGCGTAAAAAGACTTAACGATATTGGCAAATACAGAAAAGGACCTTTTGGTAGTGCATTGAAAGTAGATTCATTTATTGACAAATCAGATGATGCTATAAAAGTATATGAGCAACAAAATGCGATAAAAAAAAGTGCAATCATAGGGGCTTCTTATATTTCCAAAGAGTATTTTGAAAATAACATGAAAGGCTTTGAAGTATGTGCTAATGATATCATTGTGAGTTGTGCAGGAACGATAGGTGAGTTATTCGTACTCCCTTCCAATATCGAAAAAGGAATAATAAATCAAGCCTTAATGAGAATGAGGATGGATTGTCGCTATGTCAATTTGTCTTTTTTCTTATATATATTTGATATACTATTGAGAGTAGAATCTGAACAAAGCAGTAATGGATCGGCAATGAAGAATATTCCACCTTTTGATATACTTAAAAAGATTAGAATACCATTAGCTAATATTTCAGAACAAGAGCAGATAGCGAAGTATTTGGATTGGAAGTGTGGGGAGGTTGATAGGATTGTGGAGGTGCGTGAGCGGCAGATTAAGTTGCTTGACGAATTGCGTACATCGGTTATTAGCCGTGCTGTAACTCGTGGGCTCAACCCCAACGCTCCGCTAAAAGATAGTGGTATTGACTGGATAGGGCAAATCCCAGAACATTGGGAGATTTGCAGATTGAAGAATGCTTGTTCTCTCAAAGGACGCATTGGATGGAAAGGGTTGAGGTCAGAGGAGTTTGAGCAAATAAGCTATGCATATTTAGTGACAGGGCAGGATTTCCATTCAGCAATAATTGATTGGACTAAATGCTATCAGATTAGCAAAGAGAGATATGATGAGGATCCATACATTCAATTATCTAATGGTGATTTATTAATAACAAAAGATGGTACAATAGGAAAGATTGCAAAGGTAAGTAATATGGATAAACCATCTTGTTTGAATAGTGGAATATTTGTGATGAAACAAACAAAAGCATTATTTGAACAGTCATATTTGTATTGGTTGTTAGAATCCTCGTTATTAAAAGAGTTTAATAATTATACAAGCACAGGAACAACTATTCTACATTTATATCAGAATGTTTTTGAGAATATGCCATTCATTATCCCAAGTCTTTCCGAACAGCAACAAATTGCAGAGTACCTTGATAAAAAAACAGAGGAGATAGATAGCACCATCGATAAATTCAAAGTGCAAATAGATAAACTCAAAGAGTACAGACAAGCACTCATTACAGAAGTGGTAACAGGCAAGATAGATGTTAGAGGCATCGAAATACCTACACCCAAAAGCAACTAACAGATAAAGAACCCTCTAAACGATATATATTATGACTCAAAGTGACTATATGATAAACAACCCGACAGAGACGGTGTTTGAAGATGTTATTGCGGCTCACCTTGCCTCAAGTCCACTATATAATCTCCGTACATCGGCTGATTTTGACATCAACCGAATGTGTGACCCCGTGATGCTCCGTCAATTTATCGAAGAGGGGCAACCGGAAACGTGGGCAAAGCTCTCAAAGCGATTTGGGACGGAAGCTCTTGATCAGGTGATTCGTGAATATAATCGTCAGGTAGACAATAACGGAATGCTCAAAACGCTCCGTGACGGATTTACGCTACAAGGCATAAAAATTAAGCTGCTACAATTCAAGCCCGATCAGAAACGCAACACGCCATTTGTGGCACTATATAATAAGAACTGCTTCTCTGTTGTGCGTCAAATGCGGTACTCTACCGCTGCAAAAGACAAAGGCAATGAGCTTGACTTAGCGATACTCATTAATGGCATTCCGTTTATCACTTGCGAACTCAAAAACGAAGGTACGGGACAAAACATTGTCAATGGTATGGAGCAATACCGCAACCATAGAGACCCTAACAACAGAATGTTAAAAAGTTGCTTGGTGCATTTTGTAGCAGATAACAATCGTGTAATGATGACCACAAAACTATGTGGAGAGAATACGATGTTCTTGCCCTTTAACATCAACACCGACAACCCTATTATCGAAGGCAAATACGCAACGAGTTATATGTGGGAAGATATATTTCAGGCAGATAGTCTACTCAATATCATTCAAGATTTTATCAAGCAGTATATCCCCAGAAAAAGTAAAACACGAGAGAGAGTAACCATCTTCCCTCGTTATCATCAGTTGCGTTGTGTTCGCAGAATCATTGCCGACATTAAAGAGAAAGGTAATGGCGAGAGCTATCTCGTGCAACACAGTGCAGGTTCAGGCAAGTCGAAAAGTATTGCGTGGCTTGCTCATCAACTTAGCGACCTGTTTGATGTAGAAGATAAGCCCTCTTTTGACAGTATTATAGTGGTAACGGACCGAATTATCCTCGACAAGGCAATCGCCGACGAGATAGAGGATTTTGCAACTGTTGCCGGAGTGGTAAAAGCGGTAAAAAGCGGCTCTTCAAAACTTGCGACGGCACTTGAGAATGGCAACCGTATCATAATCACCACGATTCAAAAGTTTGCAAATGTTCGCAAGCACCTTGGTGAACTCAAAGGTAAACGTTTTGCAGTTATCATTGACGAGGCGCACAGCTCGCAAAATGGCGAAAACGCTAAAGACGTGAAAATTACACTCACAGACAAAGAACTTCTGCAAACAATTGTAGAGGAGAATGATGCGGAGATAGAGAACGATACCGATCGCTTGTTAGCTGAAATTCAAGCAGCACGTGGACAAATGGATCACATTTCTTATTTTGCCTTTACTGCTACGCCGAAAAAACAGACATTGGCTCTATTTGGACACAATGGAGAGGCATTTGATATTTACTCAATGCGTCAGGCTATTGATGAAGGGTTTATATTGGATGTTCTGGAGAACTACACCACCTTCAAATCTATGTTCGAGATTGTAGGAAAACAGATGGAAGATGAGAACGACGAGGAATATGATAAGAAAAAAGCTATGAAGCTTTTGATGCAGCATGTAAACGACCATCCATATACTATCTCATATAAAGCCGATATGATGCTTACTCACTTTATGAATAAGACTATTCACAAAATAAACGGAAGAGCAAAAGCGATGGTTGTCACAAGTTCTCGCGCCAATGCGGTAAGATACAAACAGGTAATAGATAAAATCATCGCAGAGAAGTATGGAAATCTAATATCTACTCTCGTAGCATTTTCTGGCAGTGTTGAAATAAACGCCCATACATATACCGAAGAGAACATGAATGGCTTCGGTATCAAGGATGCTGCAATACGTGATAAATTCAATGACGATAAATGCAGAATACTTATCGTAGCCAATAAATTCCAAACAGGATTCGACCAACCTCTATTGCATACAATGTATGTTGATAAGCAACTAGGTGGGGTGCAAGCAATTCAGACGCTGAGCCGACTTAACCGCTGTGCCGAATGGAAACAAGACACTATGGTTATCGACTTTGTGAATGAACAGGAGGAGATTCAGAAGTCATTCCAACCATACTATCAAACAACACGTTTGAGCGAACCTATTGATACGCAAAAGCTCTATGATTTTAAATCAGAAATAGATAAATACAAAGTCTTTACGGAAAAACAACTTAACGAAGCAATAGAGGTATTGATAGATAAATCGCAAAAGCCAGAAGTGCTTTCACCACTATTCAGAACTATTATTGAAGAGCGTGTTGATCCCATGGAGAACGAAGAGAAAGTGAAGTTTCGTAAGCTTGTTGATCGATATGTGCGTCAATATACATTCCTTTCGCAATTAATGACATTTATCGATCCTCAATTAGAAAAATATTACCTGTTCTGCAAACTGCTATATAAGTTCTTGCCATACACTAAAGAAACTCTCCCTCTTGATATATTAAACCGTATCAATCTCGATAAATTCAAGATAGAGGAGTCAGCTAGTGGAACTATTCTGCTTGATAAAGAGGATGGTAACTTAAAATCAGGCGGAGATGGACGAGTAAATGCACCTAAACCGGGAACGCTCGGAACATTACAAGATTTGCTCAAAGAGATCAACGAACCGTATGCAGGTTTTCTACAAGAGAATGATAAGTTGATATACTCTTTGTTGCTTGAGGTACTTCAAGATGAGGATATTCAAAAAGCCTTCAGTGCTCAAAATACGGTTGATGTGTTAATTGAACTTGTGAAAGACAAGTTTACAGCTAAAGGTTGGGATAAAATCAATGAATATGTTAGTCTTATGGAGGTTATGTCTGGTAATCAGGCTTTTTCAGAAACTTTCTTCAGAAAGGCATTTGAGTTCCTTGCTGCGGCAACAACCAAATCAAATAGACCTAGTTACGACGAAGTAGTTCTCAAACAATTGATGTACGACAATCTTATCGGGGAATTTGAAGAGCTGGCAGGAGTAACCTATCGTGATCTTGAAGAAGTTATAGATTGGCTCTTTAAGATATTTAATGCTACAACGATTGAAAGTCTTGACGGACTCAATGAAATAGTAAAAGAGACTTTCAACAATCTATATCGTGCAGAGAATAGAGATATTGATTTACAGATATATTTTCAGACATTGGTCACTAAGTACGAAGCACTGTTGCGCAAAATATATTATATGAAAGAAGGAAAAGAACTTGTATCCGATAAGACATCAACAGGTTTAGTAAATGTAGTATATCAATTCCCAGATATTCAACGATTGTATAAAAATAAGGACCCTAAACTGGCTAATATGAGTACATTCTATAACTTACTTTATCAATGGCGAAATGACCAGGCACATCAAGCTCCAATTTTAAAATCAGGCGAGTTATCACCTGCTTTACATGCAATTGCTGCAATGTATGTCTATGCAGCAATGGTGAGTGCAACAGATATAGAGGTTGCTGGATATTAGTATTCTCAAGTAGTACATAGCTAAAGAGTTCAAGTTTTCTTGAGCTCTTTTTTTATTATGCAGATTGAATGCATTCATCCATATCACCTTTGTTGTGAAATTATTAATCATTCAAACTAAAGGTGATATGAAAAAGATTCTACTCTCTCTAATTGCCGCTGTCTCTATAACATCGTGTGCATTTGGTCCATATTTGACTTATAATGTCGGACTATCCAACGTGGAGGCTCCTGCTGATACAAAAACACAGTATGGAGATACTAAAATTATTAAACTTGACGTAGAAGGAAAAACCAACTACAAGTACGAAGATGACTGACTACATTGATATAATGTGGATCGTCACTTAGTGATTTTGTGATACCGAACGATAATGTATATTACGTCAGCGGACAGTATGGTGGATGGCGCAAAGGTAAATTATTCAATTTCCCTATTGACAAAAATAATATTGAAGAGTCAAAACAACTTTTCATTGGTAAAACTGTCCGCATATTATTCCCTATAATCATTCAAGATGTAAAGAATGAGTATGTTTTTGAGTTTAAAATCGAAGATATTATTCAGAAAAAGTAATCTGTGCAGATAGAATGCACAACAGCAATATATCTTTGTATCAAATCAATAGTTCAGGATTTTCAAATAAGTAGTTTGCTTATATCAGCCGTGCAGACTACCCTTAACACAAGCAGGTTGATTCATCTAATTCTTTCATTTTATGGATTATTATTACGTAAACAAGAATGCTCAATCAACGGGTGAGCATGAGGTGCACAAAAGCACATGTAGTTATTTACCTCACAGTTCAAATCTAATTGGATTAGGTTATTTTTCAAACTGTGCGGATGCAGTTAAAAAAGCAAAAGAGTATTACTCTAATGTAGATGGTTGCTACTATTGCTGCCCAAGTTGCCATAAACGGTAAACAATGCACCAGCGGAGAAAACAGGTTTTCATTATACCTGTAAATAATGAACAGAGTGATCCTTTCTGGAAAATTTGGGGTTATTAAAACTTGAATGATATGAGAGCACCAATTGGTACTACCGCATCTACAGGGCAAAAATGTCCTGAGAGTGGCGTATGGCAAGTGGTTGGAACACCTTCAACAACCGCTCCTATAGCCAAAGGTAACACTATGCCTCCATACGGAGGAAGAGCTGTAACATGGAAACTCATCCAGTACGCTTAATGTGTTACACAATGAAAGGGATTGTTTGATAATCAAATGATCCCTTTTCTCTATTATCGTATTAAAAAGATGGAAGCTATCGGCAAGTAAGAGAATAGAATTTCAAAATTCTTACTTCATATCCTTGAGTCTATTTCTACGTTAACAGTATTCCGCTAGATAGGTTTTCTTGGTTTCGGGTAATAGGAATGAGACTTCTATGAGCTGTTCGGTTAGTGGGTATTGAGTAGTGAACTGGGTTAATATCTCAACCACACGTTTTTCATTGACTCCGATACGCCCGCCAAACTCCTCGAAGGATCGCTCATTAGCCTTACCGTTAAATTTCAAGAATTCCGATTTATCTTCCTCACGGAACAGACCACGACTCAAAGCATAATCACTAATATCAACATGCAGGTGTGTACTCAGCAGATTATAAGCGGAAGCCAATCGAAAATCGCCCCTTGAAGTTTCGAAAACAGAAAAATTCTTCAAATGGGTATCACCCTTTGAGAATAGAATATTGAAAAGTACAACTTTAAAAAACGTCTCTATCTCGATGCGCCAAGCAGGGATATAAAGTTTTATTAGCTCAGCCTGTTCTTCGTAGCTGTATTTATACTTATAATTACTTCCATTGTTTACGGCCATCAAGTCTGCCAACTTTGTATAGCGTATTGATACTGATACCTGCAATATTCTTCAGATTGGGTTGCGTAATCATAAGTTCTTTTCTTCGGAGACGTATCTGCTCGCCAATAATAACCCGTAAAGAGTTTATTTGATTATCCATACACACTATGTTATGATTACTGGTCAACCAATAATCCAAGTAATATGATGTATTCCGTACAATTAACTCATACCTTTCTTAAAGTCAGTCAAGAGCCTCCTTTACATATTTATGCAAATAATCGGAAAGACAAACTTTTATACCATTCGACAATACGATAACTTTACCTTCACTACATTCCAAAAAAGAGTGATAAGTTTCCTAACTGTTTGTCTATGCTTTATCTATTGCTACTACAAATTAAATAATTTCAATACATCTATTTCCTTCGAATCCCATCATGTGTTGATTATAAAATGTATACCCGACCTGATTGGATACAATATGTGTATTGCCAATTATCGTATCAGAACAAGAATGAGAATGACCATGTATCCATATATCAATATGACTCTTTTTGATAAAGTCTGAAAGTTCGGTTGCATAACCACAGTCCAGATTATCCCAAATTAGGTTTTGGGGTACTATTTCCATCGTAGGCAAATGATGAGTTACTACCACAATATGCTTTGCGGTACTTTCAGCTACAGATTGTTTGATAAACGAAAAACACTTCTTATGTTCAACGATACAATCATCCGTATTAAAGGTTCTGCCGCCATAAAGGATATAGCGAAAGTCATTCATACGCCGCCTGAGATTTTTATGAATACTCAATGGAATATCTGTCCAAAGTGTAGAAAGAATAAAATCAATATCATTAATACGAATAACCTGGTTTTGATAATAGCCGACATTAGGCTTTATCATTCTACACCATGAATCGCCTTCGGAAAGGATATCTGCATAATTATAGAACTCATGATTTCCCGGAACGAGTAATACATGTTTAAAATTTGAAGATGTCCATTCCCAAAACTTCATTTTAGGAAGTTTTTCATCATTCAAATATCCCGTATCACCAGCCAATACCAAGACTTCACCTACCGCTTTAAGCGGAGATGAATTAATAAAATCCACATTTTGAGAAAACTCAAAATGCAAATCTGAAATAAATTGTATTTTCATTATTTGCTCCTCTCTGACGTATCACTACGTCGAACAAGTGTAAAACACTTCTTTCCGTCTTTATCTCAAAAGACAGAAAGATAAAATCATATATGCTCCGCAGCATCAATCGGAGACTTTTACACTAACGCAAGAAAGTATTCTTGCCAATCCAGAAACGGGAATGGGAGAAGAACAGATGGAAGGTCTGTTGTTTTCATTCTCGGAGCCAAATCCGACACTGACGATGGTCAAGTACATCTTAGTTCTACCTTTCATCTCTCGGATGTGCTCTCTCTAACATAAATAGCTAAAGACTATCTACCGGATGGACGTTTCCAACCGACATTACTAAAGTTCACTCAGTATGCCCCATAAAAACGCATTAGCCTAAGGTTTCAACTTTAATTGATTGCAAAAGTAGCTTGTTTTTAATAGACTACCAAAAAAATATTCTTTTTCTCAATAGTAATCAATTGGTTCATAGATTATATACTTTGTATATAAAAATATTAAGGGTAAGGACGAATTGCCCCTACTCTAGAGATTCATTCTAATGATTCCTTAATAATGTTCTGAGCCTCTTTTTTAGAATCCTTACGGCTATAGGTTTCACCTTTACACATCCAGCAGCTACATGGTGTTCCGGTAGTCTTATAAATTTGACACCACCTTTGTTTGGCCAACTCAAACCAATGAAGACGCTTAATAAAATGTCCTTCTTCGTCCCACATACAATCTTGACAAACTGCACGTAAAATCATTCTCGCCTTAAACAATCGCCACTGATGGCATCTTCTCCAATGTTTGTTTCTTTTGTCCATCGTCTCTTTCTATTAATGTTAGTATGGACGACATTTTTAATGTTTGGAGAAAAGTTTTTTTCATGACTAAATTATTTTGATAATGAACACTTACGGCACAAACAAATATCATGCCAAAAGATTCCGATCAGACTTTCAGAATTTGTCTAAATCACCATACCAACATCTTCCGCCTATAATCCACAGACAACCAATATTGACGCTTTAATACATCCGACAAGAAAGAGTGCTCAATCAACACCTTTATCATCAGATTCTCTTTAGAAAATACATCCAATTCTCGTTTTACCACTCGCTCCGGAAGCCCGATGCGACGACCAAATTCCTCAAAATCGGCTCTATTCACTTGATGTGTATCGGAGAGCTTCATGCCTTCTCGGAACAAACCTTTGTCAAGGGCAAAAATACGAGGTTCAACCAAATGCAAGGAAGTGTTTATCAAATCGTAAGCTGGAGAAAGGCGATACTCCCCATCTCTATCAATAAGCGAGAAATTCTTCAAATGGGCATCATCATTGAGAGTGATAAAGTTGAACACCACCAAACGAAAAAAACGGGCCACATCAATGGGAGCAGCCTTAACATACTGACGAATCACTTCGGCACACTCTTCGTAACTGGCACTACAATATTTATAATCGCTTCCTCCATGTGCTTTGGTATATCCCATTAACGCCGCAAAATCCTCCTGTTGATACTTTCCCCCAGAATGCACGTCAAAACGACGAGTAATATAAGCCGCTTCATCATTCTTAAAAAAACAGAGGGCATTGGCCGCTGTTTCAATGCCATATACCTGCGAAGCTATCTGCATAGTAAGATGTTCGTTGGCGGCACAATACTCCTTGTTCAGAATATGATAACCGTTAGGACAAGGTTTCAATATATATATTCCCCGCTCATCTTCACGAGCATAACGCAAATATGCGCTATCTATATCTAGCACTACAGCAAATTTTGGTTGCACACCCGACAAAGAAATACGTCCAACATTACGAATCGCCTCTTTAGCTTCAGCACTATCTTCAGATGGACTCGGTGCATCAATGTAATGCGACACCACTTTACCGTCGAACAAAATTTTTCGAGCAGCAGAGGAATAGGTTTCGTAACCTTCGGCTAATGTAGATGGGCAAACATGAATTTCTTTCATACAGCAATTGGTTTGATAGTGACAGCCCCTATAGTATCTGTTTGTGCGGTAGCAAGCAAAATGCCGAAATCGTCATCCGCATCAATACGAAGTATTTGGGATTGGACTTGGCGATTCTCTCCTTCAGAAAGCATGTTGAAAAAGAATGCAAACAAATAAGGCGAATGATAAGGTTCACTACGCAAAGGCAAGGTAAGGCTAACGGGAGGGTTCCCTTTGCCCAGCAAGTAAGCAGCATCGTAAATGAAGGTGTACGTTCGATTATCATCTTCGGTAAGCACTCCGGCACGAATACCATGTATATAAACTTCACATTGTCTCATAGCTCTAATCTTTTAGTTTGATTTCAATCTGCAAGCCCAAGGTACCAAGGATAGCAAGTAATGTTTCCAACTTTGGATTCCCTTGTCCACGTTCAATAGCAACCAGCGTATTAATGCCTACACCGGCTAAATCAGCAAGCTCCTGTTGTTTCACTTTCAAGTGTTGGCGCCGCTCCTTAATAATGACTCCTATTTCTTTTGTATTCACAATACAGTGTGATTTTGAACAAAAATAATGAATAAAACTGAAACAGACAATTAAAATCACAATTAGTTGTGATTTTAATATAAATATGCTGCGTTATGATTTTATAAATCGTAGAATCACAGTGCATTGTGATTTATATGAATTATTCTTTTTTGACTTACTATAAATAAAAATGAGCCTTGTAGAAAATCATTATCAAGTGCTATAGCTTAACACATTGTCAAATTACTCAAATCACTTCGTTATTCACCCACTATCAAAGCCTTTTAAACACTTATTATTTTGTCTCTTATAATTGGCAATAATAAACTCCTTATCCAAAATGGGGCCAATGCTATATCATGACTCAAAGTAGCTTGTTCATCTATCTTAAGAAGTATTTTCTCGATTTGTTTCATAATAGGAGCATCTATATTTTTTTCTCCAAGCTCTTTCATTACAATAACAACCAAAGGAAAAAGTGTTCCTTCGTATTCTAAATTTTTAGGAGCACTTCTTTTAAAAGTTATTTTGCGATTACCTATCTTTATTACTCGGGAAGAACCAGTAGTCAAATACACAGCATTCATAGGAACTTGAGTTGATATCCCCAACAGGTTTAGAGCAGCACTGCCTGTAGGCATAACTTTGGCTTTGTCCCTATTGGCTATTGATTTGGCTATATAATCTAAAGATGGATAATATATACCAAAACTAGTTACCACTGGATATAGGTAAATACCTTTGGCCAACCGGATTAGTATTTTATTTTTCTCTAACCTATACAGAACTTTAGTAACCAAAGCATCATTTTTATAATCAGCAAAGTCTTTGATAAAATAAATATGTCCTTTTTCTCCAGAAAGAATGGCTTCCTTTATTCTTTTTGAAATACTTTCTTTTTGCAAACTCAAATTATTAACATTTATTATGTCCGAAATATACGCAATTTTTCTGACACATTGCAAAGACATGAGATAAATCACCACAAAAATATGAAGTAAATCAGCGCAAAAAACAAAGTAGTTCTATTGGTATGGGGAATTAGTATAACTTTGCTGAAAATAAAAAGTCTAATATAAAATACTTAAAACGGATTCCTGACGATCAGCTGAAATTACGTATTGAAGCTTTTGGAGCTGTTCAGATAAAAGGTCCTAAATGGTGTGGTAAAACAACTACTGCTGAACAGCAAGCAAAAAGTGTGATAAAAATACAAAATCCTGATACTAAAGAAGGTTATTTGGCAACAGCACGCATCAAACCCTCTTTCTTACTCAAAGGAGAAACTCCTAGACTAATTGATGAGTGGCAAGAGGCCCCTATGTTATGGGATGCTACTCGTCATGCTGTTGATGAGAGACGCATAAAAGGTCAATTCATATTAACTGGATCAGCAGTAATAAACAATGATGAAATTATGCATACGGGTATAGGGAGAATTTCTAGAATGTCTATGTATCCTATGAGTCTTTATGAATCAAAAGAATCTAATGGAAGAATCTCATTAAGAGAGCTTTTTGACAACAAGGATCTGGATATTGATGGTATTACGTCAAACATATCTCTAGAAGAACTTATTTTTGCAGCATGTAGAGGAGGATGGCCTGCCTCTTTAGATAACATAAGCACAACTGCCAAATTGTCAATTACTAAAGATTATGTAGATATTATATATAATGAAGATATTTCAAAAGTGAATAAAATTCAACGTAATCCTACTTTAGCTAAGATTATCATGCGTGCTTATGCAAGAAATTTGTGTACTTTAGCCCAAAAGACTAGCATGTTGACTAATGTCTCTGTTGAAACGAAAGGAACTTCAATGAAAACATTTGATGATTATGTAAGTGCATTACAAAAGTTATTTATTATTGAAGATATAGAAGCATGGTGCCCCGCTATTCGTTCGGCGACAGCCATCAGATCTAGAAAAAAACGCAATTTTGTCGATCCTTCAATAGCAGTGACAGCTATGGGGGCATCTCCGCAAAGTCTAGAGCTTGACCTAAAAACATTTGGATCGATTTATGAATGTATGCGCATACGTGATCTAAGAGTCTATTCTCAATCTTTAAGTGGTGCTCTTTCATACTATCACGATAGATACGGATTAAAGGCGGATGCAGTTCTTCATTTAGAGGACGGAAGATTTGCTCTTATTGAAGTTAGACTCGGTAGCAGGGAAATAGAAGAAGGAGCAAAACATTTGATTGAGTTGCAGAACCTTATTAAAGAAAAGAATGAACAAGAAAAGCAAATGCGCTTAAAGGTCCCTGATCTTTTAATTATTTTAACAGGTGGCAAATTTGCTTATACAAGAGAAGACGGTATAAAGGTTATTCCGTTAGGATGTTTGAAAGATTAATAAGAAATATAGGCTGATTCAGTAAATAAGCTGTTACGTATGTTCCGATTTGCAGAATCATACCCCACAAGCAAAATTCCTTATTAGATTAATTGGTGAAAATTTATATTTAACAATGGAAACAATGGAGCTGGTACAATTAGAAAAGCAAGGAGAGGAATTTGAGTAATTATGTGAATCCGTACATTGATATGGGATGAGTAGGGTTGTTATATTCTCACCAGCCTAAATACCCTAAATAGAAATAGTCTCACGGAAAAGAGAAAATGTTACTAAAATTTCCTCCTTCATTCCACATGCAATATTGACTAACTACATGTAAAATCATTCCCTACTTAAATAATTGCAATTAATGGCACCTTCTCTAAAATTTATTTTTTTGTCCATCGTCTATTATATACGGCATCATGAATAAATTCTTCTGTATTTATATTCTTGTTCATAATATGGCCGTGTTCAATATTCATGAACACAGCCATATTATGAACAGAAATTAATAGTATACTGATTTTTAATTACATAAAACGAGTAATAACTTTTATGGAAAATGAGTAATTATAAAAATATTATTAATTAGAGAGCCTTTATTTTACTGACTTCACGACCTATTACAAAACTAAATAACATTTCAGGATTTCACTCATTTGAAATACAGAAATGGACAAAAGCAGAAGTTATGTCATCATTGTTCGTCATTAACACCCAAATTGCCACTTTCGCCGCTTTCGCCATACAAACATCCCAAGTCTAACACCAACTAACGCAACTCTTTGTTAAATAAATATTCAATATAGTTCTGCTTTCTCCATTCAATGATAAAATCGCCACTACACAATTTATTGGTACTCGATTCAAAAGACATTAATTAAAAATACAGGAGTGCTCCTTCTCGAAAACGCCATTTTACCACATAGCAAATTCGTTTTCAACTAATTTGCGCACCAACTATTTAATTACTACATTTGTACCTGAGAGAAAAAGGAGTTTCTCGAAATACAAAAAATGGTTTTCCTCAAAAAATATAATATGCTGATTTATAGAATTTTAGAGAAATAAAAATCTATAAAATTATCATATTTCAGGAAACTACCAGAAGTTATGAGAATTTGTAGTACATTGATTATCAGGTATTTATGGCATATATTTTTTGTACCTTATTTGTACCTCGTATTTTGTAATATATTGACTATCAATACATTAAGTCGTATACGAGTTACTGCATCGGAAAATAAGCCATATAGCACACTGATAATCAATTTATTATAAATAAACAACAAAAAACAAACGATATTATAAAATTCTTTTAATCAATACATCAACTCTGATAAATAATAATTTACAACTCCATTTTGTTGCTATTTTATTGCTCGGAAATATTTAAGCAACAAGAACAACAAATAATTTTCTAAATCTATATCAATGGTAGAGGATATACATTATAAAAAACTAAGAGAAGGGGTCAAGGCTTGGAATATATGGAGATTTGGTAGTTCTACATATTTTCTGGATCTTAGTAATATTGATTTGCAAGGAGCATCCCTTATTGGAATTGATTTTCATGGAGTTGATTTAACGAATGCGAACCTAAGTCATACACAATTAACTGGAGCTAATCTTTCGGGAACTACTCTACATAATACAAACTTAAGTTATGCACATCTTAGAGAAGCCAATTTAGCTGGTGCAGATTTAACAAATACCAATTTAACAGGTGCTCACTTAAAAATGACTCGGTTTTTAAACACTCGATTAAGGGACTGCATTGGATTGGAATCATTAGACCATCAAGGAACAAGCTATATAGATCAGGGAACTTTAAAATATTCCGATAATCTTCCTATAGATTTCCTTTATGAATTAGGGCTCGATGATTGGGAAATTACCATAGCTGATCTTAATAATGATGAATTAGAGCCAATAGAACTTGCCTCCATCTTAAAAAAAGTATACAAATCTCATCCATCTATAGCCCCTGAGTATTATTCTTGTTTTATTAGCTACTCCCATAGTGACAAAAAATTCGCTCATAAATTATACGAAAAACTAAGTCAAGCAGGAATAACTTGCTGGCTTGACAATCACGAATTCCTGCCCGGTGATGACATGCGAGATAAAATACACCAAGGTATAAATTCATTAGATAAAGTTCTTCTTTGTTGTTCAAAAGACTCCCTTAATAGCTATTGGGTAAATACGGAACTTGATAAAACGTTGCTAAAAGAAAAGGATTTATGGAAGGATAGTATAAATAAAACACTTGCATTAATTCCGTTAAACTTAGATAATTATATTTTCGAATGGCAGAGTAGTCGAAAGTCAGAACTTATCAGAAGATATATAGAAGATCTATCTAATTGGGAAGAGTTACCGGAAAAATTTGACTATGCAGTTAATAGAGTTATAGCAGCTCTCAGTATTCCAGATTGCATCAATAGAATTTAACAATAAAGTTGTTGCTAATTTATTGCTCAAAAAAAATAAATATTAACACATAATTGATTTATAATCAGAGTATTATATATCAAGATTTCAAATCTTGCATCGGGAAATAATACTTAATATGTGCAAAATACGAAATAAAAGAAACTTTTCTTTTATACAGAATTGTCAAACCACTATAAATAGGAGGAACAGATATGAGTACTACAATACAAGGGGTTAACCCTCAAATGATTGCCAACAATCTCACTCCTGCATACCCGACACATCCAGGCGAAATTTTGAAAGATGAAATCGAGTATAGAGGAATATCACAACGGAAGTTGGCAGAACAAATGGGTGCCCATTGCACTCTTCGCCACACGCGTCAACCTATCATATAATATGCAAAAGAATACACTTTTGTTTATTATATGATAGGTTGAAAGAAGTTTTATCACCTCACGTTTATCCATATCGCCTCATCCCTTCCTCGTGCCTCCGTGATGGCCTTCACGAGCCGGTGCGTCCAGATATTTGAGTTGAGCACCATGCCCGGTTTGAGATTCTGCCCCACGAGGATGCAACCTTCGGTATCGTTCGCCGTGTTGCCCGCATGGATGCGAATGCCCGTGAACAGGGGCACGTGAATGAGTAGCGGAAGCCACTTCTGGAATTTCGGCGAAAACGTGACGACTACCGGATAACGCCCCTCGGGGATGGCGGTGCGACCGGCCACCTTCCGGCCTTTCCGCCCCCACCCGATATCGCGCCACGTAGGTTCCAGAGTGTCACAAAAAGGGTTATCATCTATGGCCAAATGACCTATTGTATAAGTCTTACGCTTGGCGATGCGTGTCAATGTCAGTTCCATAAGCTTGATTTAAATTGATTTTAATTTGAATTGAATTAATTTTTTTCCATTCTTTCATTTTTAATTCTCTTGTATTTGTCATTTGTCACAATTGTCACGTAACGGCGGTGCACCCATTGGCGTAGCATCGCCCCCGTGCCTTCTGCATTCATACCCTCGGCTTGGCGCACGCACACGGCATCGGCCAGGGTGAACTCCTCAGGAAGCAATTCCAACAAACTCCGGCGTCCCGGTGTGCGACGCCCCGTCTCCGCTCCCATCGTCTGCGCCTCCTCGATGGCCGAGCCGAAGAATTCCATCTTACACCACAGGTCGTACTGGAGGCTCCAGCGAACGAATTCCTCCATCGTCTTGTCCCACCGGTAACCATTCGCCACGTAGAGCACGCACGCCTTGAGGTAAGCGATGACGTTGGCACGGAAACTCAGATTTTCGTACACCCGGCTTTGCGAGAGACGGGCAAACTCCGCATTCTCTTCCTTCAACTTCACCGCCAATTTATAGGCTTGCGGACAATCCACCAGCCCCGTGGCACGCGTCAGGTTCTCGATGTAGGGACGAAGTTCCTCGTTGAAATTGGCATCGTATGAACCATAGACGGGCATCTCGGCTCCAATCTCACGTTCGGGAATGGTACAGAAGTTGATGCGCGAGATAGGGCCGTCGGTCAGCACGTGCGAGAAGTAGCGCTTCCCCTTCTGGATGGTGGTGGCGGCGTTCCAGTTGAAGCGGATGGTTACTTTCTCGGTCACGCTCATCGCCCCTACGCGGGTTTGTCCATAGCGGTTTCCGGGGTCGAAGGCAAGGCACATGATTTGAAATTGTTGTCCGCCGTGGCCCGAACCGCGCAAAGCATCGAACTGGTCTATTTCGTTCAGCTTTGTGTAGAGGAAGTGGCCGTCCGCCTCGGCGGTGCGCATCACGAAAGCGGGGTTGGTCATGTCGGCGTCAATCTCTTGGATGACCAGCCCTTCGGGACGCGCACGCTTATCCTTGTTGGCACCTTTTGAGTTCACCTCGTTCTTCCACTCGCGCTCGCGTTGCAGGTTGTCTTCGTCGCGGCGGCGCACGTCGGCCATGATGCGGTTGATGGGTTCGGAGATGCAATCCTTGCCCGCGCCGGTGCCTGCCATGAGCACGTTCATCAGGGTGGCTTCGTGCTCCACATTGTCGATGTAGCGGAAGCGTACCCTCCACAGATGGGCGGCAAGCGCGGGAAAGACGGCGTGCGCCACGGCAGGGCGATAGAGGTCGGGGGTGCGGCTCAGGAGGAGTTTGACGAGGGCGGGCAGGCGCTTGGGGAGAGCCGGAGGGAGGGAAGCGGCTACGAGTGAATCAGCTACGAGCGACGAGCTATCAGCTACGAGTGCTGCGCTATCACCCTGCATAGTACTCGTAGCTGGTAGCTTGTAGCCCGTAGCTGCCCCACTCATGGCTTGTAGCTTGTAGCTCATAGCTTGTAACGCCCTCCTCACCGCCTCTTGCATCACCTTCGGCATGGAGTAGAACTTGGCGGTGCAGGCAGAATGAATCAGCCCCCGCATCTCTTCTTCCGACAATCCGTAGCGGGGCATCGTGCTGAGCATCAGCACTTCGTCATTGTCGGCAATGTAGCGCAGATGAGACGCCAAACGGTGGAGTTTATCGTTACGCTCGCCCTGCACCGGTTCGCCACCCGAGAGGCGGAACCACTCGGAGATGATGTCCGCATAAGGGATGCCTTTGAAGTTATCAGCTACGAGTGAATCAGCTACGAGTGACGAGCTACCAGCTACAAGTGCTGCGCTATCAGCCTGCATAGCACTCGTAGCTTGTAGCTGGTAGCTGGTAACTGCTTCCCTCATGGCTGATTCCCTCTTCTTGAACAACCCCTCCTCGTCCATATACAGAATATAATATTCCGGCACGGCAAACGAGCTACGGGCATAATCCTTCACGCTCTGGTCATACTCCTTGTCGCCCAATTGCCCGGACATCCACTTCTGCGCTTCCGCCAACGAGGCCCCTTCGGGCATCACGAAAAACAGGCGCAACCCTTCGGTGCTGGGCGTGACGTGTGCCAGCACCACGCCCCACTCCGTGACGTGTGCCGCTATGCGTTCTTCAAACAATCCGCGCGGATTGTCAATGTGGTCTATGTCGTACATGCTCAGTCCGCTGGGTATGGCTTCGGCGTTCAGGCGTCGTCCGTTCCTGAAGGTGGCGTGGGGCGTAAAGATGGGGAGTTGTTTCTTCAACTCCGCTTTGGAAACCTCGAAATCTTCTTTCGACATTTCACCCCGACGCACTTTTTCCAGTGCATCTTCTATTTCGGCACAGATACGCGCCACCCGTTCGCTCCGCACCACCCGGCGGAACAAGTCGGGGGTGCACTCACGCACCTCCCTACTTTTTACGCTATTTGATATTCCAAACATCGGTTCTTTTCTTTAATTATTAAATATTAATTCAGGAGACGAGTCACCCCCCCTTACCATCCGAAGCATTCCCGAAAATCCTCCACAAAGTTCGCCGCTCTTCCGGCCTCTTCCTTCATCACTTTGGCGGGCAGGATGTTTGCCTCGTCAAGGTCGATGGTGAGCGTGAGTCGCGCTTTTTTCTCGTCGACGCTGGCCCGGCCGTGAGCCAGACGGATGTATTCGGTCGAGGCCGTCGCGGCGCGGCGCATGTGCTCATTGAAGTTTCCCTCTTGGGGGTTCACCAGCCCGATGGTGCCTTGTACGCGGCCACCATGAGCCATCATGCGCTGATATGCGCCGTCTGAAATCTGCAATCTAATTTCCATTTTTGTTCTGTTTTTTATAGGGGTTATGAATTAAATAAACTATCTCAATTCCCCTCCTCCAGTTGGAGGAGGGGTGCCCGAAGGGCGGGGTGGTAGGTGAGAAAAGAAATCCTTAATTTTGCGATTCATAAGTATTTATTATTTTACCTACCACCTCCCCCTACGGGTACTCCTCCTCCCAGGAGGAGGAGAATTAGGATAGTACTATTTAATCACTTTAGTTCGTTTCTGCACGGAAAGGCACTCGTAGCCTGTAGCTGATTTTACACCAGCTTCGTGATGTAGATTTGGTTCTCGAACCTCTCCGTCCCGTTCTTGTCGGTGAAGCGGCGTTGGCGGATATTGCCCTGAAAGCAATGCAATGAACTCTTGTCGTACTCGGGGCATTGCAGAGCCTGGTCGCCCGTCATTTCGGCATAAAACTCGTCGATGCCTGTGCTGAGCACGAATCCGCGCGAGTGGAAGGTGCGCGGCTGCCCTTGATTGTCCTGATACTGGCGGCTTTGGAGGCCGCGTTGCTCGATGATGGTTACAAATGTTTCCATAATGTGTTACTTTTTTTGAGATTGAAGGCATACAATAGAATACCCCCGCAACCGCGCTTGTTTTCGCGATTACAGGGGCAAAGATAAAGGGGGTGTGTCGGCACTGTGCCGACACAAAAAAAACGTCCCGCCTGCTTTTCAACACGAAAATCAGGCGGGACGAAAAATAAATAGTATCTTGCTTTTATAATTCTTCTATGTCTTTGATAGGCAGCCCCGTCACTTGGTGGATGACCTCGGAGGGGATATTCAGGGATTTCATCGTTCGGGCATTCTCTATTTTCTCTTCTTGTCTGCCTTCTGCCAGCCCTTTTTGTCTGCCTTCTGCCAAACCTTCCTGCCTGCCCTCCGCCAAACCTTCCTGCCTGCCCTCCGCCAAACCTTCCTGTCTGCCTTCCTCTCTTCCTTCATCCGCCGCCGTACTCAGCACATCATTCTGAATCATCACGGCATTGATATGTTCGTCATACGCCAGTTGTTCCGCCCTGTCCATATTGTAAT
>OGZX01000454.1_pt1 | contig 49648 bp, 37 predicted proteins | sample 1576881 | NCBI WGS metagenome assembly OGZX01 (sample SAMEA3541542, study PRJEB24748) | human gut metagenome | biome: human gut; feature: human-associated habitat; material: faeces | place: China | collected 2012 | reverse complement strand
ACCGTGTTCACCCGCAGCCCTTCCTTCCGGAGCGCCGCCCTGAACCCCGCAACCCATGCCGCCGTCACATCCTTCAACAGTAGCCTCTCCTTCATGCAGTAGCGTCCAAAGCGGTTCCGCACCGCCCTGTACAAGTCCGCCGTACTCTCAGCACCAGCCTCCCGCTTGCGCCTTTCCAGCGACTGCATACTTTCATAAAAATCACTTTTTCGCATAAGCCTTTATCTATTTGATTAAAAAGATAAAGGTACAACAGATGGGAATTAGTTAAAAAATCGTGATTGATTGAGGATTATCCGTACAAAGACACCACCATTAGAGATATTTGTGGTATCCCATGTAGCCATCAAAAGAGACAGGAAGGTTGTGCCCCCCTCGTTTCCTCAAATAGAACTTCATCATTATACTGTTTCTATATTGGAAGTTGGTGTCAGAAAAATGGTTGTTGGTGGTTACAATATCCGAATATATGACATGGAACGATGCGTATGTGACGCCATAAAGTTCCGTAATAAAGTTGGAATGGATATTTGCTCAGAAATCATTGATAATTATCTTGCCCGATCTGAACGTAATATTAGTAAACTTTTGGATTATGCCCGACAACTTCGTGTCGGAACAATCCTTGAAAAATATCTACAAGTCAAGCTATGAGTAAAGAACAATATAAAAACTACGGAAAATCAATCCGTACCAAACTCCTTAATGTTGCTAAGAAAGAAAATATATTCTATCAGACTATCTTGACACGATATTTTCAAGAGCGACTGCTATACAGAATGTCACAAACACCCTTCCGCTACAACTTCTATCTTAAAGGTGGAGCACTTATGTATGTCTACGAAAGGTTCGCAGCCCTACCATGGCATCTGTCTTAGTATACCAGTAAGGATGGATTCAATCGCACCATGCTATAATAGACCTTGCCGACCAAAGCAGCCGTATGAAAGACTATTATGATTTGCACCGTATCCTCAAAGAGAGAAAATATGATGCAAACATTCTCCAAGAAGCTATAATCCGCACATTTGAGAACAGGCATACTCCATTCGATGCGAACACGATGTTCTTCAGAAAAGATTTTGGGACCAATCAACAGATTGAAGTAAGATGAATAAAACAGATTATCACACAAGCCAATTACAACATTTGAGAAGAGGAATGTTTTTTACAATAACCCCTTTTTCCCCTATTTCACTACAATAAATGAACGATTTTAATTTGACTTTTCGCTATTAAAACAGCGCTTTTCGTGACAAACGGGCTGACAAACTGCACAGGCTGTTCAAAAATGCATGCTATTTGTCAAAGCGGGACAGAGCCTTCCCTCACATTCCGATAAAGCTGAACTCCCGGAGAATCGAATATTTGAAACAACAAAGGGAAGGGATATGGAAATATGGGAAGGAGCAGAAGAGGATTCTGGAAAGACCTGGCACCTTATTTCCATGAAGCCGGACTTCATCGTGCTGACCCGGAACTTCGTTGCTCTGAAGTCTGACTTCATGGGTAACGAAGGTAAACTTCAGAGCGATAAACCGATACTTTAGGGGAATTTTCTGCGCACCTCGCGGCAATAGACTGAAAACTGACCCGTTTTTTGTCCGAGAGACAACCGTCCGGGAGACACTTCATGAAGCCTTTAAAGGAGGTTTTCAGGACGTTTTTTACAATAAGTAGGGGATATTTAAGGATCAACTTATCTCAATAACCCATTTATGTATTTCACTCTCATTTTTTGTTGCTATCTTTGCCGCTAAATAATCCAGTATCTGCAAATGAATAAGATTGGCATATATGTATTGACGTTCTTTTTGAGTCTGACCGGCGCGACTGCTTATGCGCAAAACAACAGGTCGCAAGTGGTTATTTCGAACGGACAAGACAACAATGTATTCTATCACACAATAGAAAGAGGACAAACCGTTTACGCGATCGCTACCATGTACGGAGTGACGACCGACGATATCTACCGGATGAATCCGGGCAGTAAGGACGGTATCAAAGCTGGCGCCACCCTTAAAATCCCGCAGCGTGACATGGTTGGAGGTACTGTTAAAAAGCAGGAAGGAAATTATATTTTCCATACTATCCAGCCTAAAGAGACGCTGTATTCACTGTCCATCCGCTACTCGGTTCCGGCAACCGCCATCGTAAAAGCGAACCCCGGCTTGTCGACCTCCACTTTTACGATCGGCAAGACGATCCGTATTCCGGCTACACAGGTAGAAGATCTGCCGACAACCGAAGTCAAGACCGTCACCAAAGAGATTGAATACACAATACCGAAGAAGGAAACCATGTACCGGATCTGCCGGAAATTCAATATTTCCAGCTACGAGCTGATCAAACGCAACCCTCAACTGAAAGAGGGCGTAAAAGCAGGCATGGTCATTAAAATACCTGTACAAGCTGAAGAAAGTGTTACGACAGAACCAAAGACGGCCACTCTTTCCGAACGGGATGCAAACGCCCTGCTTTCGGAACCGAAAAGCATCGAACGCGTCAACATGATCAAAGTAGCGATGCTATTGCCGTTTATGACGGACGAGACTAAGCCCTCGGCCGAGACACAACGCTTCATCGAATATTACGAAGGCTTCCTGTTGGCCGTAGACAGCCTCCGTAATACGGGATGCTCCATCGACCTGTCTGTCTTCGACACGGGCAACGGCACCAAGAAACTGAAAGAGATACTGAAAGACGAGGCTTTGCTGAACGCTAACCTTATCATCGGGGCCGTCCAGAACGACCAGATCGGCCCGGTTGCCGAGTTCGCGCAGAAGAATAACATCAAGTATGTGATTCCGTTCACCTCGAAAAACGACGATGTCTTGTCGAATGCACATATCTATCAGGTCAATACGCCTCACTCCTATCTCTACGCCAAGGCCGCACAAGCCGGATGCGACCTCTTTGCGGCAGACAACGTGATCCTGCTGAACATGAACGACGGCAAAGACAAGACGGAATTTATCAAAACATTCAAGACAGAAATGAAGCAGCGGAACATTCCGTTCAAGGAAGTCAATTACAACGGCGAGACACTGACGGCTGACATCGAAGCCCTGTTCGATGCGAACAAGCGGAATGTGATCGTACCGACTTCAGGTACTATGGATGCCTTGAACAAGATCAAGTCGCCCCTGCGCATGCTGGCGGAAACAAAGCCGGAATTTGGACTGACACTGTTCGGATATCCCGAGTGGCAGACGTATACACGCGATTGCCTGGAAGATTTCTACGCGCTGAATACCTATATATATAGTAACTTCTATGCCGACAACCTTTCGAAAGAGGTAGCCGACTTCTATACCAAATATAAAAACTGGTACAGTAAGACACTGATCAATATATTCCCCAAATATGGTATATTAGGATTTGATACGGGTATGTTCTTCCTCGGAGCGATCAACAAATACGGCTCTAACTTCGAAAATAATCTGGATAAGATTCACTATCAAGGTGTACAGACCGGATTCGATTTCCACCGTGTAAACAACTGGGGAGGATTCATCAATACGAACATTTTCATTGTCCATTACCAGAGTGATTTTAACGTAACCCGGAGCGAAGTCAGATGATCAGAAAAGTTATTACAACGGTTATCATTTGCGTGCTTGCCTCAGGTGGCATCCACGCACAGGATAAGTTCAGACAGGAGCTGTCGCTCGGAGCGTCTTTCGGAACAACCTTTTCCAAGGTAAGTTTTGCACAAACCAAGGTGCAGCAAAGCTTGAAAATGGGCTATACGGGCGGGCTTACCCTTCGCTGGATCACCGAGAAGAACCTCGGGTTGCAGGCGGAAATAAATTTCGCCCAACAGGGCTGGAAGGAAAAGTTCGAAGAGCAACCGCAATACAAATACAGCCGTACGATCAATTATATCGAACTTCCGATCCTGACGCATATCTATTTCGGCAGCAAGCGTTTCAGAATATTCGTCAATCTGGGTCCGAAAGTAGGCTATGCCTTCGGCGAAAAGACGGACGAGAACCTGAACGGCGCCAAGCCCAACACAGAAAACACGCAGCACGACATGCCGCTCGAAAAGAAATTCGACTGGGGGTTGTGCGGCGGACCGGGTATCGAGCTGAGGACGGGAATCGGCTCTTTCCTGCTCGAAGGCCGTTATTACTATGCCCTCGGGGACATCTTCAACAGCCGCAAGGAGGATTATTTCTCCAAATCATCATCACAGGTGATTTCTGCCAAGCTGACCTATATGATACCGGTATTCAAATAAAACCGGGCTACAAATCCTGCCTGTACTGGGAAGGCGTTACGCCATACATCTGTTTGAATACAGTACTGAAATAGCGTTGGTGGGAAAAGCCTGACTTTTCGGAGACTTCCTGTATGCTCAGGCTTTTGTCGGCAAGGAGCCGGACCGCTTCTTCCATCTTGAATTTATTGATATAATCGCCGATACTGATGTCGGCAAGCTGTTTCAGTTTATTATAGAGCGAAGCACGGCTCATCGCCATTTGTGTGGCGACAAACTGCACATCCAGTTCCGGGTTTGTCAGGTTGCTGCTGATCAGGTCGTTCAATTTCTGCATGAACAGTTCATCGGCCGGGCTGAGGCTGATCAGGAAATGGAGTTTATCCTCATATGTCTTGCGTTCATGTTCCTGGATCGTCAAAGCCATTTTACGTTCCTTCTTCTTCACCACCTGCCAAGCAGTTAACGTCGAACTTCCCAGAATAACCAGAATCAGCGAGACGAGGAAACCGGTCGTTTTCCACCAGGGAGGCGTAACCGTGATCGAGAGCAATTCCACAGGATTGCTCCAGTCGCCATTCCTCTTACTGCATGACACCCATATATGATACTCACCCACAGAAAGAGCATGGAATGAAATTGTATGGCTGGAACGTTCAATCATATCTTCATGAGCACCTCTTATATAATAGCGGAACAACTTTTTCCGCATCAGGTCGTTTTCTTTTACAATTACACGGGCATTCAAGGAGGTGTAATTCCAGGGAATAGAAAGCCGGTTATCATTCTTTATCACACTGGAACCGACCGATACGCCATCCAATCCCACATCTAGCAGATTGATGAACGGATCTGCATCATCAGGGAAAGGCACATTATTCCGGATATAGACCAATCCGTTCACGCCGGCCATATACATATCTCCTGAAGTTGTCAGCAGAGGTGGCTTAAATAAATATTCATTCGCGTAGACACCGTCGGATTCTCCGAAAACGACAACTTTTCCTTCTTCCGGTATATAGGCATATAAGCCGTTATGCGTCCCGATCCAGAGTCTGCCGTGCAGATCAAAACCTAATGAATTCGTTCCGGCAAAACGGTTTTCCTCTATGGGAACTGTCTGCTTCGTAGCCGGATCATATCGGTACAACCCAGTCGTTGTTCCCATCCAAAAACAACCTTTCTTATCCTGACAAGCAGCCCCAATTGTCCCCAAAGAGTCAGGCGGACTATAGAATCTGCGTAAAGAATAAGTCCAGTGATCCAATTCCAACAAATGCAGAGAACCACGCAGATAAGTAACAGTATCGTTTCCGGTGATTTTCTGGAGGGAAGAAAGCGCAAGGTCATCCTCTTCGTACTTAACCGTTTTAAGGTCTCCCGTCGATTGATTATAGATATAAACACTATCGGAATATATAAAAAAGCGATCTTTATCCAAACGACTCAAATGAACAGACAGGCCGGAACGGAACATCCGGCGGGATTTTCCGGAATCAGCAACAGTATGCTCTCTCAAATGACCGGAAAACTTGTCGAAACGATACAAACCCTGACTGAATATAGAAAGAAGAAGTTCTTTTCCTTCATAGTCAATCACGGAAACCACCTTTTTATCAAATGTCTCCGGATAATGCCGGAAGATGCCCGCCTGGGGATCAAACCGGTTAATGCCATCCCCGTCGGTTCCGAACCACAAGATATGGTCACGGTCTTCATACATACCGGTCACGGTTTTATAACTTAATCCGCCGGTTGAATTTAGTGGAACATCGCCATACGTATACAGGTAAGTTTCCTTCATTCCGATCAGCCCTCCCCGGATACTCCCAGCCCAAATATTATTTTCCTGGTCACTATACAGGCAACCGAAAGAGTTAACCGGTAAGGAATTGTTATCCCCCGGTATATGTACAATCGACCGGACAGTCTTTTTTTCCGGGTTGTAAATATAAATGCCACCACCATCCGTAGCAAACCACAACTCACCGTCTTTTTCCTTAATATCCAGAACAACGTCGTTATTCAACAGGTTTCCCGCATGCAGATGACTACGTTCCCGCCCTTCACGCGTATAACAATATACGCCATCTGCATATACCGACAGCCAGATATCTCCTGAAGAGGCCAGGCAAACGCTCGTTATCTCTCTTCCGGGAACAAAAGGGACCTGCTCCAGTTTGCCACTTGAAGGATAATACCACCACATTCCGTTACGGCGGCAGGCAAGCAGTACGATCTGCTTACTCTCATCATACATATAGGCATGGTTAAAAGCAGAAGTTATCTTATCAGGAGCGTTTACCGGTAAAAAAGTGATCCGCCCACCGGCATAAGTATACCGGAAAGCGGTTCCTGCTCCGAAAAACAGAACCCCGTCGTCTGTCACCACCGAGCTAAATACATGCAAAGGCAGACCGGCAAAAGTAATGCGGATAAACTTATTTTCATTACGATCATACCGGACCAATCCATTATCCGTACCGATCCATATATTGGAATGAAGATCTTCCGTCAAAAAAAGAATATCATTACCGGGTATAGAACAAATATTATCTTTATCATAAAAATAAGACAGAATTCTTTCCCGGTCAAAACGGTTCAGTCCGAAACTTGTTCCGATCCAAATCACTCCCTGATGATCTGTCAATACACAATTGACAGTCGATTGCGAGAGACCGTCTTTCAATGATATCTGCTTAAAATAATAGCTTGGAGAAACTGCTTGTGTAGTAAATATACATAAGAAGAGGCCTGATAATATGGCAAGCAGCTTTTTCATGTAGCAAATATAATAAAAAATATGATTTTTGAACAATCTTAGACGATATCAAACATAAAAATCAAGGCGTCCGAGTATCTTTGCAACGAAGACAAGCTAATAATGGGTAGCAGGCTCCTCCCAAGACAAGAACGCCGCCTTTCTTCCCATAACTCTGGAATCCTGTCCCACAAGGACTTGATGACAGAATAATGCTAAAATTTATCAATGCTAATTAGAGGTAAATATAGTCTTTAGGCTATCAGATTTAGGCCAAAAAAAGAGGATGTCTCAGTGATGAAACATCCTCTTCTTCATATATAACAGTTACAAATTATCTCAAACGATCCAGGGAACGAACTAAAGCCTCATCCGCTCCGATATTACGGATAGCCAGATAATCCAGGATCAGGCTGATCAACGGGAAAGAAAGCGCAATCTTCAAACTCAATAAGAAAATCTCTGTCTGGCCTTTCAGGTTCCAGCAAAAGAATGCAAACAGGCCATAAAAGCCCAACATTAAAATCGCATTAAATATGCAAAGGCGTATCTGAAGAATCCTCTTCTTAAACAGGAATATTGTCAAAAGTGCCAGCAAAGCGATCACAACGACCAAAGCAAACAGTCCCCATGTCGGATACACAAGCTCGGGCTGGGCAGTCATCGTACTGATACCTGTCGCATCAAAAGTAAAAAACTGGTCTCCTGCTTGTAGAACAGCAAGAGGCAAAAATAGAATGGCAACCGTCAATGCCACTATTATAAGTAAATATACGGTTTGTATTCGCTGTAGCATAATTTATATAAATTGAGAATTGCAAACTGAAAACTGAGAATTAAAAAGAGCAATTGCAAAAACCAAACCGGCTAAACCCCGTTTGTTATACACAATTGCTCCTTATACCTGAAAAAAGAAAACCAAAATATCTAATTTTCAATTCCCAATTTTCAATTTTCAATTATTAAAGGTTGTTCTTTTCTTTTGCCGGGTTCTTGTAATATACTTTCCCGTCTTCATACTCCTTCGCTGCGATCAAAGTCGGTTTCGGGAGCTTTTCATAGTAACGTGAAATCTCGATTTGTTCTCTGTTCTCAAAAACTTCTTCCAAATTATCATTATAAGAAGCAAATTCCTGAAGTTTCTTTTCCAGATCCTGTTTCATTTCAACAGCAATCTGATTAGCACGTTTACCAATGATTGCAACAGTTTCATACACATTGCCCGTATCTGACGACAATCTCATCATGTCGCGGGTAACTGTATTCGACGGAGCGTTAGTCTTTCTGTAATCCATACTTACTTTATTGATTAGTTGTTTCGTTAATACGTTTCTGTTATTCGCTTGCTGGCATAGTCGTAGAACTTCTGAACCTGTTTTACATACTTGCCTTCGGGATACTCGTTCATGTAATTGTAGTATTCATCCACAACTTCACGGTAACGTCCCTGCAATTTTTCTTCCACACTCACTATAGCCAATTCGTATTTGGAACGAATGATATAGAACATAAACTCTTCCCTGTATTTTGAATAGGGATAGTTCTTAAGTGCATTCTGCGCAGTAATCACACATGAGAGATAGTTGTTTCCCATGTAGGTTCCCAAGTTAAAATACAACCGGACTGCCAATAATTCCTTGTATGCGAGCTTTTCCTGCAATTCGAACATAATGTTCTGGGCTTCTTTTGCCCGTTCGCTTTGCGGATAATACTCCAAATACAGTTGCAACTGATTAATAGCTTCATACGTTTGTGTCTGGTCCAGACGAGGATCCGGCGAATCGAGATACAGTCCATATCCGGAATAATAGCGTGACAACTCGGTGTATTCGCCTTTCGGATAAGTCGTATAATAAGTATTAAAGTATTGCGAAGCGGTCTGATAGTCTTTTTGGCCGTAATAGCTCTGTGCCAGTAAATACAACGATTCTTCGGCATTAGCTGTACCCTTGAATATAGGGACCAATTCATCCAGTAAAGTGGCAGACTTCGAATATTGCTTTGCATTGAAGTACTTCTTTGCATACGAATATTTCAGTTCGTAGTCTGTACTTTTCAGTATCTTATTGTACTCCCCGCAGGAAGATAAGAATACTGTAATCATCATCAATAAAAATACAACCTTTTTCATTCACATACTTTTAGCGCGCAAAGTTAAAGTTTTCTGACAAATAAACGAAGCGCTTAACGTTAATATTTACAACTTATATAAGTCACTTGCCGCAATCAGCTCCAGTTTATTAGCTTTCAGAATCTCTGCGCACTTCTCCACATTGTCCGGACGAATGATCACATTAGCCGCTTCTCCCTGCGAAAAAGCATACATATATTCAATAAATATTCCGGCTGAAGTAATGATATCCATCGCTTTAGCCAATGCACCCGGCTGATTGGGACAATGCAGGCAGACCACATCGGCTACGCTTACCGCATACAAACGTTCACGTAAAACCTTAATGGCCGTATCCGTATCCGACACAATCAAACGCAAAATTCCGAAATCCGAATTTTCGGCAACCGTGAAGGCCGACATGTTTACACCGGCTTCACCCAATATCTTTGCAACTTCCGTAAAACGGCCTTTCTTGTTCTCCAGAAAGATAGACAACTGTTTAATTAACATAGCATTTAATCTTTAGGGGTTTATACTAATTTGCGATTATCGACCACATGCTTGGCTTTGCCCATACTACGTTCGATACTACGCGGCTCGACAATTTTTATATCGGGCTGCAAACCGATCACACTCTGCATACGGTTTGCTATTTTCTTCTTCAGGGCAATCATCTTATTCATTTCATCCGAATAATATTCCTGACGCACTTCCACCTGTATCTGGAATGTATCCGTATTGTTCACGCGATCCACCACAATCAGGTAATGCGGCTCGAATTCAGGCATTTCAAGAATAACGGATTCCACCTGTGACGGAAATACGTTCACACCACGGATAATCAGCATATCGTCACTACGCCCAAGGATACGTCCCATACGGACTGCCGTACGGCCGCATTCACACTTTTCATAGATCAGATGCGTCAGGTCACGCGTGCGGTAGCGGATCATCGGCATACCTTCTTTTGTCAGCGTAGTGAAAACCAGTTCACCCTGCTCTCCGGGTTCTACAGGCTGCAACGTGACCGGATCTACGATCTCCGGGAAGAAATGATCTTCCCACAGGTGTGTACCGTTCTGGCATTCGCACTCTCCTCCTACTCCCGGACCACAAATCTCCGTCAGGCCATAAATATCATAAGCCTTAATATTCAGTTTCTCTTCCAGTTCCTTCCGCATGTTTTCCGTCCAGGGTTCAGCGCCAAAAGCACCGACACGCAGTTTAAACTCTTCCAGAGGAATACCTGAAGAATGAATCGTTTCTGCCAAATACAATGCATAAGAAGGCGTGCAAGCCAACCCTTTAGCTCCGAAATCGTGCATCAACTGAATCTGCTTCTGTGTATTACCGCTACTCATCGGGATTACAGTTCCTCCAATATTTTCCACGCCGCTATGCGCACCCAAACCTCCGGTAAACAATCCGTAACCATACGAAACCTGAACGGAATCATTCTTTGTCAAACCGTATGCAGTCAGACAACGTGCCACGGCTTCAGACCAGATAGACAAGTCTTTCCGGGTATATCCCACAACGATAGGTTTGCCTGTCGTCCCGGAAGAAGCATGCAAACGTACGATTTCAGACATCGGCACGGCCATCAGCCCGAAAGGATAATTATCACGCAAGTCTTGTTTAACGGTAAACGGGAGCTTTACAATATCGTCAATAGAATGGATATCATCCGGAGTAATCCCCATTTCCTGCATCTTCTTACGATAGAACGGAGAATTATGGTATGCGTGTTCAACAACCCGCCGCAAACGGATACTTTGTAATTTCCGCATTTCTTCGCGGCTCATACATTCAATAGTTTCGTTCCAAATCATGGTATTAGTTTGTTATCTTTTAATTGTTAGTAGTCTAAATCAGTTGCAAAGTAATAACTTTTTTGGAAAGAAACCTCGTTTTGCGATCCTTTTATACATATCTTATCTGTGTAATTGTCTTTTCCACAAAAAAGAGCCTGGATGATTCAGGCTCTTTTAATTTTATAAACATAGCTCACTTCCTCTATGTTAACAACAGCAATCGATGCCATATCCGTCCCGTTCTTGTTTTTACACAGGCAGACATACTTTTCAGATAAACTTTTTCCCGTAATATAAGAGATCAAGCGTCCGGACTGACTATACACCCAGATTTCAACATCAACTCCTGTTTTCGCAGGGACAGTCAAATATGATTCGGGTGACATCAGAATTTGTCCCAAAGATGAATAATGCGTATTCATGTTATTTTCATTTTTTTATATGCAATACAAATGAAGCGAATTTAAAACAAAAAAGAACGACAAAAAGTTTCCATCTATGACAAATAGTCCCGATAGATACAAATAATTTTTCCTACAATCCGATTGGGACTATTTGTCACAACTTCGTGACAAAATGAGACAAGTAGCACTCAAAAACATTTGCATGCTTGTCAGAACATCCATTTCTTTGCAATACAATTTAAAAACCTCTAATAATTACAACATGAATAAAAAACAGATGATCCAGGCTATTGCTGATAAAACGTTTTTGGAGGCAGAAACTATAAAACAAGTATTGGATGCTTGCGAAATAATTCTAATGGATAATATACAAAAACAATACCAGCAATCGCCGGTTTTAAAAAAGTCAGTTTCACATAAAGAAAAGAAGGATGTGAAAATCGTACAGTTTCCACATCCGAGCAATATAAAGCATAATACGAATTAATCATTAAATAATATGATATCTTTTTTACATACATATACGGATATCTGTAACACGGAAGTAATCGGAGTCAGCCCAGGTCTGATACTTTTCGTTGTTATTATTATCCTGATACTAATCGATATCATATTTTTATTGATAATGAAATATAAGTATACAGTCGGATTTAAAAACAGAAAACTAGTTGAATATATCGATAAGGCAATAAAAAAGGATGACACGGACCCTACTATATAATAATTTTGCCATATATTTGTAAACAGTATAAAGTTCTATCATGAAATATTTAATTATTGTATGCATACTGTTTGGAATCATCCGGAGTTCCTCCGGTTTATCGGCACAAGAATCTATTCCTGACAGCCTTATCGATATTAAACTAGCTCGCTATATCGCAGAAACCAATCCTGATAAAGCATTGAGAATTGTCGAACTCGTCCGGCAACAAAAGAAAGCACCGGAATATCAGATCGATTGGGTCACCACTCAGATTTATGGAAAAAAAGGACAGGAACGGATGGCTATCGAAATGGCTAAACGGACACTGGCAAATGACTCTGTTCGCAATAACCCGCAGTTCTACTTCAACATGTGCGTAAACATGGTTGAAAGCATGATCTATATAGAAGACTATGAACAGGCAATGTATTATGCGGAAGAGATGGTGCGGCAAATTGACAAAAAAGGAGCCAGCAACAATAATAAACATCATCCATTCTGGGTTATTGCAAGAATATACAGGGCTACTGGTGACAAAGAAAAAGCCTATACCTGGCTGAATGAGGCAATCGGGCTGATACAACAAAAAATAGATTCGCTTCAAACGGAGAAAATGGTTACTGCCAAGAATTATCAAACGCAAGCTAAATATTACAGCGACCTTTCCCATTGGCAGGCCGAAGATGGTGACCTTAACGCCGCTATCCGGTCAGCACTAAAACAATATGAAACTATTACAAAGCTGGAGCCTATAAAAGACGGGCCATATCCCTGGAAGATTCCTTTAAACGCACTGGATAAAGAATATTGTATGGCATATGGTAATATTGCTTGCCTGTATGCAAAGTCCGGTGATGCGGCCAAAGGGCAGCAATGGTTTGACAAACTGCTCAATAACCCGCAACACGAGACGTTAATCGCCCAAGAATTAATGATCAGCTATTATCAAATCAAAAAGGATTTTCAGAAGGTAATCGCTTTGGCAATGCCTTATGCCAGTTTTCTAAAAGATGGCGACAGCATCAATTCCGTCCGGCGGTCAACTTTCCTAAACCTGGCAGAAGCCTATAAGCAATTACGGCAACCGGAACAGGCCCTTTTCTATACCCAAAAAGCGATGGAGCAAACCGATAGCCTGAATCAGAGGAAACAAAGAAGTAATGCGCTTGAAATGGCGACTATTTATGATACGCAGGAAAAAGAAAAGCAGATACAGAAACAGGATGCTGAACTTCATACCCACCGGATACTTTCGGTAGCAGCGATAGGTACAATCCTGTTGTTAGGAATCATCCTCTGGCTGATCTGGCAAAACCTGCGAACGACTCGCCGCAAAAACCGTCTTATGGTCATGCAGATTGACTCTCTTCTTTCCTACAAAGACGAATTAAATCTTGCAAAGGAAGAAATACATAAGCTCACACAGTCCATTGAGGCGGAATCCACAAAGGAAAAAGAAGAAACCGGAACTTCTGGGGACATTCCGAAAGACAATACCCCTGCGTCCTATACTGAAGAAGACAAAACAATGTTTGAAGAACTGGACCGTATCCTGACAAAAGAACGTCTATTCCTGGATCCCGAACTATCCAGAGATTCGATTATCAGGCGTACACACATTAACAAGAACCGTATCGCATCTCTGATCCAGACATTCACAGGTACGAATTTCAACGGTTATATCAATAATATGCGACTGGAATATTCCATTCTATTGCTCAAGGACTATACAAACTATACGATCCCGGCAGTAGCCGCCGACTCAGGCTTCAACAATGTCCGGACATTCTACCGTCTTTTTCGCGAGAAATATGGCATGACACCGACTGAATACCGTCAGATTGTCCTGGAGATGTAAATACAAAAAAGAATGGCAAACAAGCAAATCATATTAGTAACCGGCGCATCTTCCGGTTTCGGAAAAATAACAGCTTCCCTATTGGCGCAGCAAGGACATACCGTGTATGGAACAAGCCGGAAAATAACAGCCGACACATCCGAAGAAGTCCGGATGATTAAAATGGATGTTACCGACGCGGCTTCCATACAGGAAGCTGTGACCCGAATCATATCTGAACAGGGGCGCATCGACGTGGTCGTCAACAATGCCGGAGTCGGGATAAGCGGCGCCATAGAATTGGCTACTGACGAAGAAATAGCCTGGCAGATGAATACTAACTTTACCGGAGTAACGCGAGTTTGCTGTGCCATATTGCCTTATATGCGCAAAGCCGGAAAAGGGAAAATCATCAACATCAGTTCCATAGGAGGCGTCATAGCTGTGCCTTTCCAGGGATTTTATTCTGCCTCGAAATTCGCAGTCGAAGGATATAGCGAAGCACTGGCCAATGAAGTCCGTCCGTTCGGCATTCAAGTCTGCCTTGTCGAACCGGGTGATTTCAATACCAATTTCACAGCTAACCGGAATATATCTTCGGCCACACAGGAACATCCGGATTATAAAGAGACATTTGCCCGCTCGATGAAGATCATAGAACAGGCTGAGGATAACGGTTCCGATCCGCAAAAACTGGGACGCGTCATTTGCAAGTTGGTAGAGGCCAAACGTCCGGCATTCCGGACAAAGGTCGGTCCATTCGATCAGGTGTTATTTGCCAGAATGAAAGGATTATTACCGGATAAGCTGGTGCATGCAGCTATCCGGTTCTTTTATAAGATCAAGTAAGAAAGCGACTGATCGCTATGGCTTTGCTGGGCCATAGCGAACCATCTTATCTCCTATTCCGACTTCCTTTTCGACTTTATCCGTTCCTTTCAGTTTGTATAAATAGCCACGAAACATTCCCGTACTGTTGAACGGCATGGCTATATTGCCCTCTTTATCGACTGCGATCAGGCCGCCGTTGCCTTCATTCGTATTCAGTTCGGTATTGATAATATAGCCGGCAGCCTTTTCCACCGGCTCCAGCAAATACTTATAGCGGGCACAGACATTAAACGCAACCGCATGCCGGATAAAGTACTCACCATGCCCGGTGCAGGAAACGGCACAGCTATTGTTGTCCGCATACGTGCCGGCGCCGATCACCGGAGAATCGCCGATACGTCCCCATTTCTTCTTAAACATGCCGCCTGTACTGGTACCGGCTGTCAGATTACCGTTCTTATCCAGAACGACGCAACCGACAGTGCCGTTCTTTTTGCTTTCCTGCTTCAGCTTTTCAATCCAACTCAATGTCTTGGGAGTAGCGAAATACATATTGTCTACCAGTTCCAGACCTTGCTCTTTAGCGAAAGCGTCAGCCCCGCTCCCGCTCAGCATCACATGGTCAGTCTTTGTCTTTACGGCATAGGCTGCATTAATGGGGTGCTTGACTGTTTTCACGCCGGCGACAGCACCGGCGGAAAGATCTTTGCCTTCCATAATGGATGCATCCAGTTCGAACGTCCCGTCGGCCGTACACGTTGCTCCTCTTCCAGCATTAAACAAAGGATTACTTTCAAAATAGTTAATCACAGCCATCACCGCCTGCGGGCCTTCGCCTCCGGAGGCCAAAATACGGTCGCCGATCATCAGGGCCGAATCCAAAGCGGCGTAATACTGAACAGACCTTTCAGGATCGTCCTGGAGGTCACCCATATTCCCGGCGCCTCCATGTACGACAATCACATATTCGCGCTCCTGTGCAAAAGCAGAGAGTGCGACACAGGAGCATACAAGACAAAATAAGATTAGTTTCTTTTTCATGGCAATTACAGATATTACTTGTACCAAACCGGTCCCGGCTGATTTCCCATCTCAAACTCCAGCGTATCGCCGTTCATGATCTGTTCATGGGTGATGTAGCTCTTGTCGTAGGGCTGGCCGTTCAGTTTAACAGATTGGATATAAATATTCTCGGGACTTACTGCCGGTGCCAGGATCGTAAAGGCTTTTCCGTTTGCCAGATGCATCTTCACTTCCGGGAACAACGGGGTTCCGATCTCATATTTGCCGCTTATCGGATCGACCGGATAGAAACCCATGGAGCTGAACACGAACCAGGCCGACATCTGCCCACAATCTTCGTTACCGCAGATGCCATCTGGAGCATTCCGATACAGATCGTGCAGTACTTCCGCCACATATTTCTGGGTCTTCCAGGGCTGTCCGACCTTATTGTATAAATAAATCACATGATGGCTCGGTTCGTTGCCGTGCGCATATTGCCCGATCATGCCGGTACTGAAGATCGGCAGGTCTTCGTTTGATTTAGGGACATAGGTGAACATGCTGTCCAACTTTTCCGCAAAGCGTTCCTTGCTTCCGACAAGGCCGATCAGGCCGTCCAGGTCTTGGGGGACAGACCAGAAATATTGCCAGCCGTTGCTTTCACAGATATCTTCCGTATAATCGTCGGGATTGAAGTTGGCAACGAAATTGCCTTTCTCGTCACGCGGTTGCATAAAGGAGGTTGCCGGATTATAGACATTCCGGTAGTTTTGGGCACGTTTATAGAACTCGTCGGCAATCTCCGTCTTACCCATCTTCTCGGCCATCGTAGCGATGCAATAATCATCATAGGCATATTCCAGCGTCTTGGACAGGGACCAACTTTCCCATTTCTTCGGATCGCTGTAAGCCGGGACATATCCCAACTTCTTATACTCGCCTATTCCCCGGTAATCGTCCCGGTTAGCCGTCGCGATACAGGCTTCGAGCGCCTTTTCGGGGTCAAAGTTTCCGATACCTTTCAGGTAAGCATCCACAATGACGGGAACGGCATGATAACCGATCATCATATTTGTCTCCCAGCCATACAGGTTCCACAACGGCAACGCGTCGCCCTGTTCATAGAATTTCAGGAACCCTTTGACCATATCGTTTGCCCGTTCGGGTTCGGTGTAGGTGAAGAGCGGATGAGCGGCGCGATAAGTGTCCCACAGAGAGAAGGTCGAATAGTTCGTCCATCCGTCCGCCTTGTGGATTTGCTGATCCGGGCCATAGTAGGAACCGTCTACGTCACTATAGATTGTCGGGGCGATCATAGAATGATAGAGTGCGGTGTAGAACTTCACCATATCGTCCGTATTAGAACTCTTTACCTCTATTTTGGCCAGTTGCTTGTTCCATTCACCGGCCGCCTTTGCCTGATAGTAGTCGAAATCGTCTTTCGGGGCTTCTGCACGCAGATTCTTACCAGCTCCTTCCATGCTGACGCCGGATATTCCTGTCGTAACGAGGATTTCCTCATCTTTCTCCGTATTAAAATCGAAACGGGCGATATAGGCTGTACCGATCCAACCCCGGTCTTTCGTCGCAATGGAAGTTGTATCGATATGGCAGGCCGTGAAAGGTTTGGAGAAGCGAGTCTCGAAATAAACATGCTGAAGTGGAGACCAGCCTTGCGAGAAGCGATAGCCGCGAACCGTCATCGAATCGACCACCTCGATACGCGAATCCAGCGTAAAGTCCCAGTTCATCGCCTTTTTCAGGTTCAGAAAGACGGAAGCCTCCGCTTTCGGGAATGTGTAACGCTGGATGCCGCAACGCTCGGTAGCCGTCAGTTCGACATTGATATTATAGTCTTTCAGCAAGACACGGTAATAGCCGGCCGAAACGGCTTCGTCATTATGGGAAAAGGTCGAATAGATTCCCAACGGTGCGGGAGCTTCTTTATACGGACGTGTTACCGGCATGAAAGAGATATCGTACAGGTCGCCTGCACCCGTTCCGGAGAGATGTGTATGACTGAAACCGGCAATTGTCGTATCGGGATAGAAATACCCCGAAATACGGTCCCAGCCGGGCAAACCATTGTCCGGACTTAGCTGGACCATCCCGAAAGGAACTTGTGCCCCGGGGTATGTATTACCGGTAAAATCCGTCCCGATCAAAGGGTTTACATATTGCGTATAATCTTCCGCCTCCTGTTGTTTTTCCGGCGTGCAGGCTACCAGAGCCAGCAAGGAGACCGCCAATAAGGATATGTGCCTCATGTTTAATTCTTGTTTTAGTCCTGACAAAGATACAAAAAAAGAGACGCACCGTTTAAAGGTTGCGTCTCTTCTATAACTATTTTACAACGTCTGTAGTTTTAGACTGTTGCTATTTCCGTATTTTCTTCATCCTCGTCTTCCTCTTCTTCGGGAGGTGCTTTCTTTACAAATAGCGCACTCAATTCAAACAATCCATACAACGGGAAGAATACGACACTCAATGTAAACGGATCGCTACTCGGAGTTATGAAGGCAGCCGCAACGAGTAAGCCCACAATAGCATGTCGTCTATACTTATGAAAGAACGAACGCTTCAGCAGACCGATCTGCGACAACAGCCACGAAACCAACGGCATTTCAAAGACAATCCCCATCACAAAGATCAGCATCAGGAAATTATCCATGTACGAATCCAAAGAGACCTGTTCTATGATATTAGAGCTCAATTCATACGTTGCCAAAAATCGCAGTGTCATCGGGAATACCATAAAATATCCGACCGCACATCCGATAAAGAACATAATCGTTCCCAAGAGGAATACCCATTTGACATTCTTTTTCTCGTTCTCATACAGTGCCGGGCTGATAAACTTCCAGATCTCCCACATCAGATAGGGAAAAGTAAGTACAAGCGCCAACCAGAACGAGGTCGTCATGTGAGTAAAGAACTGAGATGCCAGTTTGATATTAAAAATCTGCACATGAAAATTATCATTACAGAAATCCGGTAAGACATCAAACCACGGACTGATATTCGCCAACCACTGGTTCAGCTCGCACAGCCATCGATAAAAGATAAAATCAGATGAACAAGGAGCCTCTATTACGCGGTGGAAGATTCCATTTTCCCCCCGCATAAAGGCAAAACTGCCTATAGCAAAAACAAAGAGCGCTAAAAAAGAACGGAACAAAGTCCAACGAAGTGCCTCCAGGTGGTCCCAGAAGGACATTTCTTCTTGTTCTAATTCTGCCATCTTTTACTTCTTTTCTGTGTCGTCCAGCTTAATGTCGTCTTCTAATCCTTTTACACCGTCTTTAAAGTTCTTCACACCTTTACCGATACCTTTCATCAGTTCAGGGATTTTCTTACCGCCGAAAAGCAATAACACAACAATGGCAATGATAACAATTTCGCCTGTTCCTAAATTTCCAAGAAATAATAATTGATCCATGATATTATATAAATTAGTCGTTAATATTCTTCTTATCGATGGGCAAAGATACAATTTGTAATGAATAGTACCCCTATTATTCTAAATTTATTACCTTTGTGCCATCTTAAAAAACTGAAATTAGAAAAAGATTAGAAAAAATGAAAGCGTATGTATTTCCCGGTCAGGGTGCACAGTTTGTCGGAATGGGAAAGGACCTTTACGATAACAATCCTCTTGCAAAAGAGATGTTTGAGAAAGCTAATGAAATCCTTGGTTTCCGCATCACTGACCTGATGTTCGCCGGAACAGACGAAGATCTGCGTCAGACAAAAGTGACACAACCTGCTATTTTCTTACACTCAGTCATTCTTGCTAAAACATTAGGTGACCAGTTCAAACCGGATATGACGGCCGGACACTCCTTAGGAGAGTTCTCTGCACTTGTTGCAGCCGGTGCCCTGTCTTTCGAAGACGGCCTCGTGCTGGTGTCTAAACGTGCTATGGCGATGCAGAAAGCCTGCGAAGCCACTCCTTCGACAATGGCAGCCGTACTGGCATTGCCGGATGAGAAAGTAGAAGAGATCTGTGCAAGCATCGAAGGCGAAGTGGTTGTATGTGCAAACTACAACTGTCCGGGCCAGCTTGTTATCTCGGGTTCTGTACCTGGTATCGAAGCGGCTTGCGAAAAGATGCTGGCTGCCGGTGCAAAACGTGCACTGAAACTGAAAGTGGGCGGTGCTTTCCACTCTCCGTTGATGGAACCGGCCCGTGCCGAACTGGCTGCTGCTATTGAAGCGACTCCGATCCATAAACCGACATGTCCTGTTTACCAGAATGTAAGCACAAAAGGCGAAACCTGCCCTGAAACAATCAAGGCAAACCTGATCGCCCAGTTGACCGCTCCGGTTCGCTGGACACAGAGTGTACAGAACATGATTGCCGACGGTGCAGACCATTTCATCGAACTGGGCCCGGGCGCAGTGTTGCAGGGATTGGTCAAGAAGATCAACAAAGAAATGACAACAGAAGGCATGCAATAAGTAATTATTGTCTTACTTAATATAAAAAAGGTTGGCAGGTAAGTTCGAACGAACACCTGCCAACCTTTTTTATTATTCATCAGTATGTAAAATTAGTTTCATCCCGATGAAACTTTAGTTTCTCTCGGGATGAAACAAAAGTTTCTCCTAAGTGAAACTAAAGTTCCACCATTAAGAAACAAATGAAACAAAAGTTTCAGCACCAAGAAGAAGATGAAACTTTTTTTTATATCGCTTAACTCTTGCCGATATGCAATGCATCTAACTTCTCGCGATCAAGGCCATATTTATCTTCCATGCCGCGAAGCATTTCTTCATCAAAGACAATCGGGCGGTTCAGCTTCTTCATTTCACGATAGCCTTTGTAGACCATTCCTAACATCTTACTCGGATTGAAAACGATGGATGAAGTGATCCAGCAACCGTGCGTACACCAGCAATTCGCCTTTGCCCCATGTCCGATCGCCTCTATCTCTTGTTTCATGGCATCGCTTTGCATCACTTTGCTGACGTCGCAGCCATAATCTTTCAGATTTCCGAGCGGATCCCGCAGTTCGCAGGCACGGAAGCGGCCGTCGTAGTCGATCACCAAAGTTGTCTCGCCGGCCGTACAGTCCATTCCCCAAGGCGTCGGTTCGTCGATGTTGCTGGCACGGACATTATATAATGTACGAATGAAACCGAGATAGAAGAAACGGGTAATCGGTTTCCTGAAACCACTTGTCTCCTGCACCATACGATCGGCATAACCGGAATAGATGTGTGCAACGTCGTCCTGAATCTTTCTCAGGGATGATTCGGTCAGGATCTTTACCCCGTCGTCACGCGTCATACCGCGAGCAGCTTCGATCGTATGCGTCGAAGTGTGGAAGCGGGCAAAGACCCAGAGCATGAAATCCTGTATCTCGTCGATATTGTACTTGGTGATCACAGTCGCAATATTCTTCAGTACTTTGCCGTCATCGCGGAAGTGTTCGTCCACCAGCTTCAAGGTGTAGAGTGCTTTATAGAAATTGCCCGGAACGCCACGCTGGATATCGTGTGTCTTTCCAAAGCCGTCGAGCGAAAGGCTGACGTTGAAATTGGTTTCGGGGCAGCTCTTACGCAGGCGGGTCACCCACTCGACGATCCGTTCCGGTTTCAGTCCGTTAGTCGGAATGTTGACGTCTTTCACCTGGTTGTTCTTGTAAAACATCTCGATTATCTCCGGCAAGTCTTCACGCAAAGTCGGCTCACCGCCGGAAATCCACAAGCGGTTAATCTCGCCGGCTGTCTCCGAGATCTTTTTAATCTCATCAAAAGTCAAGTCCGGCTCCTTTTTATCCATTTCCTCTGCATAAAAACACATGGCACATTTAGCATTGCACCGCCCTGTCACAAACAGGAATATGGATTCGAGCTTCCTTTTGGAACTCATCGTCCGGAAAGAACTTTTTGTTCGTTTTGTAGTCATTTCTTTATGTATATGATGTAATTGTATTTACAGTGACTACGCAAAGGTCTGTCATTATAACAGATGAAACAAGTTCTATCTTTAAGATAAAATACTCTATTATTACTATTTCCGGTGAGAGGGATTTGTGTAACAAAAACAGCGCCACACATCCGAAAACGTGTGACGCTGACAACATTATATATATGGAGCGTGTGTGTCTTACTTCTGGCTCCACCACAAAGCGGTACCGACGACATCGGGGCCGCCCAGCAGTTCGAGCGCCTTGTTATAGCCCGCCAGATTGTTTGTCTGGATATTGGCCGGGTAGCGATAACGCTTCGGATAAAATTCCAGACGGCATTCTTTTGAGGTTGCGACTGTGAGCGGAACCTGGTTCAGCGGATTGTAATCCTTTTCGACAGCCTGGTTCTCGAAGAATGGCAATCCGATGCGACGATGGTCGCTCCAGACCTCTTCCGGCAGCCAGGGCATCTGTGCGATGTATTTCTGGGTGAAGATCTTTGTCATCGCGTCGTTGTTGTAGGCACCGCCGCGATAGATGGAATTCTTCGGATACCGGTAAGTCATCGTCTTGTTTTCCTTTGTATAAGGATCGACATAATTGATGGTGTACGGGGTGGCTTCCGTCGTATGGTCGAAGCTGACGGAAGTCCCGATCCGGTTATAGGCGGTCGAAGCCAGATAAGCCCCTGCTTCACTCTGCAAGCCCTGGTATTCGAAACTGGCGGTCACGCCGTTCTCGTAGTTCGATTTGGCGGAACCCGGAACATTCCAGCCGCGCACGGCAGCCTCGGCCAACAGAAAATAGCTCTCCCAGGGACCGAAATAGACACGCTTCTTAGTACTCATGCGGTATTGTTTGGACATGGATGGATAGTTGTAGTTCTTTCCGGTCAGTTCGGTAGACAAACCACCTTTCACGTCCCATTCGCCGGCCACCCAAGTGCCCCAGGTGTATCGCGGGTCGATCGTCAGCATCGGCTTCGCGTTGTCGTTCGGGTCAAAAAGGGAGACTGGCTTCACCTCGCTGGCAGCTCCTATATAGTCGGAATAGACCACGCCGTCGTTCCAGCCGACAACGCTGAACAGTTTCGGCGCGCGCGGGTCGACATACTGCGGAATGCCGTCGAAATAGAACCCGGCACACGGGTCGTTCGTCGTCAACGGGAAATGTTTATCCAGATACAAGCCCAGATAGCTGTGCGGGTCTTTCAGATGCGCCTTCAACGAATCGGGCAACGGAAATTCGATGTCTCCCAGACCGACAACCAGGTTTTTAAAGGTAACAGACATAGCCTGTGCATTCCACGTGCGCGACATGACGCTCGTCAGGTCGCTCCAACCATCCTTCTCCTGCACACCGGCCAGCTCTGCGACGGACGAGATATACCCCTTCGAGGCGGCATCTTCAAACTCGCTCCGGGCCAACTGCGGATCAGCATTCACAATACGCATGGCCAGACGCATACGCAGGGAGTTGGCATATTTCTTCCACATCGTCACATCCCCGGCATAGAAGGCATCCTCAGCAGCCATCGGAGACATATTGATCGAAGGATCGAGCGCCGCTTCGGCCTCTTTCAGTTCCTTCAGGATAAAGCCGTAAATGGTTTCCACACTGTCGTATTCGGCCGGAACGCCTGAGAAGGCGTCCAATGCCGGAATCGGACCGAAACCGTCGGCCACTTCCGAGTTCAGATACGCCCGCCAGATGCGCGCCATCTGGATCACATTCTTATAATAGGGATAGAGATCCGCCTCGCCGTCGGCCACTTTCTTCTCGCCCAGCTGGATCGCTTTGGTCGCCTGGTTCAGCCACTTCACGGCGTAGTCATTACTCAGGTAAAGCGTGATATAGTCATTATTATCCGTGCCGATCGTGAAACCGCTTCCCCGGTTGAAACGGGCCGCCCGGTTCCAGGTCAGGATAAAAATACGCTCGGCGATCTCCGGATTCATCTGGTCGCCGATGATCGAGGCGTTCAGGAACCATTCGGGCTTCACCTTTTCCTCTCCCACCTGGTTCGGGTCTTCATTTATTTCCAGAAAATCGCTACAGGAAGAAAACAAGGCCGCCATTGAGAACAGTCCTGCCAACAATATATTTTTCGTGCTCATATTTCTCTAATTTTCAATTTTCAATTCTCAATTTTCAATTACTAAAATCCGACCGTCACGTTGAACGTGAACGAACGGCTTGTCGGAGCCGCCCCGTTCTCGAACCCGGTCGCATTCGTATTGGTTGCCGAAACAGATTCGGGGTCGATGCCCGGCAGTTTGTAATGGATCATCCACACATTATTACAGGTGGCGGACAGGCGCAGGCGTTGGAACGGAGTGTTCTTCAGCATGGCGCGGTTGAAATCGTAACCGAGCGTGATGTTACGCAGGCGGATGTTAGTCGCGTCGTACGTAAAGACCTCCGGCAGGCCGTAATTGCCGGTCGAGCCGATGCGTTCCCAATAGTTCTGATGCGTCACCGGGACGGTGTTTTCAACATATCCGCCGTCTTTCCGGACAACCGTGTTGGGCACGACGAAGTTCTGCCGGTCGCCGTTCACCACCGTGCCGGCCGCATTACCGCGGACATAGAGGTTGGAAGCGGTTGCCGAATACAGATCGCCGCCGATGCGGAAGTCGACCAGGAAACTCAGATTGAATCCTTTATAAGAGAAATTGTTCGTCAGACCGAGCATCCAGTCCGGATTCTGGTTACCGACTTTGCTCTTCTCGGTCGAGATCAGCGGCAGGCCGTCTTCCCCGACGATCACCTGTCCGTAGTGCGGATCGTTCTTGTCCGTCACACGCAGGAATGTCTGGCCATAAATATCGCCGTAATAACCACCCTGCACAGCCACAATCTGGATCGCATCCAGCGTCTTGATGTCATAGAGCGTCACGCCCGGATAGAGGTCGATGATCTTGTTGCGGTTCAGCGAGAACTGCGCCGTGGCATTCCAACTGAAACCTTGCGGATTGACGCTCCGGAAGATGTCGCCGTTCAGAGAGATTTCCAACCCTTCGTTCTGGATGTTACCGGCGTTGACCTTGCGGGAACTGTAGCCGGCAAACGGGTCGAGCGGCAGGTTCAGCAACTGGCGGGTCGCATTCGTCTTATACCAGGCGAAGTCCAGCCCCAGTCGGTTCTGGAAGAAGCGGATGTCGAAACCGGCTTCCCACGACTTGATCAGCTCGCTTCGAACGTCGGAGTTGAACAGGACCTGGCCGGGAGAGGCCGTCGTATTGCCATTGTCGTCTTTGCCGACCGTGTAATTATTATATAGTTGATAAGGGTCCAAATCGTTACCGACCTCCGCATAAGAGGCTCTCACCTTGGCAAAGGTGAACCACTCCGGCATGCTTCCACCGATCTTCGGCAGCATATCCGAGATCACCCCCGACAGGCTGACCGAAGGGTAGAAATAAGAACGGTTGGCCTTCGACATCGTAGACGACCAGTCGTTACGCGCCGTCACGTCGAGGAACAGATAGCCGTCCCAGTTCAGCTGCAACGAGCCGTACAGGGAGTTCATCTTCCGGCGGATCAGTTCGGATGTCACAGTCGGTTTATTGATACCGTTGTTCAGGGAGAAAAGGTTCGGGACCAGCAATTCGCCTGCCGACGCATTCATCTTAGTCCTCTCCTGCATCATCAGGTTGCCACCGAATGTCACGAAGCCGCCCAGACGGCTGAGCAGGTTATCCTTGCGGGCGGTCGCCAGAAAACTATAATTGTTTTCATAAAATGTTTCGGAACCTTCGTTATACAGTCCGCGGGGCGTCGTATTGCCGCCGGCATAGACTTTCTCGTTCTTGGTTGTCGTATAATAGTCCGTACCGCCGCGCAGCTCGATATCGAACCAATTGGTCGGTGCATACTTCAGCGAGACATTGCCCAACAGACGGTTACGGGTATCGTTGTTCTGCCGGTATTTAGTGACCCAGTACGGGTTTTCCTGCGGGTTGCGGGCGGCATCCCACCAGATCATATTGCCCGCTTCGTCCACACAATCTTTAAACTCGGCCACATTCAGGGAACGCGGCAGGTTGTAAATCGTGCTGAACGCATTCGACGGGTTCACACCCTGTATCGGGCGGTTGTGGGCATTCATATTGATATAGTTCACTTTGGCGTCGACTTTCCATTTTTCGGCTTTGTCGAGGAAAGTGGTTGCACGCAAGGTGATGTTCGTCTTGTTCAGCTTGGATTCCGGCGTGATCCCGGCATCGTCCGAGCGGTTGATAGACGTAAAGACAGACGTCCCGTTGATATTCTGCTGGAAGCTGACGCCTTCATTAAAAGATGTTCCGGTGCGGAAGAAAGCATCAATATTGTCATACGTACGGAGAGGCACCTGTAGGCCGCGCCAATCTGTCACCATCTGCCCCTCGGCTTTCGGCCCCCAGCTCATGCGGGACTGGTTGTCGTAGACGCCGACCGAACCTTGTCCGAAACTGTTCTGCATGTCCGGCTTCAGAAAAATAGACTCGGCCGTGATCCCGGCATTCACCGTAATGCCTAACCCTTCATTCTTCCGTCCCGACTTGGTCGTGATCAGGATCACGCCGTTACCGGCTCTCGAACCGTAGAGGGCGGCAGCCGAAGCTCCTTTCAGGACAGTCATCGACTCGATGTCTTCGGGATTGATATCGGAAAGCCCATTACCCATATCGGCACCGGAATTGCCCCAGACGTCGTCCACACCGCCGGTGAAGTTATCCATCGGCGTACCGTCCACCACGATCAGCGGCTGGTTGCTGCCGGTCAACGAGCTGTTACCGCGGAGCACGATCTTCGACGATCCTCCCACTCCATTACTGGAACGGACGATCTGCAGACCGGAGACTTTACCGGAGAGTGAATTGGCAAGATTCGGTTCGCGGGAGGCCAGCAGGTCGTCGCCTTTCAGCTCCTGCATCGCATAGCCCAATGCTTTCTTGTCACGCTTCATACCTAAAGCGGTCACCACCACTTCATCCAGTTTCTGCGTGTCTTCTTCCAGGTTTACAGTCAGGGAGGTTTGTCCGGTATAAGGAATATCCTGGGTGGTATAACCGATAAAAGAGATCTGGATCACATCGCCTTTTTTCACGCCGTCCAGTGTGAAATTACCGTCCATATCGGTCATCGTCCCGTGGGTAGTTCCTTTTATAATCACAGATGCGCCGGCGACTGGCCCTAAAGCATCCTCAACGACTCCCGTTACTTTTCCATTTTGCTGGGAAATGCCAGTGATCGGATTGCCTGCGCCTGAGGCCGCATATATGTTTCCGGAAAAACACAACGTACTCGCAAGCAAAACCATGCTGACAGGCTTCATTCTTTTCAACATAACTAATGTTTTTTGTTTAATTTATTTGATACATGTCTTGGCTGAAACCAACGTCTTTTTTGATATATCTAACACAAAAAAAGAGAAGTTGTTTTGTATTTAACTTTACAGGAAAGAGAAAGGCACACCGGAAGTAAAATAGCGGGATAATGACAGATTTTGTTTCACAAGGATTAGAACAGACGAGCAGAAATCAAAGACAAAAACAGCAAACAAGATTTTTTTCGATTTGACTACAAAAAATTAAAAAGCTGCCAAACGACTCCGAAGTTATTATTATTAGTTCTAAAAGAACTCTGGTATTTTAGCATATGTACAGTTTTACCAATCAATATATAATTCTGATTATCTTATTCTTATAAGCAACATGTTTTTTATGTAATAATTATATAAAAGGCACAATATACTCGTACTCACAGTTATTAACAAAGCAGACAGGGAGGACAAGCCAAAGTTTGTCTGTTTATTCGGTCACAAGCAGTCTATTTTCAACGCACACACTTCAATGATACACAATACCTTATATCAAATAAAGAAAAAGGACAATATGTTAAAAAAGAAATCTCAACGTATTTTTTTTAGAAAAATAACACTACAATGCAGAAATTTCATATCTTTGACACCGATATGAAATGTACAGAGTTCTTTTAGAACTAACAACAAAACGAAAATAAAGACTAAACGCAAAGACTAAAAAACTCCACATTTTGTATATAAAGATAGAAACGCAATCAGAAGCGCCATCATTTTAATTAAAAGAACATTCTTTCAATTAAATATTAAGACACAAATTATGTTGAAAAAATTCAAACCTATCGGCTTAATCTTGCTGGCAGGTGCAACTTGTTTCCCCGCAAGCATTTTTGCAGAAACAACGCCCTCCAAGCAAAGCGTGAGTATTTCCCAGCAAAGCGGGAAAGTCACAGGTACTGTTGAAGATGACCTCGGCCCTGTTGCCGGAGCATCCGTCGTAGTGAAAGGAACAACCAACGGAAACATTACCGACATGGACGGTAATTTCGTGTTGGAAGGTGTAAAGAACGGAGATATCATTCAGATTTCCTTCATCGGTTACACAACTCAGGAGATCAAATATGCCGGACAATCCACCCTTCAGATCAAATTGGCAGAAGATACCCAGAAACTGGAAGAGGTCGTAGTGGTTGGTTACGGCGTACAAAAGAAAGTAAACCTGACTGGCGCTGTAGGCATTGCAGACGGTGACGTCTTGGAAGACCGTCCGATCGGTAACATTGCACAAGGTTTGCAAGGCGTTGTGCCCAACTTGAACATCGACTTTGCCAGTGGTGATCCGACGGCAAGCACGACGTTTAATATTCGTGGTACAACATCTCTGAACGGCGGTTCGGCTTTATTGCTGGTTGACGGTGTGGAAACGGAAGATTTATCCTTGCTTAACCCGCAAGATATTGAAAGCGTATCTGTGTTGAAAGATGCTGCTTCCGCTTCTATCTATGGAGCTCGAGCAGCTTTCGGTGTGGTATTGATCACTACAAAGAAAGGTAAAAAAGAACAGAAAGTACAAATTAACTACAACAACAATCTGTCTTGGTCAAAGGCATCCCGCCTGCCGGATGGTATTTCATCCGACAAATGGCTTGCAACCATGAACGTAGCTGGGACCAATTCAAACGGCAAACTATGGTCTCAAGAATTAATCAACGCTGTTGACGCTTACATTGCCGGCACAGGTCCTTCTTCTTTCCCGGCAACAGACGGTCAAATCACAGCTGTCGGCGAATGGGCTTATGCCGGTAATACTGACTGGTTTGAAGAAATGTACCAGCCTTCATTCATGCAACAACACAACGCAAGCATCAGCGGAGGCTCCGATAAGAGCACTTACTATGGTTCTATCGGATACAAAGGACAAGACGGCCTTTTACGTCACGGGACAGATGAATACAGACGTATCAACATGACGTTCAACTATTCGACTCAAATTACCAAATGGTTGGAACTGACTTTCCGTACGAAATATAACCGTAATACATCCAATACTCCAGACGTCAAAGATTATATGGGTGAATCCGCCCACTATGAAGTCTACCGTTCAATGCCTTGGGTTCCGATGTACACAGCTAATGGTGACTGGGCAGGTATCGGAGGTAGCGGATTCAACTACAACTATGTAGGCCGTATGGCACTTGCAGGACGGGATAAAATGAACTCGGACGATATGTGGTATACTGCTGCATTCAACCTGACCCCGATTGCGGGTTTATCCATAAAGGGAGATTATACGGGCAACAAGTATTACGAAAACCAAACAAACAACGTTAAGACGCTCTACCAAACCAATCCGGACGGAAGCCAAAGTTCGGTTGCTGGAAGTCCGAACAAATTGACAGAAGCAAGGTATAGCACGACATATCAAGCGCTTAACATATATGCCGATTACAAAAAATCGTTCAACGATGCACATAATTTCGGTATAATGGTCGGTTATAACCAGGAAAGCAAAAAGACAAATAACCTGTCCGTAACCACACAGAGTTTGTTCAACAACGACAAACCTATCATTGACCTTGCCAATACGCACAATCTGCCTACTTTCACCGGAACGATCTGGGCTGTACAGGGTGCGTTCTTCCGTTTGAATTACGACTATATGCAGCGTTATTTGCTTGAAGTAAACGGACGTTATGACGGTTCGTCCAAATATGCAAGTGGTGACCGTTGGGGATTCTTTCCTTCTGTATCGGCCGGTTGGCGTATCTCCGAAGAACCGTTCTTCGAACCGGCACGAAATCTCTTCGACAACTTAAAATTGCGAGCTTCTTATGGTGGCTTGGGTAACCAGGTGACTGACGGAAACTTCCAATACCTGAGTTATCTGAACAGCAAAACATTAAGCTACCTGATTAACGGGCAAATGGCAGGCGCTTTAACAGCTCCGACATTAGCAAGCTCAAACATCACATGGGAAAAAGTTTACACAACCAATGTCGGTTTAGACTGGACCATGCTAAACGGACGCTTGACGGGATCGTTCGACTATTACATCCGCGATACGAAAGACATGGTCGTACGCCGTACATATCCGGCCGTATTAGGTACAACCGGTGGTAAAGAAAATCTCGCCGACATGCGTACAAAAGGTATGGAATTGTCTATCACTTGGAATGACCAAATCAAGAATGTTGCCGGTAGCCCGCTAAGTTACTCCGTTGGTATCGGTATTTCCGACAACACATCTGAAATCACCCGGTATGACAACCCGACAATGAGTTTGAATGAAACTTACTACAAAGGCATGAAAATCGGTGAAATTTGGGGATATGTCACAGAAGGTTTCATTCAAAGCGAAGCAGAGGCAAAAGAAATAGCAGATACACATCGTCAAGAATTATTTTCCAACACCTGGATTCCGGGTGATATCAAATATGCTGATTTAAATGGCGATGGCAAGATCAATCAGGGAAATAACCGCGTAGGCGACTCCGGCGACCGTAAAGTCATTGGTAACAATACTCCACGCTACAACTTCAATATCAACCTTGGCGGATCATGGAAAGGTTTCGACCTCCGTCTGTTCTTCCAGGGAACCATGAAGCGTGACATCTGGTTGGATAGCCCGATCTTCTGGGGATACGATGGTATGTGGTCATCCTGCCTGAACGACTACCATGTCGACAACTCCTGGTCAGAAACCAATACAAATGCTTATTATCCTGTTCCTTTATTCGACAAGAGAAGTAAGCAAGTACAAACCAAATATATCCAGAACGGAGCTTTCATTCGTTTGAAAGATGTGACTTTAAGCTATACGATTCCGAAAACATTAACCAGCCGGATCGGCATACAGCAGTTGAAAGTGTATGTCAGCGGCCAAAACCTTTGGGATGCGACCGGATTGTATAAATATCTGGACCCGGACGTTGTCGGAAGCCGTAACTCTTCAACGACCAAGAAAGATGGAAGCGCCACAACTGTCGGAAGTTTGGCAACAGAAGCCGGCGGACGTGTTTACCCGTTTACCCGTTCTTATTCATTCGGTATTAATGTAACATTTTAAAAAACAAAGAACATGAAAAAGTCAATTATATCACTGTGTGGCTTGCTGTTCTTCGCAGCACAAAGTTGTGACGTACTGGACAAAGACCCTGTCGAATTCGTCAGTACGGAAGAAACTTTCGCAAACGCCACCGAAGAAACCTTGCAATCGTATTGCAACAACTTTTATCCTGACCTGCTCAGCGGACATGGCGCTTTCAACGGATACAGCTTCGGTATGCTGGAAGGTGATTTCCAGTCGGACAATATGCTTCCCTGGAGTCCTAATACTGTAGCGTTCAGCCAACATACGATTACCACATCCGATAAGGATAATTGGAAATGGGAAGTCATCCGTGCTTGCAATTCATTCCTCGAGTATTATGAACTTGCACCTGTATCCGAAAGCATCAAACAGCATTATGCCGGTGAAGTCCTCTTCTTCAAATGTATGGACTATTTCAATAAAGTACGCCGTTTCGGTGATGTACCCTGGTACGACCACGTATTGATACCCGGCGATGAAGACTTGTATAAAGCACGTGACTCACGAACTATCGTTATGGCAAACGTGTTAAAAGACATCAACCAGGCTATCGCCTGGTTGCCGACTAAAGCTACAACCGGAGTCAGCCGTGTCAGCAAAGATGCCGCTTTGGCATTAAAAGCTCGCATGTGTTTATTTGAAGGAACTTTCCGCCGCTATCATAATATCGAAGGTGATACAGAATTCTTGCAAGCTGCTTATGATGCTGCCGGTGAACTGATGAAACCGGAATATGGCTATTCCCTTTTCCAAGGTTCAAAGCCAAGCCAAGCTTATCACGAGCTGTTCATTCAAGAGAACTATAATGGCAATCCGGAAGTAATCCTTTCACGTGAATACGATCCGGCACTTGGTGGAGCTAACAATGTTTCCCGTATGATAGGCGTAGGTGAAACACCTATCGGATTTAGCCGTGACGCTGTTGAAGACTACCTTTGCGCCAATACAGGAAAGCCAATCACGCTTTGTGGCTGTGAAGGCCATACGACTCATACGACACTGGTAGCTGAACTCAACAACCGCGACCCGCGCCTGCTGCAGACAGTCGACTCTCCGGAAGCTGGAGAACATAGCTACCTGCTGAATGGCAAACGTGCAGGCATTAGTTCTTTATTACCGGGACTTTACAATTCATCCACAGGTTATGCAGTAGCAAAATTCTTTAATCCGGCAGAGTTTTCGACTGTTCACCACCAAGGTACGCTCGATGCACCTTTGTTCCGCTACGGCGAAATTTTACTGGTTCGTGCCGAAGCCGGTGCTGAATTAGGATTGGATCCAGAGTTGGACAAAACGATCAATGCATTGCGTGACCGAGTAGGTTTCACACATCATTTGACAGCCAATCCTGAACAAGATCCAAAATTAGTGAAAGAATATCCGACTATCAAAGGTACAAATGCAAACCTGATCCGTGAAATCCGGCGTGAACGCCGTGTGGAACTGATGGCTGAGGGTTATCGCTATTCAGACTTGATGCGTTGGGCTTGCGGTCAGCGTTTGAATGAACCTAAGTTAGGCATTATCCCCGATAAAGCGACAGGTAACGATGATCCGACTGCCTATACAGAAGAAGAATACAACATACTGTCCAATGAATTGGGTTTTGTTAATGGCGCACTTGATATATATACCAAACGCGTTACAAACCCAGTTCCTAATTTCATTGATTCTAAAAACTATCTGTTCCCCATTCCTACTGATGAGATCGGTTTGAATCCGAATCTGAAACAGAATCCGGGTTGGGAACTCTAAAGAGTATCCTTGATACTAAATAATTTCCGGAAGGTTCATTCTTCGTTACAGAAGGATGAACCTTCTTTCTTTTTATCCGGTAAAAGGCTTTTTAACGAATTATTTATTGTTCGTGTATTTAACCAATAACAGATTCCGGAGATCCCGGTATGTCTGCATAATCTTATCCGCACATTCCTCTGCGTAACTGTTCAGCAAAGCAGAAGCCTTTTTGGGATTTTTCTTTTGCAAAGCGATGTATTCCTGCTCGACCTCCGCATTACGGGCAAAGAACGACTCTTCTATCGGAGTGCGGGCAGCCAACAAATCTTTCTTGCCATCCTGCCAATTCAGGTACAACATGTTATCGACGAAATCGACAGCCCAACGTGCGGACTGGTCGCTATATGCATCCGGATCATAAGTACGATACACTTCCGGAATAGCTGTTGTCCCGGTAAAGATCGGAAAGTAAGGAGAAGTATAGGCATTATCCATAAACACCCAATAGATCCCTCCAACCTCACGCGGCAACCAACCACGCAATTGGGCCACCATCCCATATTCGCCATCCATACGGGCAACGGCACGGCGACGGGTAGTCTTCATCTGTTTCTGCATCTCACGGGTCGGGAACGGAGTCGCCAGCTTACTCTTCACGGCCTTCCCGTCAGGACCGACATAATACCAGGCTGCATCATTCTCTTTATCGTAAATCGTTCCCTCGAAAGTGGAACGCTGAAAAGCCATAATATCCTGTACGGTCAGCTTTCTGGCCGGTACAATAGAGAAAGGATACATACTGAGCGGCTCTACATACTGCGTATACTGGTCGAGGTTCTTGTAAGGATCATTCGTATATCGTGGAATCTGAACCGTGCCGGGAGCAAATGTTTCATTGAATAGCCAGAAACGGTTCATCGACCATTCGCGGGGTGTTGGGGCATATACTTCCTGCCAGACAAAAGGATGCTTACCGGAAGGATCGTACCAACCCCGGTCGACTGCCTCCTGCATATAATTGGAGGAAGCCCGGAACTGATCTGGTTTGCTCAGATCGATTTCCTTGATAATACTCCAGTTAGGAATGATAGCAATCTGATCATCCGGCAGACGTTGTGCCGCCCAGATCACACCAGGTTTACCACTTTCGGGAGTCCAGCCTTTTCCTACGCTAAAAAGTTCGAGCACCCACACTTTTTCCGGGTCGGCAAGTGTCAGGCATTCCGATTCAGGACCACAAGAAGGCAAAAAGCCTTGTTTTTCCATCAATGAAGTAATCAAATCCAATGCTTCTTCTGCTGTTTTACAACGTTGGAGAGCAAAAACGGCGGCTTGCTCGACCGTCATAATCTGTTTACCTTCACCTTTATCGACCTGAAGTTCGGGCCGCTGGCTCATCGTGCTTTCACCGATACAAAGCTGGTATTCATTAATATGGGAATAAGCGGAATGAAAATAAGTATAGGTTTCTTCCGCCTGCGGGATATAACCTAAAATCTCTCCCTCTCCTTTCTCCGGTTGGTTGCGGGTGAGAATACCGTAATAGACAGGTACCATCGTTCCTTTCGGGTATCTCTGCCCGGGAACGACTTGTATCCGGCAATCGGGTCCGCAGTCGGTATGAGAATTTAAGACACTCCCGTCGGCAGTCGCTTTCTTTCCGGCTATAACAACGGTACAGGCATCGCCGGTCTGCACCAGGGCAGACACAGCAAGCATCACTGTGATTAGTTTTAATTTGTTCATGGCATATTATAGATTTATTTTACAGATGATCGTATCCGGTACAAAGATATTCAATTTTCGATCCCGTCGATATAACGGCTCAACATCTCCCGCAGGCGACCGACGGCTTTCTGTAATTGCACATCGACAGTATTGACGCTTATTCCTAAATCAGTTGCCACCTGCGCATAAGGTTGCTTTTCTTCACGTACCCGGATAAAAATCTCCCGGCAACGCTCCGGCAGTCGGTCAAGTGCCCTGACATAATGGGCGAAAAGTTCCTCGCTGACTAATATATCTTCCGGCGATTCACCGGTATCGGCAGAACCGGCAAACACATCCGCCGCCTGATCTTTCCGGCGCTGTTCTTTTTCAAGATAATTCAAAGAGGCATTTTTTACAGTGACAAAAAAATAATCTTCCAGGTCGGTTATCCGGTGCAAAGACTCCCGGCGTTCCCATATTTTCAGAAAGACATCCAGGACAACCTCCTGCGCCCACTCTTCCGTATGCAAATAGTAGTAGGCGATACGAAAGAAACGGTCGAAGCAAAGGTCAAAGAAATTACGCAAAGCCGTCTGGGAACTGTCTTCCTCGATCTGTCTTAAATATCTTCTTACCTCCTGCTCTGTCATCTTCTTTTCTTCTATAACCAGGGCAAAAATAGTCAAATTTTCATATTATGTCCACCATCCATAAAAAATACAGAGTAAATGCGTAGGGTATTATCCGGCTGAACTATCTTAGTTATACAAACAAGAATATTAACTTATTAAACAATACGGAGTATGAAAGCAATGCATAAACAATTATGGGGATATTTGCTTATTACACTGTTGCTGGCGGGGTTCACCCCTTTACAGGCGCAGACCGATTCGGCTGACGAAGGCGGTTATATCACGATCAGCGGTGTAGTAAAAGACAAAAAGAGCAGGAAAAGTCTGGAATATGTGAACATCTCGATTCCGGGCAGTACGACCGGTACCGTTACGAATGCCGACGGTGAATTCTCTTTCAAGGTTAAGGACTCGATCCAGGCCAAAGAGGTAGAGATTTCCTATCTCGGATATTATAATGCTAAAATTCCTCTGAACGGAGAAGATATAGATAAAGAAACCGTATGGCTGACACCCTACACGAACATGCTCGAAGAAGTAATCATCCATGCCCGTGACCCGCGTTACCTGGTGGAAGAGGCTATCCGCAAAATACCGGCCAACTACAATCCCAAGCACAGCCTCCTAACCGGATTCTACAGGGAAACAGCCCAGAAGGGACGGCGCTATATCAATATTTCGGAGGCAGTGATCGACATCTATAAAACACCTTATAGCGAAACGGCAGACCGGGATCGCGTACAGGTATTCAAAGGACGTAAGTTACTCAGCCAGAAAGCGAGCGACACATTGGCTGTCAAGCTGCTGGGGGGGCCGAATATGTCTATCTATGTGGATGTGGTGAAAAACCCGGATGTCATACTCGATCTGGAAAGCCTGCCTTACTACAAGTTCCGCATGGAAGAATCGACAACGATCAACGACCGCCCACAATATGTGATCAATTTCGAACCGCAGGCCATACTGCCGTATGCGCTCTATTACGGAACACTATATATAGATAAGGAACGGTTGTCCTTTACCCGTGCAGAGTTCTTCCTCGACATGAACGACCGTAACAAAGCGACACAGGCGATCCTTCGGAAGAAACCGTTCGGACTGCGTTTCAAGCCGGTCGAAGTGTCGTTCCTCGTCAACTATCAGGATCGTGACGGAGTGACCTATCTGAGTTATATCCGTAACGGTGTCCGTTTCAAATGCGATTGGAAACGCAAATTGTTCTCCACCAACTACACCATCCTTTCGGAAATGGTCGTAACGGACGGAAAGGAAAGTACGACAAACGCTATTCCGTACAAAATGGCATTCAAACAGAACCAGTCCTTATCCGATAAGGTTTCTGACTTTGCCGATGCTAATTTCTGGGGTTCCTATAATATCATCGAACCCACAGAATCGTTGGAACATGCTGTCGACAGACTGAAAAAGCAACATAAATAATGTGCTGATTAATCAATATGCCAATTTGCCAATGAATAGATTTATGTATAAATTAGCATTCTCTTAAATTGGCACATTGGCAAATTATCACATTGGCACATTTATATTGAAACATTATTCCTATGAAGGACCTGCTTATACTGACAAAGATCAAAAATGGAGACGTCAAGGCTTTTGAACAAGTTTTCCGTCTGTACTACACGCCCCTTTGTCTGTATGCAGCCAGCATTACCGGAAGAATGGATATAGCAGAAGAAATCGTACAGGAATTATTCTATGTGTTTTGGAAGGAAAGGGAGCGGTTGCAGCTGTTCCATACAATTAAAAGTTATCTGTATGGAGCCGTTCGCAACCAATCCCTTCAGTATTGGGAGCATCAGGACGTACGTAACCGTTACCGGGATACAGTTCTCTCCCGCCCGGAGAAAAACGATATACCGGACGACCCGCAGGAGCAGATAGAATACAAGGAGTTGGAAGCCCTGATAGACCGTACGCTCAAAAAACTACCCGAACGCCGTCTCCGCATATTCCGGATGCATCGCTTCGAAGGAAAGAAATATACTGAGATTGCTTCTGCCCTCTCCCTATCGGTTAAAACAGTGGAGGCGGAAATGACAAAAGCGCTCCGCACATTACGCAATGAATTAGAGACTTATTTGAAATATGATTGAAACAGAAAGAAATAAAAGAAAAACAGACCAGGCATGGAATGCACTCTATCGGCGCCTGGATGAAGAAGGCTTGCTATCAGGCCGGCCGGCTCAGCCATTCAGAAGCATTCTGTGGAAAGGAAGTATGGCTGCCGCAGCTGTCGCCCTGCTTTGCCTGCTCGTATCCGTTGTTTATCTGAGCAGGACGGAACGGAATACTGACCGGAACTTGCTCACCCGTCAGAACAGCGAAACAACGAGTACGTTGGTGACGACACTCGAAGACGGCTCTGTCGTCTATCTGGCGGGAAACACATCGTTGCAATATCCCCAGCATTTCTCTTCCGACCGGCGGGAAGTGAGCTTGCAGGGGAATGCATTGTTTGACGTGGCGGATAATCGTGCACGCCCCTTCGTGATCGAAACGGAGGATACCCGCATCGAGGTTCTGGGTACGGCCTTTAATGTGAAAAGTAGCGGAAAATCGCCATTCGAACTGTCCGTACAGCGGGGAGAAGTAAAAGTAACGCTGAAGAAAAGCGGCCAGGATATACATGTGAAAGCCGGAGAAACCGTAACCCTCCTTTCCCGGAAGCTGCAACTAAGTACGACACCCGATCCCGACCAGTTTGCCCGTTATACCGAACGGATCCGGTTCAAAGATGAGATGCTCGGCAATATCCTCAGGGTTATCAATTCGCAAAATCAGGATATTCGGTTGGAGACAACGCCGGGGTTGCAGAACCGGACGCTTACAGTTGCATTCTCCAACAATACACCTGAAGATATGGCTGAGTTGATCTGCCTGGCACTCAACCTGAAAAAGACAAAACTGAATAATACGATAACATTGTCTGAATAAAACCGGACAATTGTTATATCTTTATATTATGATACGTACGACCACTATATACCGCCTGCTCCTGCTGTTCTGGATACTTTTGCTTCCGGCAGGTTTCCTGCGAAGTCAGGAAAGCGATAATATACTGGGTCGTATAATCCATTTATCCAAAGAAAAGAACACTGTCTACCGGCTGCTCGACAAAATATCGGATCAGACAGGCATGCTCTTTATCTACGACAGTAAACTGGTCGATAACGAGAAGACGGTACGTATCCCGGACGGCGACTATACCGTGCGGCAGGCTATTTACCTGATCACAGAAAACGAGCAATTAGATCTGAGCGTTATCGGTGATCACATCCTGATTTCACAACCGCAGGAAACAATACCGGTCACTATACCGGATACGATTTCAGAGAAAGAAACAAACGATCATTTCGTCGTGAAAGGAATCCTGCTCGACAAGCAGACACACGATCCGATTGAAGCCGGTACGATCGGAGTCCTCAATACATCTATCGGCAGTATCACCAATGCCAACGGAGAGTTCCGGCTTACACTGCCCGACTCGCTCAGGGCATCCACGTTCTATTTTTCCCATTTAGGCTATGAACCGCAAGAGATAGCAGCATCCCTTCTTACGGAACAAAATTGTACAATCACCCTCGAAGCCAAGGTGATCCCGATACAGGAAGTAATCGTACGCATTGTCAACCCGCTTCGTTTGCTCCGGGATATGCAGGAAAACATCCGGAAGAATTACCCACAATCGCCGGCATACCTGACTACGTTCTACAGAGAAGGGATCGAACGTAAAAACCAATTCGTAGGACTTACGGAAGCTGTTTTCAAAGTATACAAGTCCGCCTACAAACATAATCCGGTACCAGACCAGGTCAAACTTCTCAAGATGCGCCGCATCATCAGCCAACGGGAAAAAGATACGATCATCGCCCGGATGAAATCAGGCATCGGAGCCAGCCTGCATCTTGACCTGATAAAAGAAATGCCGGACTTCCTGTTGGCTAACGACAACATAGAAGAATATACGTATGCCTCAACCGACATCACGGTGATCGATAACCGGTTGGCCAACGTGATCTATTTCGAACAGAGAGAAAACATCCATGCACCTTTGTACCGGGGAGAGTTGTATATCGATTCCGAAAACAACGCATTGCTTCGCGCCCGTTTCGAGATCAATCCGAAATATATCAAACAAACAGTCGGGATGCTGGTGGAGAAGAAAAGCCGCAATCTGAAAATCACTCCGCAAAGGGTTACCTATACCGTTACCTACAAACCTTACAACGGCCAATATTATATCAACCATGTCCGCGGTGACCTGTATTTTAAAATAAAGAGAAGAAAACAACTGTTCGGAACATTCCCGCTCCACACCTGGTTCGAAATGGTTACCTGTAAAGTAGATACCGACCAGGTAAGCCGCTTCACACGCAACGAAGCATTACCGACACGAACGGTGTTTGCCGAAACCGAATTTACATACGATGAGAAATTCTGGGGAAACTTTAATGTCATCCCACCGGAGGAACAGCTGAATGAAGCAATCGGAAAAATATCATCAAAGATAGAAGAGACGGAAGAGTAACCTATAAAAACATAAAGAGGACCTTTTCTCAAAGGTCCTCTTTAAGGTTTTAATAGGTATTAGTCTTTAAGGCAAAAAGATTGTTTAGGTTATCTGCATGCAAAGATGCGGGATTTTATGTTACTGCGCAAATAAAAAAAGATATTATAAAACACATTTTTAAAATTATCGAAACTTATTTGCAGCTTCTTCTATTTTTTAACAATATTGCCTTGCTGCCGGAAAACCGGTTCAGAACGATCAAAACAACCTCATATCTTTAATTATGAATCAAATTAACGCATATATTTTTTATTTTGCAACAAAAAGACCTTTTTATCTTTAAAAATATATTCGACACACTAATTTAAAGACATACAAACGAAACATCTATTTTTAAGATTTCAATACACTAAGTACTACATCCCAACAGGATTTTTTCTGTAAATTTGCAGCCTGCGCCGAGGTGACATCAGGGGCTGACATAAATTTCTAAAACAGTTTTATCGTATGTATACCGTTATCAAACGAATGGAGATTTCGGCAGCACATAGCCTGTCGCTTTCCTATCCGAGCAAATGTGAGAATCTGCATGGTCACAACTGGATTATCACTGTATATTGCCGTTCCGAAGAATTAAATCCGGACGGCATGGTGGTCGACTTCAGCCATATCAAACGCATCGTAAAAGACCAGCTGGATCACCGGAACCTCAACGAGGTGCTCCCTTTCAACCCGACAGCCGAGAATATCGCCAGATGGATATGCGATCAGCTTCCCACCTGTTATAAAGTAGAAGTCCAGGAATCAGAAGGAAACACAGCTATCTATGAGGAAGATTAATGAGATATTCTACAGCCTTCAGGGCGAAGGGTTCCACACGGGAACCCCTGCCGTTTTTGTCCGTTTCTCCGGATGCAACCTGAAATGCAGTTTCTGCGATACCCGCCATGAAGACGGAACGCTGATGTCGGATGAAGAAATCCTGCAAGCCGTCTCGGTCTATCCTTCCAACGTTGTCATACTGACAGGAGGCGAACCTTCCCTGTGGATCGACCAGGCCTTTATCGACTTGTTGCACCAGGCGGGAAAATATATATGTATCGAAACAAACGGAACGAACCCGCTACCCGAAGGCATCGACTGGGTGACCTGTTCCCCGAAAGGTTCCCCATTGAGGCTGACGCATATCGACGAAATAAAAGTTGTCTATACAGGACAGGACTTGACAGCCTATGCCAACCTGAAAGCCTCCTGGCATTTCCTCCAGCCTTGCTCCTGCCGGAATACAAAAGAGGTGGTAGAGTATATCCTCCACCACCCCCTTTGGCGTCTCAGCTTGCAAACACACAAACTGATCGATATTCAGTGAGTTTCTTCTTACTCGGCAATATACTTCACTTCCATCCCACGAACAGCGTCATCCACCCGGCCATCGGTATAGGCCAGCTGTCCGTTGACGAATGTCTTCCATACGGCATGATGGAAGGTGTAGCCTTCAAAAGGAGACCAGCCGCATTTGTATAAGATATTGTCTTTAGCGACTGTCCAGGTTTCTTTCGGATCGACCAGGACAAGGTCGGCATAGTAGCCGGGACGGATATATCCGCGCCGGTCAACATGGAACAGTTCGGCAGGCATGTGCGCCATCTTTTCCACCACCTTCTCGTAAGTGAAACGTCCCTCCATTGCCAACTCCAGCATCACGATCAGCGAGTGCTGGATCAGCGGGCCGCCGGAGGCAGCTTTCAGGCAACTTCCTTCTTTCTCGGAAAGCAGATGAGGAGCATGGTCGGTTGCCACAATGTCTATCGTATTATTATTGACGGCCTCGCGCAATGCCGTACGGTCTGCCAATGTCTTGATGGACGGATTCCATTTGATACGGTTGCCGAACAATTCATAATCGCCGTCATGGAACCAAAGATGATGCACACAGACTTCACCCGTTATCTTCTTTTCGCCCAACGGAAGTTTATTGCTTAACAAAGTAAGCTCTTTTGCCGTCGAAAGGTGCAGGATATGCAGACGTGAATTCAGGCGGGTCGCCAGCTCCACTGCTTCGGACGAAGAGGCATAGCAGGCTTCTTCGCTACGGATCTTGCTATGGAAAGAGATATCCAGATCTTCCCCGTACAAGCCTGTATAATGGGCGATGTTTCGTTTAATCACTTCCTCCTTTTCGGCATGAATAGCGATCAGCATACCGGCTTCACCGAAGATACGTTCCAGGCTATCCTTCTTATCTACCAGCATATTGCCGGTTGAAGAACCCAGGAAGAGCTTCAACCCCGGGATACGGCTCCGGTCCAGTTTGCGGATCTCGTCCATATTGTCATTCGTTCCGCCAAAGAAGAAAGAATAGTTGGCAGCCGAAGTCTCCGCTCCCCGCTGAAACTTCCATTCCAGTTCGGCCACGGTAGTGGTTTGCGGCTTCGTGTTCGGCATGTCCATAAAGGTAGTCACTCCACCGGCCACGGCTGCACGGCTTTCACTGGCGATATCGCCTTTATGCGTCAGGCCGGGTTCGCGAAAATGCACCTGGTCGTCAATAGCACCCGGAAGCAAGAGTTTACCTGTAGCGTCGATCACGGTAGCATCATCGGCAGAGGCCGGAACCATTCCTTCATATACTGCGGCAATTTTGTCCCCTTCGACCAGCACCGAACCGGTGAAGGTGCGGTCTTCGTTGATGATGGTGGCGTTTTTTATCAATGTCTTATTCATATCTCTTTTATTTAAATTGTGACAAAGGTACGGATTTCTTTGGGAAAGACCCTGCGTTGTCGATTTCCATCTTAGCCTAACAAGACGCGCATCTTGTCAGGGCGAGATGCACATCTTAGGCTAAGGAGACGAAAATCAACTATTCCAACTTTAATACCCCCAAAGAAGACGGAATATGAAAATCCGGTTCGGCGGCTTCGGGCACGATCCAGGAGGACCAGATCACCCGCTCATCCTTATCACCGAAATAATCTGCCCGGTAAACACCCATACGAATCTCGCCTTCCGGAGAGATCAGCCCTAATTCCTTTAACGACTTCAATGAGAGAGAGCCTTCCACGCGGTAAGAGTCTTTCCCGATATAAGTAGCCAGTTTCAGATCCTTGAAGTTCCAGCCGCCATCAAACTTCCGGTAGTGATGCGCTTCATAATCCATCACCTTGCCCTGCGGGTCGATCTCCGCACAATAGTAGGTTTTCATCTCCGGATCTTTGCTAAAGAAAAACTCGACGCGGTCGCTACTCCCGACAGAGGCCTCCGTCTTTTCATTATTATATACCAAAGTAGTATCGGACACTTCGTACAGGAAATACAGATTCTTTTTATCATGACAGACATAAAAGGCGGTACTGTCCTTCACCGCCCCGTCCCAGGGAGCAATCAGGCCGCTTACGGCAGGAAATATTTTCCAGTCGTCGCCCTTTCCATCTACTTTTATACCCTCGGCAAACGGAGCACGGATAAACGGATGGACAGAGATGCTTTTCCCCTGCGGATGGTTAGGAGGGAAAACGATGTTCACATCCTGACCGTTGATTTTCAGTGATAAGTTTGTCTGTTTATGCGTCGGATCGGCAGCCTCGACCTGCCAGTCGCCATGATCCTGGCGGAACATATAAATACCCGGTGTCAGAATCTCGACTTGCAAGTCATTCTGCAAGTCCAGCTTTTGCGGTTCGTAGGCCGTTACATAGAAACAGCCTCCGAGACCGGCAGCCTGAACCGACTTGTCGTTACGGATAACTTGTATATCCTGCGTGGAAAAAGCGGCGGTCTTTTCTGCAGAAGAAGCCGGCAGGATCAGATACTGGTAGCCGGCATTATCCGCCTTTCCATGCTCGATATGCAAACCGATGATCTCGCCCTCTACGGTTGCAGGGGCATACGACCCCATAAAATCACACCAACGGCCGGAACGTTTTTCCGAAACAGCCACACAGGTGGCCGGTTGCAACACGATATAGCCTGTATTGTCATGGAAGAACCGCTGTTTTTCCGGGGAAGAAGTATAGGTTTCGTTTACCGGAACCCAACTCTTATGATCATAGCGGAGCAAATCACCGTGTTTCACGCGCTGATCGATGGAGGTCGTGATGGCCAACGTACTGTCCGAATGGATACCGGCGCCCAGGCAAAGAACATAATCATCGGTAAATATCCACGATTTACGGGCTTGCAATCCATCCCGGTCCAGGACCATGGCCGTCATACCCGTATGTCCATCCGTCACACTTCCGACAAAAGCAGTCTTGTTCCGCACATGCTCCCCATAACGGAAAAAGGCGGGAACGGGAGCATCGCTTTCATAAGAGGTGATGCCCGGAATCTTGCGCCAATCCCAGAACGGGAAAATATTCAGATACTCATCACCCCGACAATAGGTATAAAGCGCGCCGTCCGCCATATAGAAACCTTTCAGATTATCTTCATTAATAAGTTCCGTCCCGATCACCCGCCAGGAAGCCATCTTAACGGAAGCCATCCAGGCAGGGGAACGATGAATGGTCTGGTCGGAATCCCAGAAATGCTTATGCCCGGTGAAGCGGCTTCCCTCTTTTCCGGGAGCATAATTGTCCTGAAGGAAATCGTTCATCCGGCCCACATCTTCTGGCGCACTTCCCCGCATCAGGGCATTGGTCGCAAAAGCCAGACTAAACGCCTTATGGATCTGTCCGCTATGGAAGAGTTGACGGTCCAGCGCATTGATATCCATATACCCTCGCCAGACAATCCAGCGGTAGCCGTTCAGGAGAAAAGAGTTCAGAATATCCTGTTGTTCCCTGTTCAGAGCAAAAACGGTTCCGGCAAACAGACCGGAATAGGAACTCATCTCGGTCAGGAATGCCAACCCATAATTACCGAACTGCTGTTGCGGCCCATGCTGATGGAAACTCCAATCACTTCTGATCCCTTCCTGCGTCCCGATCGTGATCTCAGAAACAATCGTATCGCGGGCAGCCTTCACCAGTTCAAAATCGTCCTGCAACAAGCCGCGTATCAGTACATTTCCGGCAAGCCACACTTTGTTCTGCCCTGTCATCCCGAACTTGGCATTTTCCATCACCTCGATGGCTGCTGCCTTTTCCTCCGGATCTAACCGGCTTTTCATCAGAAGGAAAGCCGGGCCCAATGTTTTAGGTATCCCGATCTCGTTATACCACCAGTTTTTGCAAACCGGCTTTTCACGAAACCAGTAGCCGAAGGCTTGATGAATGACTGATTCGAGTTTCGGCCCCCAATGGCAATCCCCGTCTTCCGCCCTGTAGAGTTTGGCAAGTTCCAGTACCCGGTCGGCGTGCTCCTTTACAGACCAGCCCGACCGCTTCTGGTCGTTATAATCGATATCCGGCCAGGAACCGTCTTCCCGGATCGTTTCCATATAGGCTTTTATCTTCTCTATGTTAAAAGGATAACGCTGGTGGAGTTCCACGACCACCTGGTCAGCGATCTCCGTTTCCGGCTGTATGCCGGATAAAAGTTCCACTAAAGAGGCGGTTCCCTCATCGTTCGAAACCAAAGACTGGATATAGTTTTGTTGAAGCCGTTCCAACTCCTGTTGCGGCGTTTGTGCAAATAACGGAACCGTTACAAAAGAGAGTAAAAAGACAGAAACTTTATTTCGTAAATTCATGGTATATAATTATAGAATGTAGTATAACATAGCCGCAACAGCCGCTCCGGCTATCGGTCCCAAAACCGGAATCCAGGCATATCCCCACTGGCTACTGCCTTTTCCTTTTATCGGCAGAAGAGCATGCATACAACGGGGAGCCAAGTCGCGGGCCGGATTAATCGCATAGCCCGTCGGACCGCCCAATGACAACCCGATCACCCAGACCGTAAACGCCACCGGCAACGCTCCTACGGAACCCAGGCCGATCGGCAACGTGCTGTTGCTGTCCTTCAACGACAGCTCGCCGCCCGTTATATAAAACACGACAAACATCAGGGCAAAAGTCCCGACTGCTTCCGTCAGGAAATTAATCGCCGGATGCCGGATCGCCGGACTGGTACAGAACACGCCCAACATGGCATCCGGATCGTCCGTCGCGTCAAAATGGTCTTTATAAACAAGCCAGACTAAAAGCGCACCCAAAGCAGCCCCCAACATCTGGGCAATCACATACTGGCAAACGTCACACCAAGGGAACGTTCCCCCGATAGCCAGCCCGATGGAAACCGCCGGATTGAGATGCGCCCCGCTATAGGGTCCGGCCACCACCACTCCGATAAACACGCCCAAGGCCCAGGCTGTCGTTATCGCCATCCAGCCGGCGCCATGTCCTTTTGTCTTACCCAGGCATACATTTGCCACAACGCCTCCTCCCATCAGGATCAGAAGCATGGTTCCTAATAATTCTGCTATAAATGGAGTCACTGCTTTATAAATTAAAAATTAAGAATTATGAATTAAGAGTTAAAACACTTTCAACTCTCAACTTTCAACTCTCAGGTTGCCCAGTTTAAGGATCTTCCCACTGCCTTATGCCATTCGGAGAGCAAGGCCTCGGCTGTCTCTTCATGCATTTCCGCACTGAAAATATTGTCCAGCGACCATTGATCCTTTAATTCGTCGACATCTTTCCAATATCCTACGGCAAGCCCGGCCAGATAAGCGGCCCCCAAAGCCGTCGTTTCCAACACCCGCGGACGGACCACCGGGCAACGGCAGATATCCGCCTGGAACTGCATCAGAAAGTTATTGGCAATCGCACCGCCATCCACACGTATCTCTTTCGGCTTGGCATGTATATCGTTTTCCATTGCCATCAGGACATCGTAGACCTGATAGCAGATACCTTCGAGAGCAGCACGGGTCAGATGGGCGACACTCGTCCCGCGCGTAATGCCGACGATCGCCCCGCGGGCATACTGATCCCAGTAAGGTGCACCCAGGCCGGTTAACGCCGGGACAAAATAGACCCCTCCGTTATCAGGCACGGAATTGGCTAATTGCTCCGTTATCTCAGCACTTTGTATCACTCCTAATTCATCCCGCAACCATTGCACGACTGCCCCGCCGACAAAGACACTGCCTTCCAGCGCGTACGTCACCTTTCCGTCCAGCTTCCAGGCAATCGTCGTCAGCAGGTTGTTCTGCGACAGAACCGGCCGGCTTCCTGTATTCAGGATCATAAAACAGCCCGTCCCATAGGTCGTCTTGATCATACCAATATCCGTACAGAGTTGTCCGAACAGAGCAGCCTGTTGGTCACCCGCCATTCCCGACACCGGAATGCCGGTCCTAAAGATTGGCGTTGAGGTTTCACAATACACCTCGCTGCTGCTTTTCACTTCGGGCATCATCGATTCCGGAATATGGAAAAGCTCGAGCAGCTCTTTGTCCCACTCCTGCGTATGGATATTGAACAGCATTGTGCGGGAAGCATTCGTTATGTCCGTAATAAACTCCGTTCCCCGGGTCAACTTCCAGACCAGCCAGGAGTCGACCGTCCCGAAACAGAGTTCTCCCCGTTCAGCCCGCTCGCGGACACCTTTCACATGATCCAGAATCCAGCGGACCTTCGTTGCGGAAAAATAGGCATCGATCACCAAGCCTGTCTTCTGCTGGATCATCGAAGCATATCCCTGCGCTTTCAGTTCTTCACAATAATCGGCCGTCCGGCGATCCTGCCAGACAATGGCATTATAGACAGGGAATCCGGTTTCACGGTCCCATATAATCGTTGTTTCGCGCTGGTTGGCAATACCGATACAGGCAATGTGATCATCCGTCACATCTGCCTTTGCCATCGCTTCCTTGATGACCGACGACTGCGTGTACCAGATCTCGTTCGGATCATGCTCCACCCAGCCGGGTTTGGGGAAATACTGCTGAAACGTTTTCTGCGCCAGTGTAATGATAGCACCCTGGTGATTGAAAAGGATCGCTCTCGAAGAAGTTGTTCCCTGGTCGATAGCCAGCACATATTTGTTTCTGAAATTCATATCATCCGTTCTTTTGATTATCCATTCAATATATAATGAGAAGCCACCCGGTTGAAGTCGTCCAGCTGGGTTGTCTGCCAGGCTTCATCTTTTCCCCGCTCCTTTGCCAGGATAGCTACAACGGCAGGAGCCATCTCCACCGCTGCACGCGCATCCATAAAGAGAATACGCAGACGGCGGGCCAGCACATCTTCCAGTGTCCGCACCATTTCGTAGCGGACTATCCAAGCCACTTCCCCCTTGGTAAAAGCATATCGGGGATGCAGTTTCTCGCCCATTTCCGGTGAAGAGGCTATCAAGGTCCGGATTTCATCGGCATCCGTCCCATATACATACAGAGGATCGGAGAAATCAGGGTCGGGACGCGAACCGTGCACAGGATAACGCTCCGTCACACAATCCTTTGTCGGCACGTGCATATAACGGATCGCATAATCCAGCGTATCTTGGGCCATCTTTCTGTATGTCGTCCATTTCCCTCCGATAATAGTGATTAAACCGGATTTCTCCCGGATTAGTTTATGGCTCCGGGAAATCTCTTTCGTTTTCTTACCTTCATTGCGGGGAGCGGCAAGCGGACGGAGTCCGGCAAATACAGATAAGACATCACTCCGCCGGGGAGCGCGTGTCAGGTATTTTCCTGCCGTATCGAGTATAAATTGTATTTCCTGTTCGAGAGCGACCGGTTCTTTTTCCGCACGGTCCATCAGCGTGTCGGTTGTCCCGACCACCACTTTATTATGCCAGGGGACAGCAAAAAGCACACGTCCGTCGGATGTCTTGGGAATCATCACCGCACAATCGCTATCGAGGAAAGAGGCATCCAATATCAGATGAACGCCCTGGCTGGGCCGTACGGTCGGACGTTTGCCCGGATTATCCATTTGCAGGATCTCATCGGCAAACACTCCTGTCGCATTGATAACGGAACGGGCCGGTACGGAATAGACCGTTCCGGTCTCCTCATCACGCACCTGTACCCCCGATATCTTCCCTTCTTCTTTCAGCAGGGAGATCACATTCATATAATTCAATACACAGGCTCCGGCATCGACGGCCGTACGGGCAAGATTGATCGCCAAGCGCGAATCATCGAACTGTCCGTCGTGATAGAGTACGCCGGCAGTCATTCCTTTACGGCGAAGCATCGGTATCGTACGGATCGCCCGCTTGGGACCGATGCAGACAGAACGTCCCAAACTCAATCCACGCGCCATCAAATCATAGAGCACCAACCCGATTGTATAAAAAGGCCCTTCCCACCAACGGTAGCAAGGGATCAGGAAGAGTTGGTCTTTCACCAGATGGGGAGCATTCCGGCGAAGCAGACCCCGTTCGCGCAACGCTTCACGAACCAAAGCGACATCGCCTTGTGCCAGATAACGGACACCTCCATGCACCAGTTTCGTACTCCGGCTGGAAGTTCCCTTCGTGAAGTCCGAGCGTTCAAACAAAGCGACACTGTATCCGCGGGTGGCAGCATCCAGTGCCACACCCAGACCGGTAGCACCGCCGCCAATCACGACAAAATCAAAGATCTTGTCCTTGTCATTTAATTGAGAAATAATAGTCTCACGTTTCATATCCCGCGTCATTAAAAGTTAACACTCACAAATCTAACAAATATTTTCCAGAAACGGATATAAAGAGAGTCTAAATTAACACAGGAAGGAATTATTAATTTGCAGGGTAATGAGTGCATTTTGGCGAAGAGCACCCAGGCCTTATTAACTATCTATCAAACATATATCAATAATCACATACCCCCAAAACAGGGAAAAGGACAATTTAGCCGCGAAATTCCCCCCGCTGCAAAAATTGTGAGTTCTTCCGTATTTCCGTCTCATAGTAATGGTTTTGGTCAATCATAACTATAATCTGTACTCTCCATAGTTATGAACAAAGTATGCAAGAGGGTTCGTCTCTAAAGAATAATGAGCCAATGAGGGAATGTGCCAATATGCCAATGATAAGAAGAGCTGAACCTGTAAATGGTGATTGAACAGTTTGTTTATATCGACCGATGGTAACCCCTTCCCCTCTTGAGAGGGGGCAGGGGGTGTGTGAATTTTCTTTGAT
>OGZX01000436.1_pt1 | contig 50653 bp, 58 predicted proteins | sample 1576881 | NCBI WGS metagenome assembly OGZX01 (sample SAMEA3541542, study PRJEB24748) | human gut metagenome | biome: human gut; feature: human-associated habitat; material: faeces | place: China | collected 2012 | reverse complement strand
GCCATTCTTTGGCGTTCCGCGCTTTTTTTGCCTTACCCGTAGAGAATTTCAGTACATCATCAGGTCAGGCCACCAACGCGGTCTGGGGATTCGCCACCATGCTTTCGCAGGTGATCGATGCCGAACATCCAGACCATCTTGCCGTCGCATTCGATGTGAAGGGCGGCACGTTCCGCAACCAGATGCTGCCGCAGTACAAAGGAACTCGCGACGCGGCCCCCGAGGAACTGCTCAGCCAGCTGCCATTAATCCAGCAGATGCTGACGGCCTTGGGCGTCACATACATCGAAAAACCCGGTTACGAAGGTGACGATGTGATCGGCACGCTCGCCAGCATGGGCGACCAGGCAGGCTACCGCACATTGGTGCTGTCCGGCGACCGTGATGCTTTCCAGCTGATCAACGACAACATCACCGTGCTGTATCCCGGCCACCATTTCAAAGACCTCAAACATATGACCCCGGATGCCGTGCAGGAGAAATATCATGTCTCTCCCGCGCAATACCCGGATCTGGCCGCCTTGCGCGGAGAAACCGCTGACAACATCCCCGGCGTTCCCGGAGTCGGCGACGGATTCGCGGCCAAATGGATCAACCAGTACGGCGGACTTGAGCAGATCATCGAACACGCCGACGAGATCAGCGGCAAAAAAGGCGAAGCCCTGCGCGAAAACATCGAACAGGTCAAACTGAACCGTTCCGTGAACGCTTTGGTTCGTGACCTTGATCTTGGCGTGTCGGTATCCGACCTGACATTTGGACAAGTCGACGCTGGTCAACTCGACGATCTATTCACCAAGCTCGAATTCGGTGTTCGGACCAAGAATCGCGTGCTCAAAACGTTCAATGCGGACAAACCATCCGGGGACGTGCACGAATCCAGCAAGCTCGGGCTGCCACATGTCGAAGACGTCAACGATCCGCATGTGGTGGAGACATGGGTCCAAAACCATTTCCCCGTGGTGCAGGAACATCTGCACGAACGCCATGAACGCTCCTCCAACGACATTCCGGAATTCGGCTTCGAAATCGATTCTTCGACCCGCTGCACGGACAAGGTGAAACAGTCCTGGACGCTTTACGCCGAAGGCACGAGCAAACCCGGAGAAGCCTCTCTTTCGGCATTGATGATCGCCGTGCACGGCGAAGCCATTCGCATCGACGTATTCAGTCCGGATATGGTGCAATGCCTGCAAAGGCTGTTCGACCGCTATCACCATTCCATGGTCGTGCACGGTTACAAAGAACATGCGCATCTGCTGGGCAGCATCGGCGTGGAACTTCCGGAACCATTGTTCGACACCAAGCTCGCCGGATATCTTGCCCACCCGGATTTCCACGCGGACACGCTGGAACAGGCTGCGGCCCATTTCCTTGATCTGCACATCGAAGCACAAGCCGAAGCCGCGACACAGGGGACCTTGGACTTCGACGAGCCTGAGGAAAACGATTCCAAGAACGATGAGCTGATACTCACCCGCACCGCAATCGTGGGGCTTTTGGCCGAATATTTGGCCGGTGTGCTGGATAAGCGCGAACAATTCGGTCTCCTCAAATCCATTGAGCTTCCGGTCTCTCAGGTCCTGCATGGCATGGAACAGGTCGGCGCCCAAGTGGATATGACACGTCTGGTGCAGATGCGCGACCAACTTGCCGCCGACGCTGCCCAGGCACAGGAAACGGCGTGGCAGTTCGCGGGGGAGCAGGTGAACCTGCAAAGCCCCAAACAGCTGCAGAAGATCCTGTTCGAAGACATGGGATTGAAACCGACGAAAAAAACCAAGTCCGGTTCATACACCACCAATGCCGCGGCATTGCAGACCTTGCGTGACCGCTCGTACGATAACGACCGCGCATGCCAGTTCCTTGACGCGTTGCTGATGCATCGTGAAAAGAACAAGCTCAAGCAGATCGTGCAGACGTTGATCGACGCCACAAACCGTCATGACGGTCGCATCCACACCACTTTCGAACAGACGGTGGCAGCCACCGGACGATTGAGCTCCGTCGATCCAAACCTGCAGAACATTCCGAACCGGGATCCCGCAGGTCGTGAGATTCGATCCGCGTTCGTGCCGGGAGAGGGCTTCGAATCGTTGCTGAGCTCCGACTACTCGCAGGTCGAACTGCGCATCATGGCCGACCTTTCCGGTGATGAGGCGTTGATAGAGGCCTTCCGCTCCGGCAAGGACTTCCATAAGTATGTGGCCAGCTTGGTCTACGGCATTCCCGTTGACGACATCACGTCCGATCAGCGTAGCCACGTCAAGGCGATGAGCTATGGACTTGCCTACGGTCTGAGCACGTATGGACTTGCCCAGCAGCTCAAGATCAAGCCCAAAGAAGCCGAATCGCTGAAAAACCAGTATTTCGCCACTTTTGGCAAAGTCCATGAATACCTTGAATCGCTTGTCTCGTCCGCACGCGAAAAAGGATATACCGAAACCATTTTCGGAAGGCGCAGGTATTTCCCCGGTCTCAAATCGCCGAACCGTGCCGTGAGGGACGCGGCCGAACGCGCCGCGTTGAACGCGCCTATCCAAGGCTCGGCGGCGGACATCATGAAAATCGCCATGATTCGTGCGTATGACGCACTGCAGGAAGCGAACCTTGGAAGTCGCCTCATACTGCAGATTCATGATGAACTTGTGGTGGAGATCGCGCCCGGTGAGGAGAAGCAGGCCACCGCGCTGGTGAAGGATGCCATGGAGCATGCCGTCACCATGGCCGTTCCGTTGGACGTATCGACGGGCATCGGTTCCGATTGGCAATTGGCGGCCCACTGATCCGTTCCCGTCGGATAATCGAAGGCTGATTAAAAAAGAAAGAAGGAAGATTGTGGCAACGCTGAAGCAGGTCGTGGATGTGCTTGAAACGCTGTATCCGCTGCGATACGCGGAACAATGGGATGAGCCGGGACTCATCGTGGGAGACCTTCGCCACGACGTGCGCAACATCGCGTTCGCGGCGGACCCATCCATGGCGGTGATCGACCAGGCTATCGCCGGAGGCATCGACCTGCTGATCTGCCACCATCCGCTGTTCTTCCGTTCCGTGCATGCGGTCTCCGGACTAGGATTCCGTGGTGAGATCGTCCGGAAGCTCAACCTCGCCGGTTGCGCGCTGTGGGTTGGGCACACCAATGCCGATGCCTCCTACCGAGGAGTCAGCATGGCCGCCGCCGACGCGTTCGGCCTGATCGAACAGCGTCCGCTGGTACCCATCGAAGATCCGAAAGCCGAACATCCGGTCGGATTGGGCCGTGTCGGCCGGTTGCAGGAGCCGATCGCATTGCGTGATTTCGCCCGTCGTGTGGCCGACGCGCTGCCATACACCGAACTTGGCGTGCAGGTGTGCGGCGACCTTGACGCGACGATCGGCACGGTGGCGGTATTGCCGGGCTCGGGCGATTCCCTGTTCGATGAAGTGCGTGCCGCAGGCGTCGATGTGTATGTGACCAGCGATCTGCGCCATCATCCGGTGACCGATGCCATCGAGCAGGCGCGCTATGAGGCGTCCATGCGTGCCGCGGACATCGAACTCGGCCGAGGCGACGCCACTGTTCGTCCGATGTTCATCAACACGCCACACAGCGCCATCGAATCCATATGGTTCCAATACGCCATGGGCGATGTGCCTCGTGCCGTATCTGAGGCGACCGGAGACATCCCCACCGTCCGCTGGATTTCCATGAACACCGATCCCTGGAATCTGGTACTGCCGTCCTGCGGGCAGGAACGCTGAACGACGATGTCCGATATGACCAGCATGGATATGTCGCTGAACGAATCCAGCGATGGCGTGGACATGACCAGACCGGCCACAGTACTCAGCAGAGAGCACGTGTATCAAGGCGCGATTTTCGGCGTGGAGGACATGCGTATCGCGTTGCAGACACGAGACGGCGGACAAACCGTGATCCGCAGACAGGTGATGCGGCACGCGCCCTGTGTGGTCATGCTGGTGCATGACTGCGCGCAGGATTTGTACTTGGTCGAACGAGAATACCGTGTCGGCTGCGACGCCTTCGCCTACGGTCTGCCGGCAGGACTCATCGATGACGGGGAAGACGTCGATGCGGCCGCATTGCGTGAGCTGCGCGAAGAGACCGGCGTCGAGCCAATCGACGAAAACAGTTGCGATATCGACCATGTCGGGCAATTCTATTCATCCGAAGGCATGACCGACGAACTGGCCAACATCATGGTGGTGCACCTGCGCCACTGGCAGGCCGTCGAACGGCATTTCGACGCCGACGAGCATGTCGAATCTGCTTGGATCCCGTGGAAGCAGCTACGAGACACGCACATCACGGCCTCCAATTCGGAGATCGCCATTTTGCATGAGCAAATTCGCAGAATGCGGCAACAATAGCGGCCTGCAGGTTTCGAATTGTAAAAACAATCGCCGGAATAAACGAAATAACGAATTCAACTCGCAAAACGTGCGATACTTGAATTATGCAAATCAGACCTGGATCGATGTATCCACTCGGTGCGAGCTACGACGGCGCCGGCGTGAATTTCGCCCTCTTCTCTCAAGTGGCCCAGAAAGTCGAGCTTTGTCTTTTCGATGAGGAAGACCGTGAGACCCGAGTGGAAATGACGGAGCAGAACTCCTACGTATGGCATAACTATCTGCCGGGAATACAACCCGGGCAACGGTACGGCTATCGTGTGTACGGTCCGTATGATCCAGCAAAGGGCCTGCGGTGCAACCCGAACAAGTTGCTGCTCGACCCGTACGCAAAAGCCATCGAGGGAAACATCGACGGTGACGAAAGCCTCTATTCGTATTGGTTCAAAAGCCCTGAGGACGTCACCAGCATGAATACGCTGGATTCCGCGCCGCATACCATGAAATCGGCCGTGGTCAATCCGTATTTCGACTGGGGCAACGACCAACATCCGAACATCTCCTACCATGATTCGGTAATCTACGAAGCCCATGTGCGTGGCATGACCAATCTCAACCTGGACGTGCCGCCGGACATCCGTGGAACCTACGCGGGCCTCGCATATCCATCGGTCATCGAATATCTGAGGAAGCTCGGCGTCACCGCCATCGAACTTATGCCGATCCACCAGTTCGTCAACGACAGCTTCCTGCAGGAAAAAGGCCTGAGCAACTACTGGGGCTACAACACCATCGGCTTCTTCGCGCCTCATAACGCGTACTCAAGCTCCGGACAACGCGGCGAGCAGGTCAACGAATTCAAATCCATGGTCAAGGCCTACCATCGCGCCGGCATGGAAGTGATCCTCGACGTGGTGTACAACCACACCGCCGAAGGCAACAACCTCGGCCCGACCCTAAGCTTCAAAGGCATCGACAACGGTGCCTACTACCGTCTGGTCGACAACGACCGACGCCACTACTTCGACACGACCGGCACCGGCAACTCCCTGCTGATGCGCTCGCCGCACGCGCTGCAGCTCATCACGGACAGCCTGCGCTACTGGGTCACCGAAATGCATGTCGATGGTTTCCGATTCGATCTTGCGGCCACGCTGGCCCGCCAGTTCCAGGAAGTCGACAAGCTGTCCGCCTTCTTCGACATCGTCGAACAGGATCCGGTCATCTCCCGTGTCAAGCTCATCGCCGAACCTTGGGATTTGGGTTCCGGCGGCTATCAGGTGGGCGGCTTCCCGTCCAGCTGGTCCGAATGGAACGGCCGCTACCGTGATTGCGTGCGTGACTTCTGGCGTTCGCAACCATCGACGCTACCGGAATTCGCCAGCCGTCTGATGGGCAGCTCCGACCTGTATCAGATGAACGGCCGCCGTCCGGTGGCTTCCGTGAACTTCATCACCGCACATGATGGCTTCACCATGAACGATTTGGTGAGCTACAACGAGAAGCATAACGACGCCAACGGCGAAGGCAATAGGGATGGCGAAAGCAACAACCGTTCCTGGAACTGCGGTGTCGAAGGCCCGACCACCATCAAGGACGTCAACGACCTGCGGCAACAGCAGATGCGCAACATGTTCGCGACGCTGCTGTGCAGTCAGGGCATTCCGATGATCTGCGGCGGCGATGAGGTGGCACGCACGCAACAGGGCAACAACAATGCCTATTGCCAGGACAACGCCATTTCATGGACCAATTGGGATCTTGACGATAGTCAGAAGGATCTGCTTGAGTTCGTTTCGAAGCTGATTCATCTGCGACTCGAGCACCCGGTGCTCCACCGTCGTCGTTTCTTCACCGGCCGCGAGCCAGGAGACCCGGACGATAAGATTCCGCAGGTCGAATGGATGGACCACACCGGTTCCATCATGGACATGGAAGATTGGTCCAATACCCACGCGTTCTCGGTGATGATCTATCTGAACGGTTCCGATATTCCGGAAGCCGACTGGTATGGCAACCAGATGGTGGACAATAACTTCATCCTGATTTTCAACGCGCATTACGAGCCGATTATGTTCACCTTGCCGGACGAGCGGTATGGCAAGAAATGGCGTCTGGTCGTCGACACGCATAATCCGAAGGGTCCGGAACTCAACTATGAGGCCGGCTTCGCGATCACGGCGCAGTCGAGAAGCTTCCTGTTGCTGATGAGCGATAGAAAGCCCACCACAAAGAACTACGATTTCTGATAGCCATGAGAACAGGCGAGGTGCCATCCGTACGGGTGACACCTCGCCGTATTGTTTGTGGACTGTGCTCGTGAACCGTTACGAGAATTAGACTTCCGACGAGAGTCGGGAAACGGTTCCAGGAACGGTTTCGCTGACCTCCGCAAGATCCTCGACGGATTCTGGCCGCTTGGTTTGCGCCAGAATAAGCTGCGTCTGCACACGATCGGATTCGATGGCCGCAATCTGCCGTGAAAAGATGATGAACCAGCCCAGAAACATCATGCCGGCAAGAGCCTCGACGTTCGTCAACGTGTTACGCCCCGCCAACCACTGGAACCCGGCAAGAGCCCCGATCACGATAGCTAGGTCTGAAATCACATATACTACTTTTGAAAGCTGCGGGGCCAGCCAAGGCAGCGCGATCATCAGCACGCTCATCAGGCAGGGAAGACCGCGGGCGAATACGTTGTGCAGAATCGGATGCGGCGTGTAACGGAACATGCCGATGCCGATGAAGGCGATGCCTGCGAGCGTCAGCATGGTCGATAGCAGAAGAATCCGCGCCTTGAAGTGTTTGGGAGCTTCTTTTTCATCGCTTGCAGACAGATACTGCATCTGCAGACGGTGCGTGGTGATGAGCTCCGAAATCGCGAAATAGCTGATGATGACGATGCAGACGCCGGCCAACATCAATGTCGAATTGAACATACGAGCAGCAAAAGTGGTTCGATCGCCCAATTGGGAGAAATTGTTGTTGTACCAGTATGGATCATCGGACGTCAATCCTGCGATGCTGACACCGGAAACCACGAAGAACGGCAACAAGGATGCGATGGTCTTGGCATTCATGAGTTCCGCCTGTACGAACGTGACATAGCCTACGACCCCCGAGATCGCGGCGCAGAGCGCAGTCAGATAGCCTTTTAACGTGCGCAACCCCATCATGTTGCTGGCAATGGAAAGCAGCATGAACGCCGTGACGAAAATGGTCGACGCGTAGACCACGGACAAAGCGAGTATCTCGAAGATACGGCGAATAGGAATGGTCCAGCCATGTTTCAACGTCATCGACATGGAGTTGCGCGCATACCCCAAGGTGAACGAGATGACTCCACATCCCGCGGTGATTCCGGCACACACGGTGAACAGGCGTTGGGTGACACGCCAGATGGCGGGAGCGAATTGCAGATATAGGTCCATGGCGATCCATGCAAGAGTGGCGCATGCCATGAAGGAAATGATGCCTGAAGCCTCGGCTTGCTGATGACGTCCCATGCGCGTTCCCTCCAGTATTTGCCATTCTAGCCTGTCGTTGTCCTACCATACGCTACAATGGAAACTCGTGTTCACCTGCCACGTGCGGGAGTGCATGAACGGGCTGTAGCGCAGTTTGGTAGCGCGTCTGCTTTGGGAGCAGAATGTCGCAGGTTCAAATCCTGTCAGCCCGACAAAAAGCCTTGGAAACATTAAGTTTCCAAGGCATTTCTTTTCTCCGTTGCGATGGTCCGCATACAAATGCATACAAACACTGCGGTATCTCCATCGAAACGTCATCCAAGTTCGCGCTCGCGGAAAGCCCCGACGGCGTCGGCCACGTCGTCCAACCGTTCCGGCCAGAGCGCCGTGTACGTGTTCAGCGTGATGCTGGGGGAGCTGTGGCCTAGCTGCATCTGCAGGGTCTTCACGTCCGCGCCCTGGGCGATCGCGAAGCTCGCGTACGTGTGGCGCAGACTGTGGATGGTCACACTCTCGTCCTCCATGCCGGCCGCCCTGACGGCCTTGTTCCATATTCTCGTCCGCCATGTGTTCGTCCAGATGTTCCCGCCACGGGAGGCGCGGAACAGCCAATCGTCGTCGGACATGCCGCCCATCTGTTTTTCGATCTGCGGCATGAGGAATCGCGGGATCGCGATGTTGCGTGTCTTGCCGTTCTTCGGAGTGCCGAGCATGCTGCCTCCATGCCCGTCGTCAGTCCATGTGCGGCTTATTCTGGCGCGTCGTCTGGCCACGTCCACGTCACCGACCTTCAATGCGAGCGATTCGCCGATGCGGCAGCCCGTGTAGGCCTGCCATCTGACCAGCAGCCCGTCCACTGGTCTTCCGATCCTTTCCGCCTCGTCGGCGAGCAGTTCGACCTCGTGGATCGTGAGGAACACCATGTCGTCGCCGGCCGCGACGATTTTCGGCACGGTGACCTTGTCCACTGGATTCTCGCCGATCCAGCCGTGGTCCACGGCATGGTCGAGCACTCCTTTGAGCACCACCTTCACGATGTTGCGGATGCTGCGCGCGCTCAATGGCTTCGGGTCGCGTCCTTCCGGCAATGAGGCCGGATATCCACCTTCCATGAGCTGGCCGACCCATTCCTGCAGCAGGTCCGGACGAAGCTCCCGCAACGTCGTCCCGCTCCATTTCGGCAGGATGTACAGTCTGAGTTCCCTCGCGTATCGGCCGGCCGTGCCGGGTTTCAGGTCGACTTTCGACGTGAGCCATTCATGGGCCACGTCGTCCAGCAGGCGTAGTTCCTGACGTGGGTCGCGGTAGCGTCCGCGTCTGATGTCGTCTTCCATGGCCGCGGCGTATTCCTGCGCGTCGGCGAGCTTGGCGAACTGTTTCGCCTTCTGCACGCGCCTGCCGTCCTTGATGATGGTCCAATGGCATCGCCATCTCATGCCGATTCCATACCGGCTTTTGCGCCATTTTTCGGGCACGTGGGCTTTCATCGGATTGCGTGAGTTCGCCAGGGAGCGTTTGGCCGCGCGGCTTGGCGGATTGCCTTCGCTGTCGTTCCTCAGCCACAGGTCGTCGATGGTCACCTTCGGCATGTGCGTTCCCCTTCCCGTATGTTCGATTGGTCTTCTCATCCCTGCGCCCGCTAACGTGCGGGCGCCGGGGCTTTCTTTCATTGCACGCACACGCCGGAATCATGCAGCAGCTGCCGGTAGTCCATCAGCACCTGTATGGTGACGCCGAGCTCGACGGCCATCGGCCACGCGTTGCCTCCGTAGATCTCCTCGGAGATGCCGTAGTCCACGGGGCTGATCAATGCCAGCGCGGTCTCCCTGCGGCAGCGGCACTCGCACTTGGCTCCGTATCGGCCGCCGCATCCCGGGTCGTGGTGTCCGGCGTGAATAAGCTCGTGCTGCAGGGTGCATAGGCGTTGCCTGCTGTTGAGCTTGTCGTGGAGCCATATGGTGCGGCTGGCGTCGTGCCAGTATCCACAGACGCCCTGTGGGAGCGTGTCCTCGATGATGCGGATACGCATCAGCATGGCCTGTCGTCTCAGTGATTCGATCGTTACCGTCGATGTTTCCCTTCTCTTTTTCCTGTTTCGGCCGGTTTTCCTAACGGGTTCCGCTATTCGTCCGGCGTTTCGATTTCAGGTCGATTCGTTTCCCTGATCTCTTCCGTGGACTCGATGATGTTCCGCAGACGTTCTATCGATGGCACGTCGTCCTTGAGGCTTTCCCTTTGCCTGTCGGCCTCGTTCTTGAGCATCTCGAAGCGTTCGATTTTGCTGTACCCCTGCGATATGTACGCGGCGCTCAGAGCCTCGATGTTCTGGAGTATGACCAGGTCTCTGACAGTGGCGTAGTCGCGCATGTTCCCCTTCCATCCGGGGTGATTCGTCTTCCATGTCGCCGCTTTCATTCCAAATACGGCGAGGTTGATGACGTCCGCTTCTGACGCGTATTCGATACGTTCCCTGAACTTGGACAGGTCCTTGCCTTGGAGTGATTCCTTCACTGCGTCGGTGTGGAGACGGTAGTTCGTCTTGGTGAGTTCTCGCCTTGCGTGCCATTCGATTCCGGTTCGTTGTGCTTCGGCGTCTTTGAGGCGTTGGTAGTCCTTGATGACGAACAGGTGGAATTCCGGGCTTATCCATGATGCGAAAGCGAATGCGATGTCCTTGTGGGCGTATGTCCCTCCGGAACGTCCGCGTTCCGAACGGATTCCGATGGCATTGGTTTTGCTTATCCATTCCGATGCGGACAGGGAGAAGATGTTACGGCCGGATTGGGCCAAGATCGCTGCGGCCGCATCGCTGTCGAACTTTGGATTCGATATTTTCTCCCATGTGCTGAGGAATGAGATGGTGTCCGATAGGCGCAGCCATCGTCGGATGACTTCGCCTGTCCTGTCACTGCTGTGTCTGGCGAGATCGGTGAGACTGATGTAGTCTTCGCCGTTGACGGCGTGAATGGTCACGTCGACATCTTTTGCATGGATTCTTGATGACTTTTCCACCGGCATTTCGTTGTCCTTTCAACGATTTTGACTTATCCACCGTAAAAGTGGTCGAATTCGGTCATTTTTAATAATTTGAAAAAGGTGTATAATAGTAGTTTTTCGCAAAGCCGCGGAACACATCACTCATCCGGAGTCTCCGCCTCCAGATCACGGTTCCTGTCAGTGTTGGCTGCAAGCTCCTGGGGCGGCAGGTCCTCGAACCTCGGTTCGACCAGATCATCGGTGATCTGGGACTCGCGCTCGCGGGCTTCGTAGGCGCGGGCGGCCTCGATGGAGATTGACCCACAGGCTGCCGCGACCAGTGAAAGAGCGTCCGGAAGCCCAAAGAGTGGAGCGAGTCTGTCTAACTCGCTGATTGCCCAACTCCTTTTACCGAGTACTCGGTCGCTGACATAGCCTTTTGATCGTCCTTCAAGGGCCTTGGAGAGGTCGGCCTGGGTAATGCCATTGGCTTCCATTGCTTGGCTGATATATTTGCAAATCACCAGATCGGTGCGTGTTGTGCTGCTGTCCATAGCGATGACTGTATTCGAATTTTCGGGAAGTTACATCTTTACTCCGTTCGGCGTGTCGAATTTGCCATACCGAATATCCGGGAGTACATTGAAAGCATGTTCACCGAATATCCGGTAAACGTCGAATAAAGTCCCGAATATTCGGGGAATGGAGGTGATGTGACAAGCAATGAATACGTGACACAGGCAATAAAAGTCAGGATGGCTCGACTTGGAATCACTCAATCCGGCGTCGCCGACGCAGTTGGAATCAATCGAGTCGTCATGAATCGATACATGCGCAATCAACGGGAATGGCCGATTCGCGTTCTCGACAAGATTGCTCCGGCATTGAAATGGCAAGACGGTCTTGACATCTTCATTGCAGCAAATTCAGAAGAAAAAGAACCGCAATCGACGCTCGCCGACGCATGAATCGAAAGGAAGGTGTTCTCACATGGAAACGATAGCGACTTGGTTCTCCATCGTCTGCGCGGTGGTGAGCATCATCACTGTCTTCATCAATATGTGGCTCAACGGCTGACGGCGCAGCAGAAACGCGTCATGGGAATGCCTGACCACCAATGAAAACGATTCTAAGGAGAATCCGAAATGAGCATCAACATTCCGGCCGAGACGCCGGACGAATCCACGAACCCGATTTCCGTTGAGGAGTTCGAACGCCTGCACCCGGCGATGCTGGGCGCGATAAGGAAAGCCGTCCGCGAGGAACCAGCTCGAACGGTTATCGGAACAGTGGGCGACGACAGGAGGAGCCACCTGTCCAGCCTTGACCTGCGAGGCATCGGCATCGAGGTCAGACGGCAGTTGTCGGCCCGCGACATGACGACCGAAGTCATGGGCTCGATTCTCGAGCACATCAATCAGGCCGCGGACCGACTAAGCACGGAGATACAGGAACTCCGTTCAGAACTTATCCGAGAGCACGTCGAGACAGTAGGCGGCGGATGCCATGGAGGCATCCATCGAATCGAATCCCTTGGCGAGGAGGGAAAGACCTTGGCACAGGGCTCTCATCCTCTCGTCGGGATCGGACGTTTCGGCGGCCTTCCCAAACACGGCGCTCGCCTTCGCGAAATCGGATCCATTGCTCATATTCTCACCTCCCTTCTTTGCGTGGGTCTGCTCATTCTCCCACTCGGTAGGAAGGCCCTCAAACGAAACACGTCGGGAAAGCAATCAGCGCTCGCCGACGCATGAATCGAAAGGAGAATCCGAAATGAGGAAGATGAAGAGATCCGATGTCCGCGAATGGATTCCAGGTGAACCGCTTGAACGGGTCGATTTCGGCAACGGTTGCACGGGGATGGATAAGAGCATTCCTAAGGAACCCGGTCAGGTGGGCGATTTCAAGCGTCTCATTTGGAAATGCCGTGCCATTGAAGCGGACGGAGGGCCATGCCTTGATGTGCTTCCATCCGAATATTGGATTGACGACGTGAAGCAGGGCGACTGCTTCGATGTGGTCACCGACGGATCAAGTTACGGCCCATGCAGCTTCGGTGGTGCGTGGACTTATCTCGCTGGCGTTGATACGGGATGGCATCTCGCCCGCAGGGAGCGTCATTCCGGTTTGTGTGCGACCTTGCGTGGCATATTCGATTCGTTGACTCATCGCCACGAGAACGCGACTGATGCAGAACAGTTGGTTACGGCCTCGAAGCCCTCTCGCGAATCTGCTGAACCCTCTTCGAGCTGCGGTTCCACGCCTCCTTCTTTATCTCGGTCAGAGATACACGAATCTTATGACTGCGCGACATGTGGGACGACCGCCACTCAATCTCGAAATCATCGGGAAGCAGCAGCACAGCATTCTCGCCGGTGAAACCGGTATGGCAGATCTGATTCGGCCTTAACCGCTTGGCCAACAGCGGCGTATAGGGGCTTGTTCCCAACGTTGCCTGAGGGGGGATTCGGACGTCATACATCGTCAGAGGCCCAACAAGCCGGAAATACACGATGCTGTTTGACGTGGAATCAAGAAAAGGCTCCAGATCGGTTTTGGACAAATCGTCCCTACGGCGAATGGAGTGGATTTGAAACTGCTGCAGAACGTTCCACGCCAAAGACGCCCCGGCGATGATGGTCGAAGCCCAGCCTGCCGGATCCTCAAGAAAACTACTCACAAACTCGATTCTAAGGAGAATCTAATGAACAATGAAATCCAGAAGTTCGATTTCAAGGGCGCCCCATTGCGTACCCTGACCGATAAGGCGGGGGAGCCCTGGTTCGTCGCCAAGGACGTATGCGCCATCCTCGAAATCAGCAATCCATCCGATGCATTGAAAAGGCTTGACGATGATGAACGGTCTAGGTTCAATCTAGGGCGTCAGGGCGAGACCAATATCGTCAACGAAGCCGGACTGTATGTTCTCGTGCTCGGTTCCCGCAAGCCCGAGGCTCACGAGTTCAAGCGGTGGGTGACGCATGAGGTGCTGCCCCAGATCCGCAAAACCGGCGGCTACATCCCGACGTCCGAGTCGGATTCAGATGAGGACATCATGGCCAGGGCCGTGCTCGTCGCGCAGAAGACCATCGAGCGCAAGAACCAGCAGCTTCAAGCCAAGGACACACAGATCAAGATGTTGGAGCCGAAGGCCCGGTTCGCGGACGCCGTGGCCGCGTCAGACGGCACGTGCCTGGTCGGCGAGCTCGCGAAGATGCTCCGGCAGAACGGGATGGACATCGGCCAGAACAGACTGTTCCGTCTTCTTCAGGCTGACGGGTATCTCGGCAAGTCCGGTTCGAATCGCAACGTGCCGACACAGCGTGCGATGGACCTCGGCCTGTTCCGCATCAAGGAGACCACCGTCACCCATGCGGATGGGCACACCACGGTCAGCCGCACTCCGAAGGTCACGGGCAAGGGGCAGCGCTATTTCATCGACCGGTATTGGGGTCGCGCTCAGCCGTCGTTGGAAGCGGGTGCGTGATGAGTGAGACATGGCTGCCGGCATGCATATCGCTTACTGCTGGCTTGTTCAGTCTTTCCCTGGCTTTGCTTCGGATCCTCGTCGATCTTGATCCGATCGGTTGGATCCTGTCGTTGGGGGAATGTCAAGAGTCCGGGAAAGCGGATGCAGTCGGGGATGTGCAAATAACCATAATCCCAGTCTCGAATGTTCGAACCGGTATCTCGTCAGAGTTGGCAAATGCCGTCTCGTTTCCGGTATCGGATGACGCGGCTGTTCCGGGAGCGACCCATGAATCGAATAGGAACGGAACACGCGGCGCATCAAATGCGTCGGCTGCTTCGTCCAATGGAGGCGTATCGCTATGACATCGGCTTTCTCATCGGCGTGCATGATGATATACGCGCGGTCGGCCGCTTTGAATTGCGCGATGCTGCTCGGAGTCATGAACTCGGTGTTGTCGCCGATGGGTCTCAGGAGCAGGAAATACGCCTTGCATCCAATCCCCTCGATTGAGACGTCGTACGCGTCGCCGTCACCGGAATTGTACACGGAGCAGACGGAATCCGGCTCGGCCTCGTCTCGAGACTCCAACCAGTCAGAAAATCCGGGCACCGTTGAGGAAATCGGTAATTCAGGATTCGTCGAGTGTTCCAGCAGGGTCCAGTCCGCCTGCGGCCTGTTATGCCATGGCCACCAAACGGTCAATCCGGCGCCAAACAGCGAGGCCGCGGCACCGGCCCATGCGGCCAATACGGATCCATCCATTGATTCTTCTCCTAACTGTTCGGCCCGCACGTCGGAAATGCGGGATGACACCGATTTTAGGAGGGGGCCGGGCGGTTCTCCTAACGCCGCCCGGCATCACACACGCAAAGGAGGCGCGTGATGGAAGACGATACGACGTTCGCTGCGCTCGCTGAGGTCCTGAAACCGATGAACACGACGAAGGACATCGCGGACCGTTGCGGCATCAAGGAGGGCACCTTGGCGTACTGGCGTGGTGCGGGAATCGGCCCGAAGTTCGTGAAGGTCGGACGGACCGTCATGTATCCGAAGGAGCCGATGATCGCCTACTTCAAGGAACACCTCTACCAGAGCACATGTGAATACGAGGGAAAGGAGTCGGCATGAAAACGATTCGCAAGGACTGCGTGCAGGCAGTGTTCGACGAGTTCGAGACCCAGGGCGAACTGGTCCACGCGTTCGCGGATGGGGATGCTAAGGCCATGAGGCCTCTCGGCCACATCGTCGGCTACGTCGACCTTGACGTCACCGGAATCGTGGATCTCATCGTCGACACGATCAACAAGGAGCTGTGATGACACTCAGGAGAATCGACGCGGAAACGCTGCTGACGCCACCCGAACCGCCGAAGGCGAGCATCGTCATGCTTGGCATGAGCGGATACGCGGTTCGCATCAGTCCGAAAGGCGGGGCCCAACTCGTGGAACTCCTGCCCGACGGCGCCTGCACGCTCGCATCCATCACCGCGGGCGAGCTTGAGACATTCGACTACCAACTCCACAACGAAACGGGAGGCACCAGATGACCGACAACGATTTCCGTATCGAGGACCGGAAGGAACGCGAGGCGAAACGGCCGAACTATCCGCTGCGCAGGGTCAAGTTCCTGCTCGCGGTCGTCGGCCTCGTCGCCAGCGTGACGCTCATGCTCACCTGGCATGGCGGTAGCCTTGTGGGCGCGCTTGTGGTCGAGGGCGTGTATCTCGCCACCGCGTTGTGGCTGGTGGTGCGGTTCGCGTCCAGGGACGACGGCATGGAGGAGGACAGTGATGCCTAGCGGCACGACCAGCCTCCAACTGCACGCGAAGTACGCTCCGGTCAACCGTGGCAGCATCCGCTACGGCGCATCCCGAAGCCACGGCCACCACGCTTCGCCGAAGACATGGAGCCAGGAGACCGGCATCGACCTCGACCGGCTCCTCCACGACGAACGCGAGTACATCACGCGGATGAGACGCCGCACCCGGCGTGACATCCGCGTGAAGCCACGCATCCAACGCGTGTACGAGACGATCATCGCACTGCAGATGGAAGGGGTGACGCCCAGCAGCCACAAGGTGGCCTTACGGCTCAACATCCCCCGGAGCACCGTGATGGGCGACGTGCACAGGCTCGCCGGCATGGGATTGCTCGTCAACGCGCGGACCCGACGCGGAGGCTTCCTCACCACCGGCAGAACACCCGATTGGAGTGACCTGGATTGAGTCTCGAAACATTAAGCCTGCCGGAATGGCCAATGGTGTGCGAGCTCACCGTGCCTGGCGACCCGCAGTCGAAAGGTCGTCCACGCGTCTACCAGGGACACGGCATCACCCCGACGCGGACGCGGGAGGCCGAGAACCGCGTGTACTCGGAATGGCGCAACCAGTATCCCCGCCTGCCACCCTACGAAGGGCCAGTCTGCCTGACGCTCACATTCTGGACGGCAACACGGCGCGGACGCGATTGGGACAATCTGGCGAAACTGTTCACCGACGCGTTGAACGGCGTCGCCTACATGGACGACCGGCAGATCATCGAAGCCAGCGTGCACGTGCACCGTCCCGACCAGTACGTGCTTGGCGCGCACGGCAGGCCGCGCAAACGGAAAAGCGGCGATCCGCTCACATGGCACGGCCAGCCATACACGCCACACACACAGGCAAGCATCTATTTCAAACAGGAATACATACCCAGATAGGAGAAAACACCATGAAAAACACCAGTGAATACGTTGTGCAGACCCTCATCGATGACGAGGACATGAGCGCCGACCTCGCGAGCCTCTACCCGGCGGCCAGCAAAATCGGCGACGCAGCCGCGGCATTCATCGACAAAGCGGACCAGACCATCGAAAAGAAGGGTCTGATGGGCACGCCTGCCGGAACTGTCGCGAAATGCATCGACATTTGCCAGAACGTCGTCAAGGAAGGCGCGGCCATCAGCCGGCTCCTACGCAATCCAAGGACCTGCGACACCGTGATCATCAGCCGACGGTGCGAGGAAACGAATCCCGCCACCGAAGACGACGGCATGACGCAATCGACAGTGGAGGACGTGGAATGAGCAAGCAGAGGGGACACATGCCGTACTGCCGCACGTGCGGACCATTGGGGTCGGCCATGCGAACCATGCCCGCGTTCGACGTCGTGGAAACGCACCGACGCTCCTACCCGCACCACCAGACCAGCGTCATCCCCACCAAAACCAGCATCATCGTGAAAGGAACAAGCAAATGAGCGCGCAGAATCTCGAAACATTGGCCAAACGGTACGTGGAACTGAAAAGCCGCATCGCCGACCTGCAGGAAGAAGCCGACGGATTGAAAGCCGAACTCATGGAGAACCGCGAGCCCGGCGAATACGCTGCCGGACCGTTGACCGTGAAAATCCGGAAAGGCAAACGCAATCTCGATGCTGGAGCATTCGAACGGCGTTTTCCTGTGCAACAGTACGCCGACTGCTACCAGATCAAACCAAAAGCATTATCCACGATCATCAAACAGGTCGGCGAAAACGCCTTGCAGGATTGCGTGAAAGTCGGCGCGGCAAGCCTGGTGGTCGAATGATGGGCGACAAGATCATCAGACAACACTTCAACCACGCATTGAACAACGCGCTGGACGCCTACGACAAGTCCTTAAGCGAGAACGTGTATCTCCTCGACGCGGACGACCTCGACGCTTTTGCCGACATCCTGTACCGCTACCTATTCGACGTGAAATGCGAGGCATGAAAATGGCCAGCGAACTCGACCTCGAGGCCGTCATGGCCGCAAACCAGACCATACCGGAAACGACGCCGGCACCCACGGTGGAGTCGACGGAGTGGACGGAAATCCGCGGCATCATCGAAGACCACATCACCAACCAGCCAAGAAGCCTGCAAAAGGAAATCGGACCATCGGAACTCGGCACCGACTGCCTACACTGCCTCGCCGCCAGACTCGCCGGATGGGAGAAACGCCAGTCGGCCGCATGGCTACCATTCATCGGCACGTGCGTCCACGAACGATTCGAACACCTGTTCAACAGTCGCAAGGACGAATTCACCGTCCCGGACGACGATGGGGGAGAACCATGGGCCGTGAAACGCTTCGAGGCCGAAAGACACGTCGACGTGGGCGAAATCCACGGACTCCACGGCCATCAGCGCATCCACGGCAGCATCGACCTGTACGACGCGGAAAACAACACGACCATCGACTGGAAAATCACCGGCCCCACCACAATCCGCAACGTCAAAGCCAACGGGCCATCGCAGCAATACCGCATACAGGCAAGCCTGTACGGCATCGGATTGGAAAACGACGGCGAACCCTGCAAAAGGAACGCCATCTACTTCCTGCCCAAGAACAGCGTCAGCCTGGCCGACGCACTGCCGATCGAATTCGACTTCGACCCGAAACCCGGACGGTGGGCGCTCAGCCGCGCGCAACTCATCGCCAACCTCCTCGACCTCATCGAACAAGAGGACGGAACCGAAATGCGCGACGCGTGGATACACGCTCTGCCGACCAGTCCGACCCACTGCTTCCAATGCGGCACATGGCCGGACGACCAGCTCGGACAACTATCCGAACTCAACGAAAACCAATATCCGGCATTGCCGGACAAATGGCGGCAGGCCATCGGCCTGCTCGAATCCACCTACAGGAAAACAGAAAGGTAAAAAACACAATGTTCGGAACGCAAAACTATGGTGGCGGATTCACCCAGCAAGGCGGAGCCAGCTACCATCCACAGTCAAACCAGCAGCAGCCCGCCGAAACGTTAAGCCTCGACGACGTCATGCAAGGCGGCGCGCCCAGCGCGTTCAGCAAGGACGATCCGATCGGCACCAGCGTGGAAGGCGAGATCGTCGAAATCCGCGCGGAACAGCAGACCGACTTCACCACCGGCGAACCACTGTATTATCCGAACGGCAAGCCGAAGCCGCAGGTCGTCATCCACCTGCAGACCACGATGACGGATCCCAACCGGATCGGCGACAGCGGCATCCGAGGCGTGTACGTAAAAGGCTACAACATCGGCCAATTGCGTCTCGCATGCCGTCAGGCCGGAATCGGCGACCATCCGAACATCGGAGACCACTTGAAGGCCACTTTCGCCCGCACCCAGCCCGCGAAGACCCGCGGCTACAACGACGCGAAAATCTACGACTACGTCGTCATACCGAAGAAGACGGCCGACTTGAACACCGCGATGAACGACCCGCAGGCCACAGCCCCGCAACAGTATGCGCCGCAGCCGCAGTACGGCCAGCCAGTCACCATCGGCCAGCCCGCAGGCCTGACCATGCAGGAACGACGGCAGGCCGCCCAACTGCAGGCCGCAGGAAAAAACGTGCAGGAGATAGCCGGACTGCTCGGCAAAACGGTCGACCAGGTCGTCAACGCGCTCGGCGCGGGCAGCGGACAAGAGCCTGAATTCTAAAAAATAGGAAAACGTCCCCACCACATCCCTGCAGTGACGTCTCGCTAATCGAAAACGTCACTGCGGGGACGTGGTGGACACAGGGGGACATAGGCAAAGTCCACCCAAAAAGGACGAAAAATCAACCATATATAGAAAAAAGGACAAAAGGACAAAGTGTTTTATATATATGTCTTTTTTGTTGTTTTTTGTGTTGTGTGTATAGGGGAGTAACCGTCCCCGCAAAAAGGAGGTGAAAAATGAGAAACTACAGCAAATACTCGCCCATTCCCACTGAAGACCTGCCAGCGCAATTCGCGGGAATCTTCCACATGCTCGCACTCACCTTCGCGCCGGCGAACGACCGCACGATCATTGCGACCATCGATGGCCGCAACCTTGAACTTATCTGCGATGGTGGCGATACTGCCACCGAACATCGCAAGAAAATCCCAGTCGTGGCCGCCGGCTATCAAAAAGCCATCTGGGAGCTCCGCGAAGGGCATCTTCGCTACTGCCCGTCACAGCAAAGGCTCTGGCGTCGAGACCCAGACACGTCCGACCATGAGGGCGAAAGGCTCATCCTCAATTCATGGCATCCCGTGAAAACCATCGAGGATGAATACCATATCGGCACGAACGCGCGCAGCAGTGAGCGTAATCCGCTCTACAGTGCGACGATTCTTCGCGAGGCGAAGCGAAGTCAATGGTTCGACCAAGTCGAACGCGGCGTGCGCTGCGACCCATGCGTGTGGGTGCGCCGTGAAGGAAGAATCGTCTGTCTGCAGGATGAGCCGGATATTGCGGTCACGCAGACATTCTCACCGGCAGGAATGGGCAATCAGGCATTGAGGGATGCGAAGCGCATTCTCGAATGGTTGACCGTCGATGAGAAGTCCTGCGCGAATCTTTGTCGAATGTTCGCGACGCCATGGCTTGAGCCATTCAAACAATTGTCATACGTACTGTCTGGTCATGGTGGTGACGGGAAAACGCTGATCGCCCGCCAGGCGATCCTTGGCGTGCTTGGAGTCGGGAAAGTGTTTCCTGGTTTCAGTGTGCAGGGCTATTGCACTGGCGGTGGCTACACGCTGGGCCGCGAGAGCATGAATGATGAGATGGACGGCAAGGCTTTCGCCATTGACGATGAGGCTTGCGCTGTCACGGAGGACATGCTGCCATTGCTGCGTGCACTCTCGACAGGCTCGCAGGTGAACGCCCGCGTCACGGGCGGCCGTTATCGTGTGATGACGCCATCGGCCACATTGCTGATTCTGACGAACATGCAGTTCGCCGATTCAGGCGAGAATTCCGACGTGCGTCGTTTCATCAAGGTCGAATTCCACCAGTCGAAAGGCCGCTCGTATGACGAATATCATGCGATCGAGGGGTTCTGCCATCGACATCCCGCAGCGTTCTTCGTGTTGTCCTGCCGCCTGTGGGAGCGTTCGGATGAGCCGGAGATAGTGAATCTCAGTCCTGCTCGCACCATCAGTGACGAGATGTATTGGCTGATCAGTGAGATCGCGTCGAACGATGAACAGTATGGCGTGCAGGTCGCGTCCAGGAACGACTATCGCAAGGAGTTTCACACGGCGGTGCCGCAGTCTTTGATGGACGTGCTGGGCTTGGAGAATTCGAAGACCAAGGCGCTGCCGGGCAGTCAATGCCGTGTGGTGCGCGTCGCCGACCAGAATCGCTTCGAAGTGTATCGCAAGGCCGCTCTCGATAACGAGACGGAGCCTGCCGACACTTGGTGGCAGACGGCATTGTCGAAGCCGAACCGCGACAGTCTTAAAACGTTGGATGATGTGGGCGACTGTCATGATCTGGCCGGCATCGTCGAATCCGCGTTGGCTGGCAATGTCGGTTTCGCGCCATGCGAGGGCAAGGCGCGAAAGACTGGTGGTCCGGTCGATGGGAAGGTGTCGCTGTCGTGGAAGCGGTTGAATCCGTCGGACGAGAGCCACACGGATTCGACTTTCATCACCGACAAGATGACTCGTTATGCCGTCATTCCGCTTGGCGACTGTTTCGTCATCGATTGTGACAAGCCTTCTGAGGCTGATGGTCCTGATGGGTGGCAGTGTCTGCAGGCGTTGGCTGGCGATTACGGTTCCCAGGCGTTGCCGGCCACGTTGGTGACCAGGACTCCGCATGGCGTGCACTTGTATTATCGCATGCCGGCAGGCATGGATGTGAGCTTGCTGAAGAACGCTGTGCATGAGCAGAATCTGCCCATTGACCTGCGCGTCAGCAACAAGGGCTATGTGATTGGTCCGGGCAGTGTCATCGATGGGAACCGGTATGAGCTGGTTGATCTGCCGGCGGGCGTGGTGCCGGAGGCGAGTGGCGCGGTCATGCGCATGCTCAAGGATTTCGGATACACGAACGAGCCAAAGCAGGAGGCTCCGTCGTTGAGCCTGGACGATGTCATGGCCGGCAGGCCGTCCGCGTCCAATTCGCAGGGGACGTCGGATATGACGCCGGTGCCGGAAGGCCAACGCAACAGCACATTGCACGCCTGGGCGTACGGAAGGCTGAAGAACCATCCGGAGAACGAGCGGCAGATTCATGATGATCTGCTGCAGCGCGGTCGTGTGAGCGGTCTGCCGGACGGAGAACTCGACCAGATCTGGAAATCGATCAAACGAAGCCTCGGATAAGGGTAGGAATCATGATGGGAATCATCCGAAAACTTGGTGGTCTTCTCGTTGAGGTGTCCGGGCTCATCCTGGGATTCGTCATGCTGATGCTTTTTCGAAACAGCTTGGAAGATCACCGACCTCATCGACTGGTGGCGAGATGAGTCGTAAACCACCATTGTGGATGCGCCGGCTCGCGCCACCGGGCAATCCGGCGCACCTCGTATCGGCCGTCTGCTCATGCGGACGGTGGATCTTCAGCGAACGTGACGTGGTCTGGCAGTCATGGGACGCCGGCATCATCACCGGCGATGACCTGACCACCGCGATTATCCTCGGCCGGCAGCTCATCCGGATCCGCCGCATCGCGCAGGCGGACACGATCAGATTGGAGACGGTCGCGGGACCGCTCGGCATCAGCCCGGACGGAATGTATCTCGGCGCGCATGAATGCGGGCTCATGCCCATCAGCGTCAAACCCGCCGACATGAGCGGGAGGGAATTCCACTATTCGACCCTTGAGGGGTTCCCGACGATGCGGCCGGATCCCGACAATCCGGACCCGTGGGCGGGAATACCCGAAATGGAACTGATGTTCGATTCAGGATGGCCGAAATGCTAGAATCGCAACATATGGGCGAAAATCAGGAAGAGACCTCAACATGTAGTGTGTGCGGCGGTGAGTGCCGTATTCAAGCCACGATGTGCGACAAGTGCGAGACCGCTTTGAGGGGATGGATCCACGACTATCCCGTCTGGATTCACGCCCTGCGCGAGTTTCTGGATTCGACGGCGCATTACGGGGGTCACCAGCCTGGACGTGTCAACCTGCCGTCCGCGCCCACGCCTATCAGACTCTCGGTCGTTGACCATCTGCAGGAGATCGAGGATGCGGTGACGGCGTTGTGGTGTCGATTGTATGCGCCGCCGGCCATGCCATGGGCCACGAGCATCGCGGTCCCGCCTATCGTCGACATGCTCAAGGCATGCTGGTCATGCCAGCGGTTGAACCGACTGCCGGACATCGGTTTGATTTGGCATGACTGGCAGCGGTTGGCGCGCAAGACGCTGAGCATCATCGACGTGCCGCCATCCAGGCATGGTATCGGCAGGTGTCTGAATCCTCTGTGTGGCGTGGAGCTGAGTGCGGAGGTCGGCGCGGTAAGTGTTGACTGTCCGGTGTGCGGCAACGCTTATCGCGTGGTCGACGTGCGATTGGGGTTCCTGCGGGAGTGCATCGAATCGGGCAGGGCGTTCACGGCGGGGGAGTGCGCGGAGCTGCTGCGCGAGTGCGGGTTCCAGTGCAATGCGAACACGATTCGTTCGTGGCGCAAGCGCGGCAGGCTCCAGCCGGCCGGTGAGAGCGAGAAGGGACGGCCGTTGTACAGGCTTTCGGATGTGCATCGGCAGGTGTTGCGACGCGATTCGATTTGACAAAATCGAAAGTGCAACGCAGAATTGTCAGTGGATTAGAGGGTTCAAACCGAGGTGACTTGGTTTGAACCCTTTTCATATCCGCCATGGATTCTCCTAACTCCTTGGGTTGCAGTCCCGTCCTGTCCGAACGGCATATCGGACACGCTCCGCCCACTCCCGTCAGAGTGGGCATACCTCAATGTGGCAGGCAAGCCAATCCCGTGCTTCCGTGATGCGGTGATGCTCAAATCCGCCTGTCCATGCCTTCGTAGGAATCAGTGGTAGATCGCACCGGTCGCAGATCTTCGGATCCTCTTCCTTGCGGCTCGAGTGTGGACGCGGGTTCGAATCCCGCCGAAGGCACCCATGAAACAAATCCGGGGTAGGGGTATTGACAATCCGGGAGGGGTATTCGCAGATGATGGGGAGCCCCTACAAGACACGGGAGTGTCCATATACGGGAGCCCCTATACCGGCATTCCAGCAGGCCAACGGCGAAGATAGTCGTCGGCAAATCCACGGCACCCCTGGGCTCATACATGCGTGGGAGGCCACATGAGCAAGCGGCGCAACGAGCGTGTCAGCAACGGCTGGCGGCGCAGACAGCTCAGGGCAAGAGTCCTGGCCGCATACGACGTGTGCGCCATCTGCGGCAAGCCAGTCGACAAGACATTGAAGACACCACATCCGATGAGTGCCGAGGTCGACGAGCTCATACCAGTCTCACGCGGTGGTGATCCATACAGCTTCGCGAACTGCAGGCTCACGCACCGCAGATGCAACAGGATGAAGAGCGACAAGACAGACGAACACGCACGAGCGCTGCTGGCTGGCAGACAGGAAGTGAAATCAAGCTCGATGCCGTTCAAAACGTTCGGTATCTGACCTCCGATGACCAGGGCGGGGACCTCGGGTATACCCCTTACGGGAGCCTCGGGTGCAGTGCCGATATTTCTCTTGAAATTTAAGCGTAACGAATTGTGTTACGCATACGTTGAATGAAAGGCGGAATATGGCCTTTTTCAAAGCGTCAGCATCTGACATAGAACGATTTAATAAATACTTCAGAAGCACTGACCCTAGTAAATGTTGGGAATGGAACGGTGCTCATCACCCAAAGGGATATGGCACATTCCGTCTGGCAAAGACGTCCGTTCCGGCACATCGCTTCGCATATGCATTGACTCATAACATGTTTATCCCAGATGGGATGGTGATTGATCATATCTGTCACAACCGTTCATGCGTTAATTCAGACCATTTGAGAGCAGTAACGGTTCAGGAGAATTCCGAATATCGTGTTTCCTGTAATAAGAACAGCAAATCCGGAATCCGTGGTGTCTACTGGCGTAACGATCGAAAAGCATGGCAAGTTGAGGTTATCAAGAATAGGAAGGCATACAAGAGAGGTCCATTCAAGACGCTTGCACGGGCGGAAGCTGCTGCAACAAGATTGCGCGAAGAACTCGGGTTCCTCACTGGTTTTGGAATGAAGGAAACGCAATGATTTGCGAAGTATGCGGTAAGCAATTTAGGCCAAGTGGCAAGGGCAGCCAACAGAAATATTGCTCCGCGAAATGCAGGCAGAAAGACTATCGGCGTCGGAAAAAGAACCGGCCCGCACAGGACCGGAACGGTAAGCCGCCCGTCAAAGCCGTGGAAACGAAACAGAAGCCGGAAAGGGATCTCGACCAGCGGAGCTTCGAGAGGATGATGGACGGCAGCATGCTGGACATGCTGCGCGCCAACCGTGACCGACTGCAGAAGGCCATGGATGACACGTCCACACCGGCAAACGCACTGCCTGCGATCAGCCGCCAGCTCATCGACGTATGCGAACGCATCGAATCGCTCCAAGGCGGCGGTCTGACCGACCTGTTGGACGATGAGGAAGACGAGGTGACGGACGATGTCGGAGCGTCGATTGTCTGAGATCGCCAAGGTCCTCCGCCAGCCGGAAGGCATCGTCGGCAGCGAGTTCACGCGAATCAACAAAGCCGCGCGCAAGGCCGGCATCCGTTTCGACTTGTGGCAGCAGGGCTTCTTGTGGCTTCTGTTCGCCAAGAACGCGGAAGGCAAGTATGCGTGTGGCGCGGACGGCGCCGTGCTGTCCAGCTGCAGGCAGATCGGCAAGACCTTCACCGTCGGCACCGCGTTGTTCCTCAAGGCGATACTCACACCGAACCTGAAAGCCATCTGGACCGCCCACCATACGCGCACCAGCGACGAGACATTCGCGGACATGTGCGAGATGGAGCATAATCCAGTGCTCGGCCGGTACGTGGAACGCATCCGCAGGGCGAACGGCCAACAGGAGATCACGTTCACGTCCGGCAGCCGCATCATGTTCGGCGCCCGCGAAAACGGCTTCGGCCGAGGATTGCACAGCGTGGACGTGGCCGTGTTCGACGAAGCGCAGATTCTCACAGTGCGCGCGATGGACAACATGATTCCGGTTTTGAACACGAGTCCTAACCCCCTGGTCGTGTATATGGGCAATTCACCCAAGCCGGGAGACCAGTGCGAGGCGTTCACGGAGAAACGCATGCACGCGCTGAACCATGACGGAAACCTCCTCTACGTGGAGCTTGCCGCCGACAAGGACGCGGATTTGGACGACCGCGAACAGTGGGCTAAAGCGAATCCCAGCTATCCGAAACGTACAAGCGAACAGGCAATCATGCGCATGCGCAACAACCTGTCGGACGATTCATTCCGTCGTGAGGCGCTTGGCATATGGGACGAGACCGCCACCGCATACGCCATCAGCCCGGACCTGTGGCAGGCCGCGGCCATCGACGGCGTGCCCGAGGGTGGCACGGTGAGCTTCGGCATCGACATGCCTCCGGACAGGAGCGTGCTGACCATCGGAGCGGCGCTACGATACGCGGACGGTTCGGCCATCGTCCAGATGGCGAACATCAAGGACGCGCGGCAGGCGGGAACCATGTGGGCCGTGGACTGGCTCGCCGAACATTGGCCGAAGACCGCCAGCGTGGTCATCGACGCGCAGTCGCCCGCCATGAGTCTGCTGCCGGAACTGAAGAAAGCACATGTGAAGGTCACGGTCACGAACATGCAGGAGATGGGCCGAGCATGCGGCCGGTTCCTCGACATGCTCAAAGCCGGAACGCTCAAGCACCCGCGGGATGAATACCAGCCGCAGCTGGCCGCGGCCGTCAAGGGTGCGACCACGCGTCCATTGGGACAGTCCGGCGCGATCGCTTGGAACAAACTCGGCAGTGATGTCGACATCACGCCGCTCGTGTCCACCACGCTCGCCCTGTACGGGGCGTTCACGACGCTCCGACATCCCGGAAGACGACAGATCATCGGAGGAATCTAAATGAGCGACATCCAGACAACGGCAGCACCGGACGGGTGGAAACCTACGGGAGGAGCCGGAACGGTGCCGAAACTCGTCGTGCCGACGCACATCGACGGACTCTCCGATGAGGAGAACACGCTGCTGCGCGAACTCGCCGAGGTATGGACGCGCCACGCGAGCCGCAACCGAACACTCACCGCCTACTACGAGGCCAAGGAGCCACTGGTTGATTTTGGACTGACTGTGCCGAAGTCCATCAAGGATCATTACACGCCGCTTGGGTGGGCACGCAAGGCTGTGGATATGCTCGCTGAGCTTTGCGTGTTCGAGGGATTCGTCTCGCCGGGCGTGGACGACCCGTTCGAACTGCAGGACTTCATGAGCCGCATCGGATTCACTAGCGTTCTGCAGCAGGCCATCCAGACTGCGCTCATTCACGGCTGTTCGTTCCTCAGCGTCGTCCAGGACTTCGAAGGAAGACCGCTCATCCGCACGCATACCGCGGAAAGCTCGGCCGCCGTCTGGGATTACCCTAACCGGCGGGTCAGGGCGTGCATGGCCATCACCGACGTTGACGACAACAACGAGGCCACCGGACTCGTGCTCTACATGCCCGACCGCAACATCAGCGTGCAGCGCCGTCTCGGCTACTGGTGGCGCGTGAACGATGAGCAACCCACCATCGACAACGAGTGCAGCGTGTTCCGCCTCGCCTACAAGGCTACCGAGGTCAAACCGTTCGGACGCTCCCGCATCAGCCGGGACGCTATGGCCATCATCGACGGCGCGAACCGCACCATCGTGCGCGCCGAAGCGAATGCCGAATTCTACGCTTTCCCAAAAATCCTGCTGACAGGCACTTCCGAAGAACTCGCCTCGTTGGGCACGGACGACGCGTTAAAGCTTTATATGGGTCGCTACAACATGATCAGCAAGGACATCGACGGGCAGTCCCCGACCGTGACGCAACTGGCCGCGTCGAGTATGGACCCGCATCTGACGATGCTGAAAAGTTGGGCGGCGATGTTCGCCAGTGCGATGAACATTCCAGCCAGCTCGCTAGGCATCGTGTCCGACGCGAACCCGACGTCCGCCGACGCGACCGAGGCACAACGTGAGGACCTGATTATCGAGGCGCGCCATTGCGACCGGGATTTCGGTGAATCGATCCTGCAGGCAGCCCGTCTTGTGGCACGGATACAGGATCCATCCGTGCCCGACGAGGAGCTGATGAAACTGCAGGTCGACTGGAAGAACCCGAACACGCCGTCGAGCTCCATGAGCGCCGACGCATTCAGCAAGCTCGCTGGAAGCATCGACTCGTTCGCCAACAGCGAGGTCGGCATGACACGCGCCGGATTGAGCCGAAGCGAGATCGTCCGGCTGAAGGCCGACCAGCGCAAGGCCCAGGCCGGTCAGGTACTCGATCAGATTCGAGGCATGCGCCAACAGACGGAGCAGCAGACCGATACGGCGGCGAGGGAAGGCGGTATGAATGAGCCCGAACAGTCTGAAACTGCCGCCGGAACGACGCAGAAGGCTTGAACTCGACCTCAATGATTTGTACGAGGATTACACGGACACCATGAGCCGCCTGCAGAAGGAGGCCGGCAACAGTGTCTCGGGCCTCGTCTGGGACGGTGAAAGCCAGGAGCTCATCAAAGCGGAGATCAACCGGTATGCCGACGCCGCCAGCAGGCTCGCATCCGACTACTACGGCCACGTACGCGACCTGTGGGCGCAGTACGGCGGAATCGATATGCCGGAATACGAGCCGCCTTCCATCACCGCCGACCGCGCGGTCTGGCAGATGGAAGGCGGTTTCAACAACACTGACTTCATGGGATTGCACTACAAGGATGTCATTCCAGATGAAAACGGAGCCGTTCACAACAACGCCGGAAGAACCATCGACGACCTGTGGCCCACGTTCGCTGACGAGGAGCAGGCGCTGGAATACGTGCAGAATCTGATTCAGACCGTCGGGCGGCTGACCATGCAGAGGGCTGTGGCCAACGATCCCACCAAGCCTCGCTGGGCGCGTGTGCCGCGAGGGGCTAAGACATGCGCGTTCTGCCTTATGCTCGCCTCGCGTGGCTTCGCCTACCTGAGCGAGGACACCGCCGGACGGCAGATGCAATACCATACGGACTGCGACTGCGACATCGTGCCAAGCTGGGGCAGCAGCAAACTCAAAGGATACGATCCGGACAAGTATCGTGAAATGTACCAGGCAGCCAAGGCTGCGGCCGGCGATGACGGCGACTGGCGTGACACGCTAGCCCAATTGAGACGCATCTATCACGATGAGGTCAATGATGGTGTGACTGCCCAACCGACGATTCGATGGAGCGGCAAATCGATTCCAATCAGTGCTTCCGAACTATCGAGATTGTCGGATTATAGCGTCAGGATGCCTGGAGATAGATTCTCCAACGACGAGAAGATCGCGGCTTTGATGGATTGGACCGGAGACAGCTACAAAAGTATCAACGGCTACCTGTTCGGCGGACGAAACCCGTCGAAAGACGTCATCCATCAGGTCGAATGCATCGACGAAGCGATATCCGACCATATCACCCGAGAACGTTTCACGGTCGACAGGCAGATGCGGTTGTCGACGTTCCACGTCAACGACATGGAGTCGCTTTTCGATTTGAATACCGGTCGCACCTTCGAACACATCGGCTACATGGCCACCAGCATTAAGGAGGGAGGCATTGACGTTGATGGGGAAGACCGCATCGCCACAAGAATCCTGGTACCGCCGGGAAGCGCCGGCGTGTATGTGGAGCCGATCACTCAGCATCCGGGAGAATACGAAATTCTTCTGCCGAGAGGAAGGGCTCTTCGTTTCGAAGGGCTTGGAGCATCCGACGGCAGACCGATCGTTTATCTGAGACTGCTATGATTGAGCCTATGGATCGTTCCGACCGTTTCACGTTTATGCCCGGTGATTTGAAGGAAGTCACCGATGAGCGCCATCTTGCGGAAATCAAACGCAAGTATGGCGATATCTCCATGCCGCAGGACGAATATGAATGGGTCAGGAACGAAGGAAAGAAGCGCTGGTCCGTCGGCGACTATGTGTCGACCGACGAGCTGCGGTCCGAATACGCGCGAAGAAAAGCGCTGGGAAATCTCTGAATCCCAGAAAGCCATCACGTCGAAACGTGATGGCTTTTCTTTTACCTTTCACACCCCAGCGATGGGGCGGGGCGCAGCCATGCGCGAAACCAACAAGAATGGCCGTCAACTCGCCGGCGTCAGGCGTGGAAACCAAGAACAAGCAAAGGAGCCACCAACCATGGCAGAAGAAAACCAGACCGGCGCGGACGGCCAACAGGAGCCGGAACAGCGCACTCCGGCCCCAAAGGACGTGAACGACGCGAAGCCGAGGACCTTCACCCAGGAGGAAGTCGACCGCATAATCAACGAGCGTCTCGGCAGGGAACGTGGCAGGAAAAGCGACTACGAGGAGCTCAAGGAGAAGGCCGGACAGACAGCCGACCTCGAATCGAAGCTCTCCAAGGCGCTCGAGGAGAACGAGAAGCTCAAAAGCGAAGCCAAACAGGCCGAACACGAGAAGGAGCTCTCCGCGATACGCGCCAACGTCGCGGCCAAACACGGCATCACCGACCCGAGCGTCCTCGCGGGCGACGACGAGAAGCAGATCGGCGAATACGCCGAGAAACTCATGAAGGTGTTCGCCGACATGCGTTCCCGAGGAACGGTCGCGGACCAGAGCGCCCGCACCGGACAGGCCAAGGCTAAACATTCCAGCCGCGAGGACTTCGTCAACGCCATGAGCAACACGCTCCTGTGAGCCAACCAGCAAACAACATTCATTTGAAAGGACAAATCATGGCAGATCCGTCCATGACCCGAAAAAGCAACGGTCTAGACCTCACCCCTGAAACCCAGGCGGAGATCTGGCAGACCGCAAAATACCAGAGCGCGTTCATGCAGCTCGTGCCGGAGATGAAACTGCCCGGCAACGGCGCTCGCGTGCCGATCATCATCGGCGACCCGGAGGCCGCATGGGTCAACGAGGGCGCCGAGAAGCCGAAGAGCGGCGTCACCTTCGGCAAGAAGGACATGCTGCCGTACACCATCGCGGTCATCATGCCGTTCTCCAACCAGTTCCGCCGAGACTTCGGCGCTCTCTACGACCAAGTCGTCGCGAAGGGGCCGGGAGCCATCGCCCGCACATTCGACAAGACCATCATGGGCCTCGTCGACGCTCCGGGAGCGGACTTCGACACCCTGAAGAGCGCGCAGACCGTCAGCATCGGCAAGGACGTGTGGAAGAACCTGAACAAAGCCGACGACCTCGTGTCCGAAGCGGATGGAACCGTGGACGGTTGGGCGTTGAGCACCCAGGGTCGCAGTGTGCTCCGTCAGGCGACCGACAACAACGGACGCCCCCTGTTCCTCAACGGCACCGCCGCCTCCGACGTAAGCACTGTGCTCGGTAACCGCACCTACATCAGCAAGGGCGTGCACGTGCCTGCCGTGAGCGAGACACCGGGACCGGCCAAGGCAGAGATCCTCGGCGTGTGCGGAGAATTCTCCTCCGCCGCATGGGGTTCCGTCGAAGGAATGCAGACCAGCATCTCTGACCAGGCGTCCATTACCATCGACGGCAAGCAGGTAAACCTGTGGGAGCACAACATGTTCGCCGTGCGAATCGAAATCGAGGTCGGGTTCCGTATCCGCGACATCAACCGCTTCGTCCTGCTCACCGCCTGACGGAGTCCGACATGACGGACGAACCGGACATGTTCGCTGCCTCCGACGATCTCGAACGGAGGTGGCACAAGCTCACCGACGAGGAACGTCAGAAAGCCGACACGCATCTCGCGGACGTGACCGACTACATCAAGGAACGCTCGCCCATCTGGCGGCGGCTCCTCGAAGAACGGCCGCGACTGTTGACGAAGATCACCTGCGACATCGTCCGCAGAATCATGCAGGCCGACCCGTACGACATTCCCGGCGGCATCACGCAGATGAACCAGACCACCGGCAGCTTCAGCGAACAATACAGTTTCGGAGCGCCCACCGGCGATCTCTGGCTGCGCGACGACGAGAAACGCATCCTTGGCATCAACGCTCAGCGCGCGTTCAGCGTCGACATGGCAACGGGGGAGACGTCCTAGTGGAAACCATCGAAGTGTGGCGCGGCCAGTCCACCACCGACACGGACGGCAACCCCATCCAGGGCAAACCCGCCCGCGTCGGCACGTTCCAGGCGATGGTCGCGCCAACCTCCACCACCGACCAGACCGAGGAGAACGCCAGCCCGCAGACCACCGAATACACGATCCACATCCGCGGAAACCAACCGACCGGCATCCAAGCCACCGACCTGATCAAAGTCAGAGGCATCCTCCTGCCCGTCAAAGGAAAACCGCAAGTGTGGAACAACCTCCACGGACGCCACATCGGCGACGTCATCACCGTCGGCGAACGGAAAGGATAAGCATGGCCAAACGATGCAGATTCGTATTCAACCGCAAGGCGTTCAGCCAACAGGTCCTCAAAAACGAGACATTGCGCTCGCGCATGAGGGACGCGGCCAACGAGGCCGTCAACGACAGCCGCTGCATGGTCCGCGACCATGACGGCAAGAACCGCAGCGGCGTGGCCATCCTCTGCCCGGCACCGGTGGAGAAGGCGCACGGCACGTTGGAGGACACACTCGGAAGGATGCACGTATGAGCATCCCCGTCACTCCACGGCGCACGGAACCCCTGCTCCTGCCCAAACTGAGGACACTGTTCCCGGACGTGACGTTCGACACCATCGAACGAAGCGACCTCGAACCTCCCTTCACCGAAGCCACGCTGGCCGACTCCATGCAAGGCATGAGCACCCCAATCTCGCAGTACGTGCGGCTGCGGCTGAGCGTGCGATGCATGAGAGAGGACCATACTGGCGACTGGGACAAGGCCGCACGCCTGTGGGCCGACATCGCGAGGGAGATCATCAGGCTCGGACAGAAGGCGCCGCTCATCGACGCGTCACTGGAATCCGGGCCGGTACGCATGACTGACGAGGACAAGAGGCTGGTGTGCGCGTATGGCGTGCTCCTGCTCGAGGTCACCGTCAACTGAAACACAACCAAAGACAACGTGCCGCCACACGCGAAGAACGGAAAGGTGCAGACGAATGTCTGACAACAACGAAAAAACCACCGTCGCCGCGCAGGGCGCGACCGACTACGGGTACGTGTCCAGCGGCAACGCCGCAGGCAACGTGCGTCTGATCAAGAACTACGCGCTGTTCCTGTTCCCCAAGGGCGACAGCACGTTCGTGGCTCCGACCGGAGTGGCCTGGACCCCGCCGGCAAGCAAGAAGCCGATCGGCTATTCCACGGAGGACGGCGCCGTACTGCATCCGGAGCCGGGCGACAGCACCGACTACAAGGCCCACAACGGCGACATCGTCCTGTCCGACACGGATCCGGGCTACTGGACGCTCCAGCTCGCCGCGATGGAGGGCCGCAAGGATGTGGTGTCGGCCTACTTCGACGTGGACGTGGAATCCGACGGCGGCATCAGCATCAAGGGCGCCGGACTGAAGAAGGAATGGATCCTCGTATTGGTCGCGCTCGACCAGCGGGACCGCCCCTTCCTCCTGTACGGCACCAACTCGAAGGTGTCCGACCGCGACGACGTGAGCCTGAAATCCAGCGAGATCATGAACTTCAGCATGACGTTCAAGATGCTCAAGGGCACTAACGGCGAACAGTTCCACGCGTGGGGCCTCGTCACCGAAGGCGCCAAGTAGCCCATCGATTCTTCCCGTGCCGCCGATGGCGGTCGACGGCACGGGATCCTTTTACCAACCGCCAACATCAGAACGGAGCCAACATGAGCGACAACACCTACCACATGGTCGAAGTCGACCTTTCCGACGCCGAGGAGCTCAAGCCCGACGTGCACCTCGAGGTCGCCGGAGCGAAACTCGACCTGCCGAACCTCAACAACGCGGAACTGCCCATCGAACTCGTGCAGGCCATCCTCCTGGTCAAGAGCAGGCCGACGCTCTCCGACGAGGAGACCAGCGCGTGCATGGCCGCGTTCCTCGCGTACTTCCAGGCGATGAAGCCGAACTTCTGGAACGTGCTGCGCAAGACGGAACGTCCGATCGCCTACCTCACCGCCACGGTGAAGGCGTGGGCCGACGAATCCGGACTGGACCCAAAAGCGTTTACCTCGCCCACCTCTGGAACAACCACCGCGCGGCGTTAGCCTACGACTGGATCCGAGCGTACGGGCAGGTCTACAGGCCCGTACGCTTCCAGGAATGGTTCGCGGGAGCCCGCCCGCGAACCGACTGGGGACTCGCATGGGCATTGACCCGCGAGATTCTCAAAGACCACACGAGCCACTCGTGGATGGCATTGCAGAACGCCGTCTACGTGCCCGACGGAGCCGAACAGGCCGCATGGCTGACCGCTCCTGAGCAAAAGAAACGACCATGGTTCGACCACGGGCACGATCCCCTCCGCCGGCCGACACCGACGCACAGCCTCACCCGTCGGCAGCGCGAGGACAGGGAACGGCTCAAAGCCTACTTCCACATCAACGACGATTTCTGATCCCGACCGCCATCGGAATCCCGACAAACAGCAAGGAACACGATGGCAGCACAGGACATCGGCGTCGTATACGTCCACGTCGAACCATCCGGCAAAGGATTCGGCAAAAGCATCGAAGGCGACATCGGCGACGCCGTCAGCAAAGCCTCTAGGAAAGGCTCCAACACCCTCATCTCGAAGATCGGCGGAGCATTCGGCAAGATCGGCAAGGTCGGCACCGGCGCGATCGCCACCCTCGCCGGCGGCATCACCGCCCTGGCCGCCAAAGGCGGCTTCACCCGCGCCCTCAACATCGAGAACGCGCAGGCCAAGCTCAAGGGCCTCGGCCACGACAGCGCGAGCGTCACCGAAATCATGAACGACGCGCTCGCATCCGTCAAGGGCACCGCGTTCGGCCTGGGCGACGCCGCGACCGTCGCGGCCAGCCTGTCCGCCTCCGGCGTCAAGGAGGGCGGACAGCTCACCAAGGTCCTGAAGACGGTGGCGGACACCGCGCAGATCAGCGGCCGCAGCCTGACCGACATCGGCACGATCTTCGGATCGGTCGCCGCCCGAGGCAAACTCCAGGGCGACGACATGCTCCAGCTCATGTCGAGCGGCATCCCGGTCCTCCAAATGCTCGGCAAGCATCTGAACAAGACCAGCGCCGAAGTGTCCGACATGGTCTCGGACGGCAAAATCGACTTCCAAACCTTCGCCGACGCCATGCAGGAAGGCCTAGGCGGCGCCGCACTATCCGCAGGCACCACATTCACCGGCGCCCTGGCCAACGTGAAAGCCGCGTTGAGCCGACTCGGAGAAACAGCCGCCACACCAGTCCTCGACGGCCTGCGCGGCCTGTTCAACCAAGCCATCCCACTCATCGACACATTCACCGCAGCCGTCACACCAACCCTGCAAAAAGTCGGAGCGGCACTCCAACAAGGTCTCGAGAACGCGATACCCGCCACACAGGCGAAACTCAAAAACCTTGGCGACACGATCTCCAACATTCCCGGCTTCCAGATGCTCGCCTCGGCGACGGCCAGCCTCAAAAGCCAACTCACTGGCCTCTGGAACGCAATCACATCACTCATAGGCGGACTCAACAATGGCGGCGAAGCCGCCACAATGTTCTCCACAACCGCCGGCGCGCTCGCGGGAGTGGTCGCTTCGGTCGCGCAGGCGTTGTCGAACGCGGCGGGATGGGCGAAGACGTTCGTCAACACGTTCATCGAGACGGGCGCGTTGCAGCCGTTCCTTGAAAGCCTGACCGGCGTCATCTCCGGATTGGGCTCGCTGGTTTCCGGATTGGCGGCCGCGGTCTCGCAGGCCTTCGGCTTCAACGACAGCGCGCGCACCGCCGGTTCCGCGGCGCAGAGCTTCGCCGGACTGTTGAACACTTTGACCGGCGTGCTCATGACGGTGGGAGGCTGGCTGCAGTCGGTCGGACAGTGGGCGCAGCAGAACGGCGCACTGGTGTCCGGCGCGTTGAAAGCCATCACCATTGCATTGCTCGCGGTCAAAGGCTGGGATATCGTCTCGGCCGGGCTGAAGACAGTTTCCGGTGGACTGAAGGCCATTTCCGCGACTGCCTCCGGTGTGGAGAAGACCGCTACGGCCGCGTTCGATTTGATTGGCAAGATCTCCGCCGCGGGAAGTGTGGCGGGCGGTCTGAAGCAACTCGCTGGCTCGTTCAACATCGTCAAGACCGCTCAATCGGCGTGGAGTGCGGTGACCAAGGCCGCTACTGCCGTGCAATTGGCGTTCAGCGCTGCTTTGGACGCGAATCCTATCGGAATGCTCGTCGTAGCCATCGGTGCGGTCGTGGCCGCATTGGCATGGTTCTTCACCCAGACCAATACCGGACGTCAAATGTGGGCGTCGTTCACGTCGTTCCTCTCGTCCGCGTGGCAGGCGACCGTCGGCAAGGTCACCTCTATCGGCCAGACCATCGTCACGTTCTTCACCTCGACGCTCCCGTCGGCCATCCAAGGTGTCGGACAATGGTTCCAACAACTGCCCGGCAACATCGCCAGCTGGCTCGCCGGAGCAGCGTCAGCCGTCGCATCATGGGCCGTGAGCCTTGGCCAGTCCGCATTGCAGGCCGGACAACAGTTCCTCACAAACCTCGCCAACGCGATCATGAACCTGCCAGAGACAATCGCCTACTGGCTCGGCTACACCGTCACGTCAATCGCGCTGTACGCGGTCGCGTTCGGCGCGCAGGCCCTCCAGATGGGCATGCAATTCGTGCAGAACGTCGGCACGTTCCTCGCCCAACTCCCAGGGAACGTGGCCGCATGGCTCGCCTCGACAGCCGCGAGCATCGGCGCATGGGTGTCGTCCACGGCCATGCAGGCCATGCAGATGGGCGTGCAGTTCCTCACGAACGTCGGGACATTCCTCCTCCAACTGCCAGGAAACGTGGCCGGCTGGCTCGCCGGAGCCGTGGCCTCGGCCTCCGCATGGGTCTCCAGCATGGCATCGCAGGCCATCCAGGCAGGCAGCAGATTCCTGCAGAACGTCGGCACGTTCCTCACCCAGCTGCCGGCAAGGGTCGGCGCATGGCTGCTGTCCACCATCGCGCGAGCCGCCAGCTTCGCCAGCCAGATGGGATCAAAGGCGTTGCAGGCCGGCCAGCAATTCGTGCAGAACATCGTCAGCACACTGTCATCCCTGCCTGGCCGCATGCTCAGCATCGGAGCGAACATCGTCAACGGCATCGTCAGCGGCATCCAGAGCAAGATCGGCAGCATCGCGTCGAGCCTGCTCTCCGGCGTCAACGATGCCATCTCCGCTGTCAAAAGCAAACTCGGCATCCACTCACCATCACGCCTCATGCGTGACGAGGTCGGCGTGATGATCGGCCGGGGCATGGCCCTGGGCATCGACGATTCGGCCGCCGTGGTCGACCGGTCCATGGACTCGCTCGTCTCCTCGATGAGCCTCGACGGCACGGACTGGTCGAAGACCGGACGATTGAACGTCACCACGGCCACGCCATCGGATTCCGACAGACTCTTGGAAACCGTCATCGGCAGGATGGACACGCTGATCGAAGCCGTCGAAACGGCGACGGCCGACGACCGGCCGTTCACCCAGCGTGACTTCGCAAGACTCGTAAGGAGCGTGGCATGAGAACCCTGAGCTACGTGAGCGGCGCGACAGGCGAGTCGATCGGTTTCGAAGGGCCGCTCTACGGCGGGACGCTCACTGGACTGCGCGCCCGCATCTGGGATTACAGCCTCGCCTCGCGCGGCATCACGGGCATCACACGCAAGACACGTGAGACGACCATCCCCGTGAAGATCCACGATTCTCCGGAGACGCTCGACCTATTGCGCCGCCTCGCGGACGCCGACATGGCCTCCGGAGAACCAGGCACGCTCATCGCCGACGGCGAGTGGAAAGCCGGAGCGTGGATCACGAAAAGCGAGCCGCAGTCCATCACGCCCACGATGGTCGAGACGCAGTTGACCATCGTACTGGCCGATGGCGTGTGGCGCCGTCCGACCATGACGCATTTCACGCCACGATACGATTCCGGAACCGCCGACCTTGACTATCCATATGATTATCCGCATGATTTCGCCGGCATGGCATTGGGCGCGGAGATCGTCAACGACACATCCATCCCGCAGCCGGTCAAACTCACGATATTCGGACCGTGCACAAACCCGTACGTCATCATCGGAACCAACCGATACGAGGTCGACGTGACCGTACCATCCGGCTCACGTCTGGAAATCGACGGCACCGGCGATGTCAGGACCGTCACCATGGTCAGCGGCACCGGGCTCGCCACCAACTGCTTCGCGCAGGCCGTGCGAGGGTCGGGCAAGGATTCCGGCCGGTACGTGTTCCAACCGCTCGCGCCCGGAACACAGTCGGTCAGTTGGCCGGGAGGATTTCAATTCGACTTGACGGTCTGCGAGGAAAGGAGCGAACCGCCATGGACCTGATCGTCACCGACGCCACAGGCAAACCCGTGGCGAGCCACGCCTCATACACGCTCGACCTCGCGTTCGGCAGCGGGGAGAACGACTTCGACCTGCAGGTCGAAGACGCCGCGCTCAAGGCGGGGAGCCGCATCATGATCGACGGCACCGAGTACGGCGGCATCATCGACGACACGGATGTCGACGTGGACGGCGGCCTGTCCACCGTCACATGGCATGGCCGCGACTGGCATGGAGTGCTCGCTTCGAAGATCATCGAACCGGACAGGAACAACGATTACCTCACCCTGTCCGGCACGATTCCCGTCATCATGCGCACGCTCGTCAGCCGTGCGGGACTGCAAGGCCTGTTCACCGTCACCGAAGAAAGCGCCGACCACAAGATCACCTGCCAGTTCGACCGGTACGTGGACCTGTACAGCGGTCTGGTCAAGATGCTCAGGGCAAGCGGACTCAAACTCCGGTTGCGTAATGACGGCGACAAGGTGGCCATGAGCGCCATGCCCGTCCGCACGATCGGCGACAGCATCGACTCGGACCTCATCGACTTCACCGCCAAACAGGCGGCGCACCCTATCAACCATCTCATCTGTCTGGGCAAGGGCGAACTCAAGGACCGTACCGTCATCCACTGGTACGCCGACGCGAACGGCACGTTCAGCCACACGCAGACACTCAAAGGGCTTGACGAACGCACCGCCACATACGAGTTGTCCAACGCCGAAGCCGACGAGCTCGAGGACAAGGGCAGGCAGAAATTCCAGGAACTTCGGAACACCAGCACCATCGACGTGGACATTCCCGACGGCATCGACGCGGACGTCGGCGACCTGGTCACGGGCCGTGACAACAACACGGGCCTCGTCGTCACTGCCGAGATCTCCAAGAAGATCGTCAAGGTTTCGGGAGGCGTGCTCACCGTCACCTACGAATCCGGAGGCGCCAGCGCCGGCGGCAACAGCGGAGAATCCTCCATCGGGGATGGTGGCCACGCCTACTACGCTGGAGCCGGCCTCAAACTCGACGCCTGGACGTTCAGCGCCGACGTGACCAGAAACGACATCGACTCGCTCAACAACGCATTGTCGGGTAAACAGCCGAAAGGCGACTACATCACCGGCCTGAAAATCGGTTCGGTGGACACGCTCGCCCCCGGCGCACAGGCAAGCGCGTCGCTCACGGGCGCCGGCAGCGACAAAACCTTGAATTTGGGGCTTCCGAAAGGCGACCAGGGTCCGCAAGGGGAGAAGGGCGACAAGGGCGACACAGGACCACAGGGGGCCACCGGAGCGACCGGACCCACCGGTCCTCGGGGAGAGAAAGGAGCGACCGGGGAGCGAGGGCCGCAAGGCGTCGCCGGTCCCGAAGGCCCGCAGGGACTGCAGGGGATACGCGGCGAGAAAGGCGATAAGGGTGATGCCGGCGCGATCGGCGCGGCGGGACCGCAAGGCCCGACGGGTTCCACAGGTCCGCAGGGTCCCACGGGTCCACAGGGAGCGACCGGCCCCCAGGGCAGACAAGGCATCCAAGGTTCCCAAGGCATCCAGGGCCCGCAAGGGGAGAAGGGTGACAAGGGCGACAGCGGCGTATCCGCCCCCTCGAACGGCTTCTTCACGCTCAGCATGGAAGGCGACGGCGACCTGTACGTGAACTATCCGGACAACACGAACCCACCCTCGTTCGTCTGGCACTCCGAGAGCGGGAACCTGTATGTGGACATCCCGGAAAGGTGACACATGGCGCGACTATTGATCGGCAACATCAAAGGCCCCAAAGGCGACAAGGGCGATACCGGGGCCACCGGCCCGCAAGGCAAGCAAGGAGCGCAGGGCGTTCAGGGAGCTAAAGGCGACGTCGGCCTTCCGGCGCTCGTGATGAAGAAATCCCTCGTCGGCGAATATCCGGTGGGATCCACTTTCACGGGGAACGTGAGCGAATGGTTGAACCGAACACCACTCGCCAACGAATATTCGACCGCATTGTCAGGTGGCGGAAAATACAGCATCGTCTGGCAGTGCGTTTCACAGTCCGGCAGCCTATTCACGGGAAAGACGATTTCCCGTCAATCCATCATCGGTGCGCAAGGCCCCAAAGGATCCACTGGAGCCGCCGGGCCTACTGGTCCGCAAGGCCCTGAAGGTCTGAAGGGTGACAAGGGAGACAAAGGGGATATCGGGCCGGCCGGGCCAGCAGGTCCCACCGGGCCTACTGGTCCGGCCGGTCCCATTGGCCCCACCGGTTCTACTGGAGCTACCGGGGCCACCGGCCCGCAAGGCAAGCAAGGAGCGCAGGGCGTTCAGGGACTGCAGGGTCCACAGGGGCCGTCCGGCCCGCAGGGCGCCAGCGGCGTGACGGCACCCGCATCAGGATTCTTCACGCTCCAGGTCGATCCGAACGGAGACCTGTACGCCGTATACGCGGACACGGCCACCGCGTCAGAAGCTCCCGTCTCCTACGATCAGGCGACTGGCGACCTGTACTACACGATCAACGACGGAAAATAAGGAGCACGCATGACGAAGATTCTACTTGGCAATGTCAAAGGCCCCAAGGGCGACACCGGACCGCAAGGCAAGCAGGGAGTGCAAGGACCGCAGGGCCCTGCCGGCGCCACTGGCGCGACCGGGGCCACCGGAGCGAAAGGAGAGGCCGGCCAACGCGGCGAGACCGGGTTGCCTGCCTTGATCATCACACGCATACTATCCGGATACTGGACGTCCGCATGCTCGGATTTTGACTGGCAGACACTCAGTTTCAACCGTGCCCCGGTCGTAGGCGAATACTTCTTCGCCATGACCAACGGCGGCAAGAACCTGATGTACGCAAAGATCACAGCCACCGGGAAAAACGTGACGTTCAAGCCAGTCTCGAACACAAGCCTCGTCGGCCCGAAGGGCGACAAGGGCGAGACGGGCATGAGCGCAAGCCAGGCGTTCATCGCCGCCCACCCGGTCGGCTCCCTCTACTGGACCACCGCCACAACAAATCCGGGAACCACCTACGGCGGCACTTGGAAGGAATGCAACACCATCCTTCCGGGACACATCTACCAGCGCACAGCCTGAAAGAGAAAGGAACATCAATGGCACGAACCACGAACATCACCAGATACACCTGCGACCGATGCCACGCCTCCGCATACCTCGCCGACGGTGACCCACGCACCTCCAGCGACTGGCACGACATCACCCACACCACCGTCGACGGAGTCGCACAGGGCGCGCTCGTCTGTACCGCATGCTGGCAGACGTTCAAAGCGCTGGCAGCCACGCAGGACGCCGCCTACGCCGCATACCTCAACAACACAACAGATAGGAAGGAATGACCATGACCATGAATCTCATCACCGGCAAGGCCGGCGCTCCGCACATCACATCCAGCGACCAAGGAGCCATGCAGGCCGGACTGGTCGGAAACGGCAACTACCTGCTGCAAGGCAGCGACGGCAAATTCCCCGCCGTGACCATGCAGTCAGCAAACAAGGCGCTCGTCCCGGTCCTCAACCTTGTGATCGAAGGACGATACGCACGCGTCACCGCGGCGGAAACCGTCACCATCGAAAGCGGAGTCACAGGACGGAACCGCAACGACCTAATCTGCGTGAAATACACGCGAGACTCGAACAACATCGAAACGATCGCGCTCGCGGTGCTGAAGGGCACCGCCACCAGTGGCACGGCGGCTGACCCCACGGTACCGTCGGGTAGTATCCTGAACAATTCCGGCACCGTATGGATTCCGATCGCCCGCATTCCAATCAGTGGCATCACCGCTGGAACTCCTGTCATGCTTGTCAAGCAGTTGCCTCCGATGAGCCAACTGTGGGATTCCGTAGCCCTCACTGCTACCTTTAAGTTTCAGGACACAGGATCGTTTGTTGGCGCCCTATATGGTGGATCCAACACGATTACCGTCAAGGGCAACATGCTGTATGTCGATTTGAGCTCTTTCAAATCAACCGTCGAAGTCTCGAACTATAGGGTCTGGTTATATCAGTCAGGGATACGTCCATCGGCCACAATTGGACTGGGATGTGTTGGATCAAGTCTTGCGGATCCGCACTACAACAAGCAAGCGAATTGGAATCCAGATGGCAGTATTACGTTACTTGGCGGGGTTGGCAGGGATAACATCCTGATACAGCGTTTTTCCATGCCGATTCCTAGTGGAGTGACGTTCTCCTAGACAAGTGGCACCGTGATACAGCCTTCGACCCATCCCCCGTTTGCGCTTACTGTCATCTTTCCCGAGGAACGCAAGGCGATGGTGTGCTGCGCCACCTGCACTTCGACGCCATGCAATCCGATGCTCGAATTGGATACTGCGGCGCAATGCACCTCGAAAGCCGCCTCCAAACCGGCTGGGAGTGTGAAAAGCGGGGATGTCTCCCATTCTTTCGCCGCATTCCAGTCGCTACCGACTCGGATTGCGTGGAATGCGACGATCAACAGCTTGCCTACCAGCGCGGTACGGTAATCCACGTTCCAATTCTGGTTCGATCTGGTGAGGGTTACGGAAAGCTACGCGGCTCCGATGATGAGTCTTTCCCATGCCCGCTGCAGACTTCTCAGCACGGACAAATCGGGGCGGAGATAGTAGCGGGCGGTTGTCTTGATGTCGCTGTGACCGAGTTGTCGTGCGACCACTGAGATATCGGCTCCCGCAGCGATTGCCAGAGTGCCGAAGGTGTGCCTGAGGTTCCTTGGCGGCACGCAGGGGAGTTTCATGCGTTGGCACCATGACGTGTAATGAGCTGCCACCTGGTTGGCGTTCAGATCGCCGACCAGCCTGCCGGTTCTGCCGTGGCGCAATTGCGCGAGCCGCTTGACCGCGAACCGTGGTAGTGCGACCGTCCGTCGGCTCTGGTCGGTCTTCGGGTCGGTGACCGTTTCATGTCCAGCGACCCATTGCACTGACCTTTTGACGGTCACGGTTCCCCGGCGTAAATCCAAGTCGGCCCATTCAATGCCGACGGACTCGCATCGGCGCAGTCCCGCGCAGACGGAGACCAATAACCAGGCTTCCAACGCGTGACCGTAGAAGCCTTTGAGCAGCCGTCTTACCTGTCTGGCGTCGAGCACGCGCGGCTCATACCGCCGCAGGTGCGGCAGTCTGATTTCACGACGTGTCACGTCATTGTCGGTGACTCCCTTGCGATAGGCGAGTCGGAGTATCGCCCGCAGCACGGCCCACGCCTTGCGCGCGGCGCCGGCCTGATTGAACGAGCCGAGCCACTCCTCGATGTCGTTCGCGGTGATCGACTCCATGTCGACGTCAGCCCATCGCGTTTGGATGTGGCAGCGGTAGGCCGACTCGTAGCCCACCCTCGTGCACTCGCGGAGCTTCCCGCAGGAGGGCCACCAGACCTCATTCACAAACGTTCCCAACAACATTTCAACCTCCAAAATCCCACACGTGGTTATCGCGGCTTCCAACGGTAGCCACGTGTGGGATTTTCCTTTCGGAAGGATTCCCAATGAGCCAGGAAACCATCGTCGCAATCGTTATCGCCATCATCGGCAGCGGAGGCAGCGGCGTGTTCGTCACCTGGATTCTGAGCAAGGTCGACCAACGTCACGATCCACTGCATGAGGGCGTCAGGGAACTGTTGTTCTGCAAACTCGAGGCTCTGCACCATCAGATGGTCGATGCAGGTGGTGTTGCGAGCATTCCGTTGAAGCAAAGCGCGGAACGAATATATGCCGCTTACCACGGTCTGGGCGGCAATGGAACCGGAACCTCGATGATCCAAGACATACGTGACGCGCATATCGCGAACACAGATTGAAAGATTCAAAAGATTTCCACACCGTCCGTACAAGGCGGACGGTACGGACAAAGGAAAGGAGAGGAATTGAACATCCTCAACAAAGGCAAGCCGAAACACAAGCGCATGAATCCACGCCGACAATGGCGCAAGCTACTGACCGCGCTCACGGTCGCCATCTCCATGGCTGTCGCGCCGGCCGCGATGGCCGACATGAACGGATACGACATCTCGAACTGGCAGTGCGGCATCGACACCGCGACCGTGCCGGCAGATTTCGTCATCGTCGGCACCACATGGGGTTCCGGCGGCGTGTACGGTGGTTGCCTGTCCAACGGCGTCAACACCGACGCTAACCGTCAGCTCGCCGGAGCCATCAACAGCGGCAAGGAGACCGGCGTCTACCATTACGCGCGCGGCGGCAACCCGGAGACCGAAGCCCGGTTCTTCGTCGACAACGTGCGCGGATACGTGCACAAGAGCGTCCTGATCCTCGACTGGGAGGCGCAGGACAACGCCGCCTGGGGCGACAAGCAGTGGCCACGCAGGTGGGCCCGCGAGGTCAAGCGACTGACGGGCGTGAACCCCATCATCTACACGATGGACTCCGGCTACTGGCAGGTCGCCGGCATGGAGACCGAACTAAACTGCGGCATCTGGATCGCCCAGTACGCGACGAACCTCGTCACCGGCTACCAGACCGCCCCGTGGAACATCGGAGCGCGCGGCGAGGTGATGAGGCAGTACACGTCCAACGGCAGTCTCAGCGGCTGGTCCGGACGACTCGACCTGAACAAGTTCCGCGGCGACCGCACGGCATGGCGCAAGTACGCGAACCCTGACGACAAGGGCGCGGCGAATCTGCCGAGCGTCAAGCCGAAGCCCCAGCCCACGACCGCTCCGACGGTCGACCTGGACGCTTTGGCCACGCGCACCATCCGCGGCGACTTCGGCAACGATCCGGCCCGCAGGCAGGCGTTGGGTGGCAATTACGCGGCGGTCATGCAGATCGTCAACAGTCGCCTCGGCGGAGGTTCCGGCGGAATGGCCGCCACAGGTTCGCGTAGCGTCGTGGTCCGTTCCGGCGACACCATGAGTGCCATAGCCGAACGCACCGGCCTGAAGCCGGTGTCCGCCTGGCGTGTGCCAAGCGGTGACGTCAACAGGATTTATCCGGGACAGATCGTCACCTATGGCGGCGCGTCCGTGTCCATCGCTTCGAGCGGGGTCGGAGGCCATGTGGTCCGTTCCGGCGAAAGCCTTTGGAGCATCTACGGCTCCGGCTGGCAGTCGGCTGCCGCACGCAATGGCATCCGCAGCCCATACGTTATCTATCCCGGACAGTACCTGCGCTGAAACTCCCGTCTCCACGACTTTAAGCGTTGTGGAGACGGTTGCCGCAACGTTTAAGGAGGTGAAAAATGGATGAATCCAATAGCCCGCAATCCGATTACCTGCTGCCAGGCGGGGTGTACGACATACTCAAGTGGCTCGCGTTGATCGCTTTGCCGGCCGTCGCGTGGCTTGTCGGAGCGGTCGGCCCGCAATGGGGACTGCCGCACTGCGGCGAACTCGTTACGACCATCAACGCGATCGGCGTTTTCGTCGGCGCTTTGATTGGTGTCAGCCAGCTCGCTGGCGACGCCAGAACCGACGGAAACGCGTGACCATGCCACGTGACGTCTATGGCCCCTCTTCCAGCGCACGGCTGGGGGAGGGGCCTCTTCTTCGTTTCGCATACAAACCGCATACAAAGACCGTCACGTTTCTGGTCGTCGTGCTGCAAGCGACCGCAAGTATGATGTGTTGGAAAACGTTGGAATATCAACGTTATTCATCTTTTCGGCATTCAGCCGCAATTGGCATGAAACCCTATGAATGGAGCAGAATGTCGCAGGTTCAAATCCTGTCAGCCCGACAAAAAGCCCGGAGTTCCAATGGTTTTGCCACTTGGAATTCCGGGCTTCAATGATTGTGCGCACAAAAGAAACTCAGATGCCACGCATGTTGTAGTCGGCGCTCAGATCATTCATGGCATGCAGGATCTTGTATGTGTAGACCAACGGCCCGACGATGATCAACGTGCCGAGAACGCTCCATAGCCAGTATGTCGCGGCCGTCACGGTCACCGGCAAATGCCGGGCCCTGTTCGGTGCCGATTCGAGCGCTGAGACGATGGTTCCAGACAAGCCAGCCGATGCCGAAAGTCAGCCAGCCGACAATGAAGAACATGAGGCAATAGTGCATGGTGCGCTTGCCGTCGCGACGCGTGGCGATCAGGTTCAAGGTTTCCCCAACCTCACTCATCTGCCAAATGTCGTAGATGCCGAAAGTGATGAGACCAAGCAGCACGAATTTGAGCAGACCGCGTTTGGTACGCAACGCCGCTCCCGCCGGAACGGGAACCGGAGCCATTGGCTGAGGCTGTTGAGCGGCAGGCGGATAATATTGCTGCGATGCGGATGCGTAGGGCTGCGGCTGCGGCACGGCCGCATTCGGTTGTTGGGGTTGCGGCACAGGCACATATGGCTGTGGTTGCTGTGGCGATGTCATTCTATGCGCTCGCTCTTCTCCACATTGAGGTGAAAAAGAACGGACGTCGTCAAAGGACGCCTACACGCAATGATAGGCAGATGGGGAAGGAGTTGTATAGTTTGCATCCCATATGGATACCAGCATGTCGCTGACGAGATGGACACGTCTTTTTCCGCAGGTGTTGGTTACCATGGGTCGCATGAAAGCACTTCAAGAGAACCTATGGCCGGCACCGTATGCCGGCAAACCGTTGAACGCCACTGTGGTGGTACCGGGCAGCAAATCACTGTCGAACCGTTATCTCATTCTCGCGGCGCTCGGACATCGACCCGTGCGATTGGTCGGTCTATTGCGTTCACGTGACACCGAGTTGATGATGGACGCGTTGCGCGCGTTGGGAGTGCGCTGCGAAATCGACGAGCAGGTTGACACCACGGTTACAGTGGTGCCGCCGTCCGACGGCCGGTTCCACGGTGGTACGAAGGTGTTCTGCGGTCTTGCGGGAACGGTGATGCGCTTTGTGCCCGGTCTTGCCATGTTCGCGGACGGTCCTGTGGCTTTCGACGGTGACGAGCAGGCGTACGCGCGTCCGATGAAGCCGGTGTTGGACGGTCTTGAACAGTTGGGGGCATGTATCGAATACCACGGCGAGGAAGGTCGACTGCCATTTACAATCACTCCACCTCAAACGGTGAGCCAGTGCGCTGAGCCGAGCGTGGTCAGCATTGATTCTTCGGGATCCTCGCAGTTCATTTCAGGACTATTGCTCATCGGCTCTCGAGTGCCAGGCGGTTTGGAACTGCATCACACGGGGGAGAAGACGCCGAGTTTGCCGCATATTCGCATGACCGTGGCCGATCTGCATGGTTCCGGCGTGCGTGTCAACGCAGACGAACACGCTCGCGTGTGGACCGTGCAGCCGGGAGCCGTGCAGTTGCCCGAAACTGTGACGGTCGAACCTGACCTGTCGAATGCCGCCCCGTTCCTTGGCGCAGCGCTCATCGCCGGAGGAACCGTGCGCGTACCTCATTGGCCGGAATCCACTACGCAACCCGGAGGCATGCTTCCGGGATATTTGGAACGTATGGGAGCCGAGATCAGCTTCCCGGTGATTGACGACGTCCGGTACTGCGAAGTGACCGGCAACGGTCATGTCAGCGGCCTAGGTGATTTCGACTTGACGGCGGCAGGTGAGATCGCGCCGTCGCTTGCAGCGATTCTGGTTTTTGCGGACAAGCCTACCCGCATGATCGGCATCGGTCATTTACGAGGGCATGAGACGAACCGTCTGGAGGCTTTGGCCAACGAGATTACGCGCGTTGGGGGAGCTGCCCACGAACTGCCCGATGGATTGGAGATAACCCCTGTGTCGGCGAATCGTCTTAGACCATCCGTGATGGAGACTTATGCCGATCATCGTATGGCCACATTCGCGGCGATGCTTGGCCTACGCATCAAAGGCATCCAAGTGAAGAACGTCGCCACGACGGCGAAAACCCTACCGAATTTCGTGGATCTGTGGAATGACATGCTTGTTTGACGGATATGCAAAAGTGACGTCGGGGGACGTTCGGTCCGTCTGACGAGAGCGGACTTGTTTCCGTAACATAGCGGAAGGGGCTTTCCACAAGAATAGTTTGTGGAAAGCCCCTTCCGCTATGCGTCAAGCCTGCGGGCTCACTCCCATTCGATGGTTGCCGGCGGCTTGGAAGTGCAGTCAAGCACCACGCGGTTGATCTGACGGCATTCGTTGGTAATACGCGTCGAGATGGTGGCGAGCACGTCGTACGGGATACGCGACCAGTCGGCGGTCATGGCGTCTTCGGACGACACCGGACGCAACACGATCGGCGAGCCGTAGGTGCGTTCGTCACCCTGCACGCCCACGGAATGCACGTCGGCAAGCAGCACGACCGGGCACTGCCAGATGTCGCGGTCGAGGCCGGCCTTGGAAAGCTCCTCACGTGCGATGGCATCAGCTTCGCGCAACAGGTCAAGACGTTCCTTGGTGATTTCGCCGATGATGCGGATGCCGAGACCCGGACCCGGGAATGGCTGACGCCAGACAATCTCATCCGGCAGACCGAGTTCGGTGCCAATGGCGCGCACCTCATCCTTGAACAGGGTGCGCAGCGGCTCGATGAGCTGGAATTTGATGTCCTTCGGCAGGCCGCCCACATTGTGGTGCGATTTGATGTTGGCCGCGCCATCGCCGCCGCCGGACTCTACGACGTCCGGATACAGCGTGCCCTGCACGAGGAATTTGACTTCCTTGCCGGAGGCACCGGCCTCTTCGATGACCTGACGCTGCGCCTTCTCAAAAGTGCGGATGAACTTCTCTCCGATGATCTTGCGCTTCTTCTCCGGCTCGCTCACGCCCTTCAATGCGGTGAGGAAGTCTTCGGAGGCGTCCACGGCGATGAGCTTGATGCCGGTGGCCTCGACGAAATCATGCTTGACCTGCTCGGCCTCGCCCTTGCGCAGCAGACCGTGGTCCACGAACACGCAGGTGAGCTGCTCGCCGATGGCCTTATGCACCAGAGCCGCCGCGACGGCGGAGTCGACGCCGCCGGACAGGCCGCAAATCACCTGGGCGTCGCCGACCTTCTCGCGGATTTTCTTGACCTGGTCCTCGATGATGTTGGACGCGTTCCAGTTATCGCCGAGGCCGGCGCACTTGTGCAGGAAGTTCTCGATGAGCTTCTGGCCCATCGGAGTGTGCTTGACTTCCGGATGCCACTGCACGCCGTACAGTTTGCGGGACTCGTCCTGCATGGCGGCGACCGGTGCGCCTTCGGTGTGGGCGAGCACTTCGAAGCCTTCCGGCGCGGTCTTGACGGCCACGCCATGGCTCATCCACGTGCTTTGCTCTGCGGGAGAGCCGTCGAGCAGACCCTCCGCCTTGTCGATGGTGGTTTCCGTTTTGCCGTATTCGCCCAGGGCGGCCTTGTCGACATCCGCGCCCAACGCGTATGCCATGGCTTGGAAGCCGTAGCAGATGCCGAGCACCGGAACGCCCGCGTCGAACAGCTTCTTGTCGACGCGCGGAGCGCCCGGTTCGAACACGGAAGCGGGGCCACCGGACAGGATGATGGCCTGCGGATCCTTGGCCAGCATCTCATCGACCGGCATGGAATGCGGCACGAGCTCCGAATAAACATTGGCCTCACGCACGCGACGTGCGATCAGCTGGGCGTACTGGGCTCCGAAATCGACAACGAGCACAGGACCTGCAGCCATAACACTCTCCCTTTAATATGAGGTATCAAGAAACGAACAATACTAACTGCTCTATTGTGACGTTGCAAGGAGACATTGGAAACACGTGAACGGAGAATGAACGAATCTCACAATTGCTTACTCCCACCTACTCAACACGCCGCGTGTGTATCTAGGGAAACGAACGTGGGAAACATGTGTTAACCGACTAAAAACGTTGATTTTGAGCCGTTTTTCAATCTTTTTGATAGAGTGTGAAGTACGCACAAAAATCCCGATAAAAGCACACATTTGCGTACAGAAAAATAACAATTGAACACACAGTCGCAAAAAAACAGCAAAAAGTCGAACCGCGCTCGTAATATGTGCAAGTGACTGGAAATGAGGCATACCGCGTAACCGCAAGGTTTTAGGCATGGCTCATGACCTAAGGAAATAAACAATCGCACATCACAGTGCAGGAGTACAGGAGTACACATGACGAGTCCTGTTATTGGCACCCCTTGGAAG